>Ga0335080_10000379_pt1 | contig 40322 bp, 31 predicted proteins | sample Lox_Sample_34_FD_206720 | JGI IMG/M metagenome (GOLD analysis project Ga0335080, IMG submission 206720) | Soil microbial communities from Loxahatchee National Wildlife Refuge, Florida, United States - Lox_Sample_3.4 | ecosystem: Environmental > Terrestrial > Soil > Wetlands | place: USA... | reverse complement strand
CGCCCACGGTGTCGCCCACCGTGGTGATCGTCTCGTCGCCGACCCCCGTCGCCGCGCCGGCCCAACCTTCGACCGCGGCCGCGCCAACGTCCGCGATCCCCCGCCCCGGCGCGTCCGAAGCGGAGATCCAGCGCGTCGTGTCGGACTACGCCCGGGCCCTGGAGAGCCGCGACCTCGTGTTGTACCGGACCGTCATGCCCGGCCTGCGGCCCGAGGACGAATCCCGGCTGCGCGAGGCGTTCAAGACCTACAAGCCGCAGCGGGTCGGGATCACCGTGGACTCGCTCCAGGTCGAGGGCGACCGGGCGAGCGTGCGGGCGACGCGCCAGGACGTGATCGACGGCCGACCGACGAAGGCCGTGACGCAGACCTTCCAGCTCGTGCGCGTCGGCGCCGCCTGGCAGATCCAGGCGATCGGCCGGTAGGTCGAGCCTCCCCGCCGGCCGGACCGGCGGCTGCTTCCAACGGGGCCCCGGACGTTCTATACTCCGCAGCAACGTCAACCGTTCAGATCAGCAGACGGGCTCGCCGCCGCGCGGCGCGCTCGTCATCGAGGCTCCCGGGCCCCCGGAAGGCCCGGCGAGGCTCTGGGGGGGCTCATATGAGGCGTGTGGTGGTGGCGCTCACGGTCTGGCTCTGCGGCGCGGGCATCGGCTCGGCGCAGGACTCGGGGAAGCTGGCCCTGCTCATACCGACCCTCTTCGGCCCCAACGGCCTCAAGGTGGACAGCAAGGCGCTGCTGCCCGACGGCAGCACGCACTCGGCCCACTTCAACAGCGCCTTCCAGAGCGAGTTCAACCAGTTCAACATCGCGCTCGCGAGCCAGATCGCGGCGGTGCCCCTTCCCACTCCCGCCTCGGGCTTCACGTACACCTTCGACAGCACACTCGGCGTCTTCCAGCGGTCGACCCAGAGCTTCGGCCCGATCCTGACCGAGCGCGCGGAGACGCTCGGCAAGGGAAAGTTCAGCTTCGGCTTCTCGTACCAGCACTTCAGCTTCGACACCATCGAGGGGCTGAGCCTCGACAACGTGCCGGCGGTCTTCACCCATGACGACTCCCAGCTCGGGGGCGGCCGCTCCGACGTCGTGACCACGACGAACTCGATCAACCCCCGCGTCGACCAGACGGTCGCCTTCCTGTCCTACGGCCTGGGCAGCCGTTTCGACGTGTCGGTCGCCATCCCGTTCGTCTCGGTCGACCTCTCGGCGCAGTCCGTGGCCGTCATCCAGCGCATCGGGACCTGTACGGCGACCGCGTGCAACCTGGCCGTGCACTACTACGACGACGGCAGCGGGGGCTTCGGCAACACGAGGACCTACGCCCAGTCGGGCAACGCGAGCGGAATCGGAGACGTCGTCCTCCGCCTGAAGGGCACCCCCGTCCACAACGACACCGTCGCGGTCGCCTTCGGCCTCGACGTCCGCTTCCCGACCGGCGACGAGCAGAACCTGCTCGGCCTCGGCGCCTACGGCCTCAAGCCGTTCGGCGTCCTCTCGTTCTCCCAGGGCCGCGTCTCCCCCCATCTCAACGTGGCCTACCTCTGGAACGGGAAGAGCGTGCTCGCGGGCGACGTCGCCACGGGCACCAAGGCGGACCTCCCCGACCAGGTCCAGTACGCGCTCGGGGTCGACGTCGGCGCCACGAAGCGGCTGACCCTCGCGTTCGACTTCCTCGGCACCTACGTGATGGACTCGCCCCGCCTCATCCGCGAGACGTTCACCGCGGCCAACGGGCTGTCCTTCCCGCAGATCGGGTTCGTGACGGATTCCTACAACCTGGCGAACGGCGCCGCGGGGTTGAAGCTCAACCTCTTCGGTCGCCTGCTCCTCGACGCCAACGTCACCTTCCGGCTCGACACCGCGGGGCTCCGGGACAAGGTCACGCCGCTCGTCGGCATCGAGTACGCCTTCTAGGCCGGGGGCGCCTCAGCAGCCGGGCAGGGCCTCGACGAGGAGGCGGCCGGCGGCGAGGGCACGGAGCTCCTCGGCGCGCTCCAACGTGGACAGCACCGCCTGCCGGGCCGCCGCCTGCTGGTCGTCCGTCCGGGCGAGCGCGCGCAGCAGTCGGCCTCCCCACTGGTGGTGGTGGAGCTCCTCGGGTTGGATCTCCTCGCGGTAGAGGCGGGCCGTCTCCGCGTCCCCGCACGCCTCGCAGAAGGCGATGAAGAGCTCGTTGGCCTTGTACCCGATGGCCTCGCGGGTGAACTGCGCGGCGGCCACGCGCTCCACCGTCGACTCCAGCGTCTCGAGGTGGCGGAAGAGCCGGCTCGGCCCGTCGGCCAGGGGCGACCAGCCCGCGAGGTCCACCCCCATGGCCTCCAGGCGAGAGGCGATCAGCTGGTAGTGCCGGGCCTCGTCGCCGGCCTGCCGGGCGAAGGCGATCTTCGCCTCGATCTCGGGCGTCACCGGCATCCAGCGGGCGGCGATGTCCGCCGCTTCCATCTCGTTGCGCAGCGCCCCCTTCAGCAGGAGAGGCATGTCGGCGTGGCGCACCGACTCCCCGAGTCGGGAAAGGACGGCGTCGCGCACCGAGAGGAGCTGCCAGAGGGTCGCCTCGATCTCGTCGACGAAGCGGGAAGGATCCATGGGCGGAGCTTACCACCGGTCGATCGGGCGGGCGCCGGCCGGCACGGCCGACTCGGTCGGCGGAACGAGGTGAGAGGGAGGTCGAGGCCCGACGCGCGGCCTACCAGCAGTGCTGCTTGAGCCCGAGGTCGTGGAGCCGGTCCTCGAGGGGCTTCAGCCGCTCGCGGTCGCCTGCTTTCACCGGGGAGAGGAGGTCGGATCCGTGGAAGAGCCGCGCCGAGAGCAGGACCTCCGGGGCGAACTGGGTCTCGGGCCGGAGGCGGTCGGCGTCCTCGAAGGGGTCGACCTCGATGCGGGCGTCGGGTCCGGCGACGGGCACGAGCGACAGGGCGATCTCCCGCAACCGGTCCCACAGGATCCCGACCGCGGACTCGCGGCCCGCCGCCGACTCGTTCGGTGCCCGCGCGAAGAGGCTCAGCTCGAAGCCCACCTGGACCTGCTCACCCCGCTCGAGCTCGATCAGGGGAGTCAGCTCCCAGGCCGCCTTCACCTGCTGCGCCCAGGTGCGGCACTCGGCGGCGTCGATCGGCATGGCCGGCCCTCCGGCCCCAGTCTACCGCGCTCCGCCGGCGTCCGCCGCCGGCAGCGAGTCGGCGAGGGCCCGCGCGGAAGGGTCGCCGGGCGCCGCCTCCACGAGCTTCCGCGCCCACGCCCGCGCCTCCCGGAGCGAGCCCCGCTCGCGGTGGATCGTCACGAGGGCCACGAGGAGGCCGCGGGCGGCGGGGCTTCTCTCCTGCGCCGCCCGCAGCACGGCCAACGCCTCGTCGGCCCGGCCCGCCGAGTGGAGCCCGATCGCGTAGGCGTACGCGAAGTCGGGCGCCCCGGGGGCGAGAGTGACGGCACGGCCGAGCTCGGCGAGTGCCTCGGCCGGGCGCTTGCGCCGCACCAGCAGCAGGCCGAGGGCGTGGTGCACGGTGGCGTTCCGGGGGTCCACGTCGAGGGCGCGGCGCAGGACTCCTTCTCCGTCGTCGTCGCGGCCCTCCCGCCGCAGGAGGTCGGCGAGGTTGACGTAGGCGGGGACGAACCAGGGCGCGAGGCGGAGGGCGGTGTCGTAATCGCGCCGCGCTTCGGCGAGCCTCCCCTGCTTGACGTGGACGATGCCCAGGTTCACGTGCGACTCGGGCCTCTCCGCGTTCGTCCGCTGCGCCAGGTAGAAGTCGTCCAGCGACCGGTCGAACGCCGCCCGCTGCTCGGTCTCGAGCTCCTGGTCCGGCACGTCGGCGAAGGCGGTCACCGCCTCGACGCGCACGGCTCGCACGGGGTCCCACAGGAGGTGGACGCCGATCCGCACCCGCTCCCGGGCCGGCAGGGCCTCGAGCGTGGTGGCGGCGCCGAGCCGCACCAGGGGATCCTCGTCCCGCGCCGCCTTCTGGAGGGCGGGGAGCGACTCCGGGCCGAGGTGCGGGGGCAGGAGCGACACCGCCGTGCCGCGGACGATCGCCGGGACCTTGGGGTCGCGGATCACCCCGAGGAGCGCCGACTCCGCGCCGGGCCTGTAGGTCCGCCCGGCGTAGAGGGCGAGGGCCCAGTGCGGCTTCGTCTGCTGGCCGCCGGGGTACCAGCGCCGGACCGCCCGCGCCGCCCACTCGGGGGAGCGGTCGCGGTGGCAGTCGTTGCAGGCGTTGGGGGCGTTCTCCCGGCCGAGCGCGACCGTGAGGTCGGGACGCGGGGCGCGGATGGAGTGGTCGTGCCGCGGGTCCACGACCATGTACGTCTCCGTCCGGAGGTGGCAGGCGACGCAGGACGCGCCCTTGCCCCTCGGCCGGTGGAAGTGGTGCTTGCGGGTCGCGAACCGCTCCGGCTGGTGGCACGAGGAGCAGACGTCGTCGCGGCCGACCTTCACCTTCAGGTCGTGCGCGTCGTGGCAATCCGCGCAGGTGACGCCCCTCGCGTACATCTTGCTCTGGAGGAAAGAGCCCCAGTTGTAGACCTCGTCCCGCATCTGCCCGTCCGCGTAGTAGAGGCCCTCGTCGAGGAGGGCCGGGCGGTGCGTTTCGGCGAGGAGCCTCCCCGGCCGGTATTCCTCGGTCAGGAGGCCGCGCCGCGCGTGGCAGCGGGCGCAGGTCTCGACCTCGAAGCGGGTGGAGGGGAACTTCGTGGGCATGGCGATGCCTCGCGTCCGGTCCATCTCCCATTCGCGGCTCCGCCGCTCGTTGAAGCGGACGACGAGGCCCGGGTCCCCCTGCGCGGCCTGCCCGCGGGCCTTCGCCTGGCGCGCCCAGTCGGCGTGGCGCGAGCCGGGGCCGTGGCAGGCCTCGCACGAGACGTTCACCTCGGAGAACGTCGTGCGGTAGCGGTCCCGGGCGAGGTCGTACCCCTTGCGGAGGTTCGTGGAGTGGCACTCGGCACACTGCGTGTTCCAGTTCTGCGAGGGTTTCGTCCAGTGCAGGACGTCGCGGTGGTCCACGCGCTCGCCGGGGTAGAGGTGGAACCACCGCCCTCCGCCCTCGGCCTTCGGCCGGCTGTCCCAGGCCAGGGACAGCGCCTGGAGGCGGCCGCCGGGCAGGGCGACGAGGTACTGCTGGAGCGGCGTCCACCCGAACACGTAGGCCACCGGGTAGTCGGCGGGCCGCCCGTCCGGCCCGTCGGTGTGGACGAAGGGCTTCCCGTCCCGGCGGAAGAAACGGGAAGTCACCCCCCCGTACACGAAGTGCGAATCGTCGAAGTCGCCCCGGACGGCCTCCGCGTTCACCTCCTGCATGGCGAGATCGTGGTGGGAGCCGCGCCAGCGCTTCGTCTCCTCGGCGTGGCACTCCTCGCACGCATGGGCGCCGATCCATCCGAGGGACGGAGGGCCGGTGGGCGTTCCCTGCATCGGGGGAGGGAGCCACAGGATGAACGCCCCCGCCGCGGCCACGAGGGCGAGGACGGCGAGGCCGAGGAGGCGCCGGCGGACGGCGGCCTTCACGGGACGAGGGGGATCTGCCGCGCGACGTCGGCCCGGACGACCGAGTCGAGCTTGTTCTCGATCTGGAAGAAGCGCAAGAGCTTGCGCGGCGGGAGCGCCTTCGACATCCGGCCCACCCAGTCGCGGCGCAGGCGCAGCCGCTCCTCGTCGAGCTTCAGCGCCTCGCTCAACATGGCTGAGGCCTGCGAGTCGGCCAGGCTCGGGGAGGCGGCCACGAAGTCGGCCACCAGCCGGTTGGACCGCTCGTCGACCGCCCGCCGCTCCTTCTCGTAGCCGTCGTAGAGCGGCCAGAAGGCCGAGGCCTCGGCGGCGGTCAGGGGCAAGGCACCGGAAACGAGGACCCGGCGCTGCGTCTCGACGGCCTGGCGGGTCAGCTCGAGGGTGTCCTTCACCGACTGGGCGGACGCCTGAGGAGAGCCGAGCGCGAGGAGAAGGGCCGCGGCGGGAGCTCTCATGATCCTCCTTCGGGACGCGGTGGGGCGGAGAGCCATCGCAGGGCCCAGAACCTCGCTCGGAGCGGCTCGCGACGGCGCATCAGCGCTTGCGCATCCGGATCTCGGTGCCGCCCCGGCCGAAGGAGACCTCGTCCATGAGCTGGTTGATGAGGTAGATCCCCCGGCCGTGGTGGCGGAAGATGTTCCACCCGACGGTGGGGCTCGGTATGGTGCCGGGATCGAAGCCCGGCCCCGGGTCGCGGACGACGATCAGCATGCCCTTCGCCTCGTCGCAGGCCACGCAGACCTCGATCTTCTTCGAGCCGTCGTTGCCGCAGCCGTGGCGGACCGCGTTCGCGAGCGCCTCCCGCAGGGAGGTCTCGATCTCGAACTCCTTGCCCTTCGAGCACTCCATCTGACGGACCTCGCGCATCACTTGCTCGACGGCCGGAGAGATCGCGTCGAGGCGCCCGTCGACCTCGATGCGGACCCGGGTGTGCAGCTCCTCGGGGTCGAAGTCACAGCGGGGCCGGCGGCGGACGCTCATTGGAGCCGTCGCAAGGATAACCGGAAAAGCCGTCCGATCCTCAGGGGACCGCGGGGGGCCGGGCGGCGCGGGCGACCGCCGCGTCGAACGCGGGGGTCGACCACTCGGCATAGCTGCCGTTGGCCTGCCGCAGGACGAGGCGCGCGGCCAGCCGCTCGCGGACGGCCAGGGCGCGCCCCTCGTCGGGCCCGAGCACGAGGAGGCCGGTGGCGAGCGCGTCGGCCCAGGCCCCGACGGGGTCGACGACCGTCGCCGCCGCGAGGCCGTGGGAGATGGGCTCGAGCGTCCGCGGGTCGAAGACGTCGCTGCGAGGGCGCCCGTTTGCGTCGATCCAGGCCCGGCGGTAGTCGCCCGAGGTCGCGACGGCCGCGTCCTCCAGCTCGAGGACCGCCCCCACCTTCCCCGGCTGCGGCGTCTCGACGGCGACCCGCCAGCGCGACCCGTCCGGCCGGCGGCCACGGGCCGACACGTCCCCTCCGACGTCGACGAGCAGGTCGGGGTGGCCGAGGCCCACGAGCGCGGACGCGACGCGGTCGGCCGCCCAGCCGTCCGCGAGCGCCGACACGTCGCAGCCGACATCGGGCCGGGCCTTCGTGACCGTCTTCCCCACCTCGTCGAGGCGGAGCAGCCGGTAGTCGATGCGCCCGTGGAGCGCGGCCAGCGCGGCGGGCGAGGGCACCTCCGGCGGCCCGTTCGACGCTCCCAGGCCCCAGGCGTCGACGAGCGGCGCCACCGTCACGTCGAAGGCCCCGCCCGTCAGCTCGCTCGCCCGTCGTCCGAGCGCGAGCGCGGAGAGCATCTCGGGGGAGACGGGGAGAGGCTCGGTCGAGGCGTGCGCGTTGAGGCGGGAGACCTCGGACGCGGGGTCCGAGCGCGAGAAGAGGCGTCCCGAGAGCAGGAGCTCGCGATCGATCGCGGCCCGGATCCGGTCGTTCTCCGCCTCGTCCCCGGGCGCCATCACGACGCGCACCGTGTAGCGCGTCCCCATCGTGGGCCCGGAGAAGACGACGGCCGACCGGGCCGCGGTCGGCGGAGCGACGCTCGGGGCCGGCGAGCCCGCGGCCACCGCGGCGAGAGCGGTGAGGATCGCCGGTCGCACGGGGACGAAGGCCAAGGGACGGTTCCGAGTCTACTCCACGTGCCTCAGCTTCCGGAGCGCACGCCCGGCTTCAGGAGCCTCGGGGCCAGGAGGAGCACCGCGCCGTAGAGGGCCAGGCTGAGGACGAGAGTGGCCGGGCGCCCCTCGCGGAGGTCCTGGAGGAGGAGCTTGACGCCGCCGAGCGCCGCGAGGGGGTAGACGAGCCAGCCCAGCTCCGGCCACGGTCCCCGCCGGGCGCAGAAGGCGAGACCGAGGGCGATCGCGGCGAGCACCGCTGTCCGGGTCACGGCGGCGAGGCCGGGGTCGCCGGAGATCCTCTCCCCGGCCAGGGCCCAGAGCGCCGCCTGGAGGGCCTTGGCCAGAGCGAACACGACGAGAACGGCGAGAAGCGTCTGCGGCGCGCGTCCCCAGCCGGAGCGGGGCGCCCGTGTGTCGGTCGCCAGGACGGCCCAGCCGCCGGCCGCGGCCACGCCGGACGCCCACGCGAGCGGTGGCAGGGCGCCCGTCTCCTCGCCGGCGAGCGCACGGACGCAGGCGACGAGGAGGCCGGTCTCGAGAGCTCCGGCCGCAAGGTAGAGAGCGCTGTGCACTCGCAGCGTCATCCGTCCGAAGCGCCGGCCGAAGAACGCGGCGGCGAGCCCGAGCCCCCCGAGCGCGAAGGGGAGGGTCCGTCCGAACGCCACGGCGCTGACCCCGCCCAGGGTCAAGAGCCCGCCGGCCGTCGAGTAGAAGTAGAAGTTGCGCCCCTGGCCTGCCCGCCTCTCCGCGAAGGCGAAGGCCGCCCCGTAGCACAGCGCCCCCAGGAGGAGGCCGAGCACGCCGAGCCCCTCCGCCGAGCCGCCCCGGGCGTCGAGGATGCGATAGGCGCCGCCGAAGCCGAGGAGGACGGCGAGCGCGCCCTGGGTGACCTCGAAGACGGTCGCCGGCCGCTCCCGGCGCAACGTCCGCCCGGCGAGGCTCACCACGTAGAGCGCAGGCAGCGCCAGCAGGGCAGAGGTGGCGACGGGTGCCTGGATCGGGACATAGCCTTCGGGCAGGCCCTGGGGACGTCCCAGGATGGCCGCGAGCAGGAAGGCCGCGACGTCGACCGCGAGCGCGCCCCACCAGCGGAGGGCCAGCCACCGCTCGCGGTACGCGATCCACTCGACGCCCCCGGCGAGGGCGAGGAGAGCTACGAACACCCCGACCAGGTCGCGGGTCGAGACGAGCAGGGCCAGCGCCGTGACGAGACCGAGACCCGTCGTGGCGTACGCGGCGGCGGCGAGGTCCCGGCGCCAGGCGACGGCGAGGCCGAGCGCGGAGTAGCCGACCAGGGCGGCGCTCGCCGCCCGAGGGCCGAGGAGCCCGAGGCGCCCGGCTGTCTCCCAGAGGAGCGGGAACGCGATCAGGTTGCCGGCGAGCGCGTGGAAGACGGCGCTCTCCCGACGACCTCGACCCGCCTCCCGCTCGGCCCGGAGCTGCCAGTAGACCGCGTAGGCGAGGCCGAGGCCGACCCCGACCCCGGCCGGCACCAGCCGGCTGTCGGTCAGGGCCCGGGCGACGTAGGCGCCGGCGAGAACGAGAAGCGTGCGCCCGACGAGGCCGATCGTGCCCTGCTCGATCCCGATCGCGGGCAGGGCAACCTCCGCATCGGCCAGGGCCCCGGCGCCGCCCGCCGCGGAGGCCGCCCTCCCCTCGAGGCAGGCGACGCGGGCCTCGAGGCAACGCATCGCCGCGGTCAGCTCCCGGACCTCCGACTGCAGCGCCTCCAGGCGGTCGGCCGCCACGTCCCGGGCCCTCAGGCCTGGTGTCGCGCTTCCGCCGTCGCGTCCGTCCACGGCGGCAGGAGCTCGACGAGCGCCCACAGGATCAGGAAGGGGAGGATCATCAGGACGATCGCGGCGAGGAGCCCCTCCCGGCTCGCGAACTCCATCTTGTACGTCGTGTAGCCGAGGAAGCTCTTCGAGAAGAGCTGGCCGCCGATCACCACGTTCCAGCGCATGGCGAAGATGCCGATGAGGGTGAGGACGCCGGCGAGGGCGTAGGTGCCGCGGCGGGCGCCATCCGTGAGCTTCACGAGCTGGGTGAGGGCGAGGAGGCCGAGCGGCAGGAGCGTGCCGAGCACGATCTTCACGATGATGTGGGGCAGGTAGAGCCGCGTCTTCACCATGAAGTCGAGGGTGTGGAACGACTCGTCGGCCTCGTAGATGCGGTGGACGAGGTCGAGCATCTCGAGCGAGAAGTCGATGATGAAGGCGTAGAAGAGGTAGCGGGCGATCGTGTCCACGCACCTCATGTCGATCTCCGCCCCCCGCATCCGCGTCGCGGCCATGTAGAGCAGCATCACCGCGGCGATTCCGGACACGATCGCGGAGAAGAGGAAGACGATGGGCATGAGCGGCGTCGACCACCAGGGGTTGGCCTTCACGGAGCCGAAGATGAACCCGACGTAGCCGTGGAGGAGGAAGGCGGAGGGGATGCCGACGAGGGTGATCACGTACCCCACCCGGTCGTCCGCGCGGAGCGCCTCCTCGCTCACGTCGCGCGAGCCGAGGGTCAGGACGCGGTAGACGTGGCGCAGGGGAGAGGTCGTGGACCCGGCCAGGCGCACGATGTCCTTCCGGTAGTCGAGCCAGATCTCGAGCAGGAGGACGACCATGAGGTACCAGAGGTAGACGAACCCGAACATCGCCATGGCCGAGGCGGTGTGTGGGGTGAGGTACATCTGGACGGAGCGCTCGGGGTGGCCGAGGTGGAGCTGGAGGGGCAGGGGCGCCACGAGGAGGAACGCGAGCGCGGTCAGGAGGGCCAGGCGGTAAGTGGGCCGCACCGACTCCACCCGGAAGACGCGCTCCAGCGAGGCGAGGATGAAGGCGCCCGCCACGAGGCCGGTGATGTAGGGGTAGAGGACGATCAGGATGCTCCACTGGAGCTCCATCTCGTTGGGGTACATGTACCCCTCGACGCCGTGCAGGATGCTCTCCATCTCTTCTCCTCGCCCTCGGAAGGCCGCTCAGCCCACGCCGGCTAGCGCACCGAGCCGTCGAGGCCGTTGTAGTAGGTCTTCGAGCCCGTGGCCATCTGCGGCTTCAGCACCTGCACCTTGTGCGTCCGCAGGAACTCGTGGATGGGGTCCTTGGGGTTCTTGAGGTCGCCGAGGACCCGGGCGTCGGTGGGGCAGGCCTCGCAGCACGCGGTGGTGAGGCCCTTCGTGATCCGGTGGTAGCAGAGCGAGCACTTGTCCACCGTCCGCGTGCGGGGATCGATGAACCGGCAGCCGTAGGGGCAGGCCTGGACGCAGTAGCGGCAGCCGAGGCAGTAAGTCTTGTCCACCAGGACGACCCCGTCCGGGGACTCGAAGGTGGCGCCCACCGGGCAGACCTGCACGCACGGCGAGTGGGCGCAGTGGTTGCAGAGCTTGGGGACGAAGAAGCTCTTCGACCCGTCGCCCGGGCGGTACCGCTCGGGGAACCCGTCGTAGCCGCCGTTCGGGGAGTCGACCTGCGGGCTGTCGGCGTCGCCTTCCGGCACGTGGTACCGCTCGACCCACGTCCGGAAGTAGTAAGGCTCCCGCGGAACGTCGTTCTCCTCCTTGCACGCCCGGACGCAGTTGCCGCAGCCGATGCACTTCTCGACGTCGATGGTCATCCCCCACCAGTGCTCGGCCGTCTGGTAGTTCGGCGCGGACGTGGGTTCGCCCCGGAGAACGGCATCGAAGGCCACCTGGGCCGCCCCGGTGAGGAAGAGCAGTTTTCCCGAGCGGGCGAGGAACTCCCGGCGACCGGTGCTCACCTCGTTCCTCCCTTCTGGCCGCCGCCCTGCGGACCCGGCGTCGGCGGGGCAGGCCCCGCCGAGGTCGCTGGCGGGGCCAGCGGGTTGTGGGCGGCGTGGCAGGTGGTGCACGCCTCCTGGCCTGCGTGATCGGCCACGTCGATCTGGGGGAAGCGGGCCGGGCGGGCCACGCTCGCCGCGTGACAGCGGGCGCAGAGGACCCTGCTGTCGGGGCGGACCGCCTTCTTCTCGGCCGGGTCCCCGGCGTGGGCGGCGAGCGGGCCGTGGCAGGCTTCGCAGCGCACCCTCTCGTGCGGCCCGCCCTTCATCGCATCCGGCACGTCGGAGTGGCACTCCACGCAGGCGGCGCGGCCCGCAAACGCCACCGGGCGCAGCCGGTTCTCCTCGATGGCGCCGGCTCGGTAGTGGCCGTAGAGGCCGAAGCCCGCCGGCACGAACAGGGCCCGGAGGACGAAGAACGCCACGAGGCTGGCTGCGAAGAGGGCCGCCACCCGAACGAGATGGCCCTTGTGCCCGAAGGAACCGTCCATCCGCTCATCCCCCCAACCCGACCCTCGGTGTTCGCCTTCCGTGCCTCGGATAGTGCATAAAGGACGGAAGGTCCAAGAGGCTCGAACCGAGTGTGATGTTCGAAAGAAACAGGGCTTCGGGCCAAGAGCCAAACGGCTCATGACGCCGGATCAAAGGAGCCAAAAGGCGGACGCCCGACGGCACCACCGACCCCCGGGCTGAGGTCCCGCGCGGCTTTACGCCCCCGCGGCCTTCCCCTAAGCTAGGGCCGCCGTCCATCGAGAGGAGCCCCGATGCGAAACATCCTCGGCGCCTTCACCCGCTTCGCCGCCCGTATCACCCGCCACCCCATGGGGATGACGGGTGCCGTGATCACCACGGTGAGCGCCGTCCTGTTCGTCACCCTCTTCGCCCTCGACCTGGTGGGCTTCCACGAGGGGCCGTACATCGGGATCCTCTCCTTCCTCATCATTCCCGCGCTCTTCGTCCTCGGGCTCCTGCTCATCCCGGTCGGAGTGTGGCGCGAGCGTCGGCGCCGGGCGGCGGGCGGAGCGCTCGCCGGAGAGGAGCTGCCGGTCTGGAACCTGAACGTCGACCGGGTGCGCCGGAACTTCCTTGTCTTCCTCGTCCTGTCTGCGGTCAACCTCGTGATCCTCGCCACCGCGACCTACAAGGGTGTCGAGGTGATGGACTCGACGCGGTTCTGCGGCGCCGCCTGCCACAAGGTCATGGACCCCGAGTACACCGCCTACCGGCGATCCCCCCACGCGCGGGTGCGGTGCGTGGAGTGCCACATCGGCGAGGGGGCGAACTGGTTCGTGAAGTCGAAGCTCTCCGGCTCGTGGCAGCTCGTGTCGGTGGCGTTCGACCTCTACCCGCGGCCCATCGAGGTGCCCGTCCACAACCTGCGCCCCGCGCGCGAGACCTGCGAGCAGTGCCACTGGCCGAACAAGTTCGTGGGCGACCGGTTCAAGGTGAACACCCACTTCACGGAGGACGAGGCCAACACGGAGACGAAGACGGTGCTCGTGGTGAAGGTCGGCGGGCGGCAGGCCGGCCACAGCCACGGCATCCACTGGCACGTCGACCCGGACCACGTCGTCCGCTACCGCTCCGACCTCAAGCGGCAGACGATGTACGAGGTCGAGATGGTGGCGAGGGACGGGACGACGAAGCGCTGGACGGGCCCCGCCGCCTCGAGCCCGGAGGCAGTGAAGGCCACGGAGTGGCGCACGATGGACTGCGTGGACTGCCACAACCGCCCGACCCACATCTATCGGGACCCCGCCCAGGAGCTCGACGCGGCGCTCCTCGACCGGAGGATCGACCCCGCCCTGCCCTTCGTGAGGCGGGAGGGGCTGAAGGCCCTCCGGGCCGACTACCCGAGCCACGAGGCGGCGCGCGAGGGCATCGCGAAGGCGATCGCCGGCTTCTACCGGCAGTCCTACCCCCAGGTGGCGGCGGAGAAGAAGGACGCCGTCGACGCCGCGGCCAGGGCCCTCGGCGACATCTGGTGCTGGAACGTCTTCCCGGGGATGAACATCAAGTGGGGCACCTACGCCAGCCACATCGGCCACCCGGACGGGAGCGCCCAGGTGGGTTGCTTCCGCTGCCACGACGAGGAGCACAAGACGGCGGACGGGAAGGCGATCTCGCAGGACTGCGCCACCTGCCACTCGCTCCTCGCCCAGGACGAGAAGGACCCGGCGATCCTGAAGTCCGTCCTCGACAATTGACCTTGCGCGGGGGGCCGTCGATCGCGGATCATCCTCGCTGAACGCCCTTCCCCCGGAGGTCATCCCATGGGCAAGGCCCGCCGAACGACGCACCGCAGCACCGCCGGCAAGAAGCTGTACGCCGTCCGCGACGCACGGGGCCGCTTCAAGGACATCCAGACGTACGAGCGCGCCCACCGTGCCGACCTCGCGAAGACGTCGAAGGCGGAGATCGCCGAGCGGAGGAAGAGGGCGGCCAGGAAGAAGTCGGCCAAGAAGCGCTAGGCCGCACGCCGGCCCGGTGAAGAGCCGCCCCGTGCGTCGCCTCTCGTCCGACATTCGCACCCGCCTCCCGCTCGCCGCGGTGCTCGTCGTGCTCGCCCCGAGGGCCGCGCCGCCGGCGCGCGCGCAGGGCCTCGCGATGCCGAAAGTCGAGGTCGACTACGACAAGGAGACCGACTTCAAGGCCTTCCGGACCTACAGCTGGAAGGATCCCGCCACTCCCGCGAAGGACGCGCAGATGCACACCCGCGTCATCTGGTACGTCGAGCGGGAGCTCGAGAAGAAGGGCCTCACGAAGGCGCCGGAGGGCGCCAAGGGCGACCTCTTCGTGCGCTACTCCGCCCGGGCGCGGGAGACCTTCCGGGGCACGCCCACCCAGGGCGAGCTGCCGGTGCCGGGGGGAGCCGGGCACCCCACGACGAGCGTCGACTTCCAGAGGGTGGCGGAGGGGACGCTCGTCCTCGACCTGGAGCGGACCTCGGACGAGAAGACCGTGTGGCACGCGTCCACGGAGTACACCTCGACCGACAAGAAGAGGCTCGACGCCGAGACCGCCTCCGCGGTCCGCCTGCTGATCTCCAAGTACCCGCCGCCACCCCAGTGACCCCGGAGGCGCGGCTCGTCAGCGCCGGAGGGTGAGGACGAGGCTCGGGTCGAGCGGATAGCGGCCCGACTCCTCGCCGTACACGGCCAGACCGCCCGGCAGCGAGGCGTCCACCTCGAGGCGGACCACGAGCTCGCCGCGCTCGGCGGCGTCGCGCAGCGCTTCCCCCGGCACCGTGGCCGAGACGAGGTACCCGTAGGATCCGGCTTCGTCGAGGGTGGGCCGCAGGCCGCGCTTCTGCGCGTGCCACGAAAGCAGGCCCCGGTGGTCGGCGGGGTCGTCGGGCAGCTCGAAGAGGCCGGTGGCCATCCCGTTGACGACGATGCGCACCGCGCTCGGGTGCCTCCTGCCGTCGGTCATCGGGTACGCGTTGGGGTTGAGGCTCGGGTCGTGGGTGCCCCGACCGCGCATGAAGTCGCCCTCGACCTTCACCCCCGCCGGCCGGTCCTTGCCGTAGAGCTGCTTGGCCCCGAGCTCGCCGAGGAACGACGCCCCGGCGACGTCGTCCGCCCGGACGTCCTTCGGCCAGGCCAGGCGGTACTCGAAGAAGCCGGCGCCGGCCCCGCTCTGCTTGCGGCCGTCCATCGCCGTCCACGCGCCGAGGCTCCACACCGAGCGCGAGAAGGCGGCCGGGGCGACGCGCAGGACGCGCAGCGGGACCCCCTCGGCGGCCAGGCGCTCGTCCCGCGGCGAGGGGCCCGTCCCCACGACGAAGGCCGTGAAGTTGCGGTGCAGGACGCGGCCGGCCGCGTCCTCGAGGCTCAGGCGCAGGACCGCGACCGCCCGGCGGTCGGGCATGGGGACCGCGATCGGATCGAGCGCCCGTGAGGTCCAGGGGGCGAACTCCACCGTCCGCTCGCCCCGCCACCACTCCCGGAAGCGGCCGAGGTCGTCGTGGCCGACGAGGTCGAGCTTCAACGTGAGCTGCGGCGAGGGCGACGCGGCGGCGAGGAACGAGGCCCAGAGCGGCACCGACACCGTCTCGCCGGGCGTCGCCGCGGTCGTCGGATAGGCACCGACCGCGACGTAGAAGGGGCCGTGCCAGTCGCGGAGCGTCATCCCGGGGACGATCTCGGAGAGCCCGGTCTCCTTCTCCGAGCGGTCGGCGCGCACGTAGCCGTTCCACTCGTTCACGACGTCGTGGTGCTCGGTGTAGAGCCAGCCCGCCACCTTCGGGTGGCGCCGGAGCTCGTCCATCATCGCGTGGTAGTCGAAGCTCCAGTCCACGTCCCCCGTCGAGCCCTCGTAGCCCCACACGTTTCCGCACTCGCTGTTGAGCATCGGCTGCGTGCCCTGGGCCCGGCCCCCGACGAAGTTCCAGGCCGAGCCGGGGAAGCTCTTCGCCTCCGCTTCGTCGAGCGTCTCCTTCCATCTCCAGCCGGGGAGGTACATGTGCCAGCTGTCGAGGTCGGTCTTCACGTGCCCGCCCCCGCAGCAGGGTGAGTTGTCCTCGACGAGGCGCGTGGGGTCGAGGCTCTTCGCGAGGTCGTACCGGGAGGCCACCCAGTCGAGCGTCTCGGGGAGGACGGTCTTCCGGTCCGGGGCCGAGGGATCCTTCGACAGCAGGCCCCACTGCTCGTTGAAGAGGACCCACGCGAAGATCGAAGGGTGGTTGAAGTCGCGGCGCACCATGCCCCGGAGCGCCGTCTCCCAGTCCTCGCGCATCGAGGCGTCGGGCTCGCCCCAGCTGTTCGGCACGTCGGCCATGACGAGCACGCCGAGGCGATCGGCCCAGTAGAGCTTCCGTGGCACGTCGACCTTGACGTGGGTGCGGATGGCGTTGAGCCCCAGGCGGCGGGCGATCAGGATCTCCTCCCGGATGGCGTCGTCGGTCGGCCAGTTCCAGAAGCCGTCGGGGTTCCAGGACTGGTCGAGCGTCATCCGGAGGTAGAGCGGCCGGCCGTTGAGCGCGACGTAGGGGTGACCCAGGCCGGGGAGGGGCGCGACGCCGACGTCCCGCAGGCCGAAGTAGGTCTTCACGCGGTCTTCACCGCCGGCGGAGGCGAGCGAGACGGTGGCGTCGTAGAGCCAGGGGTCTTCGAGCGTCCACGGGCGGACCGTCTCGCCCAGAGGGATCGTGAGCCGGGCCTCGCGGGCGCCCGGCGCGAGGTCCCGCCGAGCCTCGGCGGAGGAGGGGTCGGACGACCCGCGCGTGGGGACTCGCACCTCCACGGCCGCGCCGGCCGGCGCGGGATCGGAGAGGCGGACGCGCGCCTCGACTCGCTTCAGCGCGAGACTCGGGTGCATCTCCACGGTGTCGACGTAGACGGAGGGCCGAGCCTCGAGGTAGACGGTCTGCCAGATCCCGCGCGCGTTCCCGTAGCCCTGCTTGCCCTCGAGCTTGAACGGCCGCGGCGCGTCGTCGGCCCGCAGGACGAGCCGCTGGTCCTCCCCCGGCCGGGCGGCCTTCGTGAGCTCGAGCTCGAACGGCGTGTAGCCGCCCTGGTGGCCCCCGAGGGGGACGCCGTCGAGCCAGCCGTCCGTCCTCCAGTCGGAGGCGCCGACGACGAGGAACACCCGCTTCCCCCGCCAGGCCGCAGGCACGCGGATCGAGCGCGCGTACCACGCGACGTCGGCCTCGTCCCCCACGCCGGAGAGCGGCGATCCCCAGGGATAGGGGACGTGGATCGTCAGCGGGAAGCCGGCGGCCGCTTTTTCGAACCACCGCTCCCGCTCGCCCGACTTCGCCGGGTCGAACCGGAAGGACCAGTCGCCGTTGAGGTTCACCCAGTCGGCCCGCTCGAAGTCCGGCCTGGGGTGCTCGGGCAGGGGGGTTCCGGCGTCCGCTCGAGGTGCCGGAGTCGCGAGAGCGAGGAGGGGAAGGAGGAGCGAGGCGAGGTGCCGCATGGAAGGCCTCCGGACGGCGAGGACGCTACGATGCCGGCCGGCCCGCGTCAAACGAAGCGTCCGGCCTTGCTCAGCGCGCGGCTCGTCGCCCCTCCGCGACCACGACCGCCCACACCGGCTTGTGGTCGCTCGCGCCGCGGTTGTCGGCCACGACGCCCACCGCGCCGTCGCCCGGGGCACTCTCGAGCCCCCGGACGAGGATGTGGTCGTACGCGGCGCCCCCCAGGCCGAGGCCCAGGAAGGAGAACTCCGTCGTGTGGGGCTCGTCGCGCGTGAGCCAGGTGAAGCCCGCGCGAGCGAGCTCCTCCACCTTGTCGTGGGAGTTGAAGTCGCCGGCGATGACGACCGGACCGGGGACGGCGTTGGCGTCGGCGGCGAGCACGCGCAACTGCTCCCGGCGCGAGCCCCCCGACTCCGCGGGCGGCGAGGGCAGGTGGACGGAGTAGACGCGGACGCGTTCGCTCCCGCGGACGACCACGGCCGAGGTCACCGCGCGCTGCAGGTGGTTGACCCGGGCCGCGTGGGGCAGCAGCAGCTTCCGCGGCTCCTCGAGCGGCCAGGGTGAGAGCACGGCGCAGCCCATGTCGCGGCCGTGCTTCGGGTGGACGCCGCTCGGGAAGTACACGGAGTTCATCCCCAGCGCCCGAGCGATCCGCTCGGTGCCCGGCGCGTCCATTTCCTGGAGGGCGAGCGCGTCCAGGCTCCGGAGAGGCTCGGTCCGGCGGAGCACCTCGATCGCCCGGTCGACCTCGATGCCGAAGTCGATGTTGAAGGTGACGACCCGGAAGGGTGCCCCCGGCACGGCGGGGCGGACCGGCCCGGGGTGCGAGGTGACGTAGACCGGTCCCGCGGGGTCGAGGTAGTTGACCGCCGACCCGCAGCCGCACGCGGCGAGAGCGAGGGCGGCGCCGAGGCCGCGCGCGAGCACGGTCTAGCTTCCCCCGACCTTGCGAGGAAGGCTCGTCTTGCCGAAGCCGTGGGTGTTGGTCGCCGACTTCTTCCAGGGCTGACGCGTCTGATGCCGGGGCCCGGCATGGGCCGGAGCGGCGCTCTCCGCGCTGGGCAGGGGAGCCTCCTCCGCGGCCTTCGCCCGCGCCGAGCGCGCTTTCTCCTCGTCCTTCCCGAGGCAGCACTGCTTGTACTTCTTCCCCGATCCGCAGGGGCAGGGGTCGTTCCGTCCCGGGCTGGCCTCCACGTTTCGCCTCCTCCTTCCACTCTAGCGCGGCTGGGCGGCCGGTTCCACCGCTCTCGCCACGCAAAAAGGCGCTTGCGCCGCGGCCCTTGCGGGGACTCCGCGCGTCCACGCAGCCGCTTCGCCTCGCCGTTCGCGGCCGCCGTCCGAGGGCGCCGGCCCGAACTCGCGCTCCCGCCTTGGCTTGTGTCAAGATGAACTCGGGATGGCGCAGGACTTGCCGAAGGACCGCACGACGGCTCCGGCCGGCTCGCCCGACGGAGGCCCCCAGTGGGAGGCCGCCGTCCGCGAGCGCGAGCTCGCGATCCTGGCCGACATTTCGACCCGCCTCCACGGCGAGGAAGACGTCCAGCGGATCCTCGACTCGACGCTCGAGGCCCTGCTCGAGGGGCTCGGGCTCGCCACCGCCTGGGTCTTCCTCGACGACGAGAAGGACCACAAGCTGCGCCTCGCCGCCCACCGGGGGGTCTCTCCGGCCTACCTCGACGCGGTCAGGGCTCACGGCCTCGGCGAGTGCCTCTGCCGCGAGGTCCTCGCCTCGGGTCACGGCCTCCAGGCCCGGAACACCACCGAGTGCCCGCGGATGCCGATGATCGGCGCCGGCCTCGGGCAGCCCGTCGCGCACGGCTGCGTCCCCCTCGCCTTCAACGGGATGAGCCGGGGCGTCCTCAACGTGGCCGCCCGGCCCGGCGCGACGTTCGAGCCCGCGGAGCTGCGCTTCCTGGAGACGGTGGGCCGCCAGCTCTGCCTGGCCGTCGAGGGGGCGCGCCACCTCAAGGCCGAGCGGCTCCACAACCAGGAGGCCCGCGCCCTCGCCGCCTTGAACAAGGGCATCGGCGAGTCGCTCGACCCCGAGGCCGTGCTGGCCGCGGTGGGCCGCACCGCGCTCGAGATCGTGCGGGTGGATCGCGTCCACATCCTCCTCGGCTCGGACCCCCGCCAGCTCACCGTCGCGCACCTGGCCGGCCTCCCGCACCCCGAGCTGCGGCGAGGACAGGTGCTGGACCTGACGGCGCTCGGCGAGAGCCTCCACCGCCGCGCCCTCGAGGAGCAGGTGCGCCTCGACACGGAGGACTGGGCGCGAGACGACCGGGTCAACAAGGACATCGCCCGGCGCTGGGCGGGGGCGGCCGCCCTCATCCTTCCCCTCGTCGCCCGCAAGGCGACGCTCGGGCTCCTCGTCCTCACCTGCGCCTCGCCCCACCGCTGGACGGAGGACCAGGTCGACGTGGCGGAGGCCCTCGCCTCCCAGGCTTCGGTCGCCCTCGAGAACGCGCGGCTCTACGACAAGGCCCGCCGCGCCTACCGCGAGCTCAACGAGGCCCAGGCCCGCATCATCCAGAGCGAGAAGATGGCCGTGGTGGGCACCTTCGCCTCCGGCCTCGCCCACGAGGTCCGGAACCCCTTGAACTCGATCGCCCTCCAGCTCTCGATCCTCGAGCGGCGGGTGGCCCCCCTGCCCGTGGGCGTGGCCGGCGAGATCAAGGAGCTCGTGGGGGTCATCCGCGAGGAGGTGAAGCGCCTCGACAATCTGGTCGGCGACTTCCTCCAGTTCTCGCGCAGCAACCGCGTGCAGTACCGCCCGGCCAGCCTCGACGCCCTGCTCGACGAGGTCACCCGCCTGCTGCGTCCGGAGGCGCGGGCGGCCGGGGTGACGGTGAGGCGCGAGCGGGTGGGCGAGCCCATCCCCGACCTGCGGGTGGACCCCGAGAAGATCAAGCAGGTCGCCATCAACCTGCTCCAGAACGCCATCGAGGCCATGCCGGGAGGGGGGGTGGCGACCGTGGAGAGCGGCCTCGTCGACGGGCGCGCAGTCATGGTCGTGCGCGACACCGGCCCCGGGCTGCCCGAGGGGCTGGACGTCTTCCAGCTGTTCGTCACCACCAAGGCCCAGGGCACGGGCCTGGGCCTGAGCATCGCGCAGCAGATCGTGCTCGAGCACGGGGGCGAGATCGCCGCCGCGAGCGAGCCCGGGAAGGGCGCCACGTTCACGGTGAGCCTGCCCGTCGAGCGGCCCGACGAGGCCGCGGGGGACGAAGCATGAGCGTCAAGGGCCGGATCGTGGTCATCGACGACGAGGTCAACGCGGCGGCGGCGCTCGAGACCCTCCTCGAGGAGGACGGCTACGACGTCGCCCGGGCCCACGACGCCCGCTCGGGGATGCAGCTCCTCGAGAAGCACGACCCGGACATCGTCCTCACCGACCTGCGCATGCCGGGCATGGACGGCCTGGAGCTGCTGGCCAAGGTCAAGGAGATCCGGCCCGAGACCATGGTCATCGTCATGACCGCCTACGGCACGGTGAAGACGGCGGTCCGGGCCATGAAGCTGGGGGCCGAGGACTACCTCGGCAAGCCGATCGACGTGGAGGAGCTGGAGGTCGTCCTGCAGAAGGCCCTGGAGAGGAAGGGCCTCCTCGCGGAGGCCCGGTCGCTCCGCGAGCGGCTCGAGCACAAGTACCGCCTCGACAACCTGGTCGGGGAGAGCCCCGAGATGCTCTCCGTCTTCAAGACGATCCGCCAGGTCGCCCCCTCGTCGGCCTCCGTTCTCCTCCTCGGCGAGAGCGGCACCGGCAAGGAGCTCTTCGCCCAGGCCCTCCACCAGAACTCCCCCCGCCGCAACAAGCCGTTCATCAAGGTGGCCTGCGCCGCGCTGCCGGAGACCCTCCTCGAGAGCGAGCTCTTCGGCCACGAGAAGGGCTCGTTCACCGGGGCCGTCTACACTCGGGCCGGCCGCTTCGAGGCCGCCGACGGTGGCACGCTCTTCCTCGACGAGATCGGCGACATCTCCCCCACCGTCCAGGTGAAGATCCTCCGCTTCCTCGAGGAGCGGGAGTTCGAGCGGGTGGGGGGGAACCGGACCTTCAAGGTGGACGTGCGCATCGTGGCCGCGACCCACCGAGACCTCAAGAAGAAGCTCGAGGAGGGCAGCTTCCGGGAGGACCTCTTCTACCGGCTGAACGTCATCGAGATCCACATCCCGCCGATGCGGGAGCGGCCGGGCGACATCCCCCTCCTCGCCCACCACTTCCTGCGCAAGTACGCAGACGCCAACGGCAAGGAGATCAAGGGCATCTCGGACGAGGTGCTCGCGCTCCTCCTGTCGCACCCGTGGCCCGGCAATGTGCGGGAGCTGGAGAACGCGATGGAGCGCGCGGTCGTGCTCTCCGACGGGCCCACGTTGACTCCGGCCCACTTCCCCACGCTGCGGCGGGCCGCGGGGGCGGAGTCCGCGAAGCCCGCCTCGGCGGGGGCGGGCCTGGGCGTGCGGATCCCGGGGAGCACACTCGCCGAGCTGGAGCGCGAGGCCATACTCCGCACGCTCGAGGCCGTCGGGGGGAGCACCTCGAAGACCGCCGCCATCCTCGACATCAGCGCCCGGAAGATCCAGTACAAGCTCAAGGAGTACCAGCAGCAAGGGGCGCTCGCGGGGCGCCGGGCCGCCGAGCGGGCCGCGCCCGAGCGCGCCCAGGACTAGCCGAGCAGGGCCCTCGGCGCCGCCTTTCCCGGACGGCCGCCGAAGCAGGCCTCCAGGGTGTGGCGAGGCCCCTCGGCGGGCTCCGGCGGGCAGGCTCCCGTGAGCAGGTACTCGAGGTGGGCGCGGATGGCGACCGGTCCCGGATCGCCCTTGATGCGGCTCTGCTCCTCGCCACCCCGCCAGAAAAGCAGCGTCGGCACGAAGGCGAGATGGTAGCGGGCGGCGAGCCATCCTTCGGCCGAGTCGACCACCCTCACCACCAAGACCCGGTCGTGGAACTCCCGTGCGACGCGGTCGAGGGTAGGCCGGAGACGTTCGCAGGGCCGGCAGTCGGGGGTCTCGAAGACGACGAGCACGGGGTACCCGGCGCCCAGGATCCGGTCGAGGACCGTGGCGCTGGTACGGATCGGAGCATCGAGCGCCGGCTTCACGCTCACCTCCGCCCTGGAGGAACGCCTCCTCGCCCCTGGAATATAGCGCTCCAGGGGACGACGGGCCAGGGAAATGCGACTCAGGAGCCGATCAGCTCACGGATGCGGGCGAGGAGGGCGTCGACCGGGAGGGGCTTCGGGAAGAAGGCCGCCGCGCCCTTTCCGCCGGTGAGGCGATCGGCCTCGGTCTCCCCGCGCGCGGACACGACGATGACCGGCGTGCCCGGCCGGAGGTGGCGCACCCGCTGAAGCAGGCCGGCCCCGTCGAGGCGGGGCATGTGGAGATCGGTGAGGACGAGGTCGGGCTGCCACGACGCCAGGAGGCCCGTCGCTTCCTCGCCGTCGGCCGCCTCCGCGGCGTCGTAGCCCTCGTCGGCGAGAAGCCGGGCCACGGCCGAACGGGAGCGAAAGTCGTCGTCGACCACCAGGACCTTCCGGTGGGGGACGTGCGCCTGGGTCACGGGCTCCATCGAAGATGGGGCGTGCAAACGCCGTGCAAGGTACCGGCCGGGAATGCGCCGATCCACCGCTGCCCGCCCGCTCGGCGCGGGCGTGGCCGCGCACGAACCTGCGAGGCCGGGTTCGCCGGCGATCCGACGAGAGCCGAGCCCAACTCGTGGGGGCTCTAGGCTTCGGCCTCGCTCTGCTTCCTTCTCTCCGGAGGGCTCCGGGCGCGGGTGTCGTCGCCGTGGCGGAGGCAGCGGGCGCAAGAAATCACCCAAACCCACCGAGAACCGAAAACGTTGCGGGCCCGGGTATTCCCATTTGACCGGATCGAATCGGTCCGAGGCTGGCCCACATCGTGCAGAACCGCTACGTGTACCAAGCGGGAGCTTCGGGGAGGGAGTTTTTCAATGTCCAGCAGGAACATGATCGCGGTGGACGGAAACGAAGCGGCAGCTTCTGTCGCCCATCGGGTGAGCGAGGTCGTCGCCATCTACCCGATCACGCCGTCCTCCAACATGGGCGAGTTCGCCGACGAATGGTCGGCCTACGGCCGGAAGAACGTCTGGGGCATCGTGCCCGACGTCGTCGAGATGCAGTCGGAGGCGGGGGCCGCCGGCGCGGTGCACGGAGCGCTGCAGGCGGGAGCGCTCACGACGACGTTCACCGCGTCGCAGGGCCTGCTCCTCATGGTCCCCAACATGTACAAGATCGCGGGTGAGCTCACCGCGTTCACCATGCACGTGGCGGCCCGGGCCGTCGCGGCGCACGCCCTCTCGATCTTCGGCGACCACTCCGACGTGATGGGCTGCCGTCACCTCGGCTTCGCCCTCCTCGCTTCCGGCTCGGTGCAGGAGGCCCACGACCTCGCCCTCGTGGCCCACGCCGCCACCCTCGAGGCGCGCGTGCCGTTCCTGCACTTCTTCGACGGCTTCCGCACGTCGCACGAGGTCCGCAAGATCGAGCTGCTCGAGGACGACGACCTGCGCTTCATGATGCGGGACGACCTCGTGGCCGCCCACCGGCAGAGGGCGCTCACTCCCGACAAGCCGATCCTCCGCGGCACCGCCCAGAACCCCGACGTCTTCTTCCAGTCCCGCGAGGCCGGCAACCGGTTCTACATGGCCTGCCCCGACATCGTCGAGAAGACGATGGCCCGCTTCGCCGAGCGGACCGGCCGCGCGTACGAGCTCTTCGATTACGTGGGCCACCCCCAGGCCGAACGGGTGATCGTGATGATGGGGTCGGGGGCGGAGGTCGCCCACGAGACGGTCGACCACCTCGTGGCTCGCGGCGAGAAGGTCGGCGTTCTCAAGGTCCGGCTCTACCGGCCGTTCTCGATCAGGCACTTCGCGGCCGCGCTGCCGGCGACGACCCGCGCGATCGCCGTGCTCGACCGCACCAAGGAGCCGGGGGCGATCGGCGAGCCGCTCTACCTCGACGTCGTGGCGGCGATCCGCGAGGCGCGGGAGGCCGGCCGGACGTCGCTCGCCGTGGACCCGATCGTGGTCGGCGGGCGCTACGGCCTCGCCTCCAAGGATTTCACCCCCGCCCAGGTCAAGGCCGTCTTCGACGAGCTCGTGCGGCGCGAGGGACCCCGAAACCACTTCACGGTGGGAATCGTCGACGACGTCACCCACACCTCGATCCCGGTCGACCCCGACTTCGACATCGAGTCCGACGAGCGGAACCGGTCGGTCTTCTTCGGACTCGGCGCCGACGGCACGGTGGGCGCGAACAAGAACTCGATCAAGATCATCGGCGAGGAGACGGAGAACGACGCCCAGGGCTACTTCGTCTACGACTCCAAGAAGTCGGGCGCGATCACGATCTCCCACCTGCGGTTCGGGCCCGGGCCGATCCGCTCCTCCTACCTCATCAAGAAGGCCGGCTTCGTGGCCTGCCACCAGTTCGGCTTCCTCGAGCGCTACGACATGCTCGACTACGCGGTGCCCGGGGGCACCTTCCTGCTGAACGCGCCCTTCCCGAAGGACGAGGTCTGGAAGAGCCTCCCCCGAAAGGTCCAGGAGCAGATCATCGACAAGAAGCTCAAGCTCTACGCGATCGACGCCTACCGGGTGGCCGAGAGCACGGGCATGGGCGGCCGCATCAACTCGATCATGCAGACCTGCTTCTTCGCGATCTCGGGCGTCCTGCCCCGCGACGAGGCGATCGCCCAGATCAAGAAGGCGATCGAGAAGACCTACGGCAAGAAGGGCGCGGAGGTCGTCAAGCGCAACTTCGCCTCCGTCGACGCCACGCTCGAGAACCTCCACGAGATCCCGGTCGGCCCGCCGACGAGCGTGGTCAAGATGCGGCCGACGGTGCCGGAGAAGGCGCCCGACTTCGTCAAGCGCGTGCAGGCGGTCATCATCGAGGGCAAGGGCGACCTCCTTCCGGTGAGCGCCTTCCCGGTCGACGGCACGTGGCCGACCGCCACGGCGCAATGGGAGAAGCGGGCGATCGCCCTCGAGATCCCGGTCTGGGACGACAAGATCTGCATCCAGTGCAACAAGTGCGCCTTCGTCTGCCCGCACGCGGCGATCCGGGCCCAGGTCTACGAGGCCTCCGCCCTGGCCGGCGCGCCGCCCACCTTCAAGGCCTGCGACTTCAAGGGCAACGAGTTCAAGGGCAAGAAGTACACGATCCAGGTCGCGCCCGAGGACTGCACCGGCTGCAGCCTCTGCGTCATGATCTGCCCGGCCAAGGACAAGTCGAACCCGAAGCACAAGGCGATCGACATGGCGCCGATGCCGCCGCTGCGGGAGGCCGAGCGCGCGAACTACGAGTTCTTCCTCGCCCTCCCCGAGCCGAAGCGCGAGGAGGTGAAGCTCGATCTCAAGGGCACGCAGTTCCTGACCCCGCTCTTCGAGTACTCCGGTGCCTGCGCGGGGTGCGGCGAGACGCCGTACATCAAGCTGATGACCCAGCTCTTCGGCGACCGCGTCCTCGTCGCGAACGCCACCGGCTGCTCGTCGATCTACGGGGCCAACCTCCCCACGACGCCCTACGCCCAGGACCGGAACGGCCGCGGCCCCGCGTGGTCGAACTCGCTCTTCGAGGACAACGCGGAGTTCGGCTTCGGCATGCGCCTCGCCCTCGACCAGCACCTGGAGCTGGCGGTGGGGCTGCTGAACGGCCTCGCCGGCAAGCTCGGGCAGAACCTCGTGAAGGGCCTCCTCGAGGCCGACCAGGCGACGGAAGCCGGGATCGCGGCCCAGCGCGAGCGCGTCTTCGCCCTCAAGCAGGCTCTCGAGCGCATCCCCGGCTCGGAGTCGCAGCGACTGCTGCAGCTCGCCGACTACCTCGTGAAGAAGAGCGTGTGGATCATCGGCGGCGACGGCTGGGCCTACGACATCGGCTACGGCGGCCTCGACCACGTGCTCAGCATGAAGCGCGACATCAACATCCTGATCCTCGACACCGAGGTCTACTCCAACACCGGCGGCCAGGCCTCGAAGGCCACCCCGCTCGGGGCGGCCGCCAAGTTCGCCTCGGCGGGCAAGGAGGTGGGCAAGAAGGACATCGGCCTCATGGCCATGGCCTACCGCCACGTGTACGTGGCCCACGTGGCCTTCGGGGCCAAGGACGTCCAGACGGTGAAGGCCTTCCAGGAGGCGGAGAGCTACAACGGGCCGTCGCTCATCATCGCCTACAGCCATTGCATCGCCCACGGCTACGACATGGCCTACGGCGGCGAGCAGCAGAAGCTGGCCGTCGACTCCGGCGTGTGGCCGCTCTACCGGTACGATCCCCGCCGGGCGGCCCAGGGCCAGCCGCCGCTCGCCCTCGACTCCGGCGACCCGAAGATCTCGGCCCGGCAGTACATGCGCAACGAGACGCGCTTCCGAATGGTCGAGAAGCTCGACCCCGAGCGGTTCAAGAAGCTGGCGGTGATGGCGGAGAAGAACACCCGGCAGAACGTGGCCGTGTACAAGCAGATGGCGGGGATCACCGTTCCCCAGGTCTCCGACGCCGAAGCCGAGGCCGAGCCGGCCACGGCGAAGAAGTAAGGAGGAGGGAGAAGATGGACCTCAGCACGACCTACCTCGGCCTCAAGCTGCCCCACCCCCTGATGCCCGGCGCCTCGCCCCTCGTCGACGACCTCGACACCATCCGGAAGCTCGAGGACGCGGGGGCGGCCGCGATCACGATGCACTCGATCTTCGAGGAGCAGATCACCCGGGAGCAGGTGGCGACGTTCGTCCACACCGAGGGCCACGGCCAGTCCTTCGCCGAGGCCCTCACCTACTTCCCGAGCCCGGAGGCCTTCCACCTCGGCCCCGACGAGTACCTCGAGCACGTGCGCAAGGTGAAGCAGGCGGTGTCGGTGCCGGTGGTGGGCTCGCTCAACGGCTACACGATGGGCGGCTGGCTCGAGTACGCGAAGCTCATCGAGCAGGCCGGCGCCGACGCCCTCGAGCTGAACGTCTTCACGCTCGGTAGCAACCCCCAGGAGTCGGGGGCCCAGATGGAGCTGCGCACGACCCAGATGGTGCAGGCGGTGCGCAAGGCCGTCCGCGTCCCTGTGGCGGTCAAGCTCTCCCCCTACTACACGTCCCTCTCCCACTTCGCGGCCAAGCTCGACGAGGCGGGAGCGGACGGCCTCGTGCTCTTCAACCGCTTCTACCAGCCCGACATCGACGTCGAGGAGCTCCAGGTCCGCCGCCAGGTCCACCTCTCGAGCTCGGCCGAGCTCCCCCTGCGCCTCGTCTGGCTGGCCATGCTGTCCCCGAAGGTGAAGGCGTCGCTCGCCTGCACGGGCGGCGTCCACACCGTCACCGACGCCGTCCAGGCGATCATGGCCGGCGCCCACGCCATCCAGCTCGTGTCGTCCCTCCTCAAGCGCGGGCCCTCCCACCTCGCGACGCTGCGCCAGGAGCTCGCCCAGTGGCTCGAGGAGCACGAGTACCACTCGCTGCACCAGGCCCAGGGCAGCATGAACCTCGCGGCGTGCCCCGACCCCCAGGTCTACAGCCGCGCGAACTACATGCTGGTCCTGCAGAGCTGGAGGGACAATCAGTAGGTCATTCGGCGCCTGGCTCGCTGAGTGCCGAATGACCGACGTCTGACCACCCCTTCCGTCCTCCGTCCCGCAAGGCCCCGGCGAAAGCCGGGGCCTCCCGCTTCCTGCCCTTGCTCCATCCGCTCACCCCCGCCGTCCCTGCGGTGGCATAGAATGCCCCGCTCTCGCGAGAGCTGAAGAACACTCGGCGTCGCCTTGTTGGGGGAATCATGACGATGAACCGGCGAGTGTCGGGTCGGGGCGCGGCCGTTCTCGCCGCCTGCTTCGCCGTGCTCTCGGCCGTGGCGGCCATCCAAGCGGCGCCGCCGGTCGCCTCGAGCCCGTCTTCGGGCGAGCTCGACCGCACCGTCCTCCCGATCCCCGAGCCGCGGCGCGCCTCGATCACCGAGGTCGACGTCCGCAAGGCCACCGCCCCCCCGCGCTTCGAGGTGAAGGCCCCGGCCGGAGCACCGAACGTCGTCCTCGTCCTGATCGACGACATGGGATTCGGCCAGCCGAGCACGTTCGGGGGCGCCATCGACATGCCGACGCTCGACCGGCTGGCGAGCCAGGGCCTGCGCTACACGAACTTCCACACCGCGGCCCTCTGCTCTCCCACGCGGGCCGCCCTCCTCACCGGGCGCAACCACCACACGAACAACACCGGCGCCGTCCAGGACGTGGCGACCGCCTTCCCGGGCCAGACCGGGAAGCGCCCACCGAGCGTCGCCCCGCTCGCCGAGATCCTGCGCCTGAACGGCTACAGCACGGCGGCCTTCGGCAAGTGGCACCTGACGCCGCTCTGGGAGACGACAACGTCGGGACCGTTCGACCTCTGGCCGACGCGGTCCGGCTTCGAGAGGTTCTACGGCTTCCTGGGCGGGGAGGCCAACCAGTGGGCGCCCCTCCTCTACGACGGCACGGTCGAGGTCGAGATGTCGAACGACCCCGGCTACTTCCTCACGACCGACCTCGCGAACCGCGCGATCTCGTGGGTGCGCGCCCAGCACTCGCTGACCCCCGACCGGCCGTTCTTCATGTACTTCGCGCCGGGGGCGACCCACGCGCCGCATCACGTCGCGCGGGAGTGGGCGGACAGGTACAAGGGGCGCTTCGACGCAGGCTGGGACAGGTACCGGGAGGAGACCCTCGCGCGCCAGATCCGTCTCGGCGTGGTTCCGCCGGGCACGAGCCTCGCGCCCAAGCCGGCGGCGGTCAAGGCCTGGGACGCTCTCCGCCCCGACGAGAAGCGTCTCTTCGCGCGCCAGATGGAGGTGTACGCGGGCTTCGGCGAGGAGACCGACCACGAGGTCGGGCGGCTCGTGGAGACGCTGGAGGAGCTCGGCGTCCTGGACGACACCGTCTTCATCACCATCGCGGGCGACAACGGAGCGAGCGCCGAAGGCGGCCCCGCCGGCATGTTCAACGAGATGAGCTTCTTCAACGGCGTGCCCGAGACGCTCGCCGAGGTGACCTCCAAGCTCGACAAGTGGGGCGGGCCGGAGACGTTCCCGCACTACGCGATCGGCTGGGCGGTGGCGGGCGACACCCCCTGCGCCTACGCGAAGCAGGTCGCCTCCGACTGCGGCGGCACGCTCGACGGCATGGTCATCCGCTGGCCGAAGGGCATCAAGGCGAAGGGCGAGGTGCGGGGCCAGTTCCACCACGTGATCGACATCGCACCCACGGTCCTGGAGCTGGCCTCCCTGCCCGAGCCGCGGTCGGTGAACGGCACGTCCCAGAAGGCGATGGAGGGGACGAGCCTCGCCTACACCTTCGCCGACGCTCACGCGAAGGGCCGTCACGTCACCCAGTACTTCGAGATCGCCGGCAACCGGGCGATCTACCACGACGGCTGGCTCGCCCGCGTCGTGCACCGCGCGCCCTGGGAGCAGACGCCGCGGGCGACGCTCGATGCCGACAAGTGGGAGCTCTACGACCGGAGCACCGACTTCAGCCTCTCGCAGGACGTGGCGGCCCAGCACCCGCAGAAGCTCGCGGAGATGAAGGCGCTCTTCCTGGACGAGGCGGCGAAGCACGACGTGCTGCCGATCGACGACCGCAGCATCGAGCGCCTCGACCCGGCGCTCGCCGGGCGTCCCGACCTCATGGGAGGGCGCACCACCCTCACGCTCTACGACGGGATGACGGGGATCCTCGAGAACGCCTTCATCAACGTGAAGAACCGCTCGAGCTCGATCACCGCCGAAGTCGAGATCCCGACAGGCGGGGCGAACGGTGTCGTCCTGGCCCAGGCCGGCCGCTTCGGCGGCTGGAGCCTCTACTTCAAGGACGGCCGGCCCGCGTACGCCTACAACTGGATCGGGAGGGAGACCTACACCGTGGCCTCGCCGGACCCGGTGACGCCCGGCAAGGCCGAGGTGAAGCTCGACTTCGCCTACGACGGCGGCGGCCGCGGCAAGGGCGGCACCGCCTCGCTGCTCGTGAACGGACGCAAGGTCGCCGAGGGACGCGTCGCGCACACGAACCCCATGATGTTCTCGGCCGACGAGGGGGCGGACGTGGGCGTCGACGAGGGCACGCCGGTGACGGAGGCCTACACCGCGGCGGGCAGCCGATTCACGGGCCGGATCCGCAAGGTGACAGTGGAGGTGAGGTAGGGGCCGAGCCGCGACCGGGCGAGCGAGCCGGGCGGCCGGGCCTCCGCTCTTTGCGGGAGAATGGTGGCGGAGGCTCGACATCATGACCGTCCGACGCTTGTGGCCCCGCCTGGCCCTCCTCGCCCTCCTCGTGGCCGGCGTCGTCCTCCTGCGCCTCACCGTCTTCGCCGCCGCGGCCATCCCCGTCCGCGTCGCCGTCGCCCAGAAGGGCCTCGTCGAGGAGACGGTGACGAACTCGCGCGCGGGGACGGTCAAGGCCCGTCGCCGAGCCAAGCTGGCCCCGGAGACGGGAGGGCGCGTCGTGTCCCTGCCCCACCGGCGCGGGAGCCGCGTGCGTCAGGGAGAGCTGCTGCTGCAGGTCCAGGACTCGGTGCAGCGGGCCCAGCTGAGCCTGGCCGAGGACGACCGCAAGGTGGCCCTCGCCCAGCGCGACCAGGCCTGCCTCGCCGCCGACCATGCCGAGCGGGAAGGCGTTCGCACGAGGGGGCTCGCCGCGCAGGGGATCGTGTCCACGGACCAGATCGACGGCGTCGACAGCCAGGCGCGCACGGCGGAGGCGGCGTGCCGGGCCGCGCGGGCCACCGCGGAGCGGGCCGAGTCCGCCGTCCGGCTCGCCCGCGCCCAGCTGCGCCAGACGACCCTTCTCGCCCCCTTCGACGGCATCGTGGCCGACACGTTCATCGAGGAGGGCGAGTGGACGTCCCCCTCGCCCCCCGCCCTCCCCATTCCGCCCGTCCTCGACCTCATCGACACCCGCTCGATCTACGTCAGCGCGCCGATGGACGAGGTGGACTCGGCCCGGATCCGGAAGGGGCAGCCGGCGCGGGTCACCGTGGACTCGCGCCCGGGGCAGCACTTCCCGGCCCACGTCGTCGAGGTCGCCCCCTACGTGCTGGACCGGCTGGAGCAGAACCGGACGGTCGAGATCGAGCTGGAGCTCGACGACCCGGCGGTGGCGGCCTCGCTCCTCCCCGGGACCTCGGCCGACGCCGAGGTCATCCTGAGCGCGAAGGACGGCGTCCTGCGGGTCCCGACCTCCGCACTCCTCGAGGGCGGGAAGGTCCTGGTCCTCGACCGCGGGCGGCTCGTCGAGGAGAGCCTGCGGCTGGGGCTCCGCAATTGGGACTTCACCGAGGTGCGGGGCGGCCTCGAGCCCGGCGCGCGGGTGGTCGTCTCGCTGGACCGCCCCGAGGTCAAGGCGGGGGCGAAGGCCCGCGAGCAGGAGAGCGGGCAGAGCTGACGGCATGATCCGCCTCAAGGGCATCTCCCGCACCTTCGACGTGGGCGGGGAGCCCGTCCACGCGTTGACCGACGTCGACGAGACGATCGGCGCCGGCGAGCACCTTGCGATCATGGGGCCATCGGGCTCGGGCAAGTCGACCCTCCTCCACATCCTCGGCTGCCTCGACCGACCCGACCGCGGCGTCTACGAGCTCCTCGGCCGCGACGTGGCCCGCCTCGACGAGGGGGAGCTGAGCCTCGTCCGCCGGCACACGATCGGCTTCGTCTTCCAGTTCTTCCACCTCGTGCCCCGCCTCACCGCTCTCGAGAACGTCGAGCTGCCGATGGTGTTCGCGGGGATCGAGGCCGGGGAGCGGCGGGAGCGGGCGACGTCTCGTCTGCGCGCGGTCGGCCTCGAGCCGCGGGCCACGCACCGGCCCGACCAGCTCTCGGGCGGCGAGCGCCAGCGGGTGGCAATCGCCCGCGCCACCGTCCTCGACCCGAAGCTCCTCCTCGCCGACGAGCCCACGGGCAACCTCGACACCGCCTCCGGCCGGCAGGTCCTCGAGATCCTGGAGCAGATGAACGCCGCCGGCCTGACCCTGGTCGTGGTGACCCACGATCCGGCGGTGGCGCGGCGGGCGCGGCGCGTCCTCGTCCTGAAGGACGGGCGGGTCGTCCACCGGGGGGACGGTGCGCACATCCAGGCGGCGGTCGAGATCCTCGCCGCGGCCGAGAACGGCCCGTGAGCCTCCGCGACGTCCTCGGCTTCGCGGCCCTCGCGCTGCGCGGCCACCGCGTGCGCACCGGGATGAGCCTCCTCGGCGTGGCGATCGGCGTCGCCGCCGTCGTCACCCTGACCGCGCTCGGCGAGGGAGCGCGCCTCTACGTGGTCGGCCAGTTCGCGAGCATCGGGACGAACCTCGTGATCGTCGTGCCCGGCAAGACGGAGACGACGGGCGGCATGCCGGGCATGGGCGGCGTCCCCAACGACCTCACCCTCGAGGACGCGCGGGCCGTCCTGCGCGGAGTCGCGGAGGTGGAGAAGGCCGTCCCGTTCGTGATCGGCACCGAGACCCTGGCCTTCCAGGAGCGCCGGCGTCAGGTTGCGGTATTCGGCTCGACCTCCGACGCACTGGAGGTCCGCCGCCTGACCGTGGCCGGCGGCCGCTTCCTCCCCCCTCTCGAATGGGAGCGGACCTCTCCCGTCACGGTGCTCGGCCGGACCGCGGCCGGGGAGCTGTTCCCCGGACGGGACCCGGTCGGCGAGATCGTGCGGGTGGGCGACTGGCGCATGCGGGTCATCGGGGTCCTCGCTCCCCGCGGCCAGCAGCTCGGCATCGACATGGACGACGTGGCGATCGTGACGGTGGCCACGGCCATGAAGATGCTCAACCGGCGGTCGCTCTTCCGCCTCCTCCTGCAAGTGCGCACCCACGCCGACCTCGACCGGACGAAGGACCGGGTCGTCCGGCTGATCAAGGAGCGCCACGGCGAGGAGGACGTCACCGCCATCACCCAGGACGCCGTCCTCGGTGCGTTCACCTCGATCCTCGGCGCCCTCACCCTGGCCCTGGCCGGTATCGCCAGCGTCTCCCTCGCCGTGGCCGGGGTGGGCATCATGAACGTGATGCTCGTCTCCGTCTCCGAGCGGACGCGCGAGATCGGCCTCCTCAAGGCCCTCGGGGCGGAGCGGCGGCAGATCCTCCTCGCCTTCCTGGCCGAGGCGGTGCTCATCTCCTCGGCCGGCGGCCTCCTGGGCCTCGCCGTCGGGTGGCTCGCGGTGCGGGGGCTCGTCCTCCTCTACCCGGCGCTGCCCGCCTCTCCCCCGCCCTGGGCCGTCGTCGCCGCCTTCTCTCTCTCGGTCGCGGTGGGCGCCGTCTTCGGCGTCCTTCCCGCCCGGCGCGCCACGCGGCTCGACCCAGTGGCCGCGCTCGCCGGGAGGTAGGGGGTGCGGGACCTCCTCCTCCTCGCCGTGGGGGCCCTCCGGGCCCACCGCCTGCGCTCGTTCCTCTCCATGCTCGGGATCGCGATCGGCGTCTGCGCTGTCATCCTCCTCACCTCGATCGGCGAGGGCACGCGGGTCTACATCCTGTCGCAGTTCACCCAGTTCGGCACGAACATCCTCGCCGTCAACCCCGGCAAGTCGAAGACGATCGGCATCCCCGGCGTCCTCGGAGGCACCACCCGCAAGCTGACGATCGACGACGCGGAGGCCCTCGACCGGATCTCCGGCGTGGAGACGGTCGTGCCGGTGACGATGGGCCTGGCCCGGGTCCAGGCGGGAGAGCGCGGCCGCAGCGTCAGCGTGATCGGCGCGACACCCGACCTGCCCACGCTCTGGCGGTTCGGGGCGCGGCAGGGCTCTTTCTGGCCGAAGGGCGACCCGCGCCGAGGCGCCCCCCTCGCCGTGCTCGGCCCCAAGCTCGCCCGCGAGACCTTCGGCGAGAAGAGTCCCCTCGGGGAGCTCGTGCGGATCGCAGGCGGACGATTCCGCGTGGTGGGAGTGATGGAGCCGAAGGGCCAGATGATGGGCTTCGACATCGACGACGTGGCCTACGTGCCGGTGGCCTCGGCCATGCACCTCTTCGACCAGGACGAGCTCTTCGAGATCGACCTCATCTACTCGAGCGCTCGCGAGACCGCCCGCGTGGAGGCGGAGGTGAAGCGCCTCCTCACCCTCCGGCACGGGGGAACGGAGGACTTCACCGTCACCTCCCAGGAGGCCATGCTGGACGTGTTCGGCAAGGTCATGGACGTGATCACGATGGCGGTGGGCGCGATCGCCGGCATCTCCCTCCTCGTCGGCGCCACCGGGATCCTCACCATGATGTGGATCGCGGTCGGCGAGCGCACGAGCGAGATCGGCCTCGTGCGCGCGCTCGGCGCCTCGCGCGGGCAAGTCCAGGCTCTCTTCCTCGCCGAGGCGGCGGCCCTCGCCACGCTCGGCGGCGTTGCCGGTGTCGTGGTGGGCCTCGGCCTCGGGGGCGCGCTCCGGCTCCTCGTGCCCGGCCTGCCCGTCGAGACGCCCCTGCGGTTCGTGCTGGCCGGCCTCGCGGTCAGCGTCACGACCGGCCTCGTCTCCGGCGTCGCACCCGCCCGGCGCGCGGCCGGCCTCGACCCGATCGAGGCGCTCCGTGCCGAGTAGCCGGACGGCCGAGGCCCCGCTCCTCCGCCTCGCGCTGGCCGACGGGCGGCCGGCCACGCTGCTCCTGCGGGAGGACTCGACGGTGCTCTCGCTCGACGACTCCGTCGTCTCCTCCTGGGACCTCGCCGGGCGGCCGTACGCGCTCGTGCGGGAGACGGGAACCCACAGGCGCGGCCTCGACGGCGGCTTGCTGTGGAAGCGGGAGGCGTCCGCGGACGGCCCCCGTCTGCGCCGGCGGCTCTCGGCGGCGGAGGGCGAGCCCGTCGTGGAGGCCGCGCGGCGGGAAGCAGCAGGGGCGCTCGCCGTCCTGAGAAGTCAGGGGGAGGACAGTGCCGTTCATCGCCTGGCCACGATCGTCGCGATGAACGGAGCGGCCCTCCGTGCGGACGCGGCGCGGTTCCTCGCCGCGTGCGGGCCGGTCGGCATCCTGCCCCCCGACCAGTACCTCGCCCTCGTCGTCCGGGTCACGGAAGGCTGCTCCTGGAACGCCTGCACGTTCTGCCGCCTCTACCGTGACGTGCCCTTCCGCGCCCGGCGGGTCGACGAGCTCGAGACGCACGTCGACGCCCTCCTCGCCTACTTTGGCCGGTCGCTCGCCCTCCGCCGATCGGTGTTCCTGGGCGACGCGAACGCCCTCTGCCTGAGCCACGACCGTCTCCGCCCCCTGGTCGCGACCGTCTCCGCCCGGCTGCCCGGTCGCCCGATCCACTCCTTCGTCGACGCGTGGACCGGAGGCCGGAAGACGGCGACGGAGTGGCGCGCCTACGCCGAGCTCGGGCTGAAGCGGGTCTCCGTGGGCCTCGAGACGGGCGACCCGGCGCTCCTCGCCTGGCTCGAGAAGCCCGGCTCGCCCGAGGACGCCGTCGCCCTCGTCGACGCGATCCACGAAGCGGGCATCGCGGCGGGCGTGATCGTCCTCCTCGGCGCCGGGGGCGAGCGGTTCGCCGCCGCCCACGCGGCGCGGACGGCCGAGGTGCTCTCGCGGATGCGTCTCGGCCCGGACGACCTCGTGTACTTTTCGGAGTACGTGGACGATCCCGACCTCGCCTACGGCCGGCGCGCGGCGGCCGCGGCGGATCTCCAGCCCCTCCCGCCCGGCCGGTGCCGCGAGCAGATGAAGGAGATCCGGTCGGCCTTCCGCCCCGCCGACCCCGCCCGTCCTCCCCGCACCGCGACCTACGACATCCGGGAGTTCGTGTATTGACACCTCGGCCGGACCTGGCCGGTGATATCGTCACGGGTCCGGCCGAACCTGGAGGTCTTTCTTGCCCCATCGCCCTCGCTCCTCCGCCTCGTGGCTCCTCCTCGTCGCCTTCCTCCTCTGTGCGGTCCTCGCACCCGTCTCGCGCGGCTCCGACGAAGGCCGGCCTTCCCCACCGCAGAGCGCTGGCGAAGGTCGCACACTCCCCGGCCCCCTGGGCCAGGGCGTGACTCTCCTTCCCAACGGCTGGCGGATCGCCCCCGTGGGGCGGCACCTCGACGCCGGCGACCTGCCCCTCGCCATGGCCCTCCACCCGGACGGCCGCCACCTCGTGATCACCAACAACGGCTGGTCGAAGCCCAGCCTCCGGGTCGTCGACCTCGAGCGCTTCGAGGTCGTCCAGAAGCTGGCGCTCGCGGACGCCTGGCTCGGCCTCGCCTGGCACCCCGACGGCCACCGTCTCTTCTCCTCGGGAGCGGCGGACAACTCGATCCGGGAGGTCGAGTGGCGGGACGGCAAGCTCGCTCCGGGGCGGACGTTCCGGCTCGCCCCGCCGCAAAAGGAGGCGAGCGGCGGGGGCCTCGAGAACCCGGGCTTCGTCGGCGGCCTCGCTCTCTCACCCGACGGGCGCACGCTCTACGCCGCGCAGGTCTACGGCGAATCGCTCACGGCGGTGGACGTGGAGACGGGGCGCGTGCTCGCGCGCTCGACCGTGCCCGCCGAGGCCTACCAGGCGCTCGTGTCCCCCGACGGGCGGACCGTCTTCGTCTCGGTCTGGGGCGCCTCCCGGATCTCCCTCTTCGAGCCTCTCACCCTGCGGCCGCTCGGCGAGATCGCGGTGGGTGAGCACCCGAACGCCATGGTCCTGTCGCCCGACGGAGCCCGGCTCTTCGTGGCATGCGCCAACACGAACGCGGTGTGGGCCGTCGACGTCGCGTCCCGGAGGACGGTCGAACAGATCGGCGTCGCCCTGGGGCCCGACGCCCTCCCCGGCAGCACGCCGAACGCCGTCGCCCTCTCGCCCGACGGCAGCACCCTCCTCGTGGCGAACGCCGACAACAACACGGCCGCCGTCGTGGACGTGCATCGCCCGGGCGAGAGCCGTCCCCTCGGCTTCATCCCGACCGGCTGGTATCCCACCGGCGTCGCCTTCGACGCGACCGCCCGGAACGTCCTCGTGCTGAGCGGCAAGGGCCTCTCCCCCGCGGCCAACCCGCGGGGTCCGCAGCCGGTGAGCCTCCTCGCCGATGCCCAGTACATCGCGGGTCTCCTGAACGGCGCCCTCACCGTGCTGCCCCGTCCGGACGAGGGCACGCTCCGGCAGATGACCGAGCGCGTGTACGCTCTGAGCTCGGCGAGCGCGGGCGGACGCCGCGCCATCACGGAGAGGCCGGAGGGCTCGCCGGTCCCGGGGGCGGCGGGCGGGGCCACTCCCCTCAAGTACGTCTTCTACGTCATCCGGGAGAACCGGACCTACGACCAGGTCCTCGGGGACGCTCCGAAGGGCAACGGCGACCCGAACCTCACCCTCTTCGGGGAGGACGTCACCCCGAACGCCCACGCGATCGCCTCCGAGTTCGTCCTCTTCGACGGCTTCTTCGTCGACTCCGAGGTGAGCCACGACGGCCACTCCTTCTCGACCGCGGCCTACGCCACCGACGCCAACGAGAAGCTCTGGCCGACGCAGTACGCCGGGCGCGGCGGGCTCTACCTGGCCGAGGGCGAGTACCGGATGCGGAACGCCTTCGGCAACATCACGGCTCCGGCCCGCGGGTACATCTGGGACTTCGCCAACCGGGCCGGGGTCTCGGTCCGCAGCTACGGGGAGTTCGCGGCATGGGACAGGAAGGGCGGCCCCGTGCGGGCGTCGGTCCCGGGCCTCGAGGGCAAGGTCCACCCGTCGTACCCGCCGTTCGACCTCGGGATCCCGGACAACGACCGCGTCGACGTCTGGCTCGAGGAGTTCCGGCGGTTCGAGAAGGAAGGAGGCCTGCCCCGGCTCAACATCTTCCACCTCGGTGACGACCACACCGCGGGCACGGAGCCGGGCGCGCGAACCCCGCGGGCGATGGTGGCCGAGAACGACCTGGCTCTCGGCCGCCTCGTGGAGGCGATCTCTCACAGCCGGTTCTGGCCCGAGTCGGCCGTCTTCGTCGTCGAGGACGACGCGCAGAACGGGCCCGACCACGTCGACGCCCATCGCTCCGTCCTCCTCCTGGCCAGCCCCTGGGCCAGGCGGGGAGCGGTGGACTCGACGCTCTACACGACATCGGGCGTCCTGCGGACGATGGAGCTCCTCCTGGGTCTGCCCCCCATGAGCCAGTACGACGGCGCGGCCACTCCCCTCTTCGCGGCGTTCGCCACGAAGGCGGACACGACGCCGTACACCGTGCGGCCGGCCCGCGCGGACCTCCGGGAGACGAACCGCGCGGATGCTCCCGGAGCGCAGGCGTCGCTGCAGATGAACCTCTCCGAGCCCGACCGGGCGCCCGAGCGGGAGCTGAACGAGATCGTCTGGAAGGCCGTGCGGGGTCGGGACTCGGTGATGCCGCCTCCCGTCCGGGCCGCCTTCGTCCGGCGGATCGCCGGCGGCGACGCGCCGGACGACGACGGAGACGACGACGGCCAGTAGCCACGCCCGGAACCCGCTCGCACGCCTCCGAGCCGAGCCGCCTCAGACGACGGTGGCGATCGCCCCCTCGTCGGCCCGAAGGAGCTCGGCGATCGCGTCCAGGCCGCGGCCCAGGGCCTCGCGGCTCCGCGCGGCGCCCAGGCAGATCCGCACGGCGTGGGGGGCGGGCTCGCGCCCGACCGCGAACGCCTCGGCCGGCGTGACCACGACGCCCCGCGCCCGCGCCTCCGCCGCGAAGGCGTCGCGGCGCCACGGATCGGGCAGGCGCAGCCAGATGTAGTAGGCCTCGGGCTTCGCGTCGAGGTCGGCCCCCGCGAGCCGCGCGCGGGCGATCGCCTGGCGCTCGCGGGCCTCTTGCCTTCGCGCGTCGAGGAGCCGGTCGGCCGTGCCGTCGCGGATCCAGAGCGACGCGACGGCCGCGGTCAGGGGCGCCACCGCCCACGTCGTCGCGCGGAGGTTCGCCACGAGGCGGGGGATCATGGCCGGAGGCGCGAGCACGTAGGCGACCCGCAGGCCGGGGGCGAGGGTCTTCGAGGTGCTCGTCAGGTAGTAGCAGCGCTCCGGGGCGAGGGCCGCGATCGGCCGGGGGCGCTGCGCGGGCAGGAGCCCGTGGACGTCGTCCTCGACGAGGGCGAGCCCGTGGGCGCGGGCCACCGCCACGACCTCGTTCCGCCGCGCCTCGGGCATGACCGCCGTCGTCGGGTTGTGGTGGGTGGGGATGAGGTACAGCGCCTTGGCTCCGCCCTCGCGGCAGGCGACCTCGAGGGCGTCGGGGCGGAGGCCGTCCGCGTCGATCGGCAGGCCCTTGAGCCGCAGGTGCAGCAGCCCGGCGACGGCCTTCACGCCCGCGTAGGTCAGGGCTTCCGTGAGGAGGAGGTCGCCCGGCTCGAGCAGCGTGGCGAGGACGACGGTGAGGCCGTGCTGGCTGCCGGTGCAGACGAGCACGTCGGCGGGCGCGGCGGGGACGCCGGCGCGGGCGATCCACGCCGCGCCGGCCTCGCGGTCGGCCGCGTTGCCGCCGGCTTCGGGGTAGTCGAGGAGGCGCCCCGCGTCCTTCCGCGCGGTGAGGCTCGCGAGCGCGGCCAGCAGGGCCGCCCGCTGGGGCTGGGCCGGCGGCTCCGGGGGGTGGTTCTGGCTCAGGTCCACGACGCCGTCGGCGCCTTCCGCATCGTCGCCGCTCTCTCCGCCCCGCACGAATGTGCCCCGGCCCACCTCACCGGAGACGAGGCCCCGTCGCGCCGCCTCGGCGTAGGCCCGGCTGATCGTCCCTACGGTCACTCCGAGGCGATCGGCCAGCTCACGGTGGGTCGGCAGCCGCGCCCCCGGTCGCACGACTCCGGCCGCGAGGTCCTCGACGAGGGCTTCGACGAGGGCCTGGTATCGTGGCCCCTCCCGACCCTGCAGGCGGGGACGCCACATTGTCATGGTGACAATATAAGGATTGACGGCTCTCGGTTCCACCCCTAGATTAGAGAGCTGACCGACCCTGAATTCCCGAATTGTATCGATACAATCGGCGCCCTGGCGGAGTGAAGACCGATGGAAGAGAAGAAGACGGGAACCCTGACCCTCAAGACGGGTCTCGCCGAGATGCTCAAGGGCGGCGTGATCATGGACGACACGACCCCCGAGCAGGCGAAGATCGC
>Ga0335080_10000378_pt1 | contig 40488 bp, 41 predicted proteins | sample Lox_Sample_34_FD_206720 | JGI IMG/M metagenome (GOLD analysis project Ga0335080, IMG submission 206720) | Soil microbial communities from Loxahatchee National Wildlife Refuge, Florida, United States - Lox_Sample_3.4 | ecosystem: Environmental > Terrestrial > Soil > Wetlands | place: USA... | reverse complement strand
CAGCGGCAGATTCTTTTGATCCCCGACATCGTCGAGCTGGACGAGGCGACGGTGGAGCGGCTTTTGGCGCGCGCAAGCGAGCTCGGCTCCTTTGGCCTTGCGATCGAATCCTTCGGCCCCGGCGCGGCCGCGGTGCGCGAGACGCCGTCGCTGCTCGGCCAGATCGATGCCGGCGCGCTTCTGCGGGACCTCGCCGAGCATATGGACGAATGGGACGAGGCCCTGCCGCTGGAGCGCAGATTGATGAATGTCGCGGCCACAATGGCCTGTCACGGCTCGGTCCGCGCGGGCCGCCGCCTCAAGCCCGAAGAGATGAACGCGCTCCTGCGCGAGATGGAGGACACACCGAACTCCGGCCAGTGCAACCACGGCCGGCCGACCTATGTCGAGCTGAAACTGTCGGATATCGAGAAGCTGTTCGGACGAAGGTGAGGGCGTTGCCGACAAACCCGTCGTCCCGGCCAAGCGAAGCGCGAGCCGGGACCCATACCGCGCGGTCCATCCATTATTGCATGGTGGTTGACGCCCTTCGCAGAGAGGCCTGTGGTCAAGGGTCCCCGCTTTCCGAGGGGACGACAGCATTGCTATAGGCCTTCAGCACGCAAGAACACAAACTCGGTATCGTCGTACGCGCGCCGCTCCAGCTCATCAAATCCCTCCGGCGCAACAAACCCTGCGGCCTTCGCTTCCTCCACCACGAGCAGCGCACCCGGCACGAGCCAGCCGCCGTCGCGCAAACTCGAAAGCGCCTTTTCCGCAAGGCCCTTGCCATAGGGCGGATCGAGAAAGACGAGCGAGAACGGATCGAGGGGATGCGCGGGTCCGAGATTGGTGGCGTCGCGGCGGAACACCTTTGTGACGCCGCCAAGCCCCAGTGCCTCGACATTGTTGCGGAGCAGCGCGCGCGCTTCCGCGCCGTTGTCGACGAACAGCGAAAACGCTGCCCCTCGCGAGACCGCCTCGATGCCGAGCGCGCCTGTGCCGGCGAAGAGATCGAGCACACGCGCGTTCTCGATTGGATCGTCGTAGGCGTGGATGAGGATGTTGAACAACGACTCGCGCAGGCGGTCGGCGGTCGGCCGGATCGCCTGCGACGCAGGAGTCGCCAGATTGCGGCCCCTCAGTCGCCCGCCGACGACACGCATGCCTCACTCGTCCTGCGGCCGAAAATCGCGCTTGCCGTGATAGCCGCGCTTGGGCCGACGCGGCGGACCAAAGCCTCTGGCCTCGCGCTCGTTGCGCTCACGCGCTTCTTCGCTGCCAGTGTGCTGCACCAACACGCGGCGCCCCTTGCGGTCCGACACCAGCGCGCTCTTGCCCGACGGCTTGAACGGCTTCTTGCCGCGCGGCGCCTCGACTTCGCCGTCGGCGGCGCGCTGCTCGGGCAGCGCGAAGTCCGCGCCTGCGCGCGCGATGACCTTCTCGCCAAGCTGCTCGCGCAGCACGCGCGTCTTGACCTCCTCGACCTCACCCTCGGCGAGCTCGCCGAGCTGGAACGGCCCGTAGGAAATGCGGATCAGCCGGTTCACCTCGAGCCCGAGATGAGAGAGCACATTGCGCACCTCGCGGTTCTTGCCCTCGCGGATCGCAAACACCAGCCAGACATTGGCGCCCTGATCGCGCTCGAGGGTTGCATCGATCGGGCCGTATTTGACGCCGTCGACCTCGATTCCCTCCTTCAATTGGTCGAGCTGGGCCTGCGTCACCTCGCCATGGGCGCGCACGCGGTAACGGCGGAGCCAGCCGGTCTCCGGCAATTCCAGCGCGCGCGCAAGCCCGCCGTCATTGGTGAGCAGCAAGAGCCCTTCGGTGTTGAAATCGAGCCGGCCTACCGAGATCAACCGCGGCAGCCCTTCGGGCAAATTGTCGAATACGGTCGGCCGTCCCTCAGGGTCCGCATGGGTCGTCATCAACCCGCGCAGCTTGTGATAGAGGAAAAGCCGCGTGCGCTCGCGCGGCGGCAACGGCTTGCCGTCGACCGAAACCGCGTCATTGGCGGTGACGTCGAGCGCCGGCGAATTGATGATGCGGCCGTTGACGGCCACGCGCCCCTGCACCACCATCTGCTCGGCCTCGCGGCGCGAGGCGAGCCCCGCCCGCGCCAGCACCTTCGCGATGCGCTCGCCGGGCTTTTTCGGTTTCGCCTCCTCGCGCGGAGCATGCTTGTCGAAATCGCCCTTGCGCTCGCGGTAGGCGCCGCGCCCGCCGAAGGCCGGACGTTTCGCAAAAACCCTGCTGTCGTCCTCGTTGTCGCGACGAGGACGATCCGAAAAGCGCTTGTCGCTCTTCGGATGCTCCTGCCATTGCATGCGGCCTTCGGGACGCTCGCGCTTGCGATCGCGCGCGTTGCGGCCATCGCGCTCGTCACGACCGTCCCTGTGCTCCCACCGTGGGCGGCCGAACTTCGGCCGATCCTCATGGCGGTGATCCCTGCCCGAACGCGAGACGCGCGGACGTTCGTTATCGCCACGCTCGTCGCGCCCACGGTCGTCGCGCTTCCGCCACGGCTTGTCCTGTCCGCGGTCTCTGCCGCCGAAATCGCGCTTGTCGCTGCGGCCTTTGAACGTCCGGTCCTGGAAACGTCCGGCGGGGCGTGCCTCGTCCCGGTCGCGACGCGGCGGACGGTCGTCGCGGTCAAAGCGGGGGCGCCGGTCATCGCGGTCGCCACGAGTGGCCCGCCCGCCCTTGCCACCAAAGCCGCCTTTGTCGAACTTTTTGGCGAAGCGCTTCTCCCCGCCCCGGCCGGCGGAACGACCCTTGCCCCTGACGTCGCGGTCACGCCGGCCGCGGGAAGCGTTGTCTTTGTCGTTGTCGCGGGGCATGAAGGGCTCATCTTGAGGTAAAGGTTTAAGCGTGCCGCGCGCATTAGCAGAGTTATTCAGGCAAGACGAGGCATGAACGCCCCTTCCTTCATGGATTTAGCCCTCAAAGCGGCCGAAACGGCCGGAAAATCCGGCGAGGTTCCGATCGGCTGCGTGATCGTGCGCGACGGAGCCGTCGTGGCGACCGCCGGAAACCGCACGCTCGGCGATCGCGATCCGACCGCGCACGCGGAAATCCTCGCGCTTCGCGAGGCCGCAGCAAGGCTCGGCAGCGAGCGCCTCGTCGACTGCGACCTCTACGTAACCCTTGAACCCTGCACCATGTGCGCCGGCGCGATCTCCTTTGCCCGCATCCGACGTCTTTATTACGGTGCGGCCGACCCCAAGGGCGGCGCGGTCGAGTCGGGCGTGCGGTTCTTTGCGCAGGCGACCTGCCACCACAGTCCGGAGGTCTATTCCGGCATGAGCGAAGGTGAGGCGGCCGCGCTGCTGAAGGAGTTTTTCAGGGGACGGCGATAGCGTAGCCCGCATGAGCGCAGCGAACATGCGGGTAAGGTCCCGGATATCGCTTCGCTCATCCGGGCTACGTCACCCCTCCAGGAAAAACTCGCGCAGCAACCTCGCGGTCGCGTCCGGATTTTCCTCGGTCAGAAAATGCCCGGAATCAACCGGCGCGCCGCGCACATTCGTCGCCCAGCTTTTCCAGGTGTCCAGCGGCGTCGCTGCGGCGGTCGCGATGCCGGCATCGCCCCACAGCGCCAGCATCGGGATCGTGATCTTCTTGCCCGCCTCGACGTCGGCCTTGTCGATGTCGTAGTCGGCATAAGCCCCTGCCCGATAATCCTCGCACATCGCACGCACGCGCATGGGATCGCGGAACGGCGCCAGATAATGCTCCATCGCGCGCGGGTCGAAGGCAGCAAGCGTCTTCGATTTGGTCTGGCTCGCCATCTTCTCTTTCAGGAAGAAATCGGGGTTGCCCAGGATCATCGTCTCCGGAAACGGATAGGGCTGCGCCAGGAATGTCCAGTGGTAGATCTTCAGCGCATAGAGCCGGTTCATCCGCTCCCAGTAGTCGTAGGTCGGCAGGATATCGAGCACGGCCAGCCGCGACAGCCGGCCGGGATGGTCGAGCGCCAGCCGATATGAGACGCGACCACCGCGATCGTGGCCGGCGAGCGCAAAATGCACATGGCCGAGGCTCTCCATCGCCTCGATCATCGCCTTCGCCATCGCCCGCTTGGTGTAGGGCGTATGATCCTTGTCGCTGTCGGGCATGTCCGACCAGCCATAGCCCGGCAGATCCGCGATGATCAGCGTGAAGCGGTCGTCGAGTTTGGGCGCGACCTTGTGCCACATCACGTGGGTCGAGGAGTAGCCGTGCAGCAAGAGCAGCGGCGGGCCCTTGCCGCCAACTCTGGCAAAAATACGACCTGAGGTAGTATTAATCCATTTCGATTCGTAGCCGGGAAACAGGTCAGCGAGATCAGCCATGTGATACGCTCGTCACCATCTTCAGTTGGAAGCAGGTCTTCCTGTTGCGCTTCAAACTTTGTTTTGCGTTGCCGCTGATTTCACGTGAGGTTATTCAACCTCTTGCCAAACAAGAACAACAAATATTGAGGGACTGCCATGTCGATCGATTTTGAGATCCCGCCCGAGGCCAAGGCAATCCGCGAGAAGGTGCGCAAATGGGTGCACGAGGAGTGCATCCCCGCGGAAAAGGAACTGGACGAAAAGCCGCTCGATGAGGTGCTCGGCAAGCTGCGCGCCAAGGCTCGCGCGCAGGGGTTGTGGTGCCCGTTCGTGCCGAAGGAGTATGGCGGCATGGGCCTGGGCCCTCTCGCCAACGCGCTGGTGCAGATGGAACTCGGCGAGAGCATTCTGGGGGCGCTGTCAATGAACACGCAGGGCCCGGACGATGCTTCGATGCTTACGATCCTCGAGCACGGCACAGCCCATCAGAAGGAGAAATTCCTGAAGCCGCTCCTGAACGGCGAGAAGCGCATCTGCTTCTCGATGACGGAAAAAGCGGCCGGCGCCGACGCCACGGGCATGCAGACCTCAGCGGTGAAGGACGGCAACGAGAACTACGTCCTCAACGGCGAAAAGTGGTTTTCCTCGTCGGCCAGCGTCGCCGATCTCGCGCTGGTCATGGCCAGGACCGATCCAAACGCGCCGCGACACAAGCAATATTCCACCTTCATCGTCGAGCTGCCGAATCCCGGTTATCGCATCAAGCGCAACATCAAGAACATGGCAATCGAAGGCCCGCATTACGACAAGCTCGCCGGCGGCCATTCCGAGATCGAGATCCGCGACCTGAAAGTGCCGGCCGACAATCTGCTTGGCGGCGAGGGCAACGGCTTTGCCATGGGCCAGCATCGCCTCGCTTACGGGCGCCTGCGCCACGGCATGCACAACATCGCCAAGGCGCAGCGCGCGCTCGACATGGCGGTCGCGCACGTGACAAAGCGCTCGACCTTCGGCGTCCTGCTGGCGGACCGGCAGGCGGTGCAGTTCATGCTCGCCGAATGCGCAAGCCAGCTCTATATCGGCCGCCTGATGCTGCTGCATATCGCCTACAAGGCGGAAAAGGGCATGGATCTCCGGCAGGAGAACTCGATCGCAAAGATCTATCTCGCCCACATGGTGCATCACGTGATCGACACCGCGATCCAGCTGCACGGCGCACTCGGCTTCAGCCAGGATACGATCCTCGCCAAATGGTACACGCAGGTGCGCTCGCAGCGGCTGGTCGACGGCCCCGACGAGGTGCACAAGTGGAAGGTCGGCCGCAACGTGATCAAGGCGTTCCGCGAGCACGGCACCACGGCGTCGGCCGCCGGCGGGGATTTGTTGTAGGCATGCGCGTCATTCCGGGGCGCGCAAAAAAGCGCGAACCCGGAATCTCGCGACACCAACGATCTCGAGATTCCGGATCGACGCGCGCAGCGCGGCGCCCGGAATGACGGAACCTAGCCCTTCTCCGCTTCCACCGCCTGCCAGGCGATGTCGCGGCGGCAAAAGCCGTCGGGCCAATGGATGCGATCGACTGCTGCATAGGCCCGCGCCTGAGCCTCAGTCACGGTTTTGCCAAGTGCGCAGACATTGAGCACGCGCCCGCCATTGGCAAGAATGACGCCGTCCTTCTCGACGGTGCCGGCGTGGAAGATCTCGACGCCCTCGATCTTTGCGGCCTCGTCGAGACCCTCGATCCGCGTGCCCTTCCTGTAGTCGCCGGGATAGCCTTTTGCCGCCATCACCACCGTGATCGCGGCTTCCGGATACCAGCGCAGATTGAAATGCTTCAATTGCCCGTCGCAGGCGGCCAGGAACGCCGGCACGATGTCCGACATCATCCTGAGCATCAAAACCTGGCATTCGGGATCGCCAAAGCGGACATTGTATTCGAACAGCTTTGGGCCGCTGTCGGTCAGCATCACGCCGGCATAGAGCACGCCGCGAAACGGCGTGCCGCGCGCCTTCATGCCGGCAACGGTCGGCAGAATGATGCGCGACATGATCTGGTCGTGGACCTCGGCCGTCACGAACGGCGTCGGCGAATAGGCGCCCATGCCGCCGGTGTTCGGGCCCTGATCGCGATCGAATACCCGCTTGTGGTCCTGGGCGGACGCAAGCGGCAACGCAGTTTCGCCGTCGCACAACGCGAAAAAGGAGACCTCGCGGCCTTCCAGAAATTCCTCGATCACGACTTCGGCGCCGGCCGTGCCGAGGCCGCCGGCAAACATCATGGCCAGCGCGTCCTCCGCCTCTTGCAGGGTTTTCGCCACCACCACGCCCTTGCCGGCGGCGAGCCCATCGGCCTTGACCACGATCGGCGCACCCTGCGCACGCACGTAAGAAAGCGCGTCGGACTGATTGTCGAAGCGGCGATAGACGCCGGTCGGAATATTGAACTCGGCGCAGAGATCCTTGGTGAACCCCTTGGAACCTTCGAGGCGCGCGGCCTGCTTGCTCGGGCCGAACGCCTTGATGCCGGCACTGGCGAGATCATCGACGATACCAGCCGCAAGCGGCGTCTCCGGCCCGACCACGACCAGTTCGACCGCGTTGGCCCTGCAGAACTCGATCACCGCCCGATGGTTCGCAACATCGAGCGGGACGCATTCGGCCTCCCGCGCGATCCCGGCATTTCCAGGCGCGCACCAGAGTTTGGTCACCAGCGGTGAGCTCGCGATCTTCCACGCCAGCGCATGTTCGCGGCCGCCGGAGCCGATGAGGAGGATGTGCATGAATGTCGGTTGCACAAAATTCCGTGGGCAAGCAAGGGGAAGATATCCACATCTCGTCGTTCCGGGCTTGCCCTTCGGGCGCCCCGGAATGACGACGCCGAAAGCGGCTATTTATCGCCCCCCGACGCCGCGATGATCTCCTGCAGGCTCGCGACATGGCGGGCAAAGGCCCCGCGGCCAACAGCGGTCGCCGTCACCGTGGTCTGCGGCTTCTTGCCGACAAAGGCCTTGTCGATCGCGACATAGCCCGCCCTCGACAGCGTCTCGATATGGGCGCCGAGATTGCCGTCGGTCGCGCCGGTCAGCTTCTTCAGCCGGGAGAATTCGAGGCCCCCGCCTGACGGCAGCGCGTTCAGCGCGGCCATGATCCGCAGGCGCAGCGGCTGATGGATGACATCGTCGAGCTCCGCCATCACTCGCCCCAACGCATCCAGAGGCCCGAGAGGATCAGCCCGCCGCCGTTGACGGCCGCCATCCAAAGCAGGAAGGCCTCGCCGGTGATGAAGAAATAACCGATCAGGACCAGCCCGCTGATGCCAAGGCCGAGCGCGAGAAAGGCGTAGCCGAACCACAGGCCGGCGATGCAGTAGAACAGCATGGAATAGATCGGCCAGAAGGTCGCCATCTCGCGCGGCCCGAAATGACCGAGCACGCTGCTCGCCAGGATGCCGAAAGCGAAGACCATCAGGAAGGCGGCCAGGATGCGGACACCCATCCTTTCTCCGCCTTGTCTGCGCATGGAGCCGAAGGCAATGGCAAGCGAGCCCGCCGTGCCCAGGAGATTGACGCCGATCCAGATGGCCGCAGCCTGGCGCGGCCAGGCATAATTTGCGAGATTTCCGGAGAGCACCAGAACACCCCACATGATGATCATCAGGCTTGCGATGTCGTAGGTACGCGACTGCCGGACGCGACGAACGATGTCGTTGATCTCCCGGAGCGCCTGAGCGGCTTCTCTTGCATCGATATCGGTCATGATCCCGCTCCTGCGCGCGCGACATCGTCGGCCACCACTGCAACCGCCTTGGGCGAGCCGACCATGCCCATATGGTCGATGCCCTCGATCAGCTTGACGTCGACCTTTGGCGTGACCGCATGCACCGCATCGGCATATTTGTCCGCCAGCATCAGCTCATCGTTGGCGCCGGAGATCAGCGTGAGGGGGATCGTTGCGGCGGCGAAATCCGCCTTGTAGCTGCGGGTCGCAAAATTGCGCAGCAGACGGTAGGAGTAGGTCTGCGCCAGGATGCTTTCGGAATTCGCAGGCACCGCGAAGGCCAGCGCCGGCAGCGACTCGCAGCAATCGATGCGAAGTGCGCGCAGCGCCATCAGTCCGAAGATGCGCGGAAGGTCCGGGCTGGCCCAGCCGCCGGAGTCCGGCCGGTTGGTCGGCGCGTCATAGCCGAGATAGGGCGCAAGCAGCACGGCGCGCGCAAACAGCCCGGCAATCGGCGAGCTCGCGATACGCAATGCAAAGCCGCCGCCCGCAGAATGGCCGAGCAAGGTGATCGGCTCGTTCGGGCGGGTCTTGCGCACGAGCGCGACAAAATCCTCAAGATCGTTTTCAAGCTGCCCGGCATAGGCGATGTCGCCGCGCGTGCCGGAGCCGCCATGGCCGCGAATATCCGGTGCATAGGTCTCGATGCCGCGCGCGGCAAGCGCGTCCGCGAGCGCATGCACCGCCGGACTCGAACCCGACGAGCCATGCACGACGATGGCGATCTTTTCGACTGCGGCCCCGCGCGCCGGATAGTGCCGGTACGCGAGATTGGTCCCGTCGCGGGCAGAAAACCGCTCCGGCTGCGGCATGGTGCTGCGATCGACGCTGCGTGCCGCCTCCGCGACCGAACGTAACTCGGGCGGCCGTTTCAACGGGGTCGCAATCATTGCTGCCAGCAGCAGCGCGAGCGCGCCCACCGCCACCAATGCCCATCGCACCAACCTCAAAGGGAACCACACGAGCCATTTGACCATGACGCCGCTCCTGTTTCACATTTACAGAGTACTCTGTATAATAGAGTAAAGGATAAAGCAAGGGCCCGGATTGGCGGTGGCAGAGGAAAATCCCTAACTTGGGCAGACCTCAAAAGCCCGAATCGCCAGCCCGAGTCGCCATGACTGCCGCCCCAGGCCTGCTCAATGCGCCGGAATATACGGTGTCCGAACTCTCCTCCGCGCTGAAGCGGACGGTGGAGGATGCCTATGGGCACGTGCGCGTGCGTGGCGAGATTTCGGGATTCAAGGGCCCGGTGTCCTCGGGACACTGCTATTTCGCGCTCAAGGACGAGACCGCCAAGATCGATGCGGTGATCTGGAAGAGCACGCATTACCGGATGCGATTCAAGCCGCAGGAAGGGCTTGAGGTGATCGCAACCGGCAGGCTGACGACCTTTCCCGGCAAGTCGACCTACCAGATCGTCATCGAGTCGATCGAGCCCGCCGGCATCGGCGCGCTGATGGCCTTGCTGGAGGAACGCAAGAAGAAGCTCGCGGCCGAAGGGCTGTTCTCCGAGGCGCGCAAGCAGCTCTTGCCGTGGCTGCCGGAGGTGGTCGGTGTCGTCACCTCGCCGACGGGGGCCGTGATCCGCGACATCCTGCATCGACTGGAGGACCGCTTTCCGCGCCGGGTGCTGGTGTGGCCTGTGAAAGTCCAGGGTGACGGCTCGGCCGAGCAGATCGCGGCCGCGATCCGCGGTTTCAACGCGCTTCCCGAAGGCGGCAGGATTCCGCGCCCCGATGTGCTGATCGTGGCGCGCGGCGGCGGCTCGCTGGAAGACCTCTGGTCATTCAACGAGGAAATCGTGGTGCGGGCTGCCGCCGACAGCCTGATCCCGCTGATCTCCGCGGTTGGCCACGAGACCGACATCACCCTGATCGACTTTGCCGCCGACAAGCGCGCGCCCACGCCGACAGCGGCGGCCGAAATGGCCGTGCCGGTGCGCAGCGAGCTCGTCGCCGAGATCGGAAGCCTCGCGCGTCGCGTGCTTGTGTGCTGGCAACGCGGCCAGGAGGGCCGACGCAACGAGCTTCGCGCGGCCGCGCGAGCTCTCCCTGCGGCGAGCGAGGTGCTGGCGATCCCGCGTCAGCGGCTCGATGCAGCCGCAGGCGCTCTGCCGCGCGGCCTCAGAGCCAACACGCATGCGCATTTCCGCCGCTTCACCGGAGCAAGCGCACGGCTCACTCTCAAGGTGTTGCGCGGGCAGGTCGCACATGCGCGCCAGCACTTGACGGTGTCGGGCGAGCGGCTCGCGTTGTCGGCAAGATCGCTGCTCAGACAGCGCCGCGACCGTTACGCGGGCATCGAGGCGCGGCTGAAGGCTTCAAAGCTTGCCAATGCGCAGGCACAGCGTCAGCGCATCGCGCGCGATCGCGAACGCACCGAGCGGCTCGCCGCACGCGCGCACCGCGCGCTGATCACGGCGATGCAGCGGCTCGAAGCGCGCGTCGCTCATAGCGGCAAGTTGCTCGCCGCTTTGTCCTATCGCAGCGTCCTGGCGCGCGGCTTCGCGCTGGTTCGCGACGATGCCGGCCACCCGCTGCACGCGGCGGCCGGCGTCGAGCCCGGTGCACGGATGAGCGTCGAATTCGCCGATGGACGCGTGGGCGCAACCGCGGACGGCGATCGGCCGGCGGATGCCGCCTCGTCCCCCTCGCGGCCAAAGACGAGCACGCGCGAAACAAAACCCGCGCCCAGGCGCGTGGCGAAGCCCGTGGATCAAGGCAGCCTGTTTTAGGCTTGCGAGAAGATAGCAGTTTCTCCCTCTCCCCGCTAGCGGACCGCCTGCGGAAAGAGGTGAAGCAGGGTTTACCGCGCGAGCCACTCGGCGACCTGCTTCTGCGAGTCCGCGCGCGCTTCGGGATCGCTGCCGACATGACCGTGCTCGGGCACGCCGACATCGGAGTTTTCGGCGGTCGCGTGCAGCGGCAGGTTCACACGGTCGAAATCGTGATAGGCGTCAGGATAGACCACGATCCGCGCCAGCGCGCTGCGGCCGCGCGCGCCGTCGACCATCTGGCGGCAGGCCGGCGGCGAGGACACGTCGTCCTTGGCTCCGATCAGAAGCAGGGTGGGCACGCGCGCGCTCCAGCCGAGGCCGGCCGAGATGCGGCAATCCGGATAGAACGCGACCGCGGCGCGAAAATCAGGTTCCGTGCTGCGCGAGAAATTTTGCGGGCGCACCGCCCAGAGCAGCGCGCTTGCCCCGTTGGCCCAGCCGATCAGGCTGATGCGCTCGTGCGCCACCCAGGCCTGCTGCATCAGCCATTGCCGCGCCAGCGCAATGTCGGCGACGCGTTCGCGCCGCGCCGAGAGCCTGCGTTCCTTGACCCGGCATTGCGGCCCGAGCCCGCGCGAGCCGTAGCTGTCCGGCAACAGCACCGCCTTGCCGTCCTTGACGAACTGCTCGGCCCAGTCGCGATAGCGCTGCAATACCTGCTCGGAACGGCCGGTGAGGCCACCGCAACCATGCAAGGCAATCACTGCCGGAAACGGCCCGTCGCCATCAGGCTTGAAGAGCTGCGCATGCAAGGTGAACGAGCCGGCGGCGATCTCGACCTGCTGCGGCGACGACGGCGACGCCTTGACGGGCAAGGCCGAGACAAAGAGCACCAGCGCTGCGATTGCCACAATGGGACGCATCAAGGCCATGGCTCGTCAAGCTCGGGGAATAGCGCCGCAAAAAATAGCATGCGGGTCACCGCACAAACATCACAAATCGGTGGGTTTGGCGGGCGGACAACGCAACCTATTTATGGTAGATCGAATCGAGACTGGCAGAGCCGGCTGGTCCGCAATCGGGGCGTTACGGAGCGTTTGATCGTGCTGAACAAGTTCGGCCCCTCGGGCCATGGCGAGGCGCAGGTGCAATATCTCGACGGCGATTTCCGCGTGATCTCGCCGGGAACCTACGTGCGCTGCGCCGTCACCGATGCGCGGATCCCGCTCGATGAGCTGAAATATTGGAGCGTCGACCTGCAGGAGGCCTATGCGCTGCCGAGCGCGGTGCTGCAGCGGCATTTTCCCGACGCGCTGAAGAAGCCGGGCTGACGTTTCGCCGTCGTCCCTGGCAAGCGAAGCACGCCGGGGCGACGTGGTTCAACCAGTCGCGATTCTTCTCTCGCGCGCCCTGAACAAACGTTCAGACAGGAACTTCCTCAGGCGCCCGGCGTCGGCAAATCGCAGCGTGACCCTGAACGGCACGATCTCGCGCGCAAACGCCTCGCCGACACCGCGGAGCCGGACAAAATCCTTCTCCGTGGTCGCAAGCATCAATTCTCCGGCTTTCGCATCCGCCAGCAGCCTGTGGATCTCGCTCAGCCTGAAGCGGTGATGATCCGCAAACGTCCGCTTGCCCACGACATCGACCCCGCAGGCATTCAGGGTGCGAAAGAACCGGGCGGGATCGCCAATGCCGGCAATGGCGAGCACGCGTTTTCCTTTGAGCTCCGCGACCGATGCGGCGTCCGGCTCGAGATGGGCCGAAAACACCGCTCCTCCCCTCGCTGCGACCGAGTCCTCGATGGCCTTGCTTGCCGCGCCCTCGCCGATGACGACAAGCGCATCGGTGAGCGCAAGCTGCGACGACAGGGGCGCGCGCAGGGGGCCTGCCGGAAACACCCTGCCGTTGCCGACGCCGCGCTGACTGTCGATCACGATCAGCGAGCAATCCTTGGCAAGCGACGGATTCTGGAAACCGTCGTCCATCAGGATGACGCTGGCGGCTCGCGACTTCGCGAGCGCCGCGCCCTCGACGCGGTCTCGCGCCACGACAACGGGCACGTGAGGCGCCATCATCAGCGGCTCGTCGCCAACATCGGCCGCCATGTGCCTTGTGGGATCGACCAGGACCGGGCCGCGCAGCTTGCCGCCATAGCCGCGGCTGAGCACGACCGGCGTCTCGCCCATGCCGCGCAAATGCTCGACGAGCGCGAGCACGGTCGGCGTCTTGCCGGCACCGCCGACGTGATAGTTGCCGACGCAGACGATGGGGATGCCGGCATCGAAGCCCTTGCGGTGCAGGCGCTGTGCCGCGACGGCGCCATAGAGTGCGCCGAGCGGCCGAAGCAGATGCGATTTCCAAGACGATGGCCGGTGCCAGAAGGCCGGCTCACGCATTGGCGGCTCCCATTTCGAGCCGAACCTGCAACAGATAGGGCTCAAGCGCCGCGAGCGTGCGCTCGAGCGCGCCGCCGAGATCGTCAAGGACCTGCGCCGACGCCGTCACCATCGCGTCGCACGAATCCGGATTTGCCAGGAGCTGGCCGACCTGCTCGACCACGGCGTGCACATCGTCGACCCGGCGCGCGCCGCCCGCCTCGTCGAGCGCCGCATAGACGTCGGTGAAATTGAACACATGCGGGCCGTGCAGGATCGCCGCCCCAAGCTTGACCGCCTCGATCGGGTTCTGCCCGCCACGCTCGACCAGCGAGCCGCCCATGAACACGATTCCGGCCAGACGGTAGAACAGGCCGAGTTCGCCCATGGTGTCGCCGACATAGATATCGGTCCCAGCCATCGGCAATTCCTCACGCGAGCGCAGGGCGGGCTTGAGCCCCGCCGCCAAAATGGTCCGCGCGATCGAAGCGCCGCGCTCAGGGTGGCGCGGCACGATCACGGTGAGAAGCCCCGGAAAGATTCCGGTCAGTGTCTTGTGTGCCTCGATCAGGATTTCTTCCTCGCCCGCATGAGTCGAGGCCGCGATCCAGAGCGGCCGGCCGCGCGTCAATGCCATCACCCTCTCGAGCCTGGCGGGGTCCGCGGGCGGCGCGGGAACGTCGAGCTTGAGGTTTCCCGTGATGACGACATTGCGGCAGCCGAGGGCTGCAAATCGCTCCGCATCGGTACGCGACTGCGCAAGGCAGATATCGAACTTCTCGAGCAGCGCCGAGATCGTGCCGACCACCCGCCGCCAGCGCGGGAAAGAGCGCTGCGACATTCGCCCGTTGATGAGCACCATGGGCAACCGCCGCGACGCACTCGACAGGATCAGGTTGGGCCACAGATCGGATTCGATGAACAGCGCAAGCGACGGCCGCCAGTGATCGAGGAAGCGCCCGACATAACGCGGCGAGTCGTAGGGCACATATTGATGGATGATGTCGGCGGGGAATCGTTTGGCGACGATCGCCGCCGACGTCACCGTGCCAGATGTGAGGAGGATGCGGATGTCGAGCGCACGCAAGCGCTCGATCAGGGCGCCCGCCGCCAGGACCTCGCCGACGCTTGCACCGTGAATCCAGACCAGCGGCCCGTGCGGACGCGCGTCGCGGGAAAGGCCGCGCCGTTCGCCGATCCGCGCCGGGTCCTCCTTGCCGAGTCTGAGCCGCCGCTTGATCAGCGCCGGCGCCAGCGGCATCACCGCAGACGACAATCTGCGATAGACGCGCAGCGTCATCGGCAGGGAACTAGTCATGCCCTGCGCCCTCCGGGCGGCCGACGATCGCATAGGCGCGACGCGTCACCTCGTTCAGAATGCCTTCCAGCTTGAGACGGAGCTCTTCCATCTTTGCCGCGTCCGCATCCTGCGGCACATAGATCTCTTCGAGCCCGACGATCGCGCCGCGGCCGAACGGCAGGTTGATGGTGGTGCGATCCCAGTTGTCGAGCTGGATATAGCGGCTGGTGGCTATCGCAAAGGGCATGATCGGGCGTCCCGATTCTCGTGCCAGCATGATGACGCCAAGTCCAACGATTCGCGAGCGCTTCGGCACGTCGGCGGTCAGCGCGACATTACAGTTTTCCTCGAGCGTGCGCACCATCTCCCTGAATGCGCCGACCCCGCCCTTGCGATAAAAGGCCTGACCATGGTCGCCGGAGCCGCGAATGGTGCCGACGCCGAGCCGTTCGGCGGCAATCGCGTTGTATTCGCCGTCGCGATGCAGTGAAATCAACACCTTGGCCTTGTGGCTGTCCTTGGTCTTGATAAACGGCGTCAGGAAATGCTGGCCGTGCCAGAACGCGAAGATGGCGGGCATCTGCCGCTCGACGCGCTCATAGAGCGCATCGAAGCCGCCGGGCTCGAAGGTAAACCGATTCGTCCGCCAGACAAACCGCAGCCATTCGGCCGCGAGGAAACCCACAGCGTGCTGAAACCAGCTGCTGCGCAGCGCGTTACGAAGCAGTTTTTTCAACGTGCGGGTTTCGCTTCTTTGTCGGGATCGAGCAGGCGATGCAGATGCACGACGAAATAGCGCATGTGGGCATTGTCGACGGTCGACTGCGCCTTGGCCTTCCAGGCCGCATAGGCGGTCGCGTAGTTGGGATACACGCCGACGATATCCACCTGGTCGAGATCCTTGAAGATGTTCCGCTCGAGGTCGATCAATTCGCCGCCGATCACAAGGTGAAGCAATTGCTGCTGCTGGGCACTGTCTGGCATGGTTGTTGTCCTTAAGGAGATGCCCGGCATTCGCTTGTCTCTTCAAACGCAGCGAAGCAGTCTCACGGCAAGGGACGATTACGGAAATGCGAGACAATGCTCGCATGACGGTCGCGTCCTGCTGCCACTAACACCCCGTGCGCCACTTCCCGGCGATTGTAGAGGATCGCGTCCCCGGAAAGCGCGGTCATCATACCATTCGCTTCCTGCACGATCAAATTGGCCGCGGCAAGATCCCAGTCGCGGCTCTGGCCTCCGGCAAAGGCGGCATCGAGACTGCCTTGCGCCACGCGGCACAATCTTAGCGCAAGCGAGGCGATCCGCGAATGCAGCGTGATGTCCCCTGGCGAGGATTTGAGCCGCTCGGCCAGCGGTTTTGGACCGGCGATGCGCGAAAAATCCATCGCCGTGCCGGATGTCGTCTGCAGCGACACGTCGTTGCGGGTCGCACCCCGGCCGCGCGCGGCAAAGAAGAATTCATTGCTGGCCGGCGCGAACACCGCAGCCAACAGCGGAGACGCATCCTCGACCAGGGCTACGCTGACGCACCAGTCTTCGCGCCCCGCAAGATAGCCGCGGGTGCCGTCGATCGGATCGACGATCCACACCAGTCGCTTGGACAGGCGCTGCTCGTCATCGGCGCTCTCCTCCGAGAGCCAGCCATAATCCGGCGTCGCCGTCCGCAACCTCCTTTCCAACAGATCGTTCACCGCAATATCGGCTTCCGACACCGGCGAGGAGGCGCCTTTGGTCCAGTTCCTGAGCTCGGTACGGAATAGCGACAGCGCGAGGTCCCCGGCCTCGCGCACAGTGTCCCTCAACAGCTCGGCATCGCGCGTCAGCGTTTTATCGAGGGCCGCTCTAGCGTCCGCCAAGGGTCAATCCCTCGATGCGCAGCGTCGGCGCATTGACGCCGTAGCGGAACTCCAGGTCGTTGGCCGGGCTGAGCGACTTGAACATCTCCAGGAGATGGCCTGCGATCGTCACCTCGCTGACCGGATAGGTCAGCTTGCCATTCTCGATCCAGAAACCGGAGGCGCCTCGGCTGTAGTCGCCGGTAACGCCATTGACGCCGGAGCCGATCAGGTCGGTAACGTAAAAGCCCTTCGCGATGTCGGCCATCAATTCCGCCGGCGTCGCCTCGCCGGCCTCGAGATGCAAATTGTAAGGGCCCGGCGACGGCGGCGATGAAACCCCGCGATGGGCGTGGCCTGTGGTCTGAAGCTTCAGCTCCCGCGCGGTCGCGGAATCGAGCAGCCACGTCGTCAGCACACCTTCATCAACGATCGCCATCCTCTTGACCTTGACGCCCTCGGCGTCGAACGACTGCGAGCGCAGGCCGCGCTTGCGCAGGGGATCGTCGATGATGCGGATGCTCTTCGAAAACAATTGCGCCCCGAGCTTGTCCTTCAAGAAGCTCGTCTTGCGCGCGATCGAGGCGCCGTTGATCGCGCCGACGAGATGGCCGACCAGCGATCCCGCCACGCGCGGATCGAACACCACCGGCACCCTGCAGGTCTCGACCTTGCGGGGATTTGCGCGCGCGACCGCCCGTTCTCCGGCGCTGCGCCCGACCCGGTCGGGCGTCAGGAGATCGGCGGCATGCGGCGCCGACGTATAGTCATAGTCGCGCTCCATGCCGGTGCCCTCGCCCGAGATCGCCGTCATCGAGATGCCCTGGCTCGAGCGCAGATAGGCGCCGTGGAAGCCCGAGGAGGTGACCAGCACCATGCCGCCGATGCCGGCGGACGCCGATGCGCCGCCGGATTTGGTAACTCCCTTCACCGCGACGCCCGCAGCCTCCGCCTCAAGCGCGCGCCGCTCGAGCTCGGCAATCTCGGGGACATTCGGATCAAGCAGATCGAGATCCGGAAAATCTCGCGCCAGCAGCGCAGGATCGGCAAGTCCGACAAACTGGTCGTCTGGCGCGACGCGGGCCATCGCCACCGCGCGCTCGGCGAGTCTTGCGACGCCGTCGCCGTTGACGTCGTTGGTCGAGACCACCGCCTGGCGCTTGCCCACCAGCACCCGCAAGCCGACGTCGTCGCCCTCGGAGCGCTCGCTCTCCTCGACGCGCCCGTCGCGGACCTCGACGCCTTGGCTGATGCCGCGCACCGCGACCGCGTCGGCTGCGTCGGCGCCGGCGCGCTTTGCCGCCTCCACCAATCGCTCGGCGAGCGCGCTAAGCGCCGATTGATCGAACAGAGCGGTTTCGGCGGATTTTGCGGAAAGCGTTGAGGCAGGCGATGGCGAAGAGATCACGAACAAATCCTTGGGAAGAATGCTCCGCAAGCCTTTGGAATTGAAGGGTTACCGAGCGCAATTCAGCAAGCCCACCAGATGTGCCCAATCGGTGCGAACTTCAAGCATTTTCGCACAAGAAAAGCCGAAACTTTGCGCTTTCCCCGCAACGCCTCGTCAATCATGCGGACCAAGCTCTTGTCAATCATGCCAGCAGATGCGGGGCCGGTCAGTTCTTCTTAACCAGGCTTTTTAAGCCGAAACGGATGCGAGGCGCGTAAGGTCTCGCGTATCGACCGGGGGGAACAATAATCCCGGCGGGGAGACGAAGCCGTGAGGCGTCAAACAGCAACAAGCGGGGTCAATCCCGCTGGGTCGGGCCGCGCATTGCGGCTCGACCCTTTTTCCCTGCCCGTGAGCTTCCACGCCCACGATACGCGCGCCGATGGCGGCGTGCGGCAGATCGAGCTTCATCGCGAGCGCGTCGTGCTGCGCCGTGCCGTTCGCGGCATGCGGATGGCGGTCAGCGTTCGCATCACGGATTTCCTCGGTGTCGCACTGCGCGGCATCGATGACGGCGCCATGCTGGTGCTCAGGCATCGCGATCCCTCGCTCACCATTCCCTTGTGCGTCAGCACGGATCAGGACGAAATCGCAACGGCGTGGCTGATGTGGAGCGAATTGTTCGCGCTTCCGCAATTGCGGGACGACGACCGGCGCGAGCCCGCACCCAGGCGGCGCCGACGCAACGCGATCCGCTGGCGACGGCCGCGATTTTTGATGCGGCGGCGGATCGGCAGCCTGCTCAACCCCGCGCGAATCCATCGCGGCGAGCGCGAGATCATCGCGCGGAATTAGGCGGCGCGCGTCAGCGCGTCGATCACCAATCCCGCAAACAGCAAAAGCCCCGCATCGCGGTTCGATTTGAACAGACGCAGACACTGCGCCGGATCACCAAGCCTGAGCCGGCGGATCTGCCAGACGAGATGCGCGGCAAAGGCCGCAAGCGCTATCCATGCCGCAATACCGGCGCCGGCAAGCGCAAGGGCTGCACCGATCAGCACGACAGCAAGGCCATAGAACGCAACCAGCGCGGCGTGGGTACGCGCGCCAAACAGGCGCGCGGTCGATTTGGCGCCGATCAGCGCGTCGTCCTCGACATCCTGATGGGCGTAGATGGTGTCGTAGCCGATGACCCAGGCGATCGAGCCGGCATAAAGCACGAGCGCGGTGATATCGATGCGGGAAAACTGCACCGCAAAGCCCATCAGCGCGCCCCAGGAGAAGGCGAGGCCCAGCACGACCTGCGGCCAGTATGTGATCCGCTTCATGAAGGGATAGATCGCCACCACGAGCAGCGAGGCGATGCCGGTCAGAACAGCGAAGCGATTGAACTGCAGAAGCACGGTCAGGCCGACCAGCGCCTGGGCGGCGAGGAAAGCAAACGCCTGCTTCACACTCACCTGTCCCGCGGGAATCGGCCGCGAGCGGGTCCGCTCGACCCTGGCGTCGAGGTCGCGGTCGGTAATGTCGTTCCAGGTGCAGCCCGCGCCACGCATGGCAAACGCGCCGATGAAAAACAAGGCGAGCGTGAGCGGCAAATGCGAGAGGTCGCGCGCAATCCCGGCAGCCAGCGCCGCCGACCACCAGCATGGCAGCAGAAGCAGCCAGGATCCGATCGGCCTGTCGAGGCGGGCAAGCCTGAGATAGGGCCGCGACCATGGCGGCGCCACGGTGTCGACCCAGTTTCCGGTGGAATCCGCAACGCGTACAGTCGCGCCGCTCATCGCTATCTTTCGAGAACGTTGCCGTTCAGTGTGTCGAAGGTGCTGCCGCCCTTCTTGGCGGTGGTGACCTCGGGAGCTGTTTGCGTGCCGAGCACATCGCTTAAGGTGGGACCTGCGGGTCCGCGCTTCTGCATCTGCTCGGCCACGCCGCAGACCTTCGTTTGCATGGCCTCGGTATTCTTGTGACCGGTCTTCAACTGGTCGGCAATCTGCGGCGGAATTCCGCACTTGGCCGAATTGGTTTCGACATATTTGATCATTTTGACCTCGGCCTGGCTGAAGCTCGCGATCAGCTTGCAGGCCTCATCCGGCGGCGCGTGTCGCTCGCCCGCCGTCTTGATCAGCTTGCCGCGCTTCTCGGCCTCCTCGCGCAGGGGCAAAAAACCCTTCATGCAGGCCTCCGATGGTCCGCCAGAAGGCGGTGCTGCGCCAGGAGGCGGTCCAAAACCACCACCGCCGCCACCGCCGCCAGCGATCGGTGCGGCACCGCCGGACGGAAACGGTGAAGCAGATGCCGCGCCATTGACCGGCGGGAACGGCGATTGGCTCGCCTGTCCGGGCAGCGGCGCTGGAAATGCGCCCTGTGCCAGCGCATGGTCGGCACGCACAACAAGCACGGCCAAGGTCAGCGGCACGATCAGGCGGGGGATCATCACGGCTTTCATCTCCGGCAAGGTCCGATAACGTCGAACTTTCCGAATCCTGCGATTCGGAAACGGCTTCCGCCTCTCAACTCGCTTCAGGCTGGTTTTTTACGATTCCTGCCTCTGCATAACAACCCGCGGATTCTGGCAACAGCGCGGCGCAGAGCCGCACCCTGGGGCCAATATTTGCTCCTGATTCTCGACCTTTAGGTTAAAAATCGGGCCGCCTGGACCATCACAAATGCCTGAACGGGACGATCGCGCACTCCGCCTATTCGCGCCACCGTTTCATGGCGGGGTCGCCGATGTCGTTGATTTCTGCTGGAACGCCTAACTTCTGCGCGGCCACGCTGCAGACCTTCGTCTGCATGGCCTCGGTATTCTTGTGACCGGTCTTCAACTGGTCGGCAATTTTGACCTCGGCCTGGCTGTAGCTTGCGATCAGCTTGCAGGCTTCCTCTGGCGGCGCGTGACGTTCGCTGGCCTCCTTGATCAGCTTGCCGCGCTTCTCGGCCTCCTCGCGCAAGACCACGAAGTCCTTCCTGCAGGCCTCCGACGGACCGCCCGAAGGGGGCGCTACACCTGGAGGCGATCCTAGCCCGCCGCCGGCACCGGCAATCGGCGGGGCGCCGCCCGAGGGAAATGGTGAACCCGCTGCCCGCCATTGCCCTGCGCCAAAACAGGGTCGGCGCGCGCCACAGGCACGGCCAAGGTCAGCGGTACAATCAGGCGGTGGATCATCAAGCAGTTTCTACCACGACTGCGCACGGGCTTTTAGGCTAAAAGGGAACCCATCACGATGCCTGAGCTCGATTTTCGCGCGCCTCGTCTCTACGTGGATGCTCCGCTGCATGCGGGGCAGACGATCGAACTTGAGCGCGACCAGAGCAATTATCTCGGCAATGTGCTGCGGCTTGGCGCTGGCGACACCATCCTGGTCTTCAACGGGCGCGACGGCGAATGGAAGGCAGAGATCGCGGGACGCAAGCGGCCGGACAGCCTCACCATCGAGAGCCAGACCCGACCGCAGGACCGCCTCCCCGACCTCACTTACGTCTTTGCGCCGCTGAAACATGCCCGCCTCGACTACATGGTGCAGAAGGCGGTCGAGATGGGCGCCGCCAGACTGCAACCGGTCCTGACCCGCTTCACCCAAATTGCCCGCGTCAATGGCGAGCGAATGCGCGCCAATGCGATCGAGGCGGCGGAACAATGCGGCATCCTGAGCCTGGCCGCGGTTGCGGACCCCATGCCGCTCGACCGCTTCCTTTCTTCGCGCGATCCGAAGCGGCTGCTGGTATTCTGCGACGAGGCGGCCGACGTCGCCGACCCGTTTGCCGCGCTGCGCGCAGCCAAAGCCCAGGGGGTCGACGTCCTGGTCGGACCCGAGGGCGGATTTGCCGAGGAGGAACGCACGGAACTGCTGGGCCAGCCGCAAATCTTAAGACTTTCCTTGGGCCCGAGGATCCTGCGGGCCGATACCGCAGCGGTCGCGGCGCTGACCCTGGTTCAATCCGCGCTTGGCGACTGGACAGGCCCTGCCAAATAGTTAAATCGGCGACGAAAACCATTAAGTGCCTTGCCTGATCTTAGTCGAAACAACCCGGCGGCCGTGCTAAGGGGCTGCGCCAACAACGGCTTTTCGGGTGACCGGGACCCTCAGGGATATGACGCTGTCCGCTCAAATGACCGCTTCGGCCGCGTCCGCCCACTGGGCGGACGCGCTGCTGGCCTCGTTTGCGCAAGCCGGCTATGTCCGCGCGGAGCCTTCGATCCTGCAGCCGGCCGAGCCGTTCCTCGACCTCTCGGGCGAGGATATCCGCAAGAGCCTGTACCTCACGACGGACCCAAGCGGCGAGGAACTTTGCCTGCGGCCGGACCTCACCATCCCCGTGGCGCGCGACTATCTCGCTTCAAACAGGGCTGGGCAGCCGGCGGGCTTTTCCTATCTCGGTCCGGTGTTCCGCTATCGCTGGAACCAGCCGAGCGAGTTTCTGCAGGCCGGCATTGAATCCTTTGGACGGCGGGACCGCGCCGCGGCCGACGCCGAGATGCTGGCGCTGGCGCTGGAAGCAACAGCTGCATTCGGCGTCAGCGACGTCGAGATCAGAACCGGCGACGTCGCGCTGTTCAACGCGCTGATCGACGCGTTGCAGCTTTATCCGGTGTGGCGGCGGCGGCTGATCAAGGATTTCAATCGCAAGATCGACCTCACTAGGGATATCGAGCAGCTCACGCTGAAAGCCGCGCCCGGCGGCAACGAATATGAGGGCGTTTTGGCCGCGTTGGCGGGAAGCGACCGCAAGGCGGCACTCGCGCTGGTCACGGATTTGATGACGATCGCCGGAACGACCAATGTCGGCGGCCGAACGGTCGCGGAGATCGCCGACCGCTTCCTCGAGCAGTCGACCTTGAAGGCGGGAGCGCTGCCGCGCGACGCCACCAAGATCATCAAGCGCTTCCTTGCGATCGCGGGCGATCCCAACGACGCGGTCGCGCAATTGCGCGCACTCGCCGCCGACGCCAGGCTCGATATCAACGCGGCGATCGACCAGCTCGAAAGCCGGGTCGGCTTCATGGCTGGGCGCGGCATCGACTTTGCAAAAATGCGCTTCGCGACCTCCTTCGGGCGCGGGCTCGATTATTACACCGGCTTCGAATTCGAGCTGCACAAGACCGGCGACGGCGTCGAGCCGCTGGTTGCGGGCGGCCGCTATGACGGGCTGATGACCCAGCTCGGCGCGGCGGCGCCGATCCCCGCGGTCGGTTTTTCGGTGTGGGTCGAGGCGCTGACGAAGATCGCCCGCGCGCCGGCTGTTCGTGGCGGGAGCAAGCCATGAGCACGCCCTTCGTCCTGGCCGTGCCCTCCAAGGGCCGCCTGCAGGAAAACGCCGAAGCCTTCTTCACGCATGCAGGCCTCTCGCTCGCAAAACCGCGCGGGGCGCGGGACTACCGTGGCACGATGATGGGCTACGACAATGTCGAGATCGCCTATCTCTCGGCCGGCGAGATCGCCTCGCAACTTGCGACCGGCGCCGTGCACCTCGGCGTCACCGGCGAAGATCTGGTGCGCGAGAGCATTGCCAACGCCGACAAGCGCGTGCTGTTGATCGACCAGCTCGGCTTCGGCCACGCCAATGTCGTGGTCGCCGTGCCGCAAGCCTGGATCGACGTGCGCACCATGGCCGATCTCGACGACGTCACCACCGGCTTTCGCGAGCAGCACAACCGGCGGATGCGGGTTGCGACCAAGTACATCAATCTCACCCGCAATTTCTTCGCCTCGCACGGCGTGGTCGACTACCGCATCGTCGAAAGCGCGGGCGCAACCGAGGGCGCGCCCGCCGTCGGCACCGCCGAGATGATCGTCGACATCACGACCACGGGCGCAACCCTTGCCGCCAACGGGCTGAAGGTGCTGGACGACGGCGTGATCCTGAAGAGCCAGGCCAACCTCGTGGCCTCGCGCGAGGCCCCCTGGTCGGGAGAAGCCCGCGAGACCGCGCGCATCATCCTCGACCACATCGCCGCCCGCGCCCGCGCCAACAAGTACCGGGAGGTGCGTACGCGATTTGCCGGATGCAATGACGAGCTGCTCGCCGATGCCCACAAGCGTTTCGGCGTGGTGTCGCCGTTCGGCGGACCGACCTCGTCCGGCATGTTGACCTTGCACTGCCCGCCGGCGCAGCTTTACGCGCTCGGCAGCTTTCTGCGCGCGCACGGCGCCGATACGGTGTCGGTGGCGTCGCTCGACTATGTGCTCGATCGCGAGAACCCGCTATTTGCCAGGCTGACGGCATTCCTGGGCAACTGAGACCAAGCGTCGCTGGCCTGACTGTGGCGACAAATTCGTGCGATTGCCATATGGTTGAGCCGGGGGAAACGGGAAATCTGATCCAATGATGCTGGGTAGCGATGTCTCGAGCCTGACCACGACTGCGGCCAACGCCGCCGCGCGCGGGCTGTCGATTATCGTCCCCCTCTATAACGAGGCGGCGGGACTGGACTTGCTGCACCGCAGGCTTGGCACGCTCGCGACCCGGCTGCGGCAGCGCTTCCAGATCGCCTGCGAGGTCGTCTATGTCGACGACGGCTCGACGGATGCGACACTCGCCATCGCGCAGGGCCTCAAGGCGGATAACCTCGACGTCCAGGTGGTGTCGCTGTCGCGCAATTTCGGCAAGGAGGCTGCCCTGATGGCGGGGCTCGACCATGCCCGGCGCGGTGCCCTGCTCTTCATGGACGGCGACGGCCAGCATCCGCCCGATCTTGCCGAGCAACTCGTCGGCCACTGGATCGAAGGCGGTTACGACGTGGTCTATACGGCAAAAGCCCATCGCGACAATGAACCGATCATGCGGCGGTTCGCCGTGCACGGGTTCTATGCGTTGATCAACTGGGGCGCGCGACAGAAGATCCCGGAGGACGCCGGCGACTTCCGTCTGCTGTCGCCGCGCGCTGCGGCAGCCCTCAAGCAGTTGCCGGAGCGCAACCGTTTCTTCAAGGGGCTGGCGAGCTGGATCGGTTTCCGCCAGATCCGCGTGGACTACGAGCCGGCGCCGCGCGCCCATGGCGTCACCACATTTTCCTTCATGCGCCTGCTCGGCCTTTCGATCGAGGGGCTGACGTCGTTCTCCGTGGCGCCGTTGCGTTTCGCAAGCCTGCTCGGCGTGCTGCTCGCGTCCGCCGCCTTCCTGTTCGGACTGTCGATCCTGTGGGAGGTGTTTACGACAGGCAAGCAGGTGCCCGGCTATCCCTCGCTCGTGGTCGGCCTCATGACCATCGGCGGCGTGCAGCTCATCATGATCGGCGTGCTCGGCGAGTATATCGGCAAGATCCTCTCCGAGCTGAAAGCGCGCCCGATCTATTTCGTCGCCGAGCACACCGAAAAACGCGTCGAGGGGGATGACATCTCGAGCGCAAGCGAACGGACCGCCGCCGAATGAAGGATGCGGCACGGCGTATCTGGCTGTGCGCCGACGATTACGGCATCAGCCCCGGCGTCAACCGCGCCATCCGCGATCTCATCGGCAAGGGCCGTCTCAACGCGACGTCGGCGATGGTTGTTGCGCCGGCGATCGACCGCGAGGAGGTCGCAAGCCTCAAGGCCGCGGCCGAGCGGAGCCCGCGCTGCGCCATCGGTCTGCATGTAACCCTGACCGCACCGTTCCGTCCGCTGACCATGCACTTCCGCCCGCTCGACGGCGACATGTTCCTGCCGTTTGCAAGACTGTTGCGGGCAGGGATGTCGCGGCGGCTCGATCCCGAGATCGTTCATGCGGAAGTCGCGATGCAGATAGCCGCTTTCGAAGAGATGTTCGGCCGGCCGCCGGATTTCGTCGACGGCCATCAGCACGCGCAGCTTTATCCGATCGTCCGCGACGGCTTTCTCGGAGCTGTCAGGGACAAGGCGCCGAGCGCCTGGGTGCGCCAGGCGCGCCGCAACCGGCCGCTTTCCCGGCGGCTTCTCTCGCCCAAGGCGCTGTTTCTGGATGGGCTGAGCACGCAATTTGTGCGCCTTGCCGCACGCGCCGAGCTTCTCACCAACCCCGCCTTCTCGGGCGCCTATGACTATTCGCGCAAGCCTGACTATGGCACGCTGATGCAAGGCTTCCTCGATGGCCTGCCCGAGCAGGGCGTCGTGATGTGTCATCCGGGTTTCGTCGACGAGGTTCTTGTCAGCCTCGATCCACTGACCACGGTCCGCGAGGTCGAACATGCCTATTTGGCAAGCGACGCCTTTCCGCGGCTTCTGGCGATGAATAACGTAACGTTGGGCTGACGCGGCGCTCTGTCGCATACCGAAATTTAATCCGCCCCCCTGCTAGGCGCGACACGAAGCGCTCCTACATCTTGCCCGCGATTCTCGAGGAGAACGCGAGGAGGACGCCATGACACCGCAGGAACGTCAACTGATCGACGAGCTTTTCGACCGGCTTGCCAAGCTGGAGAGCGCCCCGCGCGATCCCGAAGCCGCTGCTGCGATTGCGCAAGGTTTGCGCGCTGCGCCGAACGCGGTTTATCCGCTGGTACAGACCGTGCTGGTGCAGGACGAAGCGCTGAAGCGCGCCCATGCCCGCATTCAGGAGCTCGAACAGGCCGTTGCGGCCGCCTCCGGCCAGGCATCGGGCCAGGGCCAATCCGGCGGGTTCCTTGATTCCATGCGGGACAAGATTCTTGGGCAGGGCGCTTCGCGCGGCTCGGTGCCGAACGTTCCGCCTCCCCTCCCCGAAAGCCGGCCGGTCTGGAACAGCGGCCAGGTGATGGGCCAGGTGCCGCCCGGTCAGGGATATGGACAGGGCTATGGACAGGGATACGGGCAAGGATATGGGCAAGGCTCACCGTTTGGTGGCGGCTCGTTCCTCGGCACGGCCGCGGCCACCGCAGCCGGCATGGTCGGTGGCTCGCTCTTGCTCAGCAGCATTCGCGGGATGATGGGCGGTGGCAGCCATCAGGCCTTTGGCGACACTACTAGCGCGAGCGAGCGAGCCTCGAGCCCATGGACCGACCAGTCCAACAGCCCGATGGCGCGCGATCTCGGCGTCAACGACATCGGTCGCAGCAGCGAACGCGACGATAGCGGACAGCGCGCCGGACTGTTCGACCAGGCGTCGAACGATGACGACGACCAGAACGATATGGATCTCGATTCCGACGACTTTGGCAGCGACGGCGGCGACAGCGATTACGCTTGACGCCAAAACCTAAAGCGGCTGCGCAGAGCGGGATGACTTATCTGTCATTCTGTCATCCCGCTCTGATCCTTGTTCGAGCATGATCCTTGCGCGCGATCGAGATCAGAGCACGACGACCTTTGTGCCGACATTGACGCGGCCGTAGAGGTCGATGACGTCCTCGTTGCGCATGCGGATGCAGCCCGAAGAGACGTTGGTGCCGATCGTCCATGGCTCGTTGGAGCCGTGGATGCGATAGAGCGAGGAGCCGAGATACATCGCGCGCGCGCCGAGCGGATTTTCCGGACCGCCTTCCATGTGCCGCGGCAGGTCGGGACGGCGCGCCAGCATCTCGGCCGGGGGCGTCCAATCCGGCCATTCGCGCTTTGCGGTGATCGTCTTCACGCCCGCCCAGACGAAGCCTGGACGTCCGACACCGACGCCATAGCGCAGCGCGCGCCCGTTGCCCTGCACGAGATACAGGAACTTGTTCTGCGTATCGATCACGATGGTGCCGGCACCTTCGTTGCGATGATATTCGACCTCCTGCTTGTCGAATCTCGGATCCATCGGCCGCTGCATCAGATCGCCATACTGCCCGTAATACTGTTCCTGGCGCGTCATCTGTTGCACTTCATAGCCGGGCTGCGGCTGGTAGAGCGGCTCGCGCGGATAGCCGCCTTGCTGATAGGGGCTCCGCGCGGCCTGCGGATCGCCGAACAGGAATTCGATCAGGCCGCCGCCCATGCTGGAACGCTCGGCATAAGCGGCGCGCATCGACGCCGCCGATTGAGGCTCGCGGGCGTAGACCGCCTGCGGTGGGCCGTCGAATGCTGCCGCGGAATCGATGGCTGCGGTGAGGCAGGACGCGCCGACGAGCAGCGCAAGAGAAGCTTTTCTGAACATCGACGTACTCTGTACTGTTTCGTCTGCAAAACGCGCGAGCGCAACGACTGACATTCACGTTCGCGTAACGCTAATTAAGTCCAAAACATCGTCGGTTTGGTAAACGGATCCGCCGTTTCGATTCACCACGTCGGCAAGGCGCGTGGAATTGTCGGGTAGCGTTTATTTTCGATGAACGCGAAGCGCGCGTGGTTAATCGAATGTGTGCGATGCGCGCGAAATGTTTGGCTGCGGTTCCCCGCGTGAACTTGGTGTTAAAGAGCGTCCGTCTAAAACTCCGCCTGAGTTGGGTTCGGGAAGAGTGCCATGCCTGTTCATCGCAAGCGTTTTCGTATCGAAGAAGCAATCGGGATAGAGATGCCGATCAACGGAGCTGCCGACGCCGAAGTCGGCCCCATGCACCACGAGATCATGTCGGAACTGCGCGCGATCCGTGCCCAGATGGCCGGCCCCTCCAAGAGCGCGACCGCCGCGACGCTGGAGGGCTCGGTGACGCGCGAGGTCGCTGAAGCGCACGCGCTGCTCGAAACCTACCGCGCCCAGATCGAGCAATGCGAGAAGCTCAAGGTCGAGCTCGACCTGATCCATGACGCCATCAGCCGCACCAAGCGCGAGATCGCGGTGCTGCACGGCAAGAGCTTCGACGGCCAGGAGATGGCCAAGGTCAATGGCGAGCTCGGCGCCGTGGTCGGAGGCACCGAACAGGCGACCCAGCAAATCCTGGAAGCCGCCGAGTCGATCGATCAGGCGGCCTCCGCGCTCTCCAAGGTGAACTCCCCGGAGCAACAGAAGATCCTCTCCGAGGAGATCCAGGAACGCATCATCTCGATCTACGAAGCCTGCAACTTCCAGGACCTGACCGGCCAGCGCATCAACAAGGTCATGACCACGATGAAGTTCATCGAGAACCACATCAACGTGATGATGGAGATCTGGGGCGGCGTCGACGCGATCAAGGCGCATGCGCCGCCGATCATCGACACCCGCGAAGGCGATGCCAAGCTGTTGAACGGGCCGAAGCTCGACGGCGATCCCGGCCACGCTTCGCAGGACGATATCGACGCCTTGTTCGACTGAACGCTCTTTCGGAAAACGCCGGCCGAAAGGCCGGCGCTTTTTTTGTTTGGCTCCGTCATTCCGGGGCGCGCTTCAGCGCGAACCGGAAATCTCGCGCCACAACTTCGGGATTTCCGGGTTCGCTCGCCCTGCGAGCGCCCCGGAATGATGCTTTCATTTTACGCCCGCGGCGCGCAGCGGACATAGACCATGTTGCCGTAGCGATTGCCGGCATCCTTGTCGACGAACCGCGTTATCAGCACGCGGCCGTCAAAGGAGACGATCTCGCGATCCTGCTCGCCGGGCGGCGGGCCTGGCGGGCCGATATAGTTCTTGCCGCTCTGGCTGCCCTTGATCCTGAGCTCCTGGGGGGTGGCCTGATCCGCCAGATGCATCACCACGCCCCCCGAGGTGCCAGCTCCGATCACGTAAGGTTGCTTGCACTGCGCGAGCGCCTGTTTTTCGGTCCGGGCCTTGTCATTCGGGTTCTGATAGGAGGCAAGGCCCCATTTGCCGACCAGCTCGTCGGATCGGATGGTTGCCGGCACTTCGGGGGCGACGCCGGGCTCCACGGATGCCGACGGGCCGCCACCGCCGAGGCTGAAGCTTGAACAAGCCCCCAGAAAGACCGTCAGCGTCGAAACAACCGCAAGGTTGGCACCTATCCGCGCATAGCCCTGACTGACCATGGTATTCCCCCGCGCAAAAATTCTGGCCGCTCCCGTCCGACAGCCAAGCGCAAAACCGCTGTCGGAGCAACAACTACGCCTGACAGTTAGGTCTGGTTTCGTGGCGCAGCATCCTACAACAGCATCAAGAAGGCCTTAACCGGTTTGCTTGACAGGACCGGCGTCAGGCCATATTTCGGGCCCGCGATTAGCACTCCGAAGGCACGATTGCCAAAAATGCTGGCCTTTTGACGCCCAGCCCGGCGCCAGTCACGGCCACATTCCGATCCGCTTTCGTGAGCCGATCCGAACAGCGAGCCTCCAAAAGGACAATTCATGGCCAAATCCAAATTCCGTCCGCTGCACGACCGCATCGTGGTCAAGCGTATCGACGCCGAAGAGAAGACCAAGGGCGGCATTATCATCCCTGACACCGCCAAGGAAAAGCCCTCGCAGGGCGAGGTCACAGCAATCGGACCGGGCGGCCGCGACGAAACCGGCAAGCTGATCCCGATCGACCTCAGGGTTGGCGACCGCGTGTTGTTCGGCAAGTGGTCGGGCACCGAGGTCAAGCTCGATGGCGAGGAACTCCTGATCATGAAGGAGTCCGACATCATGGGCGTGCTGACCTGACGCAATTCACCGCGCGGCTGCATCGCTCGTAATCGTCATACCCGGGCCTGACCCGGGCAACCATCAATCCTCCAAAGAGATGGGTCGCCGGGTCGAGCCCGGCGATGACGAGTGCGGAAAGCGGCAGACGCATCGTTCAAATACTGACAGGAGTCCAGAAAATGGCTGCCAAGGACGTAAAATTTGCCGGCGAAGCGCGCGAACGCATGCTGCGCGGCGTCGATATCCTCGCCAATGCGGTGAGAGTGACGCTCGGCCCCAAGGGCCGCAACGTCGTTCTCGAGAAGAGCTTTGGCGCACCGCGCATCACCAAGGACGGCGTCACCGTCGCCAAGGAAATCGAGCTCGAGGACAAGTTCGAGAACATGGGCGCGCAGATGCTGCGCGAGGTCGCCTCCAAGACCAACGACACGGCGGGCGACGGAACCACCACCGCGACCGTGCTCGCCCAGGCCATCGTGCGCGAGGGCGGCAAGTCAGTCGCCGCCGGCATGAACCCCATGGACCTGAAACGCGGCATCGATATCGCCGTCCTTGCCGTCGTGAAGGACCTCGAGAAGCGCGCCAAGCCGGTCGCCTCCTCCTCGGAGGTCGCCCAGGTCGGCACCATCTCGGCGAACGGCGATACCGCAATCGGCAAGATGATCGCGCAGGCGATGCAGAAGGTCGGCAATGAGGGCGTGATCACCGTCGAGGAGAACAAGTCGCTCGAGACCGAGGTCGATATCGTCGAGGGCATGAAGTTCGACCGCGGCTATCTGTCGCCCTATTTCGTCACCAACGCCGAGAAGATGACGGCGGAGCTCGAAGACGTTTACGTGCTGCTGCACGAGAAGAAGCTGTCGGGACTACAGGCGATGCTGCCGGTGCTGGAAGCCGTGATGCAGTCGGGCCGTCCGCTCCTGATCATTGCGGAAGACGTCGAGGGCGAAGCGCTGGCGACGCTGGTCGTCAACCGCCTGCGCGGCGGCCTGAAGGTCGCGGCCGTCAAGGCCCCGGGCTTCGGCGATCGCCGCAAAGCCATGCTGGAGGACATCGCGATCCTGACCGGCGGCCAGCTCATCTCCGATGAGCTCGGCATGAAGCTCGAGAACGTCACGGTGAACATGCTCGGCCGCGCCCGCAAGGTCGTGATCGACAAGGAGAACACCACGGTCGTCGGCGGCGCCGGCAAGAAAAAGGACATCGAGGCCCGCGTCGGCCAGATCAAGGCGCAGATCGAGGAGACCACCTCCGACTATGATCGCGAGAAGCTGCAGGAGCGGCTTGCAAAGCTTGCCGGCGGCGTTGCCGTGATCCGCGTCGGCGGCGCGACCGAGGTCGAGGTCAAGGAGAAGAAGGACCGCGTCGAGGATGCCCTCAATGCAACGCGGGCGGCCGTGCAGGAAGGCATCGTGCCGGGCGGCGGCGTAGCGCTGCTCCGCGCCAAGCGCGCGGTCGGCCGCATCCACAACGAGAATGCGGACGTGCAGGCCGGCATCAATATCGTGCTGAAGGCGCTGGAAGCCCCGGTGCGGCAGATCGCGGAAAATGCCGGCGTCGAAGGCTCGATCGTGGTCGGGAAGATCCTCGAGGACAAGTCGGAGACGTTCGGCTTCGACGCGCAGACCGAGGAATATGTCGACATGGTCGACAAGGGCATCATCGATCCGGCCAAGGTCGTGCGCACGGCGCTGCAGGACGCCTCCTCGGTCGCCGGCCTTCTGGTCACCACCGAAGCCATGGTCGCCGAAGTGCCGAAGGAGCCGGCTCCGGCGATGCCCGGTGGCGGCGGCGGCATGGGCGGAATGGGGGGCATGGGCTTTTAAGCCTGCCGGGACCACAAAATTGACGGAGGCCGCCTCGAAGGCGGCCTTCTTTTTGGCCCATGGGAGATCGAGGTTTGCTACTTAAGGCCCCATCCGATCCATCTTTCGGGGAAAGTCGTATGCGCGCGCTCTCGCTTCTCGCGGCGGTTTTGATTGCAGCCATGCCGAACATCGCCACAGCCCAGGTCAAGCTGCCGGCAAAGACCGACCCCAACGTCGTCGAGACCAGATATTTCACGTCGATCGACGGGCTGATGGAGGGCAATGCCGACGTGATCCTGAAGGAGACCAGGAAAGGCAAGACTGTCAGCGCCGCCGTGCTCGACGTCTGCTATCCCGCCGACAAGGACTCCGACCGCAAGGACCGCTTCGTCGTCAACCTCGCCATCAACGGCCAGGCCCTGTCCGGCACCACGCAAAGCCTCGGCGACAAGGTTCCCGTGACGGTGAAGCTGAACCGCAAGCCCACCGGCGACACCTTCGAATTCCGTGGCCAGATCGCCATTGGCAGCAACGTCACCGAAGTCGCCTCCAGCGACAATTCCGACATCAGCGAGAAGGAATTTCTGGACAGCCAGGTGGTGGATGACGGCATCACGCCCGCACCGAAGGATTTCAGCGAAGTCTCGCCGGAAGCCGTCGGCGTGCGGGTCAAGCTCGAGTCCGCGCTCGACTTCTTGAAGAGCCTGAAGGGCCAGGATGTCGAGGTCGCGCTCAGTAGCCTCGCTGTGACCTGCGACGCGCTGCGGGGCGGCCAGCAGACCATCAATATCGCCGTCGACCCTGATCGTGCCGCGGCGCTGATCGCCAAGGCAAGGGCAATGCCGGGTGTCGTGTTGGCCGGCTGGACCACCGGCGTGGTCGAGATGGAGCGTGCGATCCGCTTTGCCGCGGCCGACTGGCGCGATGGCGACAAGCTCAACCGCGACAAGCTCGTGGCCACGGTATCCGGCGCACTTGCGAAAACGCTGTCGGCAAAATTCGTGGCCTCGAGCTGGAGCACGACCACCGGCAAGCTGAAGCTGACCTTCAAGCGGCCGAGCCCGGTCTATCCCGCGCTCGAACTCACCGACACGATCGAGGTGGTCGCACTCGTTGCGGCAGACAAGCCCGGTGCAACCGACAAGCTGTTGCTCTGGCTCGGCAATCCCGTGACGACCACCGCCGACGAGGGTGCAGGCGCAAAGCTCGTGCTTTCGGATGAATCGTCCGGCGAGGAGGAAGGTGACCGGAGGGACGATTCCGGATCGATCGACGCGCTGACCAGAGAGTTGAAGGGCCAGCGCTGGGATGCCGACAAGTCGGTTTGGAAGTGACTGGTACCCTCTCCCCTTGTGGGTGGGGGTGGCTTCGCGAAGCGAAGCCGGGTGAGGGGTTGTCCCCGCATCAAAAGGGGTGGAGGCAACCCCTCACCCAGCCGAGTCGAACCAACTATCGGAGATGCCCGCTCGCACAAGGGGAGCGAGCGCGATGATTGGCAGCTCAACTCGTCTTACGGGTTGTCTCGCGAGCAACGAAGCTACACTGCTCAATTCGTATTGATGCGAAATTTCAGCGTCCTCGTTCCGATGAACGAGACCAGATCGCCCTGCCGTTTCCAGGTGGTCGCTTCGGTGAGCGCCGCCACCAGATCGTCATCCAGTTGCGCGCGGTCCGCCGGGCAGGCGCGTTCCTGCATCGGACCTGCGACAAAGATCACGGTGTCGCCCGCCACCGAGAACTGGCCCTTGCCGCCCTTGCACCACAATTCGAGGACGACCTCGCCATTGTCGCCGATATCGAGATCAGGGATTCGCTTCGATCCGCGCTGGGGCGCTGCTTCCAGCTTCATCTCCATGCCGAAGGGAAAGCCGCTCTCGGCGCTCGCCCGGCCGACATTTGAGAACGACGCAAGCGCGATCGACAGGGCAAAGACCGCGCGAGGCGCGAATTTCACGGCAACCATACCACCTCTCGAGAACTCAACTGACACCAGCCGGCCGCCCTTCTAGTCGACGTCGGTTGCGTTGAACAGGCTCGTCGCGCGAAAAAAATCGCAGCAAAAAACCCCGCAAGGTTTTCGCCTTGCGGGGTTTTCGATTGACGCTGGTCTTGCGCCTACTTCAGCACCATCAGCGTGAACGGATAGACATAGGCCTGCAGCGTGACGAGGATGCCGACCAGACAGGCCAGCACGATCGAGTGCTTGAACACATAGCGCAGGATCGAGCCCTCATGGCCGTACCAGTTGGTCGCGGTCGAGGCGACCACGATCGATTGCGCGTCGATCATCTTGCCCATCACGCCGCCGGAGGAGTTGGCGGCGGCCATCAGGATCGGCGACAGGCCGAGCTGCTGGGAGGTGATCTTCTGCAGATTGCCGAACAGGATGTTCGAGGCGGTATCCGATCCCGTCAGCGCCACGCCCAACCATCCGAGCAGCGTGCCGAAGAAAGGATAAAGCACGCCGGTTGCGGCGAAGGCGAGACCGAGGGTCGCGTCGACGCCGCCGAGCCGGGTCAGCGTGCCGATCGCAAGCATGGCCGAAATCGTGATCAGCGAGATCGCGCAGAGGCGGATGGTACGGCCATATTCGGCGACGAGCTTGGCCGGCGTCACCCCCATCAACAGGCCGGAGATGATTGCCGCGATAAGCATGCCCGTGCCGGTAAAGGACAGATAGGTGAACGCAAACACCGCGCCCTCCGGGGTCGGCTTCGCCACGACCGGGGGCATCTTGTTGATCATCTGGTGCAGATCGGGAACGGCGTAGTTCCAGGTGAAGATGGAGTTCGCCCAGGTCTTGAAGGCGCCGTTGCCCCAGATCAGCATCACGATGCAGACGATGATCCACGGCAAGAGCGCGCTCCAAAGCTCGCCTTGCGTCAGCGGCGTCTTGTCGAGCGGCTTTGTGGCCGCCATGGTGGCGGCCGATTCGTCACGACCGCGCAGCGCCGGCGACAGCCAGAGCTCCTTCGGATGCCAGACGCGCAGGAACAGGATCAGGCAGCCCATCGAGATCAGCGAGGCGCCGATGTCGACGATCCAGGGATTGATGAAATTCGAGATCACGAATTGCGGGATCGCAAACGACACGCCGGTGACGAGGATGGCGGGCCAGATGTCCTTCATGCCCTTCCAGCCCGCAAACGCCCACACCACCCAGAACGGCACGATCAGCGAGAACACCGGCAATTGCCGGCCGACCATCGCGCCGAGGATGTAAGGGTCGAGGCCCGTCACCGACGCCAGGCCCTGGATCGGGGTGCCGAGCGCGCCATAGGCGACGGGGGCGGTGTTTGCGATCAGCGAAAGACCGGATGCGGCGAGTGGCGAGAAGCCGAGGCCGATCAGGATCGAGCCCGTGATCGCGACCGGTGTGCCGAAGCCGGAGGCGCCTTCAAAGAACGCGCCGAACGAAAACGCGATCAACAGGAGCTGCAGCCGCCGATCTTCGGTGACACCGCCCACCGCACGCTTGAGCAACTCGAAACGTCCGGTCGCTACAGTGACCTGGTAGAGGAAAATGACGTTGAGCACGATCCAGCCGATCGGGAAGAAGCCGGTCACAATCCCGAGCAGCGAGGCGCGGATCGACATGCTGGCCGGCATCGTGAAGATGAAGATCGCGATCAGATTGGTGACGATGACGGCGATGATCGCCGCGATATGCGCCTTCACCCGGCCGCTTGCGATCAGCACCAGAAGCGTGACCACCGGAATGGCCGCGGCAATCGTCGAGAGCGCCGCATTCCCGAGCGGATTGTAAACTTGATTCCACATTTGAGTTTTCCTCCCCACGCCATGTCTTGCACCCAACCCCGCGTGGTGGAATCAGGCATGCCAGGCAGACACGGTATACGAGACAAGCCCAAGAATTCAGCAAGCCCATTCAGCAAGCCCATTCAGCAAGGCCATTCAGCCGCGCCAAATCCAGCTCAAATGCTTGCGAAGTTTGAAAGCCGTCCCGTTCGTCCCCGTCACTCCCATGCTAGGGTTGAGGCGAACCCGCGGACAAGACGACCGGCACCATGATACTTACTACTTTAGTCTAAGCATCCACAGGTGCGTGAGTTGATCAGGCCGCCAGGCGCCGCTCCAGGAGACATCCCACCCCGTGAAAAACATCCGCTCGACGCTTGCGATCGTATGGCGGATCGCTGCTCCCTATTTCCGCTCCGACGACAAATGGGCCGGCCGCGGCCTGCTCGCCTTAGTCATTGCGATCGAATTGTCGCTGGTCGCCATCGACGTGCTGGTCAACCAGTGGAACAACCGCTTCTACAACGCCCTGCAGGAGCGTGACTGGGCGAGCTTCGTCCGCGAGATCCTGATCTTCTGTACGCTTGCGGCAACGAATGTCGTGCTTGTGGTCTATCAGCTCTACCTCAATCAATGGCTGCAGATTCGCTGGCGGCGGTGGATGACAACACGCTATCTCGAAGGCTGGCTGCACGACGCCAATCACTACCGCATGCAGCTGCAAGGCGATGCCGCCGACAACCCCGACCAGCGCATCACCGACGACGTCAAGCTGTTCATCGAGCGCACCATCGATCTTGGCCTGAAGCTGCTCAACGCCATCGTGACCCTGATGTCCTTTGTCGTGATCCTCTGGGGTCTGTCGGCCGCAGCGCAACTCAATTTCTTCGGCACGCATGTCGTGATTCCCGGTTACCTGGTCTGGTGCGCGCTGGTCTATGCCGTCCTGGGCACGGCGCTGGCACAATGGATCGGCTCGCCGCTGGTCAATCTCGATTTCAACCAGCAGAAGTTCGAGGCCGACTTCCGCTTCAACCTCGTCCGCGTGCGCGAAAATTCCGAGCAGATCGCGCTGTTGCGCGGCGAAGGCGCCGAACGCGAGCGGCTCTCGACGCGTTTCGGCCAGGTGGTCGGAAACTGGTACGCCATCATGAGCCGCACCAAGCGGCTGGTCGCCTTCACCGCGAGTTTCGAGCAGACCGCGGTAATCGTGCCCTACATCCTGGTGGCGCCGGCCTATTTCGCCGACCGCATCCAGCTCGGCGGCATGATGCAGTCAGCCGCCGCTTTCGGCAGCGTGCAGAAGGCATTGTCGTATTTCGTCCTGGTCTATCGCGACATGGCCGAATGGCGGGCGGTGGTGGCGCGCCTCGACGGCTTCGAGAAGGCGATTGCGACCGCGGAGGCTTTGCCGCGCAAGGCGCCCGCAATCGACGTGCTGACGCCGAGCGGCGGCGACAGCATCGATCTGGCGCAGCTTCTGGTGACGCTGCCCAACGGCACGCCGCTGGTCACAGCCGCGCGCTTCTCGATCAGCGGCAATGAGCGCGTGCTGGTGACAGGCCCTTCCGGCGCAGGTAAGTCGACGCTGTTCCGCGCCATCGCAGGCATCTGGCCGTTCGGATCCGGCGCCGTCAGCATCCCCGCCGATGCCACGCTGATGATGCTGCCGCAGCGGCCATATTTGCCGATCGGCACGCTCAGCGCCGCCATCGCCTATCCCGCGGAGGATGAAGCCTTTGGCCGGGAGCGCATCGCCGAGGTATTGCGCGCGGTGGGCCTGCAAAAGCTCGAGCCGCGGCTCGACCAGGACGATCACTGGAACCGGATCCTGTCGCTCGGCGAACAGCAGCGGCTCGGGCTTGCGCGCGCCCTGCTCCACGCCCCGCAATTCCTGTTTCTGGACGAGGCAACCGCCTCGCTCGACGAGGCCTCCGAAGCCAGGCTCTATCGACTGATCGCGGAGCGATTGCCCGACACCACGGTGGTTTCGATCGGCCACCGCTCGAGTTTGCAGGCGTTCCACCAGCGCAACGCCGAACTCGCACCGGACGGCGATCAGTTCGCGCTGCGTGGCCGCAGCGAGGGCAAAAGCGACGGCGGCATCAGAGCCAGCGCTGCGGCCAGTGCCGGCGGCGCAGCAGGCGGTGCCAGACATAGGCAAACAGAGTGAGCAGCACGGCGCCCGCGAGCACCGGCACGAACAGGAACGTCCAGGCGAGGTTGTTGGCGATCACGAGCAGCGGATCGATCCCGGCCGGTGGGTGGAAGGTTGCGGTCAGATACATTGCAAGGATGGCGAGTCCTACCGCGAGCGCCGCTGCCCAGGCGTTCGGCCCGGTCAGCTGGAGCACGGCAAGGCCGACCAGCGTCGACACCACATGCCCGCCGATCACCGCCCGCGGCTGCGCGGGTTCGGCCTCCGGCGCCCCCATCACCAGGACGATGGAGGTCGCAAAGGGGATGGCTGCGAGCGGGTAGCGCGAGGACAGCGCGAACCATTCCATGATGCCGATGGCGAGTGCCCCGCCAAGGCCGGCGACCACGCCGGCCACGGCATTCGCGACGCTGACGCCGCGCCACACTCCTTCGATCGCCTCACGCCATTGTGGGCGCATGGGGGTGTCCGCTCAAAGTGAAAGGGCGGCAGATCGCTCTGCCGCCCTACGCTGCCGATCTCTGGGATCAGCTTACTTCAAGTTGGTCATCGCCGTCAGGTCGGCCGAGAGTTTTGCCACGCCGGCCGCGCTGCACCAGTTGGAGCCGAAGCCGCCAGGATTGATCGCGGTGATGTTGGAGGCACTGAATGAGGTGGTGCTGTAGTCGCTGGTGAAGGCGTTGCAGGAGGCTTTCGACAGGTTGGTGTCGTAGTAGCGCAGGTCCAGCGTGAACACCTTGTAGGTGAAGGCGATGCCGATATTCCAGGTGTTATAGCTCGGCTCCGGAATACCGTGCGGGAACGGACCGCCAAAGGCGGTCGGGGTCAAGGTGCCGTAGAATGCGTCAGACGTGCCGAGCCACTGCCGGCCGAATTCGCCGGAGATAAACATGCCGACGCCGCTCGAACCAAACGTGGTGCTGGGCGCGGTCCACTTGGCGGTGATCGAGGCATAGTCGCCCCAGGCGCCGAGGTTCAGGAAGTTCGGCGAGTAGTATTCGTTGGCACCCACCTGCCACTGATCGTTGATGGTCACGTTGACCTTGGCATAGCCCTCATAGAAGCTTGCATTCCTCTTGGCAAAGTTGCCGTTGATCGGCAGGCCGGCGCCCAAGCCGAAATCGGTGCCCTGTCCAAAGGCCGCGCAGCTGTTGGTGGTCGGGAAAGCAACGGTGGGGGTTCCGCCGAAGCACTGTCCGCCGGGATAGATGTAGCCCCAGAGGCCGAAGTCGAAGGCGAACATGCCAAAGGTCGGGCGGATACCGCCGTAGATATCGACCTCGGCCGCGGCGCGGTTCGGAAACGAGATGCTCTCCGCCGAGGTGCCGATGTAAAGTTGCAGGTCCTTGTTGACGTTGTAGCGCGGCTCGAAATAGGCCGCGACCGACGGCTTGTGGTCCGACTGGGTGATGCCGCGGAAGATGTAGTCGTTCATGATCGCGCTGCCGAACGCGATATCCCAGGGATCGAATGGGGCCGGCGGAGGTGCTTTCGCCTTGACCGGCATATCCGCGGCCCAAGCCGATCCAGACACCATTGCCAGCGCCGTTGCCAACAACACCCATTTTTTCATAACGATCCCCATCGCAGTTCAAGAACCAGCCTGATTCCGGCGCCCCCATGGGCAATCGACACCTGACTGAGGTTATTTTTTAAACCCTGCCACAATCTGTTATGGCGTATCCGATCCGTGAAGCAAAAAAAGTGTCCATCTGCCGATTTTTTGAGCGTTTTTGAGATTCCGCAGAAGGTTGTCATGAGGTGTTGCCCAATCACAACATAAATAGGGGGTATCAGCTGACGGGATGGGGAAAAGGTGGCGGATCAAACGCGCGGGCAAGCCTGCAGGGAAGCCAATAGCCAAACAAAAAAGCCGCGGCTGCATCGCCGCGGCTTTCTGATTCGGACCCCGCCTTGCGGGGCGTATAGCGTCAGTTGTGCTCGTCGTCGCCGCCGGACGGGCCCCAGGCAGGCGCCGGGCTTGGCGCGGGATCTGGCGTGGCCCAGCTGTGGACGGGTGCCGGTGCGGGCGTATGGGTTTCCATCGGCTCAGGCGCCGGCGCAGGCGCCTTCGGCGCGGGCTTTTTGGCAGCGGGCTTTTTGGCAGCGGGCTTTTTGGCAGCGGCCTTTTTCGGTGCGGCCTTCTTCGCAGCCGTTTTTGCCGCCTTCTTGGCGGCCTTCTTCGGCGCCGCTTTCTTGGCCTTCTTTGCCTTCTTCGCAGACTTCTTGGCAGTCTTTTTCGCGGATTTCTTCGCCATCAAGACTTTCTTCTTTTTGCCCTTCTTCCCTTTCTTGCTCTTTTTCGCTTTCGCCATCGTGATCCTCCTGTTGCCGCCGATCCATCCATCAGGCGTTTCATGTCATCCGCGCCCTGGAAGCGCGCGGCGCTAATCGATCAGGTCGGCAGGGGTCGCGGACCACCCGTCGCCCAATCGAGGAGTTCAATCGTGTGCACGACAGGGACCGATGTGCCGCCGGCAATCTGCACCATGCATCCGATATTGCCCGCAGCGATCATGTCCGGCTTGACGCTTGCGATGTTGGCGATCTTGCGATCGCGCAACCTCCCCGCAATGTCAGGCTGGAGAAGGTTGTAAGTCCCCGCCGAGCCGCAACACAAATGACTCTCGGGCACATCTTTCACCACGAATCCGTTCTTGGAAAGCAAATCTTTCGGAATATCTGTGACTTTCTGCCCATGCTGCAGCGAACAGGC
>Ga0335080_10000377_pt1 | contig 40571 bp, 30 predicted proteins | sample Lox_Sample_34_FD_206720 | JGI IMG/M metagenome (GOLD analysis project Ga0335080, IMG submission 206720) | Soil microbial communities from Loxahatchee National Wildlife Refuge, Florida, United States - Lox_Sample_3.4 | ecosystem: Environmental > Terrestrial > Soil > Wetlands | place: USA... | reverse complement strand
TCTCCGCCTTCAGGTCGTGGCCGTGCTTCGCCACCGCCCGGTCCTCGAAGAGGGGCCGCAGGCCCTCGCGGGCGTCCTCGAGCGAGAGCTGCGCCGGGGCCCCGAGGTAGCGGTGGGAGAGCGGCAGGTAGTAGGCGCGCCCGCCCGCCGCGAGGGCCAGACCGGCCGGGAGGGCGACGCGCGGGGCGGGCGACGAGAAGGCGAGGCGGAACCCCACCTCCCCCGCTCGCCGCGCCTCGAGGACCGCCCGGTCGAGATCCTCCCGCGAGACGATCACCTCGACGCGTACCGCGCGGGACTCGCGCGCGGGAGGAGGCAGGTCCTTCAAGAGCCTCGAGAACTCGAGCTCGGTGAAGAGGGCCCGGGCGCGCTCGGCGTCGACGGGGCGGCGCACCAGGTCCTCCACCCGCTCGGTCACCGGCAGGTCCTGGCGCAGGGAGACGAGCTTCCGGTTGAGGCGGATGCGCTCGGCGCTCGCGACCACCTTCTCCTTGAGCTTGGCCCCGCCGCGGGGGACGGCCGCGGGGATCTCGTCCGGCCGCGAGAGCAGTGCCTCCACCGAGCCGAAGTGGCGCACCAGCGCCGCGGCGGTCACCTCCCCCACCCCGGGGACGCCCGGCACGTTGTCGATCTTGTCGCCGGTGAGCGCCATGAGCTCGACCACTCCCTCGGGGGCGACGCCGAGCTTCTTCTCCACCTCGGCGGCGCGCGTCCAGCCACCGCGCCCGGCCGCCTCCGCCATGGGGTCGTAGAGCTCGACCCCCTCCCCCACCAGCTGGGCGAAGTCCTTGTCCCCGGTGACGATGACCACGTCGAAGCCCTGCTCGCGGGCGCGCCGCGCCAGGGTGGCGATGACGTCGTCGGCCTCCACCCCCGGCTCCTCCAGCAGCGGGACGTTGAGCGCGCGCACCACCTCCCGCACCAGCGGGAACTGCCGCACCAGGTCGTCCGGGGCCTCCGGCCGGTTCGCCTTGTAGGCGGGGTCGAGGTCGTTGCGGAAGCTCTTGCGCCCGGCGTCCATCACCAGCGCGGCGTGGCTGGGCGCGTGCTCGCGGAGCGCCTTGAGGAGCATGGTGGTGAAGCCGTAGACCGCGTTCGTCGGCACGCCCTTGGTGGTGGAGAGGTGCGGGATGGCGTGGTAGGCGCGAAAGACGAAGCCGGAGCCGTCGATGAGCGTGAGGGTGGGCACGGTGTCGAGCTCGGGCGCGGGCCTCATACGGATCCCCGCCGCCTCCTCGGGCAACGGGGCCCGGGCGCGCCCGGCCCGCGGGCGGCGCGCCTTCGCAGCGGGTCAAGCTAGCAGATGGCCCCTCGAGCGGGAAGCGCCGTGGCCGTCAGCGGATGGTCTTCTGCGACCCGATGCCGGCGGGCGGCACCATGAAGAGCACGTCGCCGGTGTAGGTGATGTAGAAGACCTCGCCGAGCACCTGCGAGGTACTGTCGGTGAAGTAGCTCTTGTCGAACGCCGCGACGCCGCTGGCGGTGGACACGTTCGTGGGGCGGGCCTGGAAGGGGGTCATCCCCGAGGCGGTCTGAAAGGTCAGGGCGGAGTCGCGCGCCGGGAGCGAGCCGGCCGGGCAGGGGCCCGAGGGGCAGGCGACGCCGGGCCGGAAGCCGATCACCGGCCCGGGCTGCATGGGGTCGGTCATCTCCGGGTACCCGGGATAGCAGGCGATGTTCCCCGGGCAGGGGTTGCCGAGGTTGGGGGCGGCGTAGGGGCCACCCGGGTAGAAGAGCCGCCGCGCCTTGCGCGCCAGGATGAGCTCCTCGCCGGAGAGCCCGTCCTCTGGCTGCCAGGCGAGGTTGAAGCGCGCCCCGAGCTGCGGGCGCCCGGCATAGCCGAGGCTGCTCGAGGAGAGGATGAGACCCGACGCCCGCAGGCTGCCGCTCACCGGCATGAAGCTCCCCGGCCCGAACTGGGTCTGCGGGAGGGCCAGGTACGAGAGGAGGCAGACGGCGAGCGAGTTCGCCGGGGAGAGCGCGACGGCGCCCCCCGGATAGTTCACCGGGTCCGGGGGCAGGATCGAGGACACGGTCCACTCGTAGGCAGGCAAGGTCGAGCCGGGCTGGGGCGTCCCCTGGCAGCCGGAGGCGTCGTCGGCCGGGAAGAACAGGGCGAGGTCCCCGGGCGGGGAGGTGTCGGCGGCGTGGATGGCGAGCTCGGGCGCCGAGACGAAGGCGCCGACCACCCAGTCCCCGGGACCGGTGGGCGGGATGTTCACCGGCTGCTGCACGGCGAGGTAGAGGCAGTTCACGTTGCTCGCCGACCCGCACGGGCCCACCCCGGGGGCGAGCTCGCCCACCACCCCGTCGAAGAGCCCCAGGCTCGGCAGCGCCCCCTGCCAGATCAGGGTCCAGGAATCGGTCGGGGTGAAGCCGGGCCAGACGATGATGGAGTTGATGAGGTCGGTCGCCAGGTACGCGATTCCCGCCCCGGAGGGCGGCTCCGCTCCGAGCCCCGGCGGCTCGTAGAGGGCGATGTAGTTGCCGTTCGGGGACGCCGCCGGCGGCGCGCTGAAGGCGCCGGTCACCTGCGTCCGGGTGAGGTTGCTGTCGAGGAGGAGCGAGGTGTCCGGCGGACCGTAGCGCCCCAGGTCCTCGACGATGACGCTGCCGTCCCCCGAGGGCACCCCGGCCATCCCGGTCGTCCACTCGTCCCAGGAGCTGAGCGGGATGACGGCGAGCGGCTGCTGGACTCCGAGGAAGTTCACTCCCGGAGGGCAGGTGGTGGTGTCGCTGCACTGGGAATCCCCGGACGCCGCCGGCAGGCCCACCGCCATCGAGAGCGGGGTGGTCGGCAGGTAGAGGGGCGCCCGGTAGGGCTGCCTCGGGACCTGCGGGCCGATGGGCGACGGCGGGGGGGCGGGATCGGCGGCCAGGCCGCCTCGGGCCGGATCGAAGGTGGCCACCCCGCAGCCGATGCGCGCGTTGATGCCGCAGCCCACGGTGGTGGATGCGCCCGCGAGCGGGGAGATTCCGGTGGAGGGGCCCGAGCCGATGACGGCGTAGACGCGGAGCTGGGGCGGCCCGAAGTCCATGGTGCTCGAGGCGAGGCGCTCGCCCAGGATGGCCGCCCCGACGGCGATGGTGGGGGCGCGCCCGTCGAGGCCGCGGACCGTCCAGTCGCGCGCGTCGGGCGCGCTCACGTCGACCTCGGCGATGCCCAGCACCTGGAGCCCGTCCGAGTCGGTGATGGTGTCGGTGGACGCCACGTAGAGGTGGATGCGGTCGGGAGAGGCGGCGAGCGCGACCGGGTCGAACCCCAGCACCTTCACGGTCGGGGTGCCGACGAGCGACACCGATCCGTCGGCGTTGCGCGAGAAGTCGAGTACGGCGAGCCGGCCCCCCAGGCCGTCCGTCCCGCCGGTGAGGCCGACGATCACCCTCGCCACGCCGGGCCGGGCGCTGAAGACCGGGGGTTGCGCCGACGCCGGAGCGCCGGGGACGGCGGCGCCCACCATGGAGAGGATCTGAGAGCCCGTGCCGGTGATCCCCACCAGGTCCCACTCGGCGATGACGCCGTACGCCTGGGGGTTGACGCCGTCGAGCCAGGTGGCGATCTGCTGGATGAGCGTGCTCGCGCTCGCGACCACGAGCACGTCCGCCTGGCCGTCGGCGAGGGAGGCGGAGGCGAGGAAGAGGGGGCGCGGCGCGGTGGGCACGCCGAGGGGCGCGTAGATGGCGGGCGAGCGCACCGGCAGGTCCGCCTGGGGGTCGATGATGCGGAGCTCGTCGCCCCGGGGCGCCGTCACCGCCAGGAGCGGCATGAGCGTGCCGGTGTACTCGGGGCTCTTGCCCATGAAGGCCACCACCGACTGGGGCCCGAGCAGGTTGGCGAGGACCCCGGTCCCGCTCGAGTTGCAGGCGGCGGCGAGGGCGAGGATCGCGAGCGCGGGGAGCTTCCTCACTGGTACCCCTCGGCGCCGACGCGCTTGACGAGCTGGATTCCGGCGGGGTTGCGCGGGTCGAGCTCGAGGATGCTGACGAAGCTCTGCTCGAAGGAGGCCACGTAGAGCCTCACGCACTGCGAGGCCCCGACGCAGGGCGAGGGGTTGTAGCAGGGGTTCGGCGGGGTCGGCGGGACGGGGGTGTAGTTGGGGCAGAGCGGCGTCGTCCCCGTCGCCGGGAAGTCCTGCACGATGGCGCGCGACGGGTCGACGAGCTCGACGGCGAGGCCAAAGGCCCCGCGCCCGAGGAGCGGCTGGCCGGTGGATGGCTGCACCCCCGTCGAGTAGATGACCTGCCCGGACTGGTCGTCGTAGAGGACGAGCGAGGACTGCGTGTCGCAGGTGACGGCGACGAGGTCCCGCATCCCCGGGCGAGGCGGGAGGACGCGCACCTGCCCCCCGCCGAGGCAGGTGTCGACGGCGCGGAAGAGGTCCATCGTGGGCTGATTGTAGGCGTCGAGGGCGAGGCTGAAGACCCCGAGCAGCCCGCCCAGGGGGATGAGCGTCCCCGACTGCGCCAGGGCGGTGGTGTCGATCTGCTGGAGCGCCACGTACAGCCGGGTCCCGTCATTGGAGACCGCCATGTCGAGGGTGAGGGTGCCGGCGAGGTAGCTCGCCAGGTCGACCTGGTGCACGTCGGGCGCGGTGACGGCGTTGACCGTCACCGCCGGCAGGCCGAGCGGCGCGATCCAACGGAGCGGCTGGGTGAGCCCTAGCTGGGTGCTGAGGAAGAGGAGGCCGTTCGACGGCCGGCTGACGTCGTCGCCGCCGAAGACCGAGGTGTAGGTGTTCGGGGCCGCGAGCAGGAGAGTGTCGAACACCGGTGGCGCCTCGGGAGTGGCCGCGAGGACCGACCCGAGGTCGAGCCGGGAGAGGATTCCCTGGTTGTTCGCGGCCCGGAGCTGCGTCACGTAGGCGGTGGCGAGGGGCGGCTTCACCTGGGCGGTGCACACCACGCCGACCCCGTAGGGGTCGAGGTATTGCGCCGGGAGCTGCGTCACGCATCCCGGCCCGCAGGAGAGGCTCCCGCTGCCGTCCATGAGGAAGGAGTAGATGGCCTGGTTGTAGCGGGAGGTGGTGACGACGAGGGCGCCGTCCCCGGTGAGTTCCCCGGCGAGGGGGGCGCACTTGCCCCGGCAGGAGGGCCAGCTCGTGGTGCAGGCCGGCTCCACGATGGCCACCTCGCCCCCGAAGCTCCCGATGTTCAGGGCCGAGAGGACCGCCAACTGCCCCGGGTTGACGGGTCCGGTGGTGTCGTTGGAAGCGTCCGGGTCGACCGAGAGGACCGTGCCGCCGCTCAGGGGAGCGTAGCGAAGGTCGAAGTTCGTGGAGACGACGACGAGCGCGCTCGTGGTGCTGCTCGCGTTCAGGGGGTGGACGCCGATCCCGGACGGAAGGTAAAAGCTCGTCGTGGGCGGCAGGGGCACCGGATAGGAGTCGGTGCAGCCGGCCGCCAGTGCCGAGACGGCGGCCAGGACGGCGACTCTCTTCACGAATCCGGACACGGGCCGCGAACCCTAGCCTCCGCTGCGCCGGCCGGTCAAGGGGAAACCGGGCGCCCCGCAGGCGCCGCAACCGGTTGCTCCGCCTGGATCTTCCGGAAGTCGGCCACGTCGGCGAAGAGGTCGGAGACCCGCTTCATGAGCGCGAGCCGGTTCGCCCGGAGAGCCTCGTCCTCGGCCATCACCAGCACCTCCTCGAAGAACCGGTCCACACCGGGCTTGAGCGATGCCACCGAGCGCAAGACCGCGCCCCAGTCCCGGCGGCGGCGGAGGTCGTCCGCCTCGCCCACGACGCGCTCGAGGTCCCTCGCGAGCTCGATCTCCGCTGCCTCCCGCAGCAGCGCCGGGTCGACCGGGGCCGACCCGCTCGCGCCGGCCTTCTCGCGGATGTTGGCGACGCGCTTGAAGGCCACCGCGAGCGGCACGAAGTCGGGCCGGGACTTCACCCGGGCGAGCGCCTCGAGGCGGGCGCGCGCGTCCACCACGTCGTCCGAGCCCGCCGCCAGCACCGCCTCCACCAGGTCGGCGTCGAACTCCTCGCCGAAGAGCGCCCGGAGGCGCCCGCGGACGAAGTCCTGCACCTGCTCCGCCACCGCCGCCCGGTCGGCCGAGAGCTTCACCCCGGAGAGCGAGTCGAGGGTGCTCTCCACTCCCGCGGCGAGCGAGAGGTGATAGCCGCGGGCAAGCAGGATGCGGAGGATGCCGATGGCGGCGCGGCGCAGACCGAAGGGATCGGCGGCGCCGGTCGCCTTCTCGCCCACCGCCAGGATGCCCACCAGGGCGTGGAACCGGTCGGCGAGGCCCACCAGTGCCCCGAGGTCCCCGCGGGGGAGCTCGGCGGAGGCGCCCACCGGGCGGTAGTGGTCCTCGATGCCGTCGGCGATCTCTGGCCGGAGTCCCTCCAGGCGCGCGTAGTGGCCGCCCATCGTCCCCTGCAGCTCGGGGAACTCCCCCACCATGCCAGTGGTGAGGTCGGCCTTGCACAGACGCGCCACCTCCTGCAGATCGGCGACGAGCGCGTCCTTGCCGAGCGCCTGCGCCAGGCGGCTGGCGATGGCTCCGATGCGGCGGACGCGGTCGAGTTCGGTGCCGAGCCTCGCCTGGTAGGTGCGGCGCCCCAGATCCTCGACCCGGTCCCCGAGCTTGCGCTTGCGGTCCTCCTCGAAGAAGAAGCGCGCGTCGGCGAGGCGGGCCCGCAGGACGCGCTCGTACCCGTGCCGGGCGAGCGCGGCGCTGCGCACCCGGGTCCCGGACACCGCCACGAAGCGGGGGGTGAGCCGCCCCTCCCCGTCGGTCACGGCGAAGTAGCGCTGGTGGTTGCGCATCTCCGAGATCACCACCTCGGGGGGGAGCTCGAGGTTCGACTTCTCGAAGGCCCCGGCGATGGCGGTGGGGCTCTCGACGAGGAAGGTCACCTGCTCGAGGAGGTCCTCGTCTGGGCGCACCTTTCCCCTGGCGCCCTTCGCCGCCCGGCCGATCTCCGCGGCGACGGCGGCGCGGCGCTCCTCCGGGTCGGCGAGGACGTGGGCGGCGCGCAGGCGCCCGAGGTAGTCCTCCGGCGTCCCCTTGAGCGCGATGGCCTTCGGTGCCTGGAAGCGGTGGCCGTAGCTCACCTTGCCGCTCGAGATCGAGCCGTAGCGGACGCGCAGCGGCTTCCCGCCGTAGAGCGCCGCCATCCAGCGCACCGGGCGGGCGAAGGTGACCTCGTCCTCCCCGGAGCGCATGGCCTTCTTGAAGCGCAGCGAGGCCACGAGCCTCTCGAGCAGGCCGGGGAGCACCTGCTCTGCCTTTCGCCCTTTCTCCACCCGGGCGAACGCGAGCCGGGTGCCCTTCGGGGTCTCCGCCCGCCCCAGCGCCGCCACCTCCACCCCCTGGCTCTTCGCGAAGCCGAGAGCGGCAGCGGTCGGATTGCCGGCGGCGTCGAAGGCGTGCGCCAAGGGCGGCCCGAGCGCCTGGTGGGTGGCGTCCGACTGCCTCGGGGCGACGTCGCGAGCCCACACCGCGAGGCGCCGCGGCGTCCCCACCGCCTTCACCTCTCCGTGGCCGAGGCGCGCCTCGCCGAGCGCCCGCTCCAGGTCCTCCTCCATCTGCCTCAGCGCCGGCGGGATGAAGCCCGCCGGGATCTCCTCCGCCCCGATCTCGAACAAAAGGTCCGCCATGGTCGCCCTCCCCTACCGCCTGGCCTCTTGCGCCGCCCGCACCGCCTGGGCCGCCGCCACCGCCTTCGCCCGCGTCCTCTCCGGCAGGAGCGGGAAGCCGAGCTCCTCGCGCGAGAGCAGGTAGCCCCGCGCGCACTGGTGAGCGAGCGCCCGCACCCGGCCGATGTAGGCGGCGCGCTCGGTGACGCTGATGGCACCGCGCGCGTCGAGCAGGTTGAAGGCGTGCGAGCACTTCAGGCAGTAGTCGTAGGCCGGCAGCGGCAGGCGCGCCCCGAGGAGCCGCTGGCACTCCTTCTCGTAGGTGTCGAAGAGCCCGAAGAGCATGTGAGGATCGCTCGCCCGGAAGCTGTACTCGCTCATCTCCACCTCGTTCCGGTGGAAGACCTCGCGGTACCTCACCCCCTTCACCCATTCGACGTCGAAGACGTTCTCCACGTCCTGCAGGTACATGGCGATGCGCTCGAGGCCGTAGGTGAGCTCGGCCGCGACCGGCTTCACCTCGAAGCCGCCGGCCTGCTGGAAGTAGGTGTACTGGGTGATCTCCATCCCGTCGCACCACACCTCCCAGCCGAGCCCCCAGGCCCCGAGCGTCGGGCTCTCCCAGTCGTCCTCGACGAAGCGGATGTCGTGGTCGAGCGGGTCGATGCCGATGGCGCGGAGCGACCCCAGGTAGAGCTCCTGGGTGTCGGGGGGGTTGGGCTTCAGGATCACCTGGAACTGGTGGTGCTGGAAGAGGCGGTTCGGATTTTCGCCGAACCGCCCGTCGGCCGGCCGGCGCGAGGGCTCGACGTAGGCGACGTTCCACGGCTCGGGCCCGAGCACGCGCAGGAAGGTCGCCGGGTTCATGGTGCCGGCGCCCACCTCCTGGTCGTAGCCCTGGGTGAGGATGCAGCCCCGCCCGGCCCAGTAGCCCTGCAGCTTGAGGATGAGGTCCTGGAACGTCACGCGCTCCTCGCTTTCGCCCCCTGCGGGGCCCTTCTTCGTAGGGCCGGGCGGCGCCGGCTGTCAAACGGAACCTTGCGGGGCCGCGGCGGCCGTCACCCGCCGAGGAGGGGCCCCACCTCGTCGAGGAACCGGCGCGCCTTGAGCCTGCGGCCCAGGTGGTGCTCGAGGTAGGCGGTGAGCAGGTCGCGCGCCTCGGCGGCCACCCGGGCCGGGGGAGGCGCCTCCTCCTCCCCGCGCTGCAGGCGCCTCAGGCCGGCGAGGGTGTCTCCCGGGAGCTCGCGGCTCGCCGGGGACCCGAAGGCGCGACAGGCCTGGCAGAGCACCCCGCCGTGGGCGGGGTCGAAGCGCATCGCGCCCGGCGATGCCGGCCCCCCGCAGCGGGCGCAGCCGTCGAGGCGCGGCATGAGGCCGGTCGCCCGCAGGGCCCCGAGTTCGTAGCCGCGCAGGTCCCAGGGGCGGGCCGGGGCCTCGTCGAGGCGGGCCAGGTAGGCGACGAGGAGGTCGAAGAGGTCCTCGTGCGGCTCGGCGTCGCGCACCAGCTCGCCGGCGAGCTCCCCGGCGTACCCGGCGCAGGCGATGCGGGCGAGGTCACCGCGGATGGCGCCGAAGGCGCGCTCCACCGCGGCGTTCTCCAGGATCCAGGTGTCGGCGCCGGTCCGCTCGCGCAGCTCGGCCGCGAGGAGGTTGAAGGGTTCGAGCGTCCCGCCGAAGCGCCTCCGCGAAGCCCGGGCTCCGCGCGCGAACGCCGAGAGCTTGCCGCGCTCACGCGACAGCAGGGTGACGACGCGGTCGCGCTCGCCGTAGTCCACCGATCGAAGCACGATGGCCCGGAGCTTGGCGGAGCGGACCACGCCGGCCTCAGGGCTGCCCGGGCGGGCCCTGGTAGGGGGCCCGCTCCGCCGAGCGGCGGCCCTTCACCTCGCCGGTCCCGCGCGGCGCGCGCCACGTCCCCGCGGCCAGCAGCGCGGCGACGAGGAGCGCGATCGCGGCCGCGACGAGCGCGCCCCGGCGCCACCGGGCCGGGGGGCGCGTTCCGGCGCCCGCCGGGAGCGCGGGCGGCGCCTCCTTCTCTCCCGGGTCGACCGCTTCCTGGTAACGCAGCACCACGTCGTCCGGGTCGAGCCCGACAGCGGCGGAGTAACCGCGCAGGTAGCCGAAGAGGTAGGCGCGGGGGGGCATGCGCCCCGGCTCGCCCGACTCGAGCGCCTCCACCACCGAGAGGGCGAGCTTGGTCACCCGGGCCACGTCCGCCTGGGAGAGACCGCGCAGCTCGCGCTCGCGGTGCAGGTACCGGCCGAAGGTCCGCAGCGCCTCCGACCGTTCCTCGCCGGCCGCCTCGGGCGAAGCCGCCGTCACTGCAGCATCTCTCCGCTGCGCTTGCACTCGTCGCCGATGGCGGTCCCGGTACCGAGCTCGGCGCAGCGGGCGAAGGCCTCGCGGGCGCGCGCCGCCTGGCCGGCCTTGAGGAGGGCGAGGGCGAGCTGCAGGTGGGCGTCGGGCGCCTTGTCGCAGGCCCGCACGTACTGCTCCTGCGAGGCCACCGCCTCCTTCACCATGCCGTCGGAGAGCTGCAGCCGCCCGAGCTCCCGCCACCCCTGGCAGTAGCGCGGTTCGAAGTTCAGGCAGGTGCGCATCTCCGCCTGCCCCTCGGCCTTGCGTCCCAGGCGCCAGAGCACCTGCCCCCGGTTGCAGCGGGCCACCCAGGGCTCCCGGTTCTGCATGATGGCGACGGCGGCGTCGAACTCCGCGAGCGCCTGGTCGAGGCGCCCGGTCTTGGCGAGGAGCTGGCCGAGGTTGTTGTGGGCGTCGGCGAGGGAGGGCTTGAGCTCGATGGCCTGGCGGTACTCCGCCTCGGCCTCGGGGAGCTTCCCGAAGCTGAACTCGAGCACGAACCCCTTGCCGAGGTGGGCCTCCGCGAGGCGGTCGTCGAGCTTCAGCGCCTCGTCGTACTCGCGCAGGGCGTCCTGCATCTTCCCGGCCCGGACCGCCTCGGCGCCGAGGTCGTTGTGGATCACCGCCGCGTCGTGCTCCTTCGGGGTCGGGCCATGGGCGCACGCGAGGAGGAGGGCGAGCCCCAGGACGGAGGCGGCGTGGAGGGGGCGCATGGCTAGACGCTCGAGAGGAGCCGGGCGATGCGGGAGAGATCGCCCCGGGCCTCCGGGCCCTCGGCCCCGGCCGCGGGCGCCCCGGGAGGGTGGAAGATGCGGACGCGCTTCAGGGTCTCGAGCTGTTGCGGCTGTCCCAGGTTCCGGAAGTTCAGGTTGTCGAGCATGAACCCCATCGACTCGAGGAAGTGGAGCCCCTCGATCTCCACCTCGCGGTACTCCTCCAGGGAGAGCTCCCGGTGCGGGTGCAGGTAGACGACGTTCTCGCCGCTCTTCGGCAGGAAGAGCGCGACGAAGATGGAGAAGGTGCCGTTCGGGTTCCGCAACCCGCACAGGTAGCCCTGCACCGTCTGCGGGGACTTGCCGGGGATGGAGACCTGGGGCTGGTTGATGCTCTCCACGAGCGCCACCACCTGGTCGCGCGCGGCGGGAATGAAGCGGATGTTCGGGTCGGGGTGGAACACGGAGTTCCTCAGCGCGAAGGCGGGTGGGGCTCCGGGAGGGCGCCGGGCGGGGAGTGCGGCCGGCCCCTCGCCCGGCGGGCCGTCGCGCCGACGGTCGCCAGGGCACGCATCCTTTCGCTACCTAGCCCCGGCCCGAGCCCTGCGTCAAGTTCGGGTCCCCTACACGCCCCGAGCACTCGGTCCCCAGACGATCTTGTGGATCTGCAGGTTGAGGCGCCCGCGCACGCCGCTCTCGAGCATCCAGCGCGCGAGGTCCCTCGCCTCCACCTTCCCGAAGACGGGGCTGAAGAGCACCGCCACCCGATCCTCCAGGCGATGGGCCCGCACCACCTCGAGGGACCAGCGGAAGTCGTCCTCGCTCGTGACGACGAACTTCACCTCGTCGCTCGGAGAGAGCCGGGCGAGCCATCCGAGCTCGCGGGCGGGCTCGCCGGAGCCCGGGGTCTTCACGTCGGCGATGCGCACCACCCCGGGGGGAAGTCCGTCGAGGGGGAGCTGGCCGTGCGTCTCCACCGCCACCTCCCAGCCGCGCTCGAGCAGCAGGCGCGCGAGCTCGCCCAGCTCTGGCTGCAGGAGCGGCTCCCCGCCGGTGAGGAGGACGAAGCGGCACGGGTGCCGCTCGACCTCGCCCACGATCTCGGCGAGCGACATCTCTCGCCCTCCGCTGAAGGCGTAGGCGGTGTCGCAGTAGGAGCAGCGGAGGTTGCACCCGGTGGTGCGCACGAAGACGCACGGCCGCCCCGCCCGGGTGCCCTCCCCCTGGATGCTGAAGAAGATCTCGGTGACGCGCACGGGGCGATCTTAGCGCGCCGGCCGCCCGCTATCCCTCCCGCGGACCGGCCTCCCCCGACCGGCCCGCCTTGGAGCGGTCCTCGGCGAGCGCGTCCACCCGCTCGGAGATCTCGTCGAGGCGCTTGCGCACCGCCTCCATCTCCTCCCGGGTGGGGAAGCGGAAGCGCGCCGTGGCCCGCTTCACCGCGTCGTCGAGCGCCCTCTCCACCTCGCGCCGCTGCTGGCTCAGCCGCTCGCCGAACTCCTTCGCGTGCCGTCGCACGTCGTCCGGCGAGAACCCGAGCCGGGTGAGGACCTTCTCCGCTTCCGCCTCGGCGGCGTTCAGGCCCACGAGCGCCTGCGACCAGGCGTCCTTGAACATCTCCTGCAGGTCTGGCATGTCGGTCGTCTCCCTCTACGCCTGCGCCTCGGGCTTGCGGGCCGGCTTGCGGCTGCGCCGCTTCTGGACCTCGTCGAGCCGCTTCAGGATCTTGTTGATCTCGCGGGAGAGCTCGAGCACCTCCTCGCGCGAGGCGACGCCGAGGAACTTCACCGCGCGCACCTGCAGCTCGAGGAGCCGGTCGACCGCCTCGCCGCGGAAGCTCTGAGCCTTGTCCCTCCACTCCTCGGCCTTGTCCTTCCACTCCTCGGCCGCGTCGAGGCCGGCCCGGCGGAGCTTCTCCACCTGCCCCCTCAGCTCCTTCCAGTCCTTCTTCGAGACCTTCTGGACGCGCGTCGAGACCTCCTGGAAGAGCTTCTGCGCCTCGTCCTCAAGCGTCTCGAGGCGGGCCTGGGCGGCCTCGATGGAATCGCGGATCAACTCCTGGACCTTGCCACTGCGGCCGCTGTTGCGAGCCCTCTGGACTTCTGCCATGACACCCTCCTCCGGACTGTCGGGTTTCGAACACTTCCTCGGCTCCTAGATAACGCAGCGCGTCAATCGCGTCAAGGGGGATGTCTTCCCCCGCCCCCTACGGGGCCGGCGACGGCTATCGATGGTCGGCGCCGACCGCCTCTCCCGGGGTCCTGAAGCCGTCGCGCGCGAGGAGCTCGGCGAGCCCGGAGAGGATGCGGCGCGGCAAGAGCGGCCCGCCGTAGATGAAGCCGGTGTAGACCTGCACGAGCGTCGCTCCGGCGCGGATGCGGGCGTAGGCGTCGGCGGCGTCCGAGACCCCTCCCACGCCGACGAGGGGGATGCGCCCGCGCGCCCGGGCGTAGCAGCGCCGGAGAGCGAGGGTGGCGAGCGGGGCGAGCGGGGCACCCGAGAGCCCGCCCGCCTCTCCTGCGAAGGGCTCGGCGGAAACCGCGGGCGGCCGGGCCACTGTGGTGTTCGTCGCGATGATGCCCGAGGCCCCGACCTCGATCGCCACGTCCACCGCCTCGTCGAGTGCCTCGGGAGAGAGGTCGGGGGCGAGCTTCACGAGGAGCGGCTTCCCCAAGGGGCGCGCCCGGGACACGCAGGCTCCGAGGAGGCTCTCGAGCGGCCCCCGCTCCTGGAGTGCCCGCAGCCCGGGGGTGTTGGGCGACGAGAGGTTCACGACCAGGTAGTCGGCGAGCCCTCCCAGCCGGTCGATGCAGGCGAGGTAGTCCTCCACCGCGCGCTCGTTGGGCGTGTCCTTGTTCTTCCCCACGTTGACGCCGAGCACCCGCGGCCGCGCCACGGCCGGCACCGCCGCCAGGCGAGCGGCGCAGGCGTCCGCGCCCTCGTTGTTGAACCCCATCCGGTTGACGAGCGCCCGCTGCCCCGGGAGGCGGAAGAGGCGGGGGCGCGGGTTGCCGGGCTGCGGCCGCGGCGTGATGGTTCCCACCTCCACGTGCCCGAATCCGAGCGCGTAGAGGCCGGGGGCAATCCCCTCCCCCTTGTCGAAGCCGGCGGCGATCCCGAGCGGGCTCTCGAAGGCGAGCCCGAGACAGCGCACCGCCAGCGAGGGCTCGGGCCGGGGCCTCAGGCGCCGCGCCGCCCGCGAGCGCCCGAGGAGGCGGAGGGCGAGGACCGCGAGGGCGTGGACCCGCTCCGGGTCGAAGAGGAAGAGGATTCCTCGCAGGAGGCGCCAGAGCACGGTCGCTCCTTCCATGGCCTAGGGCCCGGCGCAGGGGCGCGAGAGCGCTTCCTCGAGGAAGCGGGCTTCGGCCCTCGCCAGGCGCTCGGCGGTCGGGGGGTCGGAGGGGAGGTGGGTGACGCCGGCGAGCGGTGCGAGCGCGGCCGGGCGGCCGGCGCGGAGGAGCGCGTCGGCGAGCTTGAGCGAGTGGAGGAAATGGACGTTGTCGTCGGCGGTGCCGTGGACGAGGAGGAGGGGCCGCCGCGCGCCCGGGGCGAGGGCGAGGAGCGAGCTGCGCTCGTACGCGCCGGGCGCTTCCTCCGGGAGGCCCAGGTACCTCTCGGCGTAATGGGTGTCGTAGTCGCGCCAGTCCGCCACCGGCGCGCCCGCGACCGCGGCGCAGTAGACGTCGGGGCGCCGCAGGACGGCGAGCGCCGCCATGTACCCGCCGAACGACCACCCCAGGATCCCGACCCGGGAGAGGTCCATCTCCGGGACGGCGGCCGCGAGCGCCTGGAGCGCCTCCACCTGATCGTCGAGCGCCGGCCCGGACAGGTCCCCCTTCACCGCGCGCTCGAAGTCGCGGCCGAGCCGCATGGTCTGCCCCCGGTTCACGATCCGCACGACGATGAACCCCCGGTCGGCATACCACTGGGAGAGCGGCGCCTCCCCCTGCAGGCGCAGGGGAGCGAGGTGCATCGGCCCGCCGTAGACCTCCACCAGCACCGGGTACTTGGCGCCGGCGCGAAAGCTCGTTGGCTTCACCAGCGAGGTGGGAAGGCCGAGCCGGCCGAGGCGGCGCAGCTCGGGCCGCGCCCGCAGCGGCGAGGGGAGCGCCACCGAGGGGAGCTCCGCGAGCTCCCTCCCGTCCGGAGCCGCGACCGCCGTCCGCGGCGGGCTCCCCGCCCCCGCCGCCGTCACCACCAGAGCGCTGCCGTCCTCCGCCAGCGCGGCGGCGAGGGTGGCGGGCGCGGTCGCCCGGACCGGGATCTCCCGGGGCTCTTCCCCGGGCCGGACCGAGAACAGGCGGTCGGCCGACGGGTCGTCGGGCGCGCCCACGAAGTAGACGAGCCCGGTGCGGGGATCGACGCCGACGAGCGAGACGAACCTCCAGCGGGGCGGCACGAGCGACGCCGCCATTCCCCCGTCGGGGCGCCGAAGCTCCACCTCCGTCGCCCCGTTGCGCTCGGTGAACCAGAGGAAGCCCGAGCCGTCGGGGAGCCAGCGGGGGAGGTCGGGGTGGAGGTTGAGCCAGGCCAGGTCGATCTCTCGAAGGAGTTCCCTCGTCCTCCCGCTCGATGGGTCCCCGGCGAGAAGTACCTCCGCGGTCTGTCTCCGGCTCTCGACGAGGAGCAGGATCGGCCCGCCTCGCTCCCAGCGCACCTGGGCCAGGTAGGGGTAGGCGGCCCGGTCCCACTCGAGCCAGGTGGGCGGGCCACCCTGCAGCGAGGTCACCCCCACCCTGACCGCGGCGTTCGCGCCGCCGGCGCGCGGGTAGGCGATCGGGGGGGGCGCCCGCTCGGGCCGAGCCGGGTCCCCGAGGTAGAGCTTCTCGACCGAGGTCTCGTCCACTTCCTCGAAGGCGAGGAAGCGAGAGTCGGGCGACCACCAGTAGCCCCTCTCCCGGTGCATCTCCTCCTGGGCCACGAACTCGGCGAGCCCGTGCGTCTTCCCCCCCGAGGCTCCGCGGGTGATCTGCCGGGGCTTGCCCTTCTCGAGGTCGAGCACCCAAAGCTCACCGCCGCTCGCGTACGCGAGGAGCCTCCCGTCCGGGGACAGCCGCGGGTCGAGCGCGTCGGCCGGCAAGGGGAGACGCCTCGGGAAGCCGCCCGGGAACGCGCAGGCGTAGCTGCGCCCGGCCGCGGAGGCGACGAGGATCCGCCCGTCCGCGGAGAGCTGGTAGTGGGTGATCCCGCGCGCGGTGATGCGCTGCCGCTCGAGCCGCGCCTTCTCGGCGTCGCTCTCCGCCGTGGCGTCGGCGGCGAGGAGCGCCTCGGCGTCCAGGACGAGCCGGGTCCTCCCCGTTTGCACCTCGGTGGCGAAGAGCGACTGCACTCCGGACCGCGGCCCCGATCGCAGGAAGAGCACCTCGCCGCCGCCCGGGGCCACCGTGGCCCGCACCGGGTGGCCGGCGCGGAAGCCTCGCGTCTCGGCGTAGAGGCGCAAAAAGGGCTCGTTGCCCTCGGGCTCCGGAGCGGGCGGCACCGCGGCGCCGGCGGCGAGCGCCAGCGCGGCTCCCAGGTGGGCGAGCATGGCGCTCTCTACCACGGGGCCCGGCGCTCCACTACAGGTCCTTGTCCATCACCAGCGCGTCCTCGCCGTCCTCGGCGTAGTAGCGCGGGCGGATCCCCACCTCCCGGTAGCCGAGCGAGCGATAGAGCTCGATGGCGGCCCGGTTGGAGCGGCGCACCTCGAGCTTGGCCACCCGGGCTCCCTCCTCGCGCCCCCTCTCCTCCGCCTCGAAGAGCAGGGCGCGGGCGACGCCGCGACGGCGCGCCTCCGGGGCCACCGCCACGTTGAGGACGTGCAGCTCGTCGTGAACGAGCCAAATGATGACGAACCCCGAGACCACCTCCGCCCCGGCCTCCCCCCTCCCGGTGGCGAGCAGCACGGTGGAGAAGTCGTGAGTGAGCTCGCGGCGAACCAGTTCCTCCGACCAGGGGTGGGAGAAGGCGGCTCGCTCGATCTCCATCACCCGCGCGAGGTCGGCGATGCGCATGCGGCGGAACGCGAGCCCCGCGCCCGATCCCGGACCCGGGCTCACTAGCCACCCTTGCCGAGGTCGACGAGGACCCGCACCTCGCTGCGAGCGCGCACGTCGCTCAGCAGGGTCCGGGTCTCGGCGTCGACCTTCTCGTCGACCATGCGCGCCTTCACCGCGTCCTTCACGTCCGCGAAGGGAGCGCCGCCGAAGGCGGCGGCGTGACCGCGATACCAGGCCTCCGCGTCCGCGTCCCCCACCCGCACCCTCCCGAGCCTCGACTCGAGGTAGCGCTGCACCCGGAGCATGCGCCGCAGGGTCCCGAGGAGTTCCTCCTCCGTGATGTCGAGCTCGAAGAGGAAGGCCCGGTAGTCGTCGAGACGGGGGAACATTCCCTTGAAGCGGGCGAGCGAGGCGAGCGCGTCCGCTCGCTCCACCTGCGCCACCCCCAGTCGCTGGGCCTCCTCGTAGAGGAGGACCTGGTCGATGTACCAGTTGAGCGAGGCCTGGAGGGCGAGCCCGTCGAGCGGCCGGAAGGCGGCCTCGATGCCCCCGCGCGAGACGAGCGCCACCCGACCCTCCTCCGCCACCTTGGAGAGGGTGATGACGCGCGGATCGCCCCCGGAGGGGCGGACCACCGCCACCACCTCGTCGGCGAGCGTCCCGCCCCCGTCCGCCTGCTCGCCCCGGGCGGGAGGCGCGAGCATCAGGGGCGCCGCCGCGGCCAGGGCGGCGAGGGACCGCAGCACCATCCGGGAGGCGAGCACGGCGCGGATTCTAATCGCGGCCGTTACCCCGGGCGAGAACGAACATTGACGAAGGGCGCGGCGGCGTTACGTTTTGCGTCGTGCCCGACCGCGACCTCTACGCCATCCTGGGAGTGCCGAAGACCGCGTCGACCGACGAGATCCGCAGGGCCTACCGGCGCCTCGCGAAGAAGTACCACCCCGACATGAACCCCGGGGACAAGCAGGCCGAGGAGAAGTTCAAGGAGATCACGGCCGCCCACGAGGTCCTGTCCGACGGGAAGAAGCGCAAGCTCTACGACGAGTTCGGCCCCGACGCGCTGCGCACCGGCTTCGACGAGAAGACGGCGGAGGCCTATCGGCAGTGGAAGCAGCACGGGGGCAGGCCCGGTCCGGGGCAGGAAGTCCCCTTCGACCTGGGAGACTTCGAGACCGTCAACGTCGGCGGGTTCGGCAACTTCGACTTCGGGGAGATCTTCGGCGACCTGTTCGGCGGCCGCGCCGGCAGGCGACGCGGGAGGCCGGGGCCGTCGCCGGGGCCGGACGCGGAGGCGCAGCTGGAGGTGGACCTGCGCGACGCCGTCCTGGGAGCGGAGCGGGACCTGCGCATCGATCACCGGACGCTCCGGGTGAAGATCCCACCCGGGGTGAGCGACGGCTCGCGCATCCGCCTCGCCGGCCAGGGCGGCGAGGGCGCCAACGGCGGACCGGCGGGAGACCTCTACCTCGTCGTGAAGCTGAAGGGGCACCCGGGGGTGCGCCGGGAGGGGCGCGACCTCTACGTCGAGCTCCCCCTCACCGTCCCCGAGGCGGCGCTGGGGGCCGAGGTGGTGATGCCCACCTTCGAGGGACCGGTGCAGCTCCGGGTACCGGCCGGCTTCCAGTCGGGGAAACAGCTCCGGCTGCGCGGCAAGGGGCTGCCCGACCTCAAGGGGGGGACCCGCGGGGACCTCTACGCCGTAGCCAAGATCGTGCTCCCCGAAGGGAGCGAGGGGCTGAAGGACGCGGTGAAGCCGCTCGAGAAGCTCTACAAGGGCGATCCGCGAAGCGGCCTCTCGTTGTAGAAGGGCGCCATGGGAATCTTCGACCTCTTCGGCTCCCGGGAGTCGCGCGACCAGTCGGCGCTCCGGCGGCTCGCCCAGAAGCTCACGCAGAAGTGGGGTCCTCCCGAGGGACGCGAGAAGGCCATCGAGCAGCTCGGCGAGATGGGAACCCCGGCGGCGCTCAAGACCCTCTGCCTGCGCTTCACCATCCGCTCGGAGGTGGGCATCCAGGACGACGAGGAGAAGGAGCGCACCCGCACCCTCCTCGTCGACGCGGGCGCGACCGCGGTCCCGCCGGTGAAGGAGTTCCTCGCCGAGCAGGAGTCGGGAGTCGCCTGGGGGCTAAGGGTGCTCGCCGCGCTTGCCCGGCCCGAGGAGGTGCTCGGGACGGTGCTCTCCCTCTTGCGGCGCCTCTCCGGCGAGTACACGCGAGACCCGGAGAAGAAGCTGGTGCTCATGTCATGGCTGCTCGAGCACCCGGACCTCCTCGCTCTGACCCCGTCCGAGGGGCCCACGGTGGAGGAGGCCCTCCTCCCGCTGCTCGAGGATTTCGTCGACGACGCCCGCATCGGCGCCACGCGGGTCCTCGCCAAGGCGGTGCGCGGGGAGAAGACGCGCGACGGCCTCCTCGCGCTCCTGCTCCGGGACCGGGACAACGCGCGGGTGCGGGGCGAGGTCCTGCAGGCGCTCGTCGACCTCGGCGCCGACGTGAAGGGGCACCGCCCCGAGGTCGAGGCGCTCCTCGTCGAGCCCTTCTTCCTCGATCGCGAGGGCCGGGTGAAGAAGCGCGGCAACTAGGGCCGCGCACGCGAACCGGATAGACTCCCAGCGTGGATCCCGCGACCGCGAAGAACCCGCCGCCCCGCGAGGGCCAGGCGCGGCGAAGCCTCCTCGACCGCTGGTTCGGGCCCATCCGCCTGCCGGAGGATCTCGAGGCGCAGCTCGCCGAGCTCGCCCGGGACGGGAGCGTGGTCTTCGTGATGCGCTCCTCCGGGCTCATCAACTACCTGTACCTGAAGTGGCTCCTGCGCAGGCTGCGCCTGCCGCCCTTGCGGGTGGCGGTGAACTTCGAGGGGCTCTTCGGGTGGTTGGCGGCGGTGTGGCGCACCCGCCGCGCGCTCCTGCAGTCGGTGGCGCGCGGCCGCGTCTCGTCGGTCGTGTTCCTGAACGCGCACGAGCAGGGGCGGGACCCCTTCGCCTCGCTCGTCGGGGCCCAGCGCGAACTCGATCGCCCCATCTACCTCGTCCCCCTCATCCTGGTCTGGAGCCGGCGTGCCCAACGGCTCGTGCCGCTCATCTGGGACGTGGTGTGGGGCTCGCCGGAGTCCCCCACTACCCTGCCGGCGGCGGTCGCGTTCCTGCGCAACTACCGGCGGGCCTTCCTGCGGGTGGGGAGGCCGCTCGACCTGCGCGCCTTCCTGGGCGAGCGGGGCTCGGAGCCCGACGCGCTCCTCGCCCGCAAGGTGCGGGGCACCCTCTACCACCACCTCTCCAAGGAGCTGCGCGCGGCGGTGGGCCCGCCGCTCAAGGCCCCCTCCCGGGTGGAGGAGAAGGTGATGCGCGATCGCCACGTGAAGCAGGTGATCGCGCACGTTTCCCGCCAGAGCGGCCGCTCGACCGCCTCGGCGGAGCGCGAAGCCCGGCGCGACCTGCGCGAGGTCGCGAGCCGCTACTCGCCGCTCTTCATCGAGTTCGTGCGCCCCATCCTGCGCTTCACCTTCGGGCGGCTCTACGAGCGGGTGGAGGTGGACGAGAAGGGCATCGCCGAGCTGCGGCGGGTGGCGCCCGGCAAGCCGCTCGTGCTCTGCCCGAGCCACAAGAGCCACATCGACTACCTCATCCTCTCCTACGTCTTCTACGAGAACGGCCTCACCCCTCCGCACGTGGCCGCCGGCATCAACCTCGCCTTCTGGCCCTTCGGCTCCATCGCCCGCCGCGGCGGGGCCTTCTTCATCCGGCGCAGCTTCCGGGGCGACAAGATCTACAGCGCCACGCTGCGCGCCTACGTGAAGTACCTGTTGCGCGAGCGCTTCACCCAGGAGTTCTTCCCGGAGGGGGGGCGCACCCGCACCGGCAAGCTCCTCTTCCCCAAGACCGGCCTCTTCTCCATGGAGGTGGACGCCTGGCTCGACGGGGCGGCGGACGACGTCCTCTTCGTGCCCATCGCCGTCGACTACGAGCGGCTGGTGGAGGGGTCGAGCTACGCCCGGGAGCTCGCCGGGGGAGAGAAGAAGAAGGAGACCTTCGGCGACCTCCTCGGGACTCCCCGGGTCCTCCTGCGCCGGTACGGACGCATCTACGTCCAGTTCGGCACCCCGGTCTCGCTCCGGGAGATCGCCGGGCAGCGACAGGCGATGGGGGCCGCTTCCCTCACCCTGGAGGAGGACGAGCGCGAGACCGACTCCAAGCGGCGCCTCGTCCAGCACCTCGCCAACCGCGTCACCTCCGGCATCGCCGACGTGGTGACGGTCACCCCGGTGAGCCTCGTCGCCACCGCGCTCCTCGCCCATGTGCGCCGCGGCGTCGCGGCGGAGGACGTGGGGCGCCGGGTGGGGCTGCTCCGCGATCTGGCGGCCGAGGAGAACGCGCGCCTGGCGCACGACCTCGTCGACGCCTCCGCCGATCCCCGGCAGCCCGGACCGGTGGGCGAGGCGCTCGTCACCCTCACCGCCGACCGGCTGGTGACGGTGCGCGAGGCGGCCGGGCACGTCATCTACCAGGTGGTGGAGGAGAAGCGCCCCCTCCTCGACTTCCACCGCAACGCCACCCTGAACCGGTTCGCCGCCCTTTCCCTGGTGGCCCTCTCGGTTCGCTCTTGCGGCGACGGCGCAGCGCTCGTCGACGTCCGCGAGCGGGTGCGCTGGCTCTCCCGCCTCTTCAAGCTCGAGTTCATGTACCCGGCCGGCACCACCCTCGAGTCGGTGTTCAAGGAGAAGCTCGGCACCCTCTCCCGGCTCGGCCTCGCGAGGGCCGAGGGCGAGGTGGTGAGGCTGGAGGCGGAGCGGGACACCCTCGGCTTCCTCGCCGACCTGGTGCGTCCCTACCTCGAGGCCTACCGGTTGGCGGCGGAGTCGGTCCGGTCGGCGGGGCAGGCGGGCCAGCCGCTCGACCGGAAGTCGCTCGTGAACGCGGCGCTCGAGCGGGGCCGGGCCGACTACCACGCCGGCCGCATCCTCCTGCGCGAGTCCCTCTCCAAGGCCACCCTCGAGAACGCCATGGAGTGGCTCTCGAGCCAGGGGGTCTTCTCGGTCGACGAGGCCGGGAAGCGAACGGTGGCCGAGCGCTGGCGCGAGGGGTTGCAGACGCAGCTCGTCGACCGGATCGGCCTCTGCCTCGCTCCCTGACCGCGGTCAAACCCGGGGCGCACCCCCCTCTTTCATTGCCTGTTCTGTTCGGGCTATCCTCTCGCTCCCCTCCCTCCGCCCCAGACGAGGCGAGGATTCGCGCAGCCACCTCTAGGAACCCAATAGGACCCCAGGAGACATGACGATGGGTGATCGGATTCTTCACAAGGGCCTGAAAAGCAAGGTGATGTCGGCCGAAGCCGCCGCCAACCTCATCCCGAACGGTGCCGTGGTCGGCATGTCCGGATTCACCGGAGCGGGATACCCCAAGGCGGTGACGGTAGCGCTCGCTCGGCGCGCCCTCGACGAGCGGCTCAAGGGCCAGAAGTATCGCCTGCGCGTGCTCACCGGCGCTTCCACCGGCCCGGAGCAGGACACGGTGATGAGCATCACCGAGGCCCAGTCGTTCCGCTTCCCCTACCAGGGCGACGCGGCGGCGCGCGAGAAGATCAACGCCGGCCTCATCGAGTACCAGGACATGCACCTGTCGCACGTGGGCACGCTCGTGCGCTACGGCTACTACGGCAAGGTGAACTTCGCCGTCATCGAGGTGACGAAGATCCGGGAGGACGGGTCGGTCGTCTACGCCTCCTCCTGCGGCGGCAACAACGTCTATCTGGAGCACGCCGAGAAGATCATCCTCGAGGTGAACACCTGGCAGGACGAGCGCCTGGAGGGGATGCACGACGTCTACTCGGTGGCCGCCACCCACGGCGAGAGGAAGCCCATCCCCCTGCTCACCGCCGACGGCCGGGTGGGGACGCCCTACCAGACCATCGACACCTCCAAGGTGGTGGCGGTGGTGGAGACGAACTGCCCCGACCGCAACGCTCCCTTCAAGGCGCCGGAGGAGATCCACAAGAAGATCGCCCAGCACATCCTCGACTTCCTCGACGGCGAGGTGAAGGCGGGCCGGCTCCCGAAGACGCTCACCCCGCTGCAGTCGGGCGTCGGCAACATCGCCAACGCCGTTCTCGTCGGCCTGAACGAGGGGCACTTCGAGAACATGACGAGCTACACCGAGGTCATCCAGGACGGCATGCTCGACCTGCTCGACTCCGGCAAGCTCCGGGTGGCCTCGGCCACCGCCTTCTCGGTCTCGCCCGAGGGGCAGGTGCGGTTCAACAAGAACATCGACCGCTACCGCAAGCAGATCATCCTGCGCCCGCAGGAGATCTCCAACAACCCGGAGGTCATTCGTCGCCTCGGCTGCATCGCCATGAACGGCTTCGTGGAGGCCGACATCTACGGCCACGTCAACTCGACCCACATCGCCGGCAAGGGCATCGAGAACGGCATCGGCGGGTCGGGTGACTTCGCCCGCAACTCCGCCTACACCATCTTCATGTCCCCGGCGACCGCCAAGGACGGGAAGATCTCGGCCATCGTCCCCTTCGCCTCCCACATCGATCACACCGAGCACGAGGTGAACGGCATCGTCACCGAGTACGGGTTCGCCGACCTGCGCGGCAAGAGCCCGAAGGAGAAGGCGAAGGAGGTCATCGAGAAGGCCGCCGCCCCGGAGTTCCGCCCGCTTTTGTGGGACTACGTGAAGCGCGCCATGAAGAACCCCAGCGCCGGCCTCCACTCGCCGCACATGTTCGAGGAGGCCTTCTCCTTCCACACCCGGTACCTCAAGACCGGGGACATGCGCCCGAAGAAGTAAGGCGGCCCGCCCGCGAGGCCCCGAAGGTGGCGGCCGCCCCGGTTTCGGGGCGGCCGCTCTCGTCTCGGGCTGCTAGAGTTCCCCCCATGTCCCTCGACCTCGACCTGGCCCTCGACGCGGCCCGCCGGGCGGTGGAGGCTGCCACCGCCGCCAGCCTCGCCCACTTCCGCCGCGGCGTGCGGGTGGAGGTGAAGCCCGACCGCACCCCGGTGACCGCCGCCGACCGCGACGCGGAGGCCGCCATCCTCTCCGTCCTGAAGGAGTCCTTTCCCGGCCACGCCGTCCTGGGCGAGGAGACCGGGGCGCACCAGGGGAGCGCGGAGTCGCGCTGGATCGTCGACCCCATCGACGGCACCCGGGGGTTCACCCGCGGCGGCAGCTTCTGGGGGCCGCTCGTGGCGCTCGAGCACGAGGGGGAGATCGTGGTGGGCGCCATGGCGCTGCCGGCGCTCGGGGAGGTCTACTGGTCCGCCCGGGGCCGCGGTGCCTGGCTCAGGAGCGGGGCCGGGGCACCGGCGCGGCTCAGGGTCTCCGGCGTAGGGCAGTGGGGGGAGTCCACCCTTTCCCTGGGCGAGTTCCGGAACCTCTTCTCCCCCCCGCGCGACAAGGCCCTCGTCGACCTCGCCTCCACCGCCGCCCAGGCCCGCTGCTACGGGGACCTGGCCGGCGCCGCCATGGTGCTGAACGGTCGCGCCGAGGCCTGGATCGAGGCGGGGGTGAAGGTGTGGGACCTCGCCCCCCTGCGCATCCTGGCGGAGGAGGCGGGCGGGCGCTTCACCGACTTCGCCGGCCGTCCGACGGTCGAGTCGGGGAACTGCGTGCTCTCGAACGGCCTCGTGCACGAGCACGTGCTCGGGGCCCTCTCCCGCCCTTGAGCCGGAGACGCAGGAGCGGCCGCGTCCCCGACCGCCGGGCCACTTCCCGGAAACCGAGTCGCAGGAAGGTGCGGGCGAGCCCGGTGTAGAGCGCGGAGTCCGCGGTCGCGCGCCCGGGCTCCACCGGGTAGGCCTCGAGGAGGCGCGCCCCGCCGCGCCGGGCGTGGGCCGCCGCCGCGGCGAGGAGTTCCGAGGTGAGGCCGCGGCGCCGAAGCGGGCGCGCCACGTAGAAGCAGGTGACCGACCACACCGGCTCATCGTCCACCGGGGCGAGGATGCGGGAGCGGCCGAGCCGCGGGTAGGCCCCGCGCGGCTCGACCGCGCACCAGCCGACCGGCTCCGCCCCGGCATAGGCCAAGATCCCCGGGACGGCCCCGCCCCGAACCTCTCGGAAGAGAGCGGCCCGGTTCCCCTCGCCGCGCCGGGCATCGAACTCGGCCCTCGTCGTCTTCCACCAGCGGCACCAGCAGCCGGCGCAGGCGCCCCTCGGCCCGAAGAGCCTCGCCAGGTCGGGGAGGAGAGCGGGGGTGAGCGGGCGGAAGGAGAGCGCGGTCCCGTCCATGCCGGGAAAGCGTAGCACCGGAGCCTGACGGCGGCGGACCCCGCGGGATCAGGGACCGGCGCGGCGGAAGAGATCGACCACCGCCCCCTCGCGCCCGGCCGTCCGGGCGCGCCCCCGGGACCACTCGCGCAGCGCCTTGATCTCCTCCTCGTAGGTGCGGAAGAGCGGGACCAGATCCTGCGCCACCCGCCGGAGGTCGGCGGTCTCGAGCTCCCGGCCGCCCGCGAAGGCCCGGTGGAGCGCGCCCACCACCACCTGCTCGAGCTCGGCGCCGGAGAAGTGCTCGCAGGCTTCGGCAAGCACCGCCAGGTCGAAGGTGGCCGGGTCCCGGCCTCGCTTCCGCAGGTGCACCTCGAGGATGGAGCGGCGCGCCGCGGCGTCGGGGAGGTCGACGAAGAAGAGCTCGTCGAAGCGGCCGCGGCGCAGGAGCTCCGGGGGCAGCCGGGAGACGTCGTTGGCGGTGGCGACCGCGAACACCGCTCCCACCCGCTCCTGCAGCCAGGTGGAGAAGGAGCCGAGCAGCCGGGCCGCGCGCGCCTCGCCCCCCTGTCCCGGGCCGCTCCCGGCGAAACCCTTCTCGATCTCGTCCACCCAGACCGCCACCGGCGCGATGGCCTCGGCGGCCGCGAGCGCCCGGGCCAGGTTCTCCTCCGCACCCTCCCCGGCCCCGAGCACCCGCGGGAGGTCGAGCCGCAAGAGCGGCACCCCGAGCTGGCTCGCCGCCACCTTGGCGGCGAGCGATTTGCCGCAGCCCTGCACGCCCACCAGCAGCACCCCCCGGGGGGGAGGCAGGCCGAAGGTCCGCGCCTCGGGGGCGAACGACATGGCCCGCTCCGCCATCCAGGCCTTGAAGGCTTCGAGCCCTCCCAGGTCGGCCTCCGACTGGTCCGACTCCACCAGCTCGAGCCCCATGTCGCGGGAGAGGACCCTCTTCTTCTCCTCCTGCACGAGCACCGCCGCGGACGGCCCGAGCGCCGGGTCGGCACGCAGCGCTCGCAGGAAGGCCCGCTTCGCCTGGCTCTCGGTGAGCCCGCGCGCCGCGGAGAGGAGCCGGTGGCGGCTCGCCGGCTCGACCGGGCGGCCCGCGGTGGCCCCCGAGAGGAGCGCCTCGAGCTCCCCCTCGCTCGGCAGGGGAAGCCGGAGCACCGCGGTGTCCGCGGAGAGGCCGTCCGGGACGGAGAGCCGGGGGGCCACCACGGCCAGGCAGCGCCCCTCGGCGGCGAGCTGGGGCAGGGCGTCGCGAACGCGGCGGGCCACCCGCGGGTCGGCGAGGGCCTCGTGGAAGTCGAGCAGCACCGCCAGGAGGGGCGCCGGAGCCTTGAGCACCGCCTCCACCGCCGCGAGCGGGGACCGCGCCGAGGGGGAGAGGGGGTCGAGGCCGCGCGCGCTCGACCAGACGGCGACGGTGGCGTCGAAGCTCTCCGCCACCGCCCGGCACAGGCGCACCGCCCGGTCCTCCTCGGCAGTGACGAGGTAGAGGAGCGGCGTCCCCGCCGACCAGAGGTCGGCGATCTCGGCGCTCGGGGGCCTCACCCGCGTCCCTCCGCGTCGGCGGTGGAGCGCATCGCTTCCTCGAAGGAGGTGAGCCCGGAGGCGACCTTGAAGACGGCGTGCTCGCGCAGCGGCCTGAGCCCGTCCTGGCGGGCAGTCCGGGCGAGCACCTCGGGGGTGGCCCCCTCGGCGATGAGGTGGCGCAACCGCGCGTTCACCGTCAGCACCTCGAAGATCCCGGTTCGGCCGAAGAACCCGGTGAAGCGGCACTTGGTGCACCCCACCCCGCGCCGGGCCACGAGCTTCCCGGCGTGGTCCTCGGGGTGGCGCACCCCGAGCTCGGCCACCTGGTCGGCGGTGAGGAGCACGTCCTCGGCGCAGCTCGGGCACACCTGCCGCACGAGGCGCTGGGCCACCACCCCGGTGAGCGTGGCGGAGATGAGGAAGCCGGGCACCCCGAGGTCGCGCAGGCGCGCCACCGCCCCCACCGTGTCGCTGGTGTGCAGGGTGGTGAGCACCAGGTGGCCGGTGAGGGCCGCCTGGACGGCCTGGGTGGCGGTCTCGGCGTCGCGCACCTCCCCCACCATCACCACGTCCGGGTCCTGGCGCAGCACGTGGCGCAGGGCCTCGGCGAACCCGGTGCCGGTCTTGGGGTTGGCGGCGATCTGGTTGAAGTCCTCGTGCACCATCTCGATGGGATCCTCGATGGTGACGATGTTGATCTCCGGCGAGGCGAGCGCCTGCAGCGCCGAGTAGAGGGTGGTGGTCTTGCCGGAGCCGGTGGGGCCGGTCACCACCACCATCCCGTGGGGGCGCTCCAGCCACCCCTCGAACTGCTCGCGCTCGTCGCTCATGAAGCCGAGCTCGGAGAGGTCGCGCACCAGGACCTGCTGGTCCAGGATCCGCACCACGATCTTGTCGCCGAAGGCGGTGGGAATGGTGGAGACTCGCAGCTCCATCTCGGTGTCGCCGCGGGCGGTGCGGATGCGCCCGTCCTGCGGGCGCCGGGCCGAGATGTCGAGCCGGCTCATGATCTTGAGCCGGTTGGCGATGGCTCCGTGGACGCCCTTGGGGATGCGGTACACCGGGTGCAGGACCCCGTCGATGCGCATCCGGATGATCGACTCCTCCCGGCGCGGCTCCACGTGGATGTCGCTCGTCCGCTGCTCGAAGGCGTAGTGGAACAGGTATTCGACGGCCGCCACCACCGGCTCGCTCGAGGCCTCGAGCGCCTCGAGCCCGGTCAGGTTGACGAACTGCTCCAGGTTGCCGATGTCCGGGCCCGCGCTGCCCGGGCCGGTGGTGACCTGCGTCTGCGCCTCGCGGATCTGCTCGCGGAAGCCGTAGACCTCGGCGATGGCCCGGTGGATGTCCGCCGGAGCGGAGAGCACCATCTCGATCGCCATCCCGGTGAGGGCGTGGAGATTCTCGAAGAGCTCGCGGTCGAAGGGATTCGCTGCCGCCACCACCAGGGCGCCGTTGCGACGCTCGAGCGGCAACACCGCGTGCTTGCGCGCGAAGGGGCGCGACAGGGTCCGGGTGATGAGCTGGGCGTCGAGCTTGAGCGGGTCGATCTTCCGGTAGGTGACTCCCACCGCCTGGGCCACCACCTGGGTGGCCTTGTCCTCGTCCACCACCTCGGACTCGTGGCGGGCGTCCGGGAAGCCGAACGAGGCCAAGAGCTCGATGGGCGAGAGGTCGGCGCGGCGGAGCGCCCGGCCCCCCTTCCCGGCCTGCTCGCGCAGCATCTTGGTCCGCTGCACGTTCTCGCGGGCATGGGCGGTGCGCCGGTCGTCGTCGCGCAATACCCCCTTCTTCTGGAGGGTCTCGGCGACGAACTCTAGGTTGAAATCGCTCGCTCGATGGGCGGTCATGAAGCGAGAGCGATCCTATCGCGGGAGCCGCGCCGCCGCGAGGGCGCGCCCACCGACCGTCCCCATGTGGTCAGGAAACCTTCATCCGCGCGACCGCGCGGAGGCTAGATCGCTCAGCCGACCGGGCCGCAACCGGGGCCGGTCCTTCCGCCGGCGTCCCCCCCGCCGGTCCGGGCCGGGCGCGATACCACCCGCTCGATCCGCTGCCCCCGGCAGGAGGGGCACCTCACCGCCGCCTCGTCCGACCGCCGGAGGACGAGTTCCTCGAAGACCCGGTCGCATTTCTTGCAGGCGTACTCGAAGATGGGCATCGGCGGTGAGAGCCGGGCCAGGGGAAAAGGGTTCGGCGCCCGTCCCGCCTTCCCTCTCTCGCTCCCCTCCCTCCCCCCGTGATATGGCTCGAAGGGCATCCTGCCTGGGCCCGGGTCCGGCGGAGGGAGAGGCGATGAGCGGTCCGAGCGAGCCGAAACCGCGCATCCTGGTGGTCGACGACGAGCCGCGCATGGGCAAGGCGATGGAGCGCCTCCTCGCCCAGCGCTACCGGGTGGCGGTGGTGGCCTCGGCGGCCAAGGCGCTCGACCTCCTCGCCTCCGACCCCGACTTCGACGGGATCATCTGCGACCTGATGATGCCGCAGATGAGCGGGATGGACCTCTACGACGCCCTGCGCACCAGCCGCCCGAAGCTGGCCCGCCGCATGGTCTTCATGACGGGCGGTGCCTACACCGACGAGGCGCACGAGTTCCTCGCCCAGCTGCCGCAGCGCAGGCTCGACAAGCCCTTCCGCCCCGAGGAACTGGAGCGGGTGCTGGAGGCCTCCCTGCGCCTCTAGGTGCCGCGCCTCGCCCGCCGGTGGCGCCCAGGGAGCGCGGCCCCGCCGAGGCGGACCCGGTCGCGATCGCAGAGACGAATGGACGCCCGGAGCACCTCGAGCGCCTCCTCGCGCCCGCGCGGCTCCCGCACCCGCACCTTCTCGTTCTCGAGCGCCTCGTCGTCCTCGAGGAAGCGACGCGGTTCGCGCATGCGGTGCTGCGGCGGCTCGGAGGTTCCGGCGATGTCGGCGTACTCGGGGTCGTCGGCGCTCGGCCCCACGAGCTAGTCGTCCTCCCCCTGTCGTCGCGCCTGCGCATCCCCCCGATCACCTTGGCCTGCATGATGGCGAATGGGGCGATGGGCTCCCGGGGGTAGACGAGGAGGTCGAGCGGGTCGCCGTCGTCACGGTAGGTTCGCGGGACGAAGCGGTAGTTGGCGGGCGCCGCTAGATGCCGCCGCCCTTGTCCCAGCGCTCCTCGCGGGCCTCTCCCTGGGTGATGCGGCTGCCGGGGGGCACCGGGCGCGTCACCCAGACGTTGCCGCCGATGGAGGAACCCCTCCCGATGACGATGCGCCCCAGGATGGTGGCCCCGGAGTAGATGACGACCTCGTCCTCCACCACCGGGTGCCGGTCGACTCCCTTGATGGGGTTTCCGTGCTCGTCGAGGGGGAAGCTCTTCGCGCCCAGGGTCACTCCCTGGTAGATGCGCACCCGGCTCCCGATGATGCTCGTCTCGCCCACCACCACGCCGGTGCCGTGGTCGATGAAGAAGCGCTCGCCGATCCGGGCCCCGGGGTGGATGTCGATGCCGGTGAGGGTGTGGGCGTACTCGGTGATGATGCGGGGGATGAGCGGCACCCCGAGCACGTGCAGCTCGTGGGCGATGCGCTGGTTCGTCACCGCGAAGATGCCGGGGTAGGCGAAGATGGCCTCGTCCCGGGTCTTGAGCGCCGGGTCCCCCTCGTAGGCGGCCTCCACGTCGGAGGCGACGAGGCGCCGCACCGGCGGCAGCCGGGCGGCGAACTGCCGGGCCACGCCTTTCGCCACCTCGGCGCAGTGGCTGCAGCTCTCGAAGTCGTGCTTCTCGCAGAAGGCGATGGCGCGCCGCACCTCCTCCTCGAGCCCGCGCAGCACCCGGTCGAGCGTCGAGCCCATGTAGTAGGCGAGGGTGTCCGCTCGCAGGTCCGCGTCGCCGAAGTAGCCCGGGAAGAACGCCGAGCGGATCTCCTCCACCAGCTGGATCACCCGCTCGCGCGAGGGGAGCACCATGCGCCGGTGGCCGGCGAGGATGGGGGCCGCCTCCCGGCACAGCTCCTCGACGATGGGGGAGATGGCGACGTCGGCGGTGGGGGTCATCGATGCTCCTCTTGTGCGAGGCTCGTAGATAAGCCGCCTTTCGGGCGCGATCAAGGTCCGCGCGCGAGCACGGCGCGCCGTCGAGCGGTGCCCCCGCTACCCCTTCGGGCGCGGCGGCGCGGGCTCCTCGGCCGGACCCCCGGCGGAGCCCTCGAGCGCGAGCGTGGCGTCGAGCTCGGCCTCCGCCGCCGTCCCGGCCGCCGGCGGCCCGTCGGGGCGGTGGAAGAACTCGTGCACCATGCGGGCCTGGGCCGGGCCGAAGCCGGGAGCCTGGGCGATCTCCTCCTCCGTCGCCTCCCGGACGCGCCGGAGTGACCCGAAGTGGCGGAGGAGCCCCTTCCTCCGCCCCTCGCCAATCCCGGGAATCTCGAGCAGCACCGACTCGAGGTTGCGGGTGCGCCGCAGCTTCCGGTGGAACTCGATGGCGAAGCGGTGCGCCTCGTCCCGCAGCCGGACGAGGAGGAAGAGCTCGGCCGAGTTCTGCCGCAGGACCACGGGATCCTTGCGACCTGGCACGAAGACGCGCTCCGGGCTCCGGGCCGCCTCGGCGACGAAGCCGCGGTCGGCCCTCTCCGCCGCCGCCGCCAGCCCCTCCCCTCGCGACCCCCTCCGCCCCACCACCCGGCTGGTGCCGAGCGAACCCGGGTCGAGCGAGCGGCTCTTGGCGAGCGAGACCATCTCGACGAAGGGCACGCCCGGGTTCCCGGGAGCCGGGCGGGTGGCCACGCCGAGGTCGTGTGCGGCCGCGAGCGCCGCCTGCAGCTGCCCCTTCCCGCCGTCGATGACGAGGAGGTCGGGGAAGAGGCCCTCGGCGATGGCCCGCTTGAGCCGGCGCGAGACCACCTCGTGCAGCATGGCGAAGTCGTCCTGTCCCGGGACCCCGCGGACCTTGTAGCGCCGGTAGTTTGCCTTGTCGGGCTCCCCGTCCCGCATCGAGACCCCGGAGCCCACCGCCAAGGCCCCCTGGAAGGTGGAGATGTCGTAGCACTCCATCCAGCGGGGCTCGCGGGCGAGGTGGAGCGAGCGGGTCAAGGCGGCGAGCGCCTCCTCCCGACGCTCGCCCTCCTCGCGCCAGCCGCGGAAGGACTGCTCGGCGTTCCGCCGGGCCACCTCGAGCAGGTCGAGCTTCGCCCCTCGCTGCGGCAGGGCGATCCGGACCCGCCTTCCCCGCCGCTCCGACAGCACCTCCTCGAGGGCGGCGGCGTTCGAGGGCGGGACCGGCACGAGCACCTCCTCGGGGGGAGGGGTGCGCTCGTAGTAGAGCCCGAGGAAGGAGGAGACGAGCTCCTCCGCCGGAAACTCCTGCCCGGTGAAGGGCCAGGAGCGCGACTCCTGGAGCTTGCCGCCGCGCATGGAGAGGACCTGGAGGACGAGGTCGGGCCCCTCGCGGTGGAGCCCCACCACGTCCCGGTCGGCCTGGTCGTCCATGAGCACCCGCTGTTTCTCCAGGCTCCGCTCGACCGCCTGGAGCTGGTCGCGGAGCCGGCCGGCCTCCTCGAAGCGGAGGGTGGCGGCCGCGCTCCGCATGCGCTCGCGCAGGCGGGGGACGAGCTCGCTCTCGCGCCCTTCCAGGAAGGCCACGGCGTCCTCCACGCTCTCCTGGTACTCGGCGGTGGGCACTTCGTATACGCAGGGCGCCGGGCAGCGGTGGATCTGGTAGAGGATGCAGGGGCGCTTGCGGTGGTCGAAGACGTGATCGCTGCAGGTGCGCAGCTGGAACCAGCGGTTGACGACGCGCAGGGTCTCGCGGATGGAGCTGGCGCTCGAGTAGGGCCCGAAGTACCGCGCCCCGTCCTCCTTCCGCTGCCGGGCGCGGGTCACCTCCAGCCGGGGATAGGGGTGGCGCTCGTCGAGGCGCAGGACGATGAAGTCCTTGTCGTCGCGAAGACGCACGTTGAAGCGCGGCTTGTGCTTCTTGATGAGCTCGTTCTCGAGGAGGATCGCCTCCTTCTCCGAGCGGGTGACGATCACCTCCAAGTCGCCGAGCAAGTCCTCGAGGAGCGGCACGAAGATGCGATCGTCGCCGCCGCGGTCGAAGTAGCTGCGCACCCGGGAGCGGAGCGAGGCCGCCTTGCCGACGTAGACGACCTTCCCCCCCCGGTCGAGCATGAGGTAGCAGCCGGGCTCGGCGGGGAGCTCGTCGAGCTTCTTCTTCAGCTTGGCGTCCATGGAGAGACGGGGCCCATCCTACGCCCGCCTAGCGCCTCCGGCGCCGCTGCGGTCGCCGCTGCGCCGACCTCCCCATCGCGTCCGCCGCCGCCATGGCGCCGCTGCCGAGGAGTCCCTTCGCCCCCGCCCCGCGCCGCGTCACCCCGAGCTCCAGGTCCCGGAGCGAGAGGATGCGGTCGCGCAGCTGGGCGGCCTTCTCGAACTCCAGCGCCTCGGACGCTCGCCGCATCTCCCCCTCCAGCTCGGCCACGATGGCGGGGATCTGCTCCTTCTGGTACTCGGCGCCCTCGGCCGCGAGCGGCACCGTCACGTAGTCCGCCTGGTACACCGCCATGGAGAGGTCGGTGATGTTGCGCTTCACCGTCTGCGGGGTGATGCCGTTCTCCAGGTTGTAGCGGCGCTGGATCTCGCGCCGGCGATCGGTCTCGGAGACGGCCCGGCGCATGGAGTCGGTGGTGGAGTCGGCGTAGAGGATGACCTTCCCGGCCACGTTGCGCGAGGCCCGCCCGATGGTCTGGACGAGCGAGACGGCGGAGCGCAGGAATCCCTCCTTGTCGGCATCGAGGATGGCGACGAGCGAGACCTCGGGCAGGTCGAGCCCCTCCCGGAGCAGGTTGATGCCGATGAGAGCGTCGAACTCCCCGCGGCGCAGGTCGCGGATGAGGGCGCTGCGTTCGAGGGTGTCGATGTCCGAGTGCAGGTAGCGGCAGCGCACCCCGACGTCGGTGTAGTACTCGGTCAGGTCCTCCGCCATGCGCTTGGTGAGCGTGGTGACGAGCACCCGCTCTCCAGCCTCGGCCCGCTTCCGGATCTCGGCGAGGAGGTCGTCCACCTGCGAGCCCACCGGGCGCACCTCGACCTCCGGGTCGGTGAGACCGGTGGGGCGGATGATCTGCTCCACCACCACCCCCCCGGCCTTCTCGAGCTCGTAGGACGCCGGGGTGGCCGACACGTAGATGGCCTGGCCCACGTGGGACTCGAATTCCTCGAAGCGCAGGGGCCGGTTGTCGAGAGCCGAGGGGAGCCGGAAACCGTACTCGACGAGCGTCTCCTTCCGGTTCCGGTCCCCGTGGTACATGCCTCCCACCTGCGGCAGGGTCTGGTGCGACTCGTCCACCACGAGGAGCCAGTCCTTCGGGAAGTAGTCGAGCAGGCACGGCGGCGGCTCCCCCGCCTTCCGTCCGGAGAGCCAGCGCGAGTAGTTCTCGATGCCGGTGCAGAAGCCCATCTGCTCGAGCATCTCCAGGTCGAACATGGTCCGCTGCTCGAGCCGCTGTGCCTCGACGAGCTTGTTGTGGCCCTTGAGCTCGGTGAGGCGCAGCCGGAGCTCCTCCCGGATCCCCTCGATGGCCCGGCGCCTCACCTCGGGGGCGGAGACGTAGTGGCTGTTCGGGAAGATGGCGACCTTGTCGAGCTCGGCGAGGACGGTGCCGCGCAGGGGATCGAACTCGGCGATGCGCTCCACCACGTCCCCGAAGAACTCGAGCCGCACCGCCCTGGACTCCTCGTAGGGGGGGAAGACCTCGATGGTGTCGCCCCGCACCCGGAAGGTGCCGCGGTGGAAGTCGGTGTCGTTGCGTTCGTACTGGATGTCGATGAGGGACCGGATGAAGCGATCGCGGACGAACTCCTGTCCCCTCGCCAGCTGCTGCAGGAGCCCGTAGTAGGCCTCGGCGGTGCCGAGGCCGTAGATGCAGGAGACCGAGGCGACGATGAGGACGTCGTTCCGGGTGAGGAGCGCGTGGGTGGCCGCGTGCCGCATCCGGTCGATCTCGTCGTTGATGGAGGAGTCCTTCTCGATGTAGGTGTCGGTCGAGGGGACGTAGGCCTCCGGCTGGTAGTAGTCGTAGTAGCTCACGAAGTAGTGCACCGCGGCGGTGGGGAAGAGCTCCTTGAACTCCCCGTAGAGCTGGGCCGCGAGCGTCTTGTTGTGAGCGATCACCAGGGTCGGCCGCTGCACCCGGGCCACCACGTTGGCGATGGTGAAGGTCTTTCCGGAGCCGGTGACCCCGAGCAGCACCTGGTGGCGGTCGCCGCGGCCGAGCCCGGCGACCAGCTCGCCGATGGCTCGGGGCTGGTCGCCTCTGGGCTCGAACTGCGTCGCGAGGTCGAAGGGCATCCGGCAAATGTAACGCCCGGAGCCCTCCCCTTCATTGGGTGAAGACGAGCGTGCTCTTCGCCGCCGCCTGGATCTCGGAGGCGCCCCAGGGCAGGTCGTTCGTTCCGAAGGTGAGCCAGGTGGGCACCTGGTTCTGGTAGCCGGGCCACGACGGGTAGTCCCGCTGGCCGCCGGGGTAGACCGCCCGCCACTTCACCGCCCCGCTCGCGATTTGGGTGGCGAAGCGCACGCTCGGCCCGGCGCCGAAGGTGAAGCCGGTCGGCCCGTCGTTCGAGAAGGCGAAGTTCGCCACGTCCACCGTGAAGAGCCCGCCGCCCTTCGCGAAGGGCCCGTAGTCGAAGAGGGTCACGGACGGGCTCAGCTCCGAGGTGAAGGTGACGGTGTGCTTGCGCCCCCACACCCAGTCGGTGGTGACGGCGCTCCCGAACACCGGCGCCGAGGCGAGGAAGGTGACGGCGTCGTTGAGCGCCTCGACCGCCTGGGGAGCGCAGCTCCCGCCGCAGAAGGCCTGCCCGGTCGCGAGCGGAACCGAGGACTCTCCGCCCTGGGCGTAGGCCGAGAGGGCCACGAGGTACTTCGCCACGAACTGGTCGTCGACGAGGTTCCCGATCTGCGCCGCCGTGAGGGGCTCCCCCTCGAAGACGACGTTCGCCGAGGCCAGCGCCGGGTCGACAATGCGGCTCGCGAGCCGCGGCACGAGCGCGTGGAAGAGCATGGAGGCGTTCGAGGCCGCCAGGATCCCGGCGTCGGAGACCGCCGCCGAGCCGGGGTCGTTCGTGGCAAGACCGCTCGGGGTCTGGAACTGTTGGGGGTTCGCCGGGTCGGCCCAGCCCTGTAGCAGGGCCACCGCTCCCTCGAGCTTGTTCGCCTGGACGTCGGTCGGGTCCGCCGCGAACCAGGCGAGGAGCCCGGGCACGAGGTCGGCGGCGAAGAGCGACATCTCGTCGGACTGGATGGAGCTCATGTCGTCCAAGGTGTAGCCCGAGCTCTTCGCGGAGAGCCGCTGCTCGATGCGGGTGGCGCGGTAGCCGAGGTCATTCGTGTAGTAGAGGTAGTGGACGTAGTCGGTCGTCCCGGAGGGGGCCTGAACGGGGTTGTTCCCCTTGGTGATGCCGGTGATGTCGTTGTTCGCCGTGACCACCCGATTCTTGGACGGGTTCTTCACGAACGGAAGCGCCGAGTCGGCAATGCGGCCCGTCCAGGCGCAGGCCCCCCCGGGCATGGGGAGCCAGGGGGCGTAGGGGGCCTGGAAGCAGGCAGCGGAGCGGATGGGCACGTAGGCGTGCGGGTCGTAGGCGATGTTCCCGTTCACGTCACCGATGACGAAGTTCTGCGCCCCCACCTCGAACTGCGAGAGCGCGGTGACCGCCTCGTCGACGCTCTTCGCCTGGTTCAGGTCGAAGAAGGCGAGGAGCTCGTCGGAGACCTCCTGCCCGGTCCAGCGCGCGGTGAGGAAGGGGGTGCTCGTGGTCCCGGCCGCGATCACCGGGCCATAGCCGGGGACGACGAGGATGGTCTCGGTGACCGACTCCCCGCCGCGGACCTGGATGGTGCCGCTCGTCGCGAAAATGGGGGTGACCCCGGCCGGCAGACCGGTCGCGGGGTTCGCCGGGAAGAAGAAGATGTCGCTCACGTCGTAGCCGGCGACAGTGTCGCCCCAGCCGATGTAGTCGTTGTGGCCGATGGGCACGACCGGAGTGCCCGGGAAGGTGACGCCGCCCACGTTGCGGGTGTTGGTGGAGATCTCCGCCAGGTACCAGATGGAGGGGTTGGTGAGGGAGAGGTGGGGGTCGTTCGCGACGAGGACCCCGCCCGCGGTGAGCGCGGGGGCGAGGACCCAGTTGTTCGAGCCCACCTCGAACTTCTTGCCGAGGCGGGGCAAGAGCGCCGAGAACCTCGCCGCCCGGGAGAGCGCCTCGGCGAGCCCGGGCACGGAGGGGGCGGCGGCGACCGCTCCCGACTTCAGCTCCGGATTGGCGTCGGGGATGATGAAGGCGTTCGCCGCCGGCGCCGAGCGGGTGAGGTCAGCGAAGAGCCCCAGGATGGCGCAGCTCGAGGGCGGGGTCGCGCCGCAGGCGGCGAGGAAGGCCTGGGCGAGCTGACCGTAGTTCACCTCGGCCTCGATCGACTCGGAGAGCTGGAAGGTGAGGAGCCGCCCGATGGCGAGGGTGTCCTCGATGGTCCAGGGGGTGGGCTCGTAGGGATGCGTGGGGTCGGCCACGTTGAGCGCCACGTACTCGGGCGGGACCTGCGCTCCGTTGGCGCCGGTCCGGAGGTCCTCGAGGAATCGGTTCACTCCGTTCGCGTAGGCCTGCAGGAGCGACGTCATCGCCGCGGGGAGGCTCGCGGCGATCGCGTCCTCGATGCGGTAGCTGCCGCTCGCGGTGGGGGTCTGCGTGGTGAAGAGGGTGCGGATGGTCACGTCCTGCGACAGGGCCGCCTCCCCGAGCATGGCGGCGAGCTGGCCCCGGCCGGCGCGGCGCAGGACGTCCATCTGGAAGAGCCGGTCGCGGGCGTGGAGGTAGCCGAGGGCGTAGGCCGCGTCGTCGTCGCTCGAGGCGTTGATGTAGGGGATGCCGAGCGAGTCGAAGGTGACCTGCACCTGCGCGCTCAGGGAGGCATTCGCGGCGACGGTGTTAGCGGGCGTGCCCGAATACGCGTAGTTGGTGGTCGAGCTGCTGCAAGCCAGTGCGAGAGCGGCGAGGACGAGCGCCGGGAGGGATCTTCGGGCCATGTTCACCTCCGGAGTGGCTCCGTGTGCGGGGTGGCCCGGAATAATGGCTTACACGGGGGGAGTCCGTCCCGTCCCGGTGGGGGCGTCGGCGAGCGGCGCGCCGACGCCTGCGGCATCGCGCGCTGCGTCACGGCCGAGAGGGGCTACTCGACCTTCCAGGTCGTCCCGGCGGGCCCGTCCTTGATCGCCACCCCCATCGCCAGGAGCTCGTCCCGCAGGGCGTCGGAGCGGGCGAAGTCCTTCGCACGCCTCGCCTCGTCGCGCGCCCGGAGCTTCTCCTCCACCGCCACCGGGTCGATCCCGCGACGCTTCGCGGCCTTCTGGCGCAGCGCCTGGAGGGCCTCCGCCGGGCGCCGCCCGAGGATGCCGAGCTCCGCCCCCACCTCCCGGGCGTCCCGCGCGAACCCGAGAAGCGCCCTCCGGTCCTCGGCCGTCTTCTTCCCCTTCCTGTCGGCGAGCGCGTTCGCCTCGCGGAAGGCCTCGGCGAGAAGGCCCAAGACGGCGGCGGTGTTGAAGTCGTCGTCGAGCGCTTCCCGGCACCCCTCGAGCCAACCGCTCGGCGCGCCGCCGTCCGGGGCCCCCTTCGCGAGCTCGTCGGCCCGCTCCAGAGTCTCGTAGAAGTAGCCGAGCCTCTGCTCCGCCTCGGCGAGGAGGCCATCGGAGAAGTTGACGGGGTTCCGGTACTGAGTCCCGAGGAGGAAGAGCCGCAGCCCCTCCCCGTCGTAGCGGGCGAGGAGGTCCTTCACCGTGAAGAAGTTCCCGAGCGACTTCGACATCTTCTCTTGGTCGATCTCGACGAAGCCGTTGTGCATCCAGTAGCGGGCGTACGACCGGGGGTCGAGCGCGTCGGAGAGCGCCGCCGCCGACTGGGCGATCTCGTTGGTGTGATGAGGGAAGACGAGATCCTTGCCACCGGTGTGGACGTCGAAGGGCGCGCCCAGGTGCTTGAGCGTCATGGCCGAGCACTCGATGTGCCACCCAGGCCTCCCCTTGCCCCAGGGCGAGTCCCAGGACGGCTCCCCCGGCTTCGCGCCCTTCCACAGGGCGAAGTCGAGCGGGTCGCGCTTGCTCTCGCCGGGCTCGACGCGGGCACCGGCCTGCAGGTCCTCGAGGTTGCGCTTGGAGAGGTCCATGTAACGGGGGAACTTCCGCACGCTGTAGTAGACGTCGCCGTTGCCCGGGGCGTAGGCGAAGCCGCGCTCCACGAGCTTCTCGATGAGGGCGACGATCTCGGGCATGTGCTCGGTGACCCGCGGCTCGGCGTCCGGCGCCAGGCACCCGATGGCGGCCATGTCCTCGGTGAAGGACTCGGAGAAGCGCCGGGCGAGCGAGCCCGGGTCCTCGCCGCGCTCGTTCGCCCTCTTGATGATCTTGTCGTCCACATCGGTGAAGTTCCGGACGTAGCGCACCGAGAGGCCACGGGCGCGCAGGTGCCGGACCACCACGTCCCAGACCACGTAGCAGCGCGCGTGCCCCAGGTGGGCGTGGTCGTAGACCGTCGGGCCGCAGGCGTAGAGCCCGACCCGGCCCGGCTCGAGCGGCAGGAACTCTCGCTTCTCCCCGGAGAGGGTGTCGAAGAACTTGATGGTCATTCAGGGGGTCTCCGGTCTTGGGGTCCGTCGCCGGACGACGCGGCGGGCGAGGACGGCGGCGTTGAAGCTCACCAGGCACACGAGGCCCAAGGCGATGAGGGGCTCGCGGTAGCGCGCCCCGGGCCGCTCTCCCTCGCGCAGGACCATGAAGCGCTCCCCGCCCGCCCACCCCTGCTTCTCGAGCTCGGCGGCGAAGGCGGCGTAGTCGACGCGACGGCTTGCCGGCAGCAAGCGCCCTTCGTAGACGGCGGCGGGAGAGGCGGCGGCGGGCCGGTCGACCAGGAGGTTCGCGCCGAAGAGCCCGCTCACCCGGCGGCGCTCGCCGGCTCGCCCCTCCACGCCGCCCACCGCGCCCACGAGCGGCCCGGAGACGCGCACCAGCCGGTTCGGCAGGGCCCGCTCGAGGTGCAAGGAGCGCAGGTCGCCGAGGTCGATGGGCACCTTCGAGGAAGCGAAGTAGGCGACGTCCAAGCGCATGTCCCACAGGAGCCAGAGCGCGGCACCGATGACGAGCGCGGGGAAGATCGGGGACCGCCCCGGGCGAGGTGCCAGGTCGTCCTCTCTTCCCTCCGCCCTCACCCTGCCCTCCGCACCAGGAGGGCCACCGCGTGGGCGGCGATTCCCTCGCCGCGCCCCACGAACCCGAGCCCTTCCCCGGTGGTGGCCTTCACGTTCACCCGGGAGGGGGGAATGCCGAGCGCCTCTCCGAGACGCGCCCGCATCTCCTCGGCGCGGGGAGCGATCTTGGGGCGCCGCGCGGCCAGGGTGACGTCGCAGTTGCCGACGGCCCAGCCCGCGGCGGCCGCCTTGGCCACGATCTCGCGCAGCAGCACGAGGGAGGAGACCCCCTTGAAGCGGGGGTCGGTGTCCGGGAAGTGGCGGCCGAGATCGCCGAGACCGGCGGCTCCCAGGATGGCGTCGCCGACGGCGTGGGCGCAGATGTCGGCATCGGAGTGGCCGAGGAGCCCGTCCCCCTCGAACTCGACCCCTCCGAGGACGAGCTTGCGACCGGCGGCAAAGGGGTGGACGTCGTAACCGACCCCCATCGCCACCGGCGGCGCGAGGAGCGCCCGCGCCTTCTCCACATCGGCGGGACCGGTGATCTTGAAGTTCCCGGGCTCTCCCGGGACGAGCGCCACCGGCTCTCCGAGCCTTTCCACGAGCATGCACTCGTCGGTGGCGTCCGTCGCCGCCTCTCCCGCACCCGCGAAGGCCCGCCGCAGGAGCGAGGCGCGGAAGCCCTGGGGGGTCTGGGCGAGCCACAGAGCACTGCGGTCGAGGGTCTCCTTCACCCGATCCCCGTCCCCGCGCTTCACGGTGTCGGTCGCCCGGAGCGCGGCCAGCGCGGCGCCCCGCTCGGCCGCGGCGAGCGCCACCCTCCGGACGAGCTCCGGGGTTGCGAAGGGACGGGCGGCGTCGTGGACCACGACGAGGTCGCATCCCTCGAGCGCGCCGAGCCCGGCGCGGACCGAGTCGGCGCGCCGATCCCCGCCGGCCACCACCCGCAGCGGGCGGCCGAGGCCGGCGAGGGCGACCTCTCCCCTCGACTCCTC
>Ga0335080_10000375_pt1 | contig 40702 bp, 30 predicted proteins | sample Lox_Sample_34_FD_206720 | JGI IMG/M metagenome (GOLD analysis project Ga0335080, IMG submission 206720) | Soil microbial communities from Loxahatchee National Wildlife Refuge, Florida, United States - Lox_Sample_3.4 | ecosystem: Environmental > Terrestrial > Soil > Wetlands | place: USA... | reverse complement strand
TGGCCCAGGACCCGAACGTGGACTCGTTCTCGTCGAGCATCGGCGCCTCAGGCTCGACCGCCGCCGGCAACCAGGGCCGGATGTTCGTCCGGCTCAAGGACCGCCGCGAGCGGCGCCTCACCGCCGACCAGGTGATCCAGGAGCTGCGGGAGAAGGCGGCGGCGATTCCCGGCATCAGGATCTTCCTGCAGAACCCGCCGCCCATCCGCATCGGGGGCCAGCTCACCAAGAGCCTCTACCAGCTCACGCTGCAGGGCCCGGACACCGACGACCTCTACCGGCGTGCGACCCAGCTCGAGTCGAAGCTCCGCGAGCTGCCGGGGCTGCAGGACGTGACGAGCGACCTCCAGATCCGCAACCCGCAGGTGGACGTCTCGATCGACCGCGACCGGGCCCTCGCCCTGGGAGTGAGCGCCCAGCAGATCGAGGACGCCCTCTACTCCTCCTTCGGGAACCGCTGGATCTCCACGATCTACGCCCCCACCAACGAGTACCGCGTGCTCCTCGAGCTCGTGCCCGAGCGCCAGCGCGAGGTGACGGACCTCTCGGCGCTCTACGTCCGATCGATCGGGGGCAGCCTCGTGCCGCTCGACGCGGTGGCCCGGGTGAGCCGCAGCCTGGGTCCCCTGACCGTCAACCACTTCGGCCAGCTCCCGGCGGTGACCCTCTCGTTCAACCTGAGGCCGGGGACGGCCCTCGGCGACGCGGTCGCCGCGGTCGACCGGGTGGCCCGGGACACGCTCCCCGCGACCATCTCCACGAGCTTCCAGGGCACGGCCCAGGCCTTCGAGGCCTCGAGCCGCGGGCTCGGCTGGCTCCTGCTCCTCGCCATCCTCGTGATCTACATCGTGCTCGGGATCCTCTACGAGAGCTTCATCCACCCGATCACGATCCTCTCCGGCCTGCCTTCGGCCGGCCTCGGCGCCCTCCTCACCCTGATGATCTTCCGGCAGGACCTCAGCCTCTACGCGTTCGTGGGCGTGATCATGCTCGTCGGGATCGTGAAGAAGAACGCGATCATGATGATCGACTTCGCCCTGGACGCGCAGAGGCGGGAGGGCCGGAGCCCGGCGGAGGCGATCTACGAGGGATGCCTCATCCGGTTCCGTCCGATCATGATGACCACCATGGCCGCCCTCATGGGCACGCTGCCCATCGCCCTCGGCTTCGGCGCCGGGGCGGAGTCGCGGCGGCCGCTGGGCCTGGCCGTCGTGGGAGGCCTCCTCGTCTCGCAGCTCCTGACCCTCTACATCACGCCCGTCTTCTACACGTACATGGAGTCGTTCCAGGCGTGGCTCCGGCGCGAGGAGCGGCCGAGGATGGCGGCCGCGGACCGCACCGCCGCCTGAGCTCGGCCTTCGGCCGATCGCGCTGGCGGTGGAGCATCCCCCGGCCTCCTCCGGGCGTAACATCGCTCCATGAGTGAGGTGTCGAGTGAAGGACGAGATTGATCGGCTCTTCTACCTCGGTGCCGGGCCCGTCGCGGCGGTCTTCCTGGGCGCGGCCCTCGTCCTCGTTCGCGACTGGACGACCGCGTCCAACTTCTCGTTCGTCTTCCTGGCCCTGATCATCGGCGTCGCCGAGTTCGGCGGCCGGGCGGCGGCCCTCGCCACCGCCGTGGCGTCGACGTTGAGCCTCGACTTCTTCCTGACCCAGCCCTACCTGAGGCTGTCGATCTCGGCGAAGGGAGACGCCATCGCCTGCGCCGGGCTCGCCGGCTGCGGCCTCCTGGTCGCTGTCCTCTCGGACCGCCGCCCCGGCCGCGCGGCGCAGCGGGAGGTGATGGTCCTCCACGCGGTGATGGACGCGCTCCTGGAGCCGGGTTCGCTGGAGAGGCGGGTGGGGAACGCCGTCCGCCGCTGCTGCGACCGCCTGCCCCTGGCCGCGATCGTGGTCCGGGACAGCCGCGACCGGCTCGTCGCGGCTTCCTCCGGCGGGGGGGCCTCGAGACCCGCGCCCTCCCTCCTCCTGGACGCGCTCCCCGAACGGGAGGTGGACGCCGCGACGGCTGTGGAGGCGTTGCCGCGCGAGGGCGCGCGGCTGCCGCTCCTCGCGGGGGAGCGCCAGGTGGGCTGGCTCGAGTTCTGGGGCGACGGCACGCCCGCGGAGACGTCGCACCTCCAGGCCCTGAAGGACGTCGCCTCCGTGTTGGCCCTCTCGCTCGGCTCGGCCGAGCAGGCTCGGGGCGCTTCTCCGGCCTGAGCCAGAGCCGGCTGCCTTCGAGGCGGGAGCGCGGCCGGAAGGACCCGGCCCACGGCCTCTGCCGCCCGACGACCTCCGGCCCTCGGGTCGGGCCCGAGGGGCCTACTTGATGCCGAACGCGAGGACGACCTTGCCGACCACGTGGAAGCCGCCGATGTCGTCCTCGCCGTACACCTTCGAGACTCCGTCCGTGCCGATGGCGCCCGAGACGGTCGTGTAGCCCGCCTCCGCGCCGAAGCGGAGGGGTCCCTTCCCGACCTCGACGCCGCCCGCGCCGGTGAAGCCCGTCTTCGACACGCTCTGGTCGAAGCTCTCGCCGGCCACCGTGCTCGTCTCCTGGTACTTCGTGAACGCCGCGCCCGCCGCCACGTAGGGCACGATCGTGTGGCCGACGCGGAAGCGGTAGCCGACCGTGAGCGGGAGGGACTCGATCTTGACTGACAGCGGGAAGCCGAGCTTCTGGACGGGCGCGGTGGACGAGGCCACGAAGACCCGCTCGCCGTCCTTCGAGAACGTGCGGTAGCCGAAGGACGCGAAGGCTCCACGCCAGAAGGTGTAGCGGAGAGCGCCCCCGAAGGTCCCCCCGGAGCTCGAGCCGAAGAGCGCCTGGGCGGTGTTGGCGAAGGCCAGGTCGCGGTAGCCGGCCTGCCCCTCCGCGGCGATCTCGCCGGCCCCGGCCGGCACGGCGAAGACGGCGAAGGCGCCGAGCAGCGCGGCGAGGGTCGTGGACCGGTGGTGTCTCATCTCGCTCCTCGCCTACTTGTTCGATGCGGTGTCGACGCCGAGGCCGGGCAGGGCGGCCGCGGGCTGGGCGAGGCCGTAGCCGAAGGTGTCGTTGCGGCCCCCGGCCGTCGCGCCGCCCAGACGCTCGGCGGTCTGCTCGAGGGCCTTCCGCACCGCGGCCGGATCGGTGAAACCCTGCGAGAAGAGGAGGGCGGCCGCCGCGGAGACGTGCGGCGTGGCCATGCTGGTCCCGTCGAGGCCGCAGTAGCAGAACTGGTCGTAGCGGCCGACCTTGAGGAAGTCGGGATCGGGCATCTGCTGGAAGACGCAGTCGGGCACGCCGTCGGCGTTGTCGTCGCGGTTGCAGTCGCCCCCCGGCGCGACGAGGTCGATCTCGGGCCCGGTGTTCGAGTAGGCGGCCTTCTCCTTCCGGGCGTCGAGGGCGCCCACCGCGACCACGTTCGCGAGGCGGGCCGGGAAGTCGACCGCGTTCTGGCCCGCGTTGCCGGCCGCGGCCACGAGGAGCACGCCGCCCGAGTAGGCGCGGTCGACCGCGCTCGCGACGGTCTGGCTGTCCGACTCGCTGCCGAGGCTCATGTTAATGACCTTGACCGGCTTCACGCCGCCCTCGGTGTAGCCGGCGGCGTAGTCGATGCCCTCGGCCACGTCGAAGAAGGTCCCCTCGCCGTTCTGGTCGAGGACCTTGACGGGCATGAGGGCGCAGCCGAAGGCGAGGCCGGCCATGCCGATGGCGTTGTTCGTGCCTTCCGCGATCGTCGAGGCGACGTGCGTGCCGTGGAACTCGTCGTCGTCCGGGTGGGCGTCTCCGTTCACGAAGTCGTAGCCGGGCAGGAACTTCGTGTCCCCCCAGTCCGGCGCCTTCTTGAAGACCTGGCCCGTCACCGGGTCGGTGTAGTCCTCGTAGGCCACGCCGCCGTCGAGCACCGCCACCGCCACGTTCGGGCTGCCCTTCTGGATGCCCCACGTGCGCTCGGCGTTCATCTGCGTCATGTCCCACTGGTACTTGTAGTAGTGGTCGTCGGGCTTGAAGGTGGTGGCCTGCGTGCGCCGCATGATGCCGTTCGGCTCCGCGTACTCGACCTCGGGCATGCGCGAGAAGGCCGCGATCGCGTCTGGCACCCGGAGGCCCGGCTCGAGCATGACGAGGAACCGGGCCGCCCCCGTGCGCGAGCGGCGGGCCTCGAGGCCCCCGCCGGAGCGCAGGGCCCTCTCCGCGTCGCGAGGATCGACCGCATCCCGGAAGGCGACGATCACCTGGCCGTCGCGGTAGGCAAAGGGGGCGGCGACGGTCCGCGCCTGGCGGACGGCCTTGACGACGTCCTGGGCGGGAAGCGGGCTCGACGAGCCGCCGAGGAGCAGAGCGAACGCAGCGACGGGGAAGGCGCGGGTCGTCATCCCGCGAGTCTAGGCAGCACGCCCGGGGGAGTCAACGGAGGGCCGCAGCGCGCTCATGAGCGGCCACGCGAGGGCGGCGCCGGCGGCGAGGCACAGGAGGCCGAGGACGGGCTGGGGCGTGTACGGCTGGGAGGGATCGTCGACGAGGGGAGCGATGAAGAAGGTCAGGGCGTTGAGCGTCGAGTGGACGACGACGGGCGGCCAGAGCGACGCCGTGCGCACGCGCAGCAGCCCGAGCAGGAGGCCGAGGACGAAGGTGAAGAGCAGGCGGATCGCATCGAAGTGGATGAGGCCGAACACCGCAGCGGTCAGGTAGACCCCCAGGCCCGGCCCGGTCCAGACCGCGAGTGACGGCAGAAGGACCCCGCGCATCACCAGCTCCTCGGAGAGCGCGGGCAGGAGTGCGATCACCGCCAACGAGACGAGGCCGTCGAGGACGCCCGCCGGGGCGAGAGCGGCGTGGAGGCGGCGGAAGAAGTCGAGCGTTTCGGCCGAGGGCGGGAAGACGAGGGACTGGATCTCCATGAGGCCGATGCTGCCCACCCAGAGCGCGGCGCCGAGGAGGACGGAGAGGACGGCCGTCCGACCAGCGACAGGCCCTCGCCCGACCGCGGCGCGGCCCGCCGCGGGCCGAGCGACGAAGACGCCCAGGGCCGGGATCGCGAGGAGGACCGTTCCGAGCGCCACCAGAGCCCGGAGGCCGAAGCCGAGGCCGAGGCGCTGCGCCTCGATAGGACCGCCCACCATGGCGGCGACGCCGAGGGCCGTGACGGCCAGGGCCAGTGGAGGCGGGAGAGGGCGGGGAGGATCGGACCCGGGTGCGCTCATGAGCGTGCCATTATGCGGCGTCGGCCCTTCGGGCGTCTCTCCCGGTCCGAGGGCCGGCCGCCGCCCGTCGCGGGCTTTGGACGGCGCGCGGCCGGGCCGTTAACATCGGGTGTTTCGGGACCGCGAAGGGAGAGCCCTTGAGCCTTTCGGATCTGCCGGTCGAGGAGCGGCCGCGGGAGCGCCTCGCCCATCTGGGCGCGGGGGCGCTCTCGAGCCGCGAGCTCCTCGCCACGCTCCTCGGCACCGGCGCCCGCGGTCTCTCCGCCCTCGACCTGGCCGAGGCACTGCTGAGCCCGGGGCTCCGCGCCCTCGCTGCCCGGTCGGTCCACGACCTGGAGCAGGTCCGCGGTCTCGGACGGGCGAAGGCCACGCGCGTCCTCGCCGCCCTCGAGCTCGGGGCTCGGCTCGCCTCCGACGGCGGCGTCGCCCAGCCCTCGCTCCAGTCGCCCGGCGAGGCCGCCCGCTACCTCCTCCCGCGCTACTCGTCTCGTCCCGTCGAGACCTTCGGCCTCCTGGCCCTCGACGCGCGGCAGCGGCTTCGGCGCGAGGCGGTCGTGTCGGTCGGCTGCCTCACCGCCAGCCTCGTTCACCCGCGGGAGGTCTTCCAGGAAGCGGTCGTGTCCCGGGCCGCGGCCATCGTCCTCTTCCACAACCACCCCTCCGGCGACCCCGAGCCCTCGGCCGAGGACCTTTCCCTGACCCGGCGGCTGGCCGCCGCGGGCTCGCTCATGGGCATCGAGGTCCTGGACCACCTCGTGCTCGGCGCCGGGCGCTACGTCAGCCTGAAAGAGAGGGGCGTGCTGTGAGGGTGCGCCCGTGAGCCGCCTCGTCTACTTCGACTGCGCGAGCGGGGCCTCGGGGGACATGATCCTCGGGGCGGTCGTGGACCTCGGCCTGCCGATCGAGCGCCTCCGGGAGGAGCTCCAGAAGCTCGCCCTCCCCGGCTACAGGCTCGAGGCCTGCCGGGTGACGCGATCGGGCCTCAGCGCGACGAAGGTGGACGTCGTCGTCGAGGCGGCGCCGGGCGGGCACCGCCACCTCCGCCACATCCTCGAGCTGCTCTCGGCCTCGCGCCTCGATGAGGCCGTCAAGGCGCGCGCGGCCGCGCTCTTTCGCCGCCTGGCCGAGGCCGAGGCCGCGGTCCACGGCACGGATGTCGAGAAGGTGCACTTCCACGAGGTGGGCGCCGTCGACTCGATCGTGGACATCGTGGGGGGAGTGATCGCCCTCGGCTGGCTGGGGGCCTCCCGCTTCGTCGCCTCGCCCCTCAACGTGGGCTCCGGCACGGTGACCATGTCGCACGGGACGTTCCCGGTGCCGCCTCCGGCCACGGCGACGCTCGTCGCGGGCGTGCCGGTCTACGGCGAGGGCGAGGGCGAGCTGCTCACGCCCACGGGCGCCCTCCTCGTGACCGCCCACGCCACGGAGTACGGACCGCTGCCGGCGGTGCGGATCGAGAGGGTCGGCCACGGGGCGGGAGGCCGGGAGACGAAGGGCCGGCCCAACGTCCTGCGGCTCATCGTCGGCGAGGAGGCGGACGCCCCCGCCGGCGAGCGCGTCCTCGTGCTCGAGACCGAGATGGACGACGCCGCGCCGCAGCTCCTCGGTCCGCTCCTCGACCGCCTCCTCGGGGCGGGCGCCCTCGACGCGTACTTCACTCCCGTGCAGATGAAGAAGGGCCGGCCCGGCGTCCTCGTCACCGCGATCGCGCCGCCCGCGCAGGGGGAGGCGATCGAGGAGCTCCTCTTCCGCGAGACGACGACGCTCGGCGTGCGCCGACAGGTCTGGGAGCGCACGGTCCTCGACCGCGAGACGGCCACCGTCGAGACCGCCTACGGCCCGATCCGTGTCAAGATCGGCCGCCGGGCCGGCGTCGTCTACAACGCCTGGCCCGAGTTCGACGACTGCCAGCGCGCGGCCGGCGAGAAGGGCGTCGCGGTGAAGGAGGTCCTCGCCGCCGCCCTCGCCGCCTGGCGCGAGCGGGCCGGAAAGCAGCCATGACCATCCCGAAGCGCACCCTCCTCCTGACGACGCCCATCTACTACGTGAACGACGTGCCCCACGTGGGCCACGCCTACACCACGATCGCCGCCGACGCCCTCACGCGGGCCCGCCGCCTCGCCGGCCACGACGTCTTCTTCCTCACCGGCACCGACGAGCACGGCCAGAACATCGAGAGGATCGCCCGCGAGAAGGGCATCTCGGAGCAGGAGCACTGCGACCTGGTCTCGGCCGCCTTCCGCGCCCTCTGGGACCGCTACGACGTCCGGTACGACCGCTTCATCCGCACGACCGAGGACGTCCACCGGCGCGGCGTGCTGAAGCTCTGGGAGCGTCTTCGGACGGCGAAGACGCCCGACGGCAGGGACGCCGTCTACCGGGGGAAGTACGCCGGGTGGTACTGCCCGCGCTGCGAGGGCTTCAAGGACGACGAGGAGCTGCTCCAGCCCGGCAACGTCTGCCCCGACCACGAGCGGCCGTGCGAGTGGACGGAAGAGGAGAACTTCTTCTTCCGCCTCTCGGCCTACGAGGACTGGCTCCGGCAGACCATCGAGGCGGACAGCGGGCCGGGCGGCCTGCGGATCCGTCCCGAGTCGCGCCGCAACGAGGTCCTGGGTTTGATCAAGCAGGGCCTCAAGGACTTGAGCGTCAGCCGGGCGCGCGTCAAGTGGGGCATCCCCGTCCCCGAGCAGCCCGACCACGTCCTCTACGTGTGGGTCGACGCCCTCAGCAACTACATCACCGCCCTCGGCTACGCCGACGACGGGGAGGCGTACGGGCGCTACTGGGTTCGGGCCGACGAGCGCCTGCACCTCATCGGCAAGGACATCATCCGCTTCCACTGCCTGTACTGGCCGGCCATCCTCCACGCGGCCGGCCTCCTCCATCCGAGCCGCGAGTTCGCTCAGGGCTTCATCACCAGGGACGGGCGGAAGCTCTCGAAGACGACCGGCAACGTCATCGATCCCGTGGCCCTCGTCGAGCGACTCGGCCCCGACGCCGCCCGCTACTTCCTGCTGCGCGAGGCGCCCTACGGCTCGGACTGGGACTTCACCGACACCGCCTTCGTCGCCCGGTACAACGCCGACCTCGCGAACGACCTCGGCAACCTGGTCTCGCGCGCGCTCACGATGGCCGTCCGCTACGGCGAAGGGAAGGTGCCGGCCCGCTGGGAGCCGCGGGTGGCCGACGGTGGCGGCTCCGCGCAGGCGGTGGAATTCACCGAGACGTTCGCGACCTCGGTCTTCGCGCCGGTCGACGGCCTCGCGGCGAAGGTGCTCGGCCGGTTCGAGGAGATCGACTTCTCGGGCGCGCTCACCGAGATCTGGAGCTTCGTCGGCCAGTTCAACCAGGCGATCGTCCAGGTCGAACCGTGGTCGCTGGCCAAGGACCCCGCCCGCCGGGCCGAGCTCGACGGCTTCCTCTATCGGCTCCTCGAAGGCGTGCGCCTCGTGGCCGTGCTGGCGTCGCCCGTGATGCCGCGCGCGGCCGCGCGCATCTACGCCATGCTGGGCCTCGACGCACCCGAGCCGGGATTCACCCCGGCCGAGCTCGCCTGGGCCCGGCTCCAGCCGGGTCGACCGCTCGGCCCGGTCGCGCCCCTCTTCCCCCGCGTGGAGGGGAACAACGAGAAGGAGAAGACTGTGTCCGAGACGACCCCTCCCGCCCCGAAAGCCGAGCCGGCGTCCTCGACGAAGGCGCCAGCCGCCGTCCCGGTCGGCGACCGCATCGACATCTCCGAGTTCGCGAAGGTGGAGCTGCGGGCGGCGAGGGTGACGTCCGCCGAGAAGGTGAGCGGCTCGAAGAAGCTCGTCAAGCTCCAGGTCGACCTCGGTGACGAGAGCCGTCAGGTCGTGGCCGGGATCGCCGAGTCCTACGCGGCGGAGAGCCTCGTCGGGAAGACGGTCGTCCTGGTGGCCAACCTCAAGCCGGCGAAGCTCATGGGTGTCGAATCGAACGGGATGGTCCTCGCCGGCTCCATCGACGGGAAGGCCGTCCTCTGCACGTTCGACGCCGAGGTGGCGCCGGGCACGAAGGTGAAGTGAAGCGTCGTCTCGTCGCCGCCTGCGGGCTCGTCGTCGCCCTCGGGTGCGGTTGCCCCGGGCGGCCGAAGACGGTCGTCTACGATCTCGCCGCTCGGGTGCCCGTGGCCGAGACCTGGTCCGCGGCCGACGTCCTCCGCTTCGGCACGCCGTCCGCGGAGCCGAGGCTCACCGACGGCTTCTTCCGGGAGGCCGGGGGAGCCGAGGAGCCCTTCCTCTGGGCGAAGGGCGAGGCCGAGGTGGCCTTCCAGTGGGGCGCGGCGCTTCCTCGCGTCGCGATCCTCGACGCGGCTCCCTACCGCGGGGTGAAGGAGCAGTCGGTCGAGGTGCGGCTCAACGGCGCTCCCGTCGAGCGCTTCCGCCTGAACGACGTGCGCCAGCGTTACCGGATCGGCCTTCCCGCGGCCGCCCAGAGGCCGGGCGACAACCGCCTGGGGTTCGTCTTCGCGGCGACCGCTTCGCCGGTCGAGGCCGATCCCAGGAGCCTCGACCGGAGGCAGCTGGCGGCGGCCTTCTACACGCTCGTCACCGGCCCGGCGTCGGACGCGTCTCTCGAGGACCTGCTGAGCCGGAACGCGCCTCGGCCCTTCGCCGCGAGCGAGGGCGGAGGCCTCCCTGGCGTCACCCTGCTCGGCCCCGCGATGATGCGCTTCGCGCTGAAGCTGCCCCCGTCGGCCGAGCTGCGCTTCACGCCGGACCTGCTGCCCGCGGCCCGAGCGGCGGCGGGCCGGGCCTCTTTCCGGGTGACGGTCGAGATGTCGGGGAGCGGCGAGCAGGAAGCCTGGAGCGCCGTGCTCGACGCGCGGTCGAAGCCCGCGGCCGAGCAGTCGATCCTCCTGCCGGGGCGGGCCGGCGACATCGTGCGCGTCGGCCTCGCGGTGGGGGAGGCCGGAGGCCCGCGCTTCGCGTGGGGGCGGTTCGTGGCGCCGCGCGTGCTCGGGAGGGGCGGCAGCGACCCGCTCGAGCCCCTCCCGATCTCGGCCGCGGAGGACGCCCGCGCCGACGGCCTTCGCCAGAAGCTGGCCGCGGCGAACGTCCTCCTCGTCATCCTCGACGCCGGCCGCGCGCCGTCGTTCGGCGCCTACGGATACGGCCGGCCGACGACCCCCGAGATCGACCGGATCGCGCGGGAGGGCGTCGTCCTCGAGCGCGTCTTCACGCCCGCCGTCTACACGCTCGGGGCGATGTCGTCGGTGTGGACCTCGCAGTACCCCGACCGGCACCACAGCGAAGTCTCGTTCTCCGCCCGGCTCCCGAAGAGCCGCCTGACCCTGGCCGAGGTCCTCTCGGCCCAGGGGATCCACACCGCGGGCTTCGTCGCGAACCCCGTGGCCGGGCGCCTCTTCGGCTTCGACCGGGGCTTCCAGGATTTCGACGAGGTCTTCCGCACCCTGGGCACCCGCGGCGACGCCTTCCGGAAGGTCCTGCCGCCCTGGCTCGCCGCGAACCGCGAGCGCCGCTTCTTCGCCTACGTCCACTTCCGCGAGCCCCACTTCCCCTACGACCCCGAGCCGCCTTTCGACACGCTCTTCGGGCCCGAGGGGCCGATCTCGAAGGCCGCCCGGCGCGACATGGCCTTCTTCACCGACGTGAACCAGGGACGGCGGGCGTTCAGCCGGGCCGAGCAGGAGCACCTCGTGCGGCTCTACGACGGCAACCTGGCCTTCGCCGACCAGGAGGTCGGAGCGCTGCGGCGGGCGATGGAGAAGGACGGCCTGTGGGAGAGGACGGTCGTGATCGTGGCCGCGGACCACGGCGAGGAGCTCTTCGAGCGGGGCTGGATCGGCCACAACGTCCACCTCTACGAGCCGAGCGTGCACGTCCCCCTGATCGTCCGCTTCCCGACGGCGGCGGGGCTCGCCGGGACGCGCGTCTCTGCCCTCGCCGACCTGCTGGACCTCGCCCCCACGATCGCCGACGTGATGGGCGCCCGGGGGAAGGGAGGCTCGGACCGCGAGTTCCAGGGCCGGAGCCTGCTGCCCGTGATCCTGGGCGCCCCTGGGAAGGCCGCCGTCCTCTCGCGCACCGTCTGGGACCGCCCGCGCTACGCGCTGCGCGACGAGCGGTACAAGTACGTCTACTACACCCAGACCGGCGAGGAGTGGCTGTACGACCTCCAGTCGGACCCGGGCGAGTCCAGGGATGTCGGCCCCGTGGAGCCGCTCCGGGCCGCATACTATCGCCAGGCGCTCCACGCGTGGACCCTCAAGCTCGCGCGCCGACCCGTCGCCTCCGAGCAGGCCGAGGTCTCCCGCGAGCAGTGCGAGAACCTCAAGGCCCTCGGCTACGTCCAGAGCGAGTGCCGCTGAGCAGCCGCCAGGCCGCGGTGGGGCACGGGGAGGCTGCCCGCGGCGAGGCCGCCGAGCCGGTGGAAGAGGACGCCCGGGAAGGGGTTGGCGCTCATGAGCGCCGCTCGATGTGGAACACCTCCCGCAGCTCGGCCGAGACCGGGCTCGAGTCGGGGTTCGACGGCATCAGCTCGCTCATGTGCCGCCACCACCTCCGGCAGACGTCCGTCGACGCGACCGCCGCCCAGCGCTCCTCGCTCTCGATCTCGGCGTAGGCGAAGAGCTCGCTCGCCGCCGGATCCAGGTAGATCGAGTAGCTCGTCACGCCGTGGGCGAGGAGAGTGTCCTCGAGTTCTCGCCAGATCGGGTCGTGCCGGCGGGCGTACTCCGCGTGCCGGTCGGCGTGCACGGACATCTTGAAGGCCTTGCGGATCACAAGTGGCTCCCCCCGGGCCGCGTCCGGCCTCGCGTGCGGCGCCCGTTGATCCTAGACGATTTCCGCCCGGGTCCGCCGCGACGCGGACAGGTCCCGCGGGACGGACGGCCGGGCACCGACTCGCGGTGAGGCCGGCGTTCGGAGTACAACCTTCCCTTGAAGCGGCTGGTCTTCTCGAGGAGCCCGAGCATGTCGACGCCACGACCGGGATCAGGACTCGTGCCGGCGGTCTTCCCCTGGCTCTTGCTGCTCCTGGCCGGCTCGTCACCGCTGGCTTTCGCGGCCGATCCGCAGGCGCCCGTCCGGGTGACGGGCCTGCGGACGGAGTACAAGGAGAACCCGCTGGGGATCGACGCCGGGCGACCCCGCCTGAGCTGGCGCATCGAGGCGAACGGGCGCGGGGTCGTCCAGTCGGCCTACGAGATTCGGGTGGAGCGGAGCGCGCCTGGCCTCGGGGCGAAGGGCGACTCGTTGTGGGACTCCGGCAGAGTGGCGTCGGACGAGTCGATCCTGAGGCCCTACGAGGGCCCCTCCCTGCGGTCGCGAGAGAGGTGCACCTGGCGGGTTCGGGTGTGGGACGGGAGCGGGAGGGCCTCGGCCTGGAGCGCGGCGGCGTGGTGGGAGATGGGGCTCCTCGAGCCGTCGGACTGGAAGGCGAGCTGGATCGAGCCGGCGCTGCCCGAGGACGTGACGAGGTCGGGGCCGGTGCCGATGCTCCGCCGGGTGTTCGAGCTCCGAGGTGCGGTGGCGCGGGCGCGAGCGTACGTGACGAGCCACGGGCTCTACGAGATGTACCTGAACGGCCGCCGGGTGGGCGACCAGGTCTTCACGCCCGGGTGGACGAGCTACGGCAAGCGCCTGCAGTACCAAACGTACGACGTGACGGCGCTCGTGAAGGAGGGAGAGAACGCGGTCGGCGTTGAGCTCGGCAACGGATGGTACCGCGGCAACCTGCCGGGCGGCATCGACCGGCGGAACGTGTACGGCGAGCGGCTGGCCCTCCTGCTGCAGATCGAGGTGGCCTTCGCGGACGGCCGGACGGAGATCGTGGGGACGGATCAGGGCTGGAGGGCATCGACCGGTCCCATCCTGATGTCCGAGATCTACCACGGCGAAACGTACGACGCGCGCCTGGAGAAGCCGGGGTGGGCGGCGCCGGGGTTCGATGATCGGGGGTGGTCGGCCGTGCGGGTTGCCGACTATCGCAAGGACCTCCTCGTCGCTCCGGCCGGCCCTCCGGTCAGGAGGATCCAGGAGCTGAAGCCGGTCGGGGTCCTGAAGACTCCCGGGGGGGACACCGTCTTCGACATGGGCCAGAACATGGTCGGATGGGTGCGGCTCGAAGTGCAGGGGCCCGCCGGCACCCTCGTCACGCTGCGCCACGCCGAGGTGCTGGACAAGCAGGGCAACCTCTATACGGAGAACCTGCGCGCGGCGAAGGAGACGATCCGGTACACGCTGAAAGGCGGCGGGCCGGAGACGTTCGAGCCGCACTTCACCTTCCAGGGGTTCCGCTACGTGGCCGTGGACGGCTACCCGGGTGAGCCGGCTCGAGACGCCCTGACCGGGGTGGTCGTCCACTCGGACATGGTGCCGACGGGTGAGTTCGAAACGTCGAAGCCGCTCGTCAACCAGCTCCAGCACAACATCGTCTGGGGGCAGAAGGGGAACTTCCTCGACGTGCCGACCGACTGCCCGCAGCGGGACGAGCGGCTGGGTTGGACCGGGGACGCGCAGGTCTTCTCGTCGACCGCCGCCTTCAACATGGACGTGGCCGGCTTCTTCACCAAGTGGCTGCGGGACCTGGCGGCGGACCAGTTCGAGGACGGGAGGGTCCCCCACGTGGTCCCGAACGTCCTGACCCGCCCGGGCAACCCCGCCGCCGGCTCGGCCGGCTGGGCCGACGCCGCGGTGATCGTCCCGTGGAACCTGTACCTCGCGTACGGGGACCGGCGGATCCTGGAGGACCAGTACGACAGCATGGCCCGCTGGGTCGAGTACGAGCGCCTCCGCGCGGGCGACGGCTTCGTCTGGAGGGGCGACTTCCACTTCGGCGACTGGCTGGCCTACGCGGCCCCGAGCCGTGAGGCCCGCAGCTACCCCGGGGCCACCACCGGGAAGGACCTCATCGCGACGGCGTTCTTCGCCCACTCGACCGACCTGCTGCAGCGCGTCGCCCTCGTCTTGGGGAAGAGGGAGGACGCCGCCCGCTACGGCGAGCTGCGGGCGCGCATCAAGAGCGCCTTCGGCGACGAGTTCGTGAGCTCGCGGGCGCGCGTCGGCGAGAACACGCAGACCGCCTACGTGCTGGCCCTCCACTTCGACCTGCTGCCCGACGAGCTTCGGCCGGCCGCGGCGAAGCGCCTGGCCGAGGACATTCGGGAGCGGAAGCACCTGACGACCGGCTTCCTCGGCACGCCCTCTCTCTGCCACGCCCTCAGCCGCTTCGGCTACCTGGACGAGGCATACCTGCTCCTCAACCGCGAGGAGTACCCGTCGTGGCTCTACCCGGTGAAGCAGGGCGCCACCACGATCTGGGAGCGTTGGGATAGCCAGAAGCCGGACGGCACCTTCCAGGACAGCTCGATGAACTCCTTCAACCACTACGCCTACGGCGCGATCGGCGACTGGATGTACCGGGTGATGGCCGGCCTCGAGACCGACGAGGCGGCGCCCGGCTACAAGCACGTCCTCGTCCAGCCCCGGCCGGGCGGCGGATTCACGAGCGTGAAGGCCAGCCACGAGACGTCGTACGGCAGGGTGAGCTCGTCCTGGACGCTCGAGGGAGATCGCTTCGTGCTCGCGGTCGCCATCCCGCCGAACACCCGGGCCAGCGTGCGCCTGCCGGGCGCCCGACTTGCCGACGTGACCGAGAGCGGACGGCCGCTCGCCGGCGCGAACGGGATCGCTGGCCAGAGGCAGGACGGCGACGTCGTGCGAGTGGAGGTCGGTTCGGGCGAGTACCGGTTCGCCTACCCGACGGCACGCCGGTGAGCCTCGACCGAAGACGTCGTCACACTGGAGGCCACGGACAGGACGGCGACGTCACGACGGCGGGCACCACCGATCGCAACCTGTGGCGCCGCTCGCTCGGCGCCCTGGTCGCGGTCGTGACGGCCGTGGGGCCCGCCCGCGCCCAGGATCCGCCGACGAAGCTGACGGTCCCGTGGGCCAAGGTGGCCCGGGTCTCGAGAACGACGCCCACGCTGCAGGTCGTCGTGAACCCACCCCTGCGGCGGGGTCACCCCGTCCACGACGGCGCGTTCCGGGCCCTGCGCGACCTGCAGGCCGACTACGTCCGCTACGTGCCCTGGCTGCCGTACCCGAGGTTGGGTGTCGCCGAGCTCGAGCCCCCGAAGGACGGAAAGACCTCCTGGGACTTCTCGCTCATCGACCCCATGACGATCGACTTCCTGGAGGCCACGAAGGGCCACCCGGTGGTCCTCAACTTCAGCACGATCCCGCAGTGGATGGTGAGGTCGTCGCCGCCGGTCGGCTATCCCGCCGATCCCGACCAGCCGGTCTGGGACTACACGCAGGGAAACGACCTCCGCGACCCGACCTTCGAGGAGGTCGGGGGCTACTACGCGCGCCTCCTCGGCTGGTACACGCAGGGGGGCTTCACCGACGATCTCGGCCAGCGGCACGAGTCCGGCCACCACTACGCGATTCCGTACTGGGAGGTGCTGAACGAGCCCGACCTCGAGCGCGACTTCACGCCCGAGGCCTACACCCGCCTCTACGATGCCGTAGTCCGGGCGATGCTTCGCGTCCAGCGGACGACGAAGTTCGGCGGCGTCTCGCTCGCCTACCCCGCCCGGCAGCCGCGCTTCTTCGAGTACTTCCTGGACCAGAGGAACCACGCGCCCGGCATCCCGATCGACTTCGTCAGCTACCACTTCTACGCCGTGCCCGCCGCGGACGAGCCGCCGGAGGTGCAGCCTTACACGTTCTTCGCCCAGGCCGCCGGCTTCCTGGGCGTCGTCCGGTACGTCGAGGCGATCCGTGAACGCCTGTCGCCGGCGACGAAGACGATGATCAACGAGATCGGCACCATCGCCGCCGAGGACCTCGGGCAGGGCCAGCCCGGCTACGCCTCGAAGCCCATCCCTGCGTCGTACTGGAGCCTGTCGGGCGCGGTCTATGCCTACCTCTTCGGCGAGTTGACGCGCATGGGAATCGACGCGGCAGGGGAGTCGCAGCTCGTGGGCTATCCGACGCAGTTCCCGAGCGTGAGCCTGGTGGAGTGGGAGAGGGGCACGCCCAACCCGCGCTACCGCGTACTGGAGCTGATCGCCCGCCGAATCGGACCCGGGGACGGCGTGGTCGACATGCCGGCGAGTCCCGGCGGCTCGTCCGGGACCGTCTACGCCCAGGGCTTCGTCAAGCCCGACGGGAAGAGGCGGCTCCTGCTCGTCAACACGCGCGACCGTGTGGCCTCGGTCGTCGTCGCGGGGGCGAGCGGCGGGGAGGTCGAGTACGTAGACCAGACGACCGGGTTCGGGCCGGCGGCTTCGGCCCGCCTCGAGGGCGACAATGTCGCCCTCAACGGACTGGCGGTGGCTGTGGTGACGCTGCCGTAGGACGACCGGCCGAGGAAGGGCATGGCGACGGCGGTCGCCTCGGTGCGTCGAGCGAGGCTGGGGCGCCGTCTTTCGGAGGCCCAATGAGCACTGAACGAGAGCGGTTCACCCACGTCCGGTACCTTTGGCGGGACGAGGAGGCGGGGAAGCTGAGCCGGGTGGACCGCCTCGTATACCGGTCCAACGCCCTCGGCGCCGACCTCACGCTCACGAACACCGGGGGAGGCAACACCTCGTCGAAGCTCGCGGAGCGGGACCCTCTCACCGGCGAGAGCGTGGAGGTGCTCTGGGTCAAGGGTTCCGGCGGAGACCTGAGGACGTCGAGCAGGGACGGCTTCGCCTCGCTCTACGCGGAGAAGGTGCGGGCGATGAAGCCGCTCTACCTGGCCCGCCGAGACCGGGGCCCGAAGACGAAGGCCGAGGACGAGATGTACGACCTCTACCGCCACTGCGTCTTCGGCCTGAACCCGCGCGCGTGCTCGATCGACACTCCCCTCCACACCTTCGTCCCCTACCGGCACGTGGACCACCTGCATCCGAACGCGGCGATCGCGATCGCCGCCTGCGAGGACCAGGAGCGCCTCTGCCGCGAGGTCTACGGGGACGAGGTGATCTACGTCCCCTGGCAGCGACCGGGGTTCGACATCGGGCTCCGGATCGAGGCGCTCATCCGGGAGAACCCCGAGGCGAGGGGCGTGCTCCTGGGTCACCACGGGATGAGCTCGTGGAGCGACGACGACAAGACCTGCTACGAGACCGCCCTCGAGATCGTGGACCGGGCGGCGGCGTACATCGAGGCGCACGACCGCGGGGAGCGGACGTTCGGGGGACAGAGGTGCGCGGCCCTCGGGGAGGAGCAGCGGCGTCGGTTGATCGCCGAGGTCATCCCGTGGCTGCGGGGGCGGGTCTCGGCCGACCGCCGCGTCGTGGGGACGGTCCAGGACGACCCGAAGATGCTGCGCTTCACGGGCAGTGTCGACGGCCCGAGGCTCGCGAACCTGGGCACCTCCTGTCCCGACCACTTCCTGCGCACGAAGATCAAGCCCCTCTTCGTCGACTGGGATCCCGGGACGCGCGACGTCGGCGCGCTGAAGGGGCTGCTCGACGCGGGCCTCGATCAGTACCGCCGCGACTACGCGGCCTACTACGAGGCCTGCCGGCGGCCCGACTCCCCTCCGATGCGCGACCCGAACCCGACCGTCGTCCTCGTCCCGGGGCTGGGGATGATCGCCTGGGGCAAGACGAAGAGCGAGTCGCGGGTCACGGCCGAGTTCTACAACTGCGCGATCGAGGTCATGCGCGGCGCAGAGGCCATCGACCGCTACGAGGCCATGGACCCCCAGGAGGCCTTCGACATCGAGTACTGGTCGCTCGAGGAGGCGAAGCTCCGGCGGCTGCCGCCCGAGAAGGAGCTGGGCCGGCGGATCGTCGCCGTCGTGGGCGCCGGCTCCGGCATCGGCAAGGCCGCCGCCCACCGGCTGGTCGAGGAGGGCGCGCACGTCGTGTGCGTGGACCGCGCGGCCTCGGCCGCCGACGCGACGGCGAAGGAGATCGTCGCCCGGTTCGGGGAGGGCATCGGGGTGGCCGGGACCGGCGTCAGCAACTGCGGCCCCGCGACCTCCCTGAGCTGCGACGTGACCGACCGCGAGAGCGTCGTGGGGATGCTCAGGGAGGTGCTGCTGGCGTACGGCGGCCTGGACTCGGTGGTGGTGACGGCGGGCGTGTTCGTGCCCCCGGACGAAGAGGGCCGCATCCCGGACCGTCACTGGTCGCTCACCTTCGGCGTCAACGTCACCGGGGCCTACATCCTCGCCGACGAGGCCAACCGGGTCTTCAGACGGCAGGGCCTGCCGGCCAGCGTGGTCCTCACCACGAGCGCCAACGCGGTGGTGGCCAAGAAGGGAAGCCTCGCCTACGACACGAGCAAGGCGGCGGCCAACCACCTCGTGCGCGAGCTGGCCGTCGAGATGGCGCCGCTCGTCCGGGTCAACGCGGTGGCCCCCGCCACCGTGGTGAGGGGGAGCACGATGTTCCCCCGCGAGAGGGTCGTCGCGTCCCTCGCGAAGTACGGGATCCCGTTCGCGGAAGGGGACGAGACCGAGGCGCTGCGGGAGAAGCTCGCGACGTTCTACGCCGAGCGCTCGCTCACGCGGTCGCCGATCGAGCCCGAGGACCAGGCGGAGGCGATCCTCCTTCTCGTCTCGGACCGGCTGTCGAAGACGACCGGCCACGTCCTCCCCGTCGACGGCGGCCTGCCCGACGGGTTCCTGAGGTAGACACACTTCCCGGGCCGCCACCGATCGCCGGCCCTCACGGTTTCCCTCGGCGGGCGCTCCTGCTGCTTCGCCGGGCAGTGGTCTCCCTCTCGATCCGCCGCCGGAGCGAATCCGGCGCGGTCAGGAAGTAGGCGGCGAACGCGAGGTCCTTGACCGCCCGCCAGTCGACTCGCCGGGTGTCGAGCCTCAGTCCCACCCAGCCCCTCGGCCCGACGTACGGCGGAACGAAGTACCTCTCCGGGTCCTCGCCCACGAGGCGGCCCTGCTCGCCCGGCGGGGCCTTGCACCAGAACGCGATCCGCCCGTCGCCGTGGTGGTCGCAGGTGTAGTAGGCGAAGATCCTCTTCCGCACCTTGAACGAGAGGTGCTGCGTGCCGGCGCTCTCCGCCTCCGCCTCCGGCAGGGCGCGGCAGAGCGCGACGAGCCGCATTCGCCGGCCCGCAACGTCGGGCGATCCGTCCACGGGGCTCACGCTCGCTCCTCGGCGACCAGCATAACTCGGCCGAGGGAGGCAGCGGGCCCTCCGCGACCTCGTTCAGATCTCCCTCGAACCCCAGAAGGACCGGATGCTCTTCCACTCCGCGAGCTGGGGCTTCGCGAACGTCCGGCGCACGCTCTCGATCGGCGCCCCCCGCACCTCGATCTGGTCGAGCGAGGCCGGGTGGAGGCCGGCCCGGGCCGCCCAGGCGAACGTAGGCACTTCCGCGGGCGCGAAGCCCATGACGCTCGCCGCCACCATGTCGGTCGCGACCGGGTTCTCTCCCGCCACGATCACGTCCATCTTCACGAGCGGGCCGAGGGACGGCCCGTTGCCCTCCATCGCCATGGACCCGTCCACCACGACGAGCCCGAGCTTGCTCGCCCGCACCATGTCGACGACCACCGCGGAGGCCCCCGTCGGCTCGATCCGGGCCGCCTCGTCGTGCATGTGCCCGCGGACGGACTGGTACACCGTCCCCGGGAAGAGCCCGACCAAGTTCTTCATGCCCAGGGTCACCGTCGCCAGCTGGTGCGTCTTCATCATCGGAACGGAGCAGAGGAGGTCCGTCTCCACCACCGACCGGTGGACCGTGACGGTGTCGAAGACGAAGGCGCCCGGGACCTTCACGTCGACGAGCTCGCCCGAGTGCAGGTTCACGAGCGGCACGCGCGCGGCCTTCGCGAGCTCTGCGTAGCCGAGCTGCTCGAAGACCTGCTGCTGCATCGGGTCGAGGATGTCGCGCCGGCGCGTGCGGAAGACCTCCGTCCCCTTTGCGTTGAAGCCGGTCACGGCGGCGGAGCCCTCGCCGATCGACACCTCCTTCCCCGCTTCCTTCGCCAACCGCGCGAGCGCCCGGACGACTTCGGGTTTCGTGGTCGCGTGCCGCTGGTCGAAGACGAGGTTCGGCTTGAGCAGGATCGTGTTCTTGCCCTTCATGACGCGACCGATGCCTCCGAGCAGCTCGATCGCCTCCTCGACGGCGGCGTCGATCCGGTCGTTCCGGATGCGTACGATGCCGACGATCGGTCTCGGCAACGCCTCGGCGGCCGCGACCCTGCGGGCGGCGAGCGCAGCGACGCCGGTCAGCAGGAACTCCCTCCGGTTCACCCCTTCGAGCGCCATTCGGTTCCTCCAGGGGATCCTACGAATTCGCGGGGGAAAGGGACGAGTGAAGGAGGCTGTCGCGAGCGAAAGGGACGTGGGGGAGGAGACCGGATCGTTCGGCTGAACCAGCGCGTCGATTCGAGAGGTGGCGACCCGGAGAGCGGTCTGCCGGCCCGCACGAGGGCTTTCGGAATCAGGAGCCGCCGGCCGTCCCTTCTGGCCGCGACCGTGCGTCGCGGAGGCCCATGGCCACGAAGAGCCCGGCCAGGATGGCTCGGGGCGTCGGGGGACAGCCGGGCACGTAGACGTCCACCGGGAGGACGCGGTCGACGCCCCCGAGCGACGCGTAGGTCCCCTCGCCGAAGATCCCGCCCGTACAACCGCAGGCCCCCACCGCCACCACGACCCGTGGCTCCGGGGTCGCCTCCAGCGTGCGCCGCAGCGCGATCTCCATGTTCCGGGTCACGGGCCCGGTCACGAGCAGGAGGTCCGCGTGCCGGGGGCTGGCCACGAAGTGGATGCCGAACCGCTCCAGGTCGAACACCGGGTTGGCGGTGGCGGCGATCTCGAGCTCGCACCCGTTGCAGCTCCCCGCGTCCACCTGCCGCACGTGGAGCGAGCGGCCGAAGCGGCCCCGGATCCTCTTCGCCAGGGCCTCCGCCGACTGCGCGAGCGACGGTCCCGGTGCGCCCTCCTCGCCCCGGAAGGCCGCGCGGCCCGTCACCGGGTCGACGTCGAAGGTGGCTCGGCGGGTGAGCTGCCCGCGGGTGTAGGCCACGAGCTCGTGGTCGCTACCCGCGGCGATGACCCCCTCCGGGCACGTGCGGATGCACTCGCGGCAGCCGATGCAGGCCCCGTAGGCGAGCGAGAACCGGCGCGCGGCCTCCGTGCCCGGTGCCGTCCCCTCGAGCGGACCGTGCGAGATCGCGCCGGTCGGGCACGCGCGCGCGCAGTCGCCGCAGGCGGTGCAGCGGGCGAAGTCGACGACGGGGAAGCCCGGATGGAGGCGGGGAGCGAGGGGACTCGCGTCCGTGACGATCCCCGTTCGGACGCTCCGGGCCAGGATCCTGAACACGCGATCCCCCTCGTCCCTACCGGTCGTTGCCCGAGTACGACAGGTTGAAGCTCTTGTTGATCACCGGGAAGTCCGGAATGATGTTGCCGGGCACCGCCCGCGCGAGGCCGGGCCAGTTCCGGGAGCTGGGGTCGGTCACCTTGACGCGCGCGAGCGCGCCGGACGCGTCCGTCTCCACGAAGTGGAGGCAGGGGCCGCGCCAGCCCTCGGCCCAGCCCAGCGCCGCGGAGAAGGGCGGCAGCGCGGCCGGTGCCGGAGCGTGCGCCGGGCCCTCCGGCAGGGCCTCCAGCGCCTGGGCGAGGATCTCGATCGACTGCTGCACCTCCCTCGCTCGCACCATCAGCCGGGCCCGCACGTCCCCGCCTTCCTCGACCGGCACCTCGAAGCGCAGCGCGTCGTAGGCGTCGTGGGGGTGGTCGCGGCGCAGGTCCTCGTCGATGCCGGAGGCCCGGGCAGCGAGGCCGGCGACGCCCAGGTCCCGTGCCGCCTCCTTTGGCAGCGTTCCCGTGCCGTCGACGCGGTCCGTGAAGCTGCCCGAGTCGATCAGGAGGGTCACGAGCGACTCGACGTCGGCCTTCAGCCGCCCGAGGTGGGCGAGGAGCTCGTCGCGGCCCGCGGACGAGAGGTCGGCCTTCACGCCGCCGACCGCGATCGTGCCCCGGAGGAGACGCGAGCCGAAGATCCGCTCGTGGAGCGACACCAGGCGCTCGCGCAGGAGCTGGGCGTGGGCAGCGGGAACGGCGAAGGCCACGTCCGTGGCGATCGCTCCGATGTCGGCGGTGTGGTTGTAGATCCGCTCGAGCTCGAGCAGAACGACCCGCAGGTACCGTGCCCGAGGCGGCGGCTCGTTGCCGGTGAGCCGCTCGATGGCATGGACGAAGGCGAGGGCGTGGCCGACCGCCGTGTCGCCGGAGATGGACTCGGCGAGGAAGACGCCGTGGCGCCACGGCAGCCGCTCGAAGCGCTTCTCGATGCCCTTGTGGACGTAGAAGAGCCGGAGCTGGAGGTAGAGGACGGGCTCGCCCGCGACCCCGAAGCGGAAGTGGCCGGGCTCGATGATGCCGGCGTGCACCGGCCCCACCGGGACGTGGAAGACCCCCTCGCCGGTCACGGGCCGGAAGGGGTGCGGCTCGCCCTCGACGCGCGGCACCTGCCGGTCGTCCGGGAAGTCCTTGCGGAGGGCCCATTCCCCCTCCGGCCAGTCGTCGTGGAGACTGACGCGGGTGGGGTTGGGGTGACCCTCGGGGACGAGGCCGAACGTGTCCATGACCTCCCGCTCGAACCAGTTCGCCGACGGGTGCTTCGCGGCGATCGACGGGAAGCGGGGGTGAGCGGGGTCGACGCGGGTCGAGACCCGCAGGAACGTGCGGTGGCGCGGGAGGAGCCACACGTGGTGCAAGGCGTAGGCGGCCTGCCACGCCCGCTCGTCGCTGGCGAAGACCGAGGCGAGGCGGGCGCCGAGGCCTCCCACGAGGCGGTCCGCCGCCTCGGGCAGCGCGTAGGGCGGGACGTCGGCCCGCAGCTCGCCCGGGCGCGGCTCGCCGACGACGCCGGGGGGCAGCCCCAGGGCTTCGGAGGCGGCGCTGCAGGCGGAGCTCATGCCGCCTCCACGACCCGGACGGCCGCGCGGATGAGAGCGAGCAAAGCGTCCGGCAGGTAGAACGCGGAGACGATGGCCGCGACCGCGGCGACGAGGCTCGCGCCCATCGCGAGGTCGAGCCTCTCCGGGAGGACCGGCCGGTCGGCCGGCCTCGCGTCGGGGCCGAGGGTCAGGCGGCCCACCTGGTAGAGGAAGCCGCAGAAGAGCACGACGAGCGCGGAGAGGAAGACCGCGACCGCCGCGACGTGCGCGCCGGCGAAGCCGGCCCGGAGGATTGCCATCTCGCTCCAGAAGAGGCCGAAGGGTGGCGAGCCCGTCACCATGAGCGTTCCCAGGAGCAGCAGGCCGCTCGCGAGAGGCGTGCGGCCGAGCGTTCCCCCGCCGATCGCGTCGAGGTCGGAGGAGCGGTGGAGCTGGGCGAGCGTCCCCGCGGCGAAGAAGGCGACCGGCTTGGCGAACGCGTGGTAGGTCATGTGGAGGAACGCCCCGAAGACCGCCGCCTCCCCGCCGAGGCCGAGCCCGATCGCGACGATCCCCACGTGCTCGACGCTCGAGTACGCGAGCAGGCGTTTCAGGTTCCACTGGATGAGCACGAACGGCATGGCGACGAGCAGCGAGAGGAGGCCGAGGCCGAGGAGGAGGCGGGACGAGAACTCCGGCCCGAGCACCGCTCGGGACACGAGGTGGACCCTGACGAGCGCATAGAGCGCGCTGTTCATCATCCCCACCGCCATCAGCACCCCCGCCGGCGACGGCGCCTCGCGGTACGCGTCGGGCTTCCAGGTGTGCATGGGGGCGAGCCCTGCCTTCGTCCCGTAGCCGATCACCAGGAAGACGACCGCGAGCTTCACCGTGAACGGGTGGAGGGCCCGGGCGTGCGCCATGAACGCGGTCCAGTCGAGGCCGGAGGTCTCCTCGCCCAGAGCACCCCCGCTCGCGGCGAAGAGGAGCACCGTCCCGAGGAGCGCGAAGGCGAGGCCCACGCTGCCGAGGACGAGGAACTTCCACGCCGCCTCCAGCGACGTGTCGCGGTTCTGGAACGCCACGAGGAAGACGGAGGCGAGGGTCGTCGCCTCGACCGCGATCCACAGGGCGCCGAGGTTGTTCGACGAGGCGACGAGGAGCATCGCCGCGACGTAGGCGGGCACGAGGGCGACGAGCTCCGTGCGCCGCCTGGCCGACAGGAAGCCCGAGCGCTCGTTGCGCTCGAGGTAGCCGACGGAGTAGAGGCCCGCCAGCAGGCCGACGAAGGCGGTGAGCACGAGGACGAGGGCCGAGAGCCCGTCCACCCGCAGCGCCGACCCGAAAGCCACGGGCGTGTCGCCGGCGAGGTACCGTCCGGCCGTCGCCAGGGACAGGGCGAAGGTGGCGCCGAGGCCGCCGACGAGGACGGCCTCCTTGGGCCGACGCGGCCCGGGGAGGGCTCCCACGGCGGCGGTGACGAGGGGAGCGGCGACGGTCGCGACGAGCAGGTTCAAGGTCAGCCCCTGAGGCTCGAGAGGCGGCTCGTGTCCATGGACTCGAAGCGGTCCACGATCCGGTTGACGAGGGTGCCGAGGACGAGCACGGCGAGGATCACGTCGAACGAGATGCCCAGCTCGACGACGAGGGGCATGCCGACCGTGGCCCCCACGGCGGCGAGGAAGACGGCGTTCTCGAGGGTGAGGAGGGCCAGGATCTGGGTGATCGCCTTCCTCCGTGTCGCCATCAGGAAGAGGCCGACGAGGACCATGGAGAGCGCGACGCCGACGACCTGGTGGGGGACCCCCTGCCGCGCCGCGGCCATGCCGACGCTCAGTCGGTAGCCGACGACGGTGAGGCCGAGGCACAAGATCAGCGACGCTGGGACGTTGAGATAGGGCTGGATCTCGCGCCGGATGCCGACCCGATCGATGACCCGCAGCAGGAACCAGGGGATGAGGGCCGCCTTGAGGACGAGCGTGAGCACGGCGGTCACCAGCAGGTGCGAGCGGTGGCCGGCCAGACCGAGGGCCCCGGCCAGCACGCCGAGCAGCAGCGACTGGACGCCGTAGAGGCGTATGGCGACGACGAGCGCCTTCTGGCCGACCATCAGGAGGACGCTCACCAGCATCCCCGCCGCGCACAGGATCACGAAGTCCTGGACCATCCCCGCCTCTCCTAGAAGAACCGCATGGCCAGGGCGAGGAACCCGAGGCCGAGCGCCACCGCCATCAGCTCGGGGACGCGGAAGAAGCGCAGCTTGGCGTTCGTCGACTCGACGAGCACGACCAGGAAAGCGAGGGCGAGAACCTTCGCCGCGAAGGCTGCGAGCCCGACGGCGAGAGCGGTCGGGGCGAGGCTCGTCGCGACGCCGATCGGGAGGAAGAGCCCGGCCAGGAGGGTCAGGAAGAGGAGCTCCTTCACCGCGGAGCCCCACTCGACGAGGGCGAGGTCCGCACCGGAGTACTCGAGCACCATGGCCTCGTGGATCATCGTGAGCTCGAGGTGGGTGGCGGGGTTGTCCACGGGCACGCGTCCCCCCTCGGCGAGGAGCACGATGAAGAGGGCAGCCGCCGCCAGGACGGCGCTCGGGTGGATCGAGACCCCGCGCTCGGCGGAGCGGCGCACGAGCTCGCCGAGGTTCAGCGATCCCGCGGAGAGGCCGGCGGTGAAGAGGGCCAGCATCAGGGCGGGCTCGGCCAGCGCCCCCACCGTCATCTCGCGGCTCGCCCCCATGCCCCCGAACGGGCTCCCCGTGTCGAGAGCGGCCGTGGCCAGAGCGAAGCGGCCGAGGGCGAGGAGGGCGACGAGGAGGAGGACGCCGCCCGCGGCCTCGAGCGGAGCGAACGCGACCGCCGCCGGCACGAGGGCGGTGGCCGCGACCATGCTCGCGAAGTAGACCCGGGGCCCGGCCGCGAACACCCACGACGCCGTGGTCGACCGCATGCGCTCCTTGCCCAGCAGCTTGACGAGGTCGAAGAAGGGCTGGAGGAGCCGCGGCCCCTCGCGGATCTGGAACGCCGCCTTCGCCTTCCGGACGAGCCCGCGCAGCACGGGGGCGAGGAGCAGGAAAGCGACGGCCTGGGCCACGGCGGCGAGCGCGAGCGCCCCCACGTTCGTCGTCGACGGGCTCATCCCCGCCACCAAAGGAGGACGACGAGGAAGAGGAGGAGCGCCATCACGTAGCCGAGATACGCGTGGAGGCTCCCGGCCTGGATGACGCGCAGCCGCCCCGCGAGGGTCAGCAAGCCCCGCGTCAGGGGACGGTAGACGAAACGTTCGAAGGTCGGCTCGACCTCGGAGCGGTAACGGACTTCACTGGCGTAATAGGGCGCCGTCTCGAGCGTCGAGACCTCGCGGGTCGGCCGGTAGATCGCACCGAAGATCATCATGAGGGGCTTCGAGAAGGCGGTCGCGGTGTACTCCGCCTCCGCCGTCAGCTCGCCGCCGCATCCCCACGTCGCGGCGGGCCGGCGAGCGAAAGCAGCCCGGGCGGCGAGCACTGCCGCGAGACCCAGGGAGACGGCGAAGGCCGCGGCGGCGAGAGGCAGGGACAGGGTGTCGAAGCGGCCCGCCACGGGAGCGATCCGGAAGAGGCTCGCTTCCAGGCCGCCCGTCCCCGGCGGCGCCCCCACGAGGGACCCGGCGAGTCCGACGAGCCGCGAGACGATCGGTCCGGGAACGAGCCCGATCGCGAGGCAGAGCAGGGCCAGGCCGGCCTGTGGGGCGAGCATCAGCGGGCCGGTCTCCCGCGCCTCGGCCGCGCCCTTGCCGCGCGGCAGGGCCAGGAACGTGACGCCGAACGCCTTCACGAAGCACGCCGCCGCGAGGGCCGTGGTGAGGCCGAGGAGCGCCCCGCCGATCGGGAACACGACGCGGACGAACGTGTCGCTCGAGGAGTGGAAGCCGAGAAGCAGGGACTGGAAGACGAGCCACTCGCTCACGAAGCCGTTCAGGAAGGGCAGCCCGGAGATGGCCATGGCCCCGAGGAGGAAGAAGCCGGCCGTCCAGGGCATGCGTCGGGCGAGGCCGCCCAGGTGCTCGATGTTGCGGGTGCCGCTCTCCGCGACGACCGCCCCGGCGCCGAGGAAGAGGAGCCCCTTGAAGAGCGCGTGGTTCAGGACGTGGAGGAGCGAGGCCCCGAGGGCGAGGGTCGCGAGGCCGGGCCGGCCGAGCGAAAGGGCGACCATCCCGACCCCGGCAGCCACGAGAATGATGCCGACGTTCTCGATGCTGTGGTAGGCGAGCAGCCGCTTGAGGTCGTGCTGCGTGAGCGCGTAGAGGACGCCCAGCAGCATCGACACCGCGCCGAGGGCGAAGACGACACCGCCCCACGCGAGTGGCGGCAGGCCGAGTCCCGCGACGCAGACCCGGAAGACGCCGTAGATCCCGGTCTTGATCAGCACGCCCGACATGAGGGCGGAGATCGGGCTCGGGGCCGCGGGGTGCGCCTCCGGGAGCCAGACGTGCAGCGGGATCACCCCGGCCTTGACGCCGAACCCGGCGAGGAAGAGGAGAAACGCCGCATCGCGAGACGGGAGCGCCGCCGCCCGGGGCCCGAGGATGTCCGCGAAGGCGACGGACGGGGCACCCGCGGCGAGGAGGAAGAATCCGGCCACCAGGCCTCCGGTGCCCACGTGGGAGAGGGCGAGGTAGAGGAAGGCGCCGCGGCGCGCCGCCGGCTCCTCGTGCTCGGTCGCCACCAGAGCGGCGGTCGCGAGGGTCATGAGCTCCCAGCCGAGCAGGAACCCGATCGCTCCGTCCGCCACGAGGACCGTCTCGACCGCGCCCAGGAGCACGTTCAAGGCGACGCCAACGAACACGACCCGTCCCGGGGTCGAGCGCGCGAAGTAGCCGACGCCGTACACGGCGACCGCGATGCCGAGGATCGCGAGGACGACGAGGAAGAAGCCCGAGAGCGCGTCGACGGAATAGCCGAGGCTCTGGCCCGAGGCCTCGTGGGCGACGAGGCGGCCTCGCAGCGGGGCCAAGGCGCCGAGGCCGAGGAGGCCCACCCCTCCGGTCAGCGCGGAGGCGATCGCCGCGCCGCCGAAGACCGCCGCACGCGCGAGGCCGGGCCGACGCCGGCAGGCGAGGCCGGCCGCGGACGCCGCGAGCCGCGTGGCGCCGGCGAGGAGCAGCCAGGCGCCGGGCTCAGAGGTCCCCACGTCCCCCGTCCCGGCCGCGCCGGCGCGGCGTCACGAAGTCAGCCACGCCGGGTCGTAGACGAGCCGGAGGCAGTGGGGGCAGGCGGCCACTCCGCGGCGCTGGCGGATCTGGTGGTCGAGCTTGGAGTGCAGGCGCACGTGGCAGCCCGTGCAGACGCTGCCGACGAGCCGCACCACGGCCGGCCGCCGCCCCGCGCGCAGGGAGCGGACGTAGGCCTCGAGCACCTCGGGCGAGAGCCGGGCCGTGAGCCGGCGCCGCAGTTTCGCGCCCTCGTCGTCCACGGGCGCCTGCCCACCCTCCTCGCGGTCGAGGAGGACCGCGTCCAACTCGGCCAGACGGAGGAGCGCCGTGACCTCCCCGGCCGTCCTCTCCCGTGCGGCGGCGAGCTCCTTGGGCAGCGCGGGCGCGCCGACGGGGCGCGTCGGCTTGCGGGCGGGGGGAGGCGCGGCAGGCGTGCGGGCGTCCGTGTTCGTGTCGCTCATCGGCGTTCGCTCGAGCCCGGGTCGGACGGCAACCCCTCGCAGCGAGGGTTGCGTCGCGGCCCAACTCCCTTCGTCGAGTCCATGGACCCCTCCTCGCGAGGGGCGTGACCCGAGGTCGCCCCTCCGATCTCGCGGTTCGCCTGGAGAGACCGACGGAGGACGTCCGGCGAGACGGGCCACGACAAGAACGCGGTCGCTCCTCCCTCGAGCGCGTCCTTGAGGCCGTGGGTTGCGGTCGTGGCTACGACGACCACGGCGGTGGCGGGCGAGACCCTCCGGCACTCGCGGAGCGCGACCTTCCCCCGGAGCCCGAGGTGGTTGGCGTTGACGATGAGCGCCTTGACGTCGCTCGAGCTGAGGAACGCGGGTGCTTCGCCGAGATCCGCGAGGCGCGCCACGAGGGCACCGTCGCGCCCGACGAGCTCCCTCGCCACGAAGGCCTCGAAGTCGGCCGGCCACTCGTGCTCGTAGCCGGCGAGGACGAGGTGCGAGGGCTCGCCGGGATGGGGCCTGGGATCGACCATGGCTCGTCACCAGGGAAAGCAGGAGTCGTGCCCGGGCTCGGCCGGACCCTCAACTGGCTGTGCAGACTCAGCTTATCCAGCCGGCGTCCGGATGAGTCGTCCTCGGAGGAGGAGGCGGGGTGCGGATCCGGCACGTCCGGCCCGCGAAGGCGACCCAGCAGGTGCCGTTTCGGCACACCTGCCGATCAGGCGTCGCGCGCCGCTGCCGAACTCGCACTCCCGGAGGCCGCCGCCCGCCGGAGCCCGTATTGCCGCAACCTCGTGTGCAGCGTGCGCAGGCCGATGCCCAGGACGCGCGCGGCTTCTCGCAGGGTCGGATAGGCCTCGACTGTCCGGCGGATGATCTCCCGCTCGGCGTCCTCCATCCGCGTGCCGACCTGCAGCCGAATCTCGTGGACCGCGCTCGCCTCGCGCACGCTCGCGGGCAGGTCGCCCACGTCGATCTCCGCCCGGGGAGACGTCAGGGTGAGGCTCTCGATGCAGTTTCGGAGCTCGCGGATGTTCCCCGGCCAGCGATAGCGGGCGAGCTGCGCCAGGGCGTCCGGGGTGAGCCTCTTGGGGACGAGCCCCGACTGCCGCGCCACGTCCTCGAGGAAACGCTGGGCGAGCACCGGGATCGCGTCCTGGCGGTCCCGCAGCGGCGGCACGGTGAGGGTGACGACCTTCAGTCGAAAGTAGAGGTCGGAGCGGAACCGGCGGGCCTCGACGAGGGCCTCGAGGTTGGCGTTGCTCGCGGCGAGGAGGTGGAAGTCCACCGCGATCTTGCGCGTGCTGCCCACCCGGCGGAACTCGCGGCGCTCGATCGCGCGAAGAAGCTTGGCCTGACAGCCGAGGCCCATCTCGTTGACTTCGTCGAGGAGGAGCGTCCCTCCGTGGGCCGTCTCCATGACGCCCTCCTTGGGCCGGTCGGCGCTCGTGAAGGCGCCCCGCTCGTAGCCGAAGAGCTCACTCTCCAGGAGCGCCTCGGCGAGCGTCGCGCAGTTCACGGCCACGAAGGGGCCGTCGCGCCGGGGGCCCAAGGCATGGACGGCGCGCGCGATCAGCTCCTTGCCGGTCCCGCTCTCCCCGAGGATGAGGATCGTGGACTGGTGCCGAGCGAGGCGCTTCACGGTGTCGAAGAGCTCGAGCATGGCGCGCGACCGTCCGATGATCCCGAGCCGGCCCATCTCCTCCGTGGCGCGCGACGGGGGGGTCGCCACGGCCCCGCTCGCGCTCGCCCGCTCGATCTCCCGGGCGAGCGTCGCGAGGAGGCTCTCGACCTCGATCGGCTTCGTCAGGAAATCGGCCGCCCCCCGCTTCATCGCCTCGACGGCCGTGTCGATCGTGCCGAACCCGGTGACCACGACCGCCGGCAGCCCGGGGTGCAGCTCGAGCACGGCCTCGAGGACTGCCGTCCCCTCCATGTCGGGCAGCTTGAGATCGAGGACGATTCCGTGCAGCTTCTCCCGGCGCGCCGCCGCGACCGCCGCCCGGCCGTTCGACGCCTGGCGCACCGCGTAGCCGTTCTTCTCCAGCACCCAGGCGAGGCTCGACCGGCTCTCCGCGTGGTCCTCGACGACGAGGATCGTCCGCATCAGGCTCCGCGGACGGCGGGAAGCGAGGCCGTCGCCACCGTCCCTTCGCCCACCCGGCTCCTCAGGACGAGCCTCCCCCCGTGGGCTTCCGCGATGCGGCGGGCGATGGGGAGGCCGAGCCCGGTCCCGCCCTCGCGGGTCGTGAAGAAGGCGTCGAAAGCGCGGGAGAGAACGGCAGGGTCCATTCCCTCGCCCGTGTCGCGCACCTCGAGGACCAGTGTCCGGTCGTCCCCTCCCAGCCCGATCACGATCGCGCCCCCGGCCGGCGTCGCCTGGAGGGCGTTCAGCACGAGGTTCAGCACCGCGTGCTTCACCTGGAAAGGGTCGGCCACGATCGTCGCCGGCCCGCCGTCCGCGACCAGCGACAAGGAGACGCCCTTGCCCGAGCACTCGGGGCCGATGAAGCCCACGAGGTCCTCGAAGAGGGAGCGCACCGTAACGGTCTCGAGCGCCGGGAGGGGCGGACGTGCAAACCTCAGGAACTCGGCGACGAAGTTATCGAGGCTCCGCAGCTCGCCGGCGATCTTCCCGATGACCTCGAAGACGTGGCGGCGGCGGTCGGGGACGATCTCCGACAGCTCCTGCTCGAGGATCCCGAGGTTGATTCGCAGGGCGTTCAGCGGGTTCCTCACCTCGTGGGCGATGCCGGCCGCGATCGCCTGGATCGATGTCGCGCGATCCTCCTGGCCCTGCTCCTCGCCGGCCTCGATCGTCCCCTCGGCCACCACCGGATGTTAACTCGGCGAGTGAGGCTCAGCACGCGCCGGCGGCCTCCGCGACAGGGCGCGAGGGCCGGGCTGCATCCGGCGACGGAACGGCCGAGGAGCACCGGGGAGCGGCCCCGGCGTAGAATCCCCCTCGTTTGCGCAGCCAGGACGGACCGCGGGATGCGGCGATCGAGAGCGAACCGCTGCCGGTGGAGGTGGTGTTCCATCCCTCGTGGTGGCACCGACACGCGGGGATCTCGTTCGACGAGGGCTTCTTCTACGATCCCCGGCGCCGCGTGGAAGACGAGCGGAGGATGGAGCGCGTCCTCCACGAGCGGTTCGGCGACCTCGGGCTCGGCGAGGACCGCGACCGCGACCTGCCCGTGGTCGGCCCCGTGCACAACGCGGCGGGGTACCTGCTGTCCGAGATGATCGGCTGCCGGGTCGAGTACAAGGAGGACGCTCCGCCGCTCGTCGTCCCGGCCGGGAGGGGGAACCTCGCGGTCGACGTCGAGGGGTCCTTCCGAAGCGCGGCGTTCCGCCGGCTGGAGACGCTCGTCGAAAGCCTGAAGCGCCGCCACGGCCGTGTCGTCGGCGACGTCAACTGGGGCGGGATCCTGAACCTGGCCCTCGACCTTCGGGGCCAGGATCTCTTCCTCGACATGCTCGATCGGCCGAAGGACGTGCGGGAGTTCTTCGGCCGGATCGCGGAGGTCGTCGACCGGTTCACGTCCTACGTGGCGCACGAGACCGGCACGACCTCGATCTCGGTCAACCGCACGGTCCGCCACCTCCCGCGGCCGGTGTTCCTCCACTCCGAGTGCGCCCTGACCATGATCTCGACGGATCACTACGGGGTGTTCGTCGAGCCCTTCGACCGTGCCTGGAGCCGGTGGCGCCGGCCGTTCGGCATCCACTACTGCGGGAAGGACCCGCACCGTTTCGCCCAGGCGTTCGCCGGCCTCCCGCACCTCGACTTCCTCGACGTCGGCTGGGGCGGGAACCTGCGTCTCCTCCGCGAGACGCTCCCCGACACGTTCCTGAACATCCGCCTGAGCCCGGTCGAGATCGTGGACCAGAGCGTCGAGGAGATCCGTCGCGCCATCGAGACGCGCGTGGCCGCCTCGGGCGATCCCTCCCTCACCGGCGTCTGCTGCATCAACATGGACGACCAGGTCACCGACGACAAGGTCCGGGCGATCTTCGAGACCGTCGCTGCCCTGCGGCGCGCGTACCGGCCCTCGTAGCGGCGGGGGGCGGGCGGGGCACCGCCGGGCGCCCGAGCGAGCGCCGAAGCGGTGCGAGCGGCGTCCACGAGGGACCCGGGCGTCGCTCAGCGCAGGAGGTCGTCGACCGCGTTCGCGAGGAGGATGTACTCCGCGCAGACGTCGATGACGTACTCGTTCTCGCCCCAGAGGAACGGCCAGTCCTCCTTGTTCTCCGGGAAGTCGGGCTTGAGAACGAGCACTCCGGGCACCACGCCCCCCGCGATGAAGGCGAAATCGGCGCGGTTCTGCCCGTAGGCGATCCTCTTCGACACCGTCCCGACGCCCGACACGAACGACACGTTCGACGCGGGGTGGCGGCCGAGGACGTACGTGAGGCCGTCGAGCACGGACTCTCGGCTCAGGACGTCGGGAAACGCCTTGTGGACGTGGTAGTTCGTCATCGCCCAGCGGATGACGGTCTCGTTGCCGGCCCAGCCGCCGCGTGTGATCGGGACGCCGTACGGGTTCTGCTTCTGGAGCGAGGCGACCTCGTCCGCGTACCGGCGCACGTACGGGGCCAGGCGGTCGCGGTACTCGGGACCGAAGTACGGCATGGCCCGCACCGCCGCCGCGACGCTGAACCCGAGGACGCGGTCGAGGGCCGGCCAGACGAGCTCCTGGAAGCGGTCGGCGTAGAGCCTCTCCTTCGTCGTGAGGAGAAGCTGGAAGGCCGAGCCCATCTCCGCGGCCTGCCGGAACATCGCCTCCCGTGGCGGCTCGGCCCCGGGGACGGGTGCGGTGTGCTCGTCGGCCCAGGCCTTCTGCGCCGCGGCCAGGCATTCCGCGGCGAGGGCGTCGTCGTACCCTCGCAGCGCGCGGCTCGCCGCCGCGAGGGCCGCGCTCGAGACGTAGTTGATGCCGGCGGACCTCTCCGTGAACGCCCAGCGGTCGTCGGGGGTCCCGCTCGCCCGGCCGTTCGACTCGAAGGGCCTGAGAGCGGGGTCGTACGGGAGGCCGTCGGTCTGGGTCGACCAGTCGCCGAGGTGGGTGTACTGGTGGAGCTGGGGCGCAATGATGTCCTGGATCGCCCGCCCGAAGGCCCGGTGCTGCGCGACGAGCGCGAGCGCGCCGTGCTCGATCTGCTGGAGGAGGTCCGGCCGTCCGTCCGGGTGGTGGATGTCGACGTAGCGGCCGGACTCGTCGACGAGCGTCTCGTCACGCTGCGGCCGGAAGAGCTCCCAGGTCTCCGCGAGGTACACGACGGTGGCCGAGTGGGAGACGGTGCGGATGTCGTCGTCGCCGGCGTCGGTCCAGCCGCCGACGTTCAGGCCGGGGATGTGCTCTCCCGGCGCGTACCGCGTGTCGGTGGAGGGGCCCATCTTGAAGCCGTCGAAGTGCTGGTGATCGACCGGCGCCTGGCGGGCGTCGTCCATGTGTGCCGCCCCGTGCCACACCCGGTACGCCTCCTTCACGAACATGTGGTCCATCTGCACCGGGAGCCACACGTCGAGCGTCTGGTGCCAGATGTCCGCGTAGGCCGTGGGCGAGATGGGGAACGTGGGCGTGCGCTCATTGCCGTAGCGAAGGAAGTAGAGCCCGGGGCGCTCGATCGCGCTGAAGTCGAAGGTCGCGTACCGGTAGCGCAGGTACTCCCCCCACGGCTCTACCTTGGCCTGGAGCCGCACGATCGCGTCGCCCTGAGCCGTGACCTCGACCACGGACACGGAACCGAGGGGCGTGTCGTCCGCGTCGAGCTCGACGACGCCCCGCTTCTTCTGCGCGGGGTGGTAGCCCGCCTGGGAGAAGGCGATCACGGGCGCGCGCTTCCAGCCGTCGATCGTGTTGGGGCGGATCGACCATTCGACGACCTTCCCCGTGGCCTTCGCGGGGAGGAGCGTCCGTACGACGAACCACCCGTTCTGGGCCACGTTCCGGCCGTCGAGGAGCGCCAGCCCCTCCGCACTCTCGATCGTCACCCGCCGCTCCGGATCCTCGGGAGCGAGGACGAGCGTCTTGCCGCTCGCGAACGGCGCGGCCTCGACGTACTCGTTGCGTCCGCGGTCGTCGAACGTCGAGTGGCCGGCGAACTGCCGAATCTGCGTCGACGCCGGCAGGACCTTCACGGGCCCGGAAGGATGGAGCGGGAGGATGCCCGGCCGCCCGTCGCAGAGGTAGGTCCTCTCGAAGTAGGCGCTGGGCAGGAACTCGAGGTTGAGCCCGGCCCGTCCGGCGAGCCTCTCCGGCAGCGGCCGGTCGAGGAAGACGCCGACCCGGACGCCGCGCCCGTCCGCCTTCACGAGGACGCGGGAGTCGAAGTCGAAGTCCTCGTAGCGGAGCGTGACCTCGATCGTGCCGGCCTGCCTGTCGACGGTGCGCTTGACGAGCTTCGGGATCTGGTCCCACTGCTCGGGCGTCGGCTTGAGGCGCACCGCGCCGCCGGTGGCGGTGCGCACGCCGTGGTGGACGAGCTCGATGCCGGCGGTCTTCTCGTCGAAGAACATGCCGTCGTACTCGCTGCTGAACACCAGCACGCTCAGTCCCCTCGTCTCGAAGTACTCCCGGTCGTTCAGCCGGAGCGCGCCGTCCGCGGCCAGCAGGGGACTCGCCGGGACGGACGCCACGAGGGTGAGCGCCGCCACCACGGCGAGGGCCCCACGAACCGCAGATTCCTTCATGGCGTCCTCCATTCGGCCGGTGCGGAAACGCCGAGGCATGGACGGTGACTCGGGCTGGGCCCGGGCACTCACGCCGAAGGGCGCTCGGACCATCGGAGCACACGCAGGGCGCGCAGCGTGTTCCATCGGCTGGGCTGCCCCACGGCGGCATCGATCTCGACGGCCATCGCCCCGGGGTGGCGGTGCTCGAGCGCCCATCGCCCGTCGGCGTCGCGCTTCGACTCGACCAGGTCGATGGCCTCGGCGAGTCGCTCGTCGGGCGGGACGGAGGCCGCCCGGAGGTACTCGAGCCCCCGCAGCACGTCGTAGTGCCACCACGTCGGAAATGCGAAGCGCGCCCATTCGGCGTCGATCACCTCGCCGGTCGATCGCCGGCGGAGGAGACGGCGCTCGAGGAGGTACTCCTGTCCGCGGAGACGGGCCCCCGTCACCTCCGGGGTCCCTCCGCTCGCGCGTTCGTGGGCGAGAAGGGCCTCCAGCACGCAGATCGTCGTGTGGAACGACGACCGCGTCGAGCCGTTGGCGGCCTCGCAGTTCCACCCGCCGTCGGGCAGCTGCTCGCCGAGCAGCCGGTCGACGATTCGCCGGACGTCCTGGCCGAAGTAGGCGCCGACCGCTCCCACCTGCCCGTTGATGCAGGGCTCCACCTCGCCCGCGAAGAAGGGGTTTCCGTCCGCTTCCGGCGGCGCGCACCCCCGCCAGGTCACGCGATCCCGGACGAGCCGCAGCGCGCGTCGCGCCGGTTCGCTCGCCGGATCGAGACCCAGGTCCCGCAGCAGCATGAGGACGTGCATCGTGGAGATCCACTGGTTCTTCTTCCACGCCGCTCCGCCCCAGAGGCCGTCGGCATCCTGGAGGGCGATGAGCCGCGCGCCCGCGCCCGCGGTGGCGACCCGCGCCCGCTCGGTCGCGACCTCCTCGGCGGGCGCATCCGTCAGGTCTCGCATCACCTGCCATCGGACGGAGGGGTCGGAGTCGAGCAGCCAGTGGACGACGCTCGAGGATCTCTCCCTCCGGGCGGGGTGCATCGAGGGATCGTACAGTAGTCGCGCCACGTCCGCGGTGGTCGGAGGACGGCACGGAATCCGGACGCGAGCGCTCGTCACGGGCGGCCACGAGGCTCGGGAAGCGGCCGGCGCTCCCCGCTACCGCCTCTGCGAGGCCGACCCGCCTTCCAGGACGATCTTTCCCTCGACGCCGCCGGTGGCGAGGAGCTCGAGCGCGGCGCGGGCCTCGAGGAGGGGGAAGCGTCGCGCGATCAGGGGGTCGATCTTCCTCTCGGCGAGGAGGGCGAAGATCTTCGGCAGGTCCTCGCGGAACGGGCGCGGGTCGCGGCGATAGAGCATCGTGATGCCGTAGAAGGCGCCCCGGCGGCCCCGCAGGCGCGTGGCCAAGAGCGCCCGCGCGACCGTCAGCACGGTCGACAGGCGGCCCTTCGTTCCCGCGAAGCCGTAGCCCACGACCATCCCGCCCCGTCGGGTGGCGCCGATGCACGCGGAGACGCTCGCGCCGCCGATGCCGTCGAAGGCGAAGTCGACCCCTGCGGGCACGACGGCGCGCACGAGGCGGTCGAGACGGCCCGCGCGGGAGTCGACGGGCGTGGCGCCGAGGGCCCGTACCGTGCCATGCTTCGCGGCCGAGGCGGCGCCGAGCGTCCGGACGCCGGCCCGGCGGAGGATCTGCAGGGCGGCGGTGCCGACGCCACCGGCCGCACCCGTGACCAGCGCGGTCCGGTCACCGGCCTCGCCCACCCTCGCCGTCCGGTGGATCATCTGCCAGGCCGTCACGTGATTGAGGATCACGGCCGCCGCGCCCGTGTCGGACACGGTGTCGGGGATCGGCAGGAAGTGCTCGGCCCCGCGCACGACGACCTCGGCGTAGCCGCCCCACACCGTGAGGGCCGCCACGCGCTGGCCGATGGAGAAGCTCCTCACACCGCTGCCCAGCGCGTCCACGACGCCCGCGATCTCGTACCCGGGCACGAAGGGAATCCGAGGTGCGAAGGCGTACGAGCCGTCGAGCATCGTCAGGTCCGTCGCGCCGATGCCCGTTGCGCGGACCCGGACGCGCAGCTCTCCCGGTCCGGGCTCCGGGAGAGGCAGCTCCACGACCTGCAGCGCCCCCGGGCCACCTCTCCCGGTCAGCATCACCGCACGGTAGGTCTTCATTCCGGCTCACCTCAGCATAGCCGACGTGCCGACTCGGTCGGTGCGGGGTCGGGCACGGTGTGGGCGAAGCTGCGACGCTCCTCGACGGCGGACGAATCCTCGCCGTCTCGCGGGCCGAGGGTGCACCGAGTGGTCGCGCGTCCCGGTGGGGGGTCGACGGCCTTTGTCTTCTCTACCGGGGCTGCTGCCCACCGAGGTCCGGGGCCCGTCTCCCTCCCCCCCCGGAGTTCCTCGCCGCGCGCGAAGAGCTGGTCGTCGGCGGGCGAGGCTTCGAGGGGGTGTTGGGCCAAGCCTGCGCCATCGGGAGCCGGCTCGGGCCCCGCGCGGCCGGATCAGAAGAGGTAGTCGGTGTTGACGAAGTTCGAGGTTCGCCCGCTCAGGATGCCGTGCAGGAGGGCCCGGTTCGCGTCGTCGCCCGGCGCGGCGACCATCGAGCGGATCGAGAAGCAGCGCAGGGCGTCGGAAACGGAGAGCGTCGCCTCGGCGCTGTCCTTGCGGCCCGTGAACGGGTAGACGTCGGGGCCGCGCTGGCACTGCGTATTGAGGTTGACGCGGCAGACCTGGTTCGCCAGCACGTCGACGAGCGGGCCCACGACGGCCGGGTCACGGCCGAAGACGCTCGCCTGCTGGCCGAAGTCCGAGGCCACGATCTCGGCCACCACCTCGTGGACGTCGTCGAAGGGCGAAACGGGGACGACGGGGCCGAACTGCTCGACCGAGTGCAGGCGCATCTCCGGCGACACCGGGTAGACGACCGCCGGGAAGTAGAACGTGCGGTTGACGAGCCCGCCGTTGGCGTTCACGACCCGTGCGCCGTGCGCGAGCGCGTCGTCCACCAGGGCCCGCAGCGAGGCGGCCTTGTTCTCCTCCGGCAGCGGGGTGAGCCTCACTCCCGGCTCCCACGGCAGGCCGAAGGGCAAGGCGTCGACGGCGTCGGAGAGCCTCTCCAGGAAGCGCTCGGCCAAGGGCCGCTGCACGTAGACGAGCTTGATCGCCGTGCAGCGCTGGCCGTTGAAGGAGAGCGCGCCGGCCACGCACTCGCGCACCGCGAGGTCGAGGTCCGCGTCGCCGAGCACGATCGCGGGGTTCTTGGCGTCGAGGCCCAGGATGCAGCGCAGGCGGTTGGGTCGGGGGTGCTGCCTCCTCAGGACGTTCGCGACGCGCGAGGAGCCGATGAAGGCGAGCGCCGCGACGTCGCCCGACTCGACCAGCGGCCCGGCGACCGTGCGGCCGTCCCCGTTCACCACGTTGACGACGCCGGGCGGGAACGCTTCGGCGAAGGCGCGGAGCAGCGGTGCCTGGCAGAGCGCGCCGTAGCGGGGCAGCTTCGCCACGACCGTGTTGCCCATGATCAGCGCGGGCAGGAGAGTCGTGAACGTCTCGTTGAGCGGGTAGTTGAAGGGGCCCATGCAGAGCACCGGACCGAGCGGCGCGCGCCGGATCTGGGCCAGGATTCCGGCGCCCGAGGAGAAGCGCCCCGCCGCGCGGTCCATCTCCTTCAGGCTCTCGACGGTGTCCCGCACGTACTGGACGGTGCGGTCGAACTCCCTCTCGGCGTCGGCGCGCGTCTTGGCGATCTCCCACATGAGGAGCCGCACGGACTCCTCGCGCACCTTCTCCATCGCGGCGAGGAACGCCAGCACAGCCTCGACGCGCGCGCCGACGCTCATGGTGGGCCAGCGGCCGCGACCGTCGTCCCAGGCCCGGACGGCGGCGGCGAGCGCCTCGAGCGCCTCCTCCTTCGTCAGGGCGGCGTGGGGACCCATGGGCCGCCGCTCGACGCGCCCGTCCCGCTCGACGCAGATCGGCGACGAGACGTCACCCGTCGGGCCTCCCCACCGCCGCACCTGGCCGTCGACCAGGTACAGGGTGCCGTCGGCGCACGTGCCCCCGCCCGGCGCGAAGTCGGCCGAGGCGGGCACGTCTTCGATGCGGGGGAAGAGCGACTCGAGGTGCGGGCGGGCTTCGCGGGCGGGCATGGCGGCCTCCGGACGCATGGCGACGACGGCAGGATAGCGCAGGCGACGACGGCCCGACGCCCGTGCCGTCACGCCGGCGTCGAGTCTTCGTTCACCGCCCGGCAGCGCGCTGCTTCCTCCGCTGCTCCTCGAACTCCCGCCACATGCGCTCAAGGACCGGCTTCATCTGCTGCGGGTCGCGCACGATCTGCAGGGAGACGAGCCGGAAGTCGGTCGGCCCCGGCATGCCCGCCCAGTTCCGGAACTCGTCCGGGCGCGGCGGACCGCCGGGCGCGCCGGCCGGGGGGATCGTCTGCGGCAGGCGGAACGCGTACATGCTGCCGCCCGCCAGCGGCTCGTGCGGGTAGCGCAGGAGCCACGGGCAATGGTGGCCGTCGAGGATCATCCCCGCCGACACCACCGCCCACTGGCCGGCGTCACCGGGCTCCGGTGTCTGGCAGTTCCAGAGCCTTCCTTGCGGCACGTAGACGGTCGGCTCCGTGAAGCCGTATTCGTCGAGGAGCACGTTCGCCAGGTGCCTCTCCTCCGCGAACCGTCGAACCTCGGGGAAGCTCTGGCACCAGTCCAGGTTCGAATCGTTCACCAGCGTGAAGCCCTCGCGGCCCATGCTGAGCGAGTTCAGGAACGGGATGTAGTTCGGGTAGGCGCGGATCGCCGTCGCCAGGGAGAGGAGCACGAGACCGCAGGCGAGCCAGGGCAGCGGGCGCGCGAGGGGTGTGCCGCTCCTCCTCAGGCGAGCGATCGCGCGCGGCAGCGGCGCGAGGAGAAGGATCAGGAGCGCCATGGGGACCGAGAAGTGCCGAATGCTGATGTCGAGCTGGCTCAGGAGGCAGAAGGCGACGAACACGACCAGGAAGACCCACGTCGCGCGCCAGTGGAGCTGCCTTCCGATGGGAACGATGGGCCCGTCGGGCCGCCGTCCGCGCCTCGCGGCGAACGCCACGGGGATCCCGAGCGCGAACACGCCGAGCGCCGCGAGCGGTGTCTTGAGGGCGAAGAGCAGCGGGAAGTAGAACCACACGCCATGGGAGTAGGCGTGCTCCAGGACGAACGTCGGCCGGACCGAGGTCATGAGGAAGAGCCCCAGCCCGAGGAGGAACGTCCACGCGGGCATCAGGAGCCGGCGGAGCACGATCGACGGAGCGCTGTCTCCGAGAAACGCGAGCGCAGTCGTGGGTTGTCTGAAGGAGAGCAGGAAGT
>Ga0335080_10000374_pt1 | contig 40793 bp, 34 predicted proteins | sample Lox_Sample_34_FD_206720 | JGI IMG/M metagenome (GOLD analysis project Ga0335080, IMG submission 206720) | Soil microbial communities from Loxahatchee National Wildlife Refuge, Florida, United States - Lox_Sample_3.4 | ecosystem: Environmental > Terrestrial > Soil > Wetlands | place: USA... | reverse complement strand
CCGTGCGGCCCTCGCAACTTTCTCCCGCCTCGGCGGGCAGCATGTCGTAGAGCTTTGCGACTTTGAGCTGCGGGTCGCCGATCATCGGATAGTTAACCTTGTGACCCTGGGTCTCTTCGATGTCGGCTGCCCACTTGCCGTGATTGGTCACGGGATCGACGCTGAGCCCGATGATCTTTGTGTTGCGTTTGGCGAATTCCGGCTGCAAACCTGCCATGTAGCCCAGTTCAGTTGTACACACCGGGGTGAAGTCCTTGGGGTGCGAAAACAGGATTGCCCAGCCGTCCCCAATCCACTGATGAAAGTCGATGGCGCCCTGGGTGGTATCGGCGCTGAAATTGGGAGCTTCGGAATTAATACGTAGAGACATGATCGTTCCTCGCGATTCGGATTTTGGGGAGTGAACTACACCTTCTATCCATGTGATGTTTGGCGGTCGAACAACGCTTCAGGCAAATAAGCCGGAGTCGTTACGGTATTTTCGGCATCCGTATGTTATCTCATCGGAGGATGGGCTGGCTGCGAAACAGGAACTGGCTCGCCGATACGAAAATATGACGCGAAAACTCTCATTGGTACAGGTCGACGTGTTCACTGATCGCGCGCTTGCCGGCAACTCGCTGGCGGTGATTCTTGACGGGCGCGGCCTTACTACCGAACAGATGCAGGCCATCGCGCTGGAAATGAATCTGTCGGAAACGACGTTCATACTTCCGGGAGACGCGGCCGCGGACAAGACGCGAGGCACTCGGGTGCGCATCTTCACGGTGCAGGAGGAGCTGCCGTTTGCGGGACATCCCACACTGGGCACGGCATTTGTCATTCGAGGCGATTCGGGCGCGACGGAAGTGCGGCTCGAGCTGAATGTCGGCGTTGTGCCGGTGCGCTTCACGCAGCCGGCTTCCGCGCCGCTGGCGTTTGGCGAGATGACCCAGATCGACCCAGAGTTTGGCGCCATCCACGACGCCGACGCGGTCGCCGCCGTCACCAACCTGAGTCTAGACGATCTCGTCAGCGCGGCGCCGATCCAGACTGTCTCGACCGGCGTGCCGTTCACGATCGTGCCGGTGCGTTCAGTGAAAGCGTTGCAAAACTTAAGGCTCGACGTGCCGCGCGCGCTCGAATACCTCGACCGCTCGGGCGGAAAGTTCTTCTACTTTGTAAGCCGCGAGACCGTCAACCCGAAGGCTCGCCTTCATGCGCGCATGATTTTCTACAACGGGGAAGATCCGGCGACGGGTTCGGCGGCGGGTTGCTGCTCGGCCTGGATGGTTGCGCACGACGTTGCCGGCAGCGATGAGCAGGTGATGATCGAACAAGGGCTCGAAATGCATCGTCCGAGTTGCATTTTTGTTCGTTCCAGCAAGCGAGATAACCAAGTCGTCAATGTGCGCGTCGGTGGAAATTGTGTAGAAGTTCTCCGCGGAGAAATTACTTTAACAATCTAAGCAAGTCCGGGCTGCTGAAATTGCGGGTGTGAGCATGTAGCACGAACTTGCCAACCACTCGTGTGCCATTAGCGCGTGCGGCACTTTACCGGAAGTGCGTCTGCGATTTAGGATTCAACTCGCTCTGCAACTCAAAAAAGAAAAAGTGGTGACGACAATCCCCCGGTCACACCGATGAAGCCAAAGAAAACAATTCTCTGCGTCGACGATAACGAACAGGCACTTTCCATACGCAAGATCATGCTGGAAACACGCGGGTATCGCGTGATTGCGTGCAACAACGGCGAAGCTGCATTGGCGGCGTTCCGGCGCGGCAACATCGATCTTGTGCTGACCGACCTCATCATGCCGGGAGTCGATGGGTCCAAACTGATTGCGGAAATAAAGTCGCTCTCGCCGCAAACCCCGGCAGTACTCATCTCGGGTCAGGTGAAAATCTACGAGCGCGATACGCTCGCCGATGCTTTTCTTCCCAAGGGAATGTACGAGCCGGCCGACCTGCTGGAGAAAATTCGTTTGCTGCTGGTGCGCAAGCGCGGGCCCAAGCGTCCGGTGGAATTGCGTGAGCGCCCGGCGGAGCATGCCACGGTGGCGTAACCGAATCGCACCATTCAAGTTTCCGCCAAATTTAATTCCGCAGGGGCGAGTCAGGTTTCAGGCTGAAGACTGAGGGCCGCCTTTCGTGTGATATGGTTTTCAATGGATGCCGGCGTTCATTGAAGCCAGGGAACTGCGGAAAACTTATCGTGTGGGCAAAGTGGATGTGCCCGCGCTGCGCGGCATCTCCTTCGGCGTGGAGAAGGGCGAGTTTGTAACGGTGGTTGGCCCGTCGGGAAGCGGCAAGTCGACGCTCTTTTATATGCTAGGCGGCCTGACCCGGGCGGACTCGGGCAGCGTCACAATCGATGGCGTGGATTTCGCCACGCTCTCCGATGGCGAACGCACGCGCCTGCGCAAGAGCAAAATCGGATTTGTCTTCCAAAAATTCAATCTCCTGCCGACGCTCAGCGCGCGCGGAAATATAGAGATTGCCTCCGACATCGCCGGCCGTGGAGCGCCCGACCCAGTTTTCCTAAAACAAATTACGGAGATGCTGGGCATCGCGGGACGCCTGGATCATCGTCCCAATGAACTCTCGGGCGGCGAGCAGCAACGCGTCGCGCTGGCGCGGGCGCTGATCAATCGCCCGGCGATCGTCCTCGCGGACGAGCCGACGGGAAACCTCGACTCGAAAAGCTCGGCTGCAGTGCTGAACATGTTGCGCACGTCGAACAAAGAACTCGGGCAGACGGTGCTCATGATTACGCACAATCCCGAGGCAGCCGAGTACGGCAATCGCATTATCCACATGCGCGACGGGGAGATCGTGGCGCCGGAAGAAGATCCGCAGTGGGCTCCGCACCATCCCGCCGAAGGGTTGCAGCCCTAGGCGGACAGGTGTAGCAGACAGGTTCCCAAAATGTCATATCGCGACGAATTCACCAAACCGATTCTTCCCGGCACGGGGGCGAGCGACTACGAGCGCTACCTGCGCACCGACGAATTGCTGGCGCTGCAAAAAGCGCCCGGCGACCTCTCGCACAAGGATGAGATGACATTCATCGTCGTGCATCAGGCCTCGGAGTTGCTGATGAAGGGCGCAGCTTTCGAACTGGAACGGGCGCTCGAACATCTGGAGCGCGGCGACCATGGCAACAGTTCGCGTTTGATCCGCCGCGCCAATCAGATGGTCGAGCCGCCGATCACGCTCCTGCACATTCTCGAGACCATCACGCCCTACGACTATCACATTATCCGGGCAGGGCTTGGCCATGGAAGTGGACTCGACTCACCGGGATTTCTCGCGCTGCTTCACGTTGGCCCGCGCCTGGGGATCGCATTTCATGAACAACTGCAGCGCGCCGGTCTGACCGCCGATGACCTTTATCGCCGGCACGAAGAATTCTTCGGCCTCCACGATGTGGCCGAGCGCCTGGTCGACTTCGACGAGCGCATGCAACTCTTCCGCTTCCATCACCTCAAACTGGCCGAGCGCATTATTGGGGGTCGCGTGGTCGGGACAATGGGCACGCCCGTAGAGGTTTTGCAGCAGCGCATGGAGCACTGGCTCTACAAAGACCTGTGGGACGTGCGCAACAAAATCACGGCTGCGGCAAACATCGCCCCAGCCGCGAAGTAGAAAATTGGTTTAATCTCCGAATATGAAGGGCGTTCGGTTAGTGCCGGCCCACGTGGCCGCGCCCGTCCCTCCACTCGTTCCCCTTGAAATGCTCGATCTTGTCGAAGCGCCTTCCAGGCTCAGCCCTATCGCCGCGATGCGGCATGGGCCCGTGATAGCCATGCTCCGGATGGAAGCGATTGTTGACGTGTCCTCGGAAGCCGGAGGGGCCATGGAACCACGGCCCGGCGCCAATGAAGACGCCGCCGACAAACCACTCCGGTCCGTAGTAGCCATAGGGGGCGCAGTCGTAGGGCGGGACGTCATAGTAGCCGTAAGGGCATACCGGCGCGACTCCAATGCCAACTTCTACCTGGGCCGGCGCGGTGGAGGGAACTGCCGCGAGACAGATGGCGACGGCTGCCGCCAGTGCAAGAAATTTGAATCCGTTCATTCGATTATCCTCACTGTCATGCAATTGGGTTGATGGATCTCTCACGCGCCCGCAGGTTGCGCGCTTCATGTCATCAACATGTTTCCCAGAATCGGGCAGGCAATTTCGATTCAGTTTGGCCGCGAACGGTTGGCTCTCGACTCACCAGATCAGACGTTACGATCTTCCGATGTTTCCCAGAGCTAAAGCGCTGGGCTGCTTTTGTTTGCCCGTCCGGGGGCTGGAGCCTTGTTTGCTGGCTTCCTCTACGGTCGTGGAGAAACTGAGCGGGTGGCTACGTGGCGGAAGCGCGGGCCGGTGAACCGGAGATCAGTTCCTGTTCGGCGGCCGGGGGGCGCTTGAATTGCTTGCTTAACGCGAGTCCTTGTTGCTGATAGGACGATCCGATGGAAACGCCGTAAACCTTGTCGGGCTCGGCGGCCATGTCGTAATAGGCGAGTCTTCCGACCAGCTGATCGTCTTCGAGCAGGCAGGGAATCTCATGGGCGCGGACTTCGAGGACGGCTCTGGTGCCATCGATCTCGCCCTTCTGGCCGTATCCGAATCCCGGGTCAAAAAAGCCAGCGTAGTGGACGCGGAACTCTCCCATGGTGGGATCGTAGGGAAACATCTCGGCGGCCTGATCGGGCTTTACGCGAACTTTATTTTTGGACACGAGAATGTAGAAGGTATCGGGTTCGAGGACGATGCGGCCGGTCCTGGGCCGAGGGATGGCATCCCAAAAGTCGGCGATTTCATAGTGGTTGACTTTGGCCAGGTCGATGGGGGGCTGATGTTTCTTGGCCTTGTAGGCGACGGTGGGAGAGTGTCCATCGCCTTCGAGATCGACTGTGATGGGCCAGCCGCGATGGATCGAAGGCGTATCGGGCTCATCTTCGCGCACGCGAAATTCGTTTTTGGCGAGAGTCTTGAGGCGGTGGTCGGTGGTGGGAGTGGCACTGCCCTTTACGAACCGGATCTGGTTGAGCTTGAGGCCCTGGCGCACGATGACGGGAAAAGTTCTGGTGACGACCTCGACATAGAGTTCGCCGCGGTAACCTTTGGGGACACGCTCGAATTCGGCGCCGATGACGGGGTCGGCGTACTCGGTGATCAGCCGGGTGAAGATATCGAGGCGGCCGGTGGTGCTTTTGGGATTGGCAATTCCGTAGACATCATCGGGGAGAGCGAGGCTCTCCATGAGTCGGATGATGTAGACGGAGTTTTCCTTGAGGACGGCACCTTCGCTGAGATCGAGCTTTTCGAGGAGGAGATCTGGAGCGGTGGCTTTGGTGATGAGGGTCGCGGACTCCGCGGGGAGAAAACTGGCGCGGACGCGATAGGCTTCGCGGCCGAGGCGCAGGTCGATGCTGGCTGGCTGAATCTGACCGGCGGAGGGTTCGGGATTGGCACGAATTACACCGCCGGCGATGAACTGCTCGATCTCCTGGGCGGGGAGAATGCCCTTTTTGGTGGAGCGGCCGTTGACGGGGAAAAGATGTTTTTCTTCAGGGCTGTCCATTCGGTATCCCGATAGATTGATCGGCGCTTAGGCGGCCGATGGTTTCGTCAAGTGTTTCCGGGAGAGGATCTCCCATGCAGAAAATATAGCCGGCACGGCGCAAGATCGATTCCAAGGTTGGGACGGCCCGCTCGAATCCGCTGTTGATCTCGACATAGACAGGTACGACGTGGACGCTGGGCACTTTCCGGCTCCTGAGTTTCGGGGTTGGGACAACTGCATGGCTGGGTTCCACGTGCTGTTCACTTTATCCGCTCATTGGTGGGAGCGTCAACGCCCCGGTTTGGTGCAAAAAGGCGGGAAGGTGAAGCAGCGAGCCAGCGGAGGTCGGGAGGAAGTGCCTCAGTTTGAATTTCTGAGCGCAGTCCATCGGGCGAGTCGCGCGATTAAGCGGGAACGTACGTCAACCGAATCAAGTCATCGGCGATTAAATCGCTGGCCACCAGGTGGAGCGGCGGCCGAGGGCCGGCGAAGAATGGCGTGCCACCCCCAAGCACGACGGGGCGGAGGTAGAGTCGATACTCGTCGATAAGGCCGGCTTCGGTCAGGCTTTGCGCCAGGGCTGGTCCGGCAACTTCAATCTCGCCAGGCAGGTCGGCCTTCAGCTTGCGTATCGCTTTCTCGAAGTCGTCCGCGACAAGCGTGGCGTTGGGGCCAACGAACTTGAGAGAGTTCGAGACGACCCACTTGGGCTGGCTCCGCCAGGCCACCGCGAACTCGCGATCGTCCGCGTCCCAATCCGGAGAATCTTCGTCCCAATACCGCATGATCTCGTACGTGCGGGTCCCGTAGATGCTGCCGGTCAGGCCACGAACCAGCTCGACGAAGTGACGGAAGGCCGCAGGCGCAGGCGGGCCAAGCTTCATGTGGTCGACATAGCCGTCGAGGGACTGGCTCAATCCATAGACAAGCTTTGCCATGCTCAAAACTCCCCGCGAAGTTCTTCAGTATAGCTTGAGGCGGCGGGGCGCGGAATTCAGGCTGATGTCGGGTAGTGGTTCAGTTTTGAAAATACTGTCCTTTCAGCGGCTAAAGCCGCAATGAAAGAACGACGCTTACGGCACGGCCGAAGCCGTGCCCTTTCACAACCCGATTTAAAATGCACGACGTACCGAATCGGGGCGAACTTGGTGCCCGCGCCAATTCGGGCGTAAAATGCTAAGAAAATCAACCTACGGTGGAGCACTCGCTCCGGAACCCCAGGTTTTAAGAGAGCCTCAATGAACAGGACAAGACTGACCCTACTTCTTGCTGCGTTGGCTGCGTCGCTTGCGGCGACCGTTTCGGCGGACACGGTTGTCGAGGAGATCGTGGCGCGCGTCAACAACGGCATCATTTCACGTTCGGAATACGTGCGCAGCCGCGACCAACTGAAGCTGGAGGTTCAGCAGCAGGAACCGGGGGACGCCGACCGACTGTTCGCCGAGAAGCAGAAGGACGTTCTGCGCGACTTGATCGACCAGCAACTACTGCTGCAAAAGGGCAAGGATCTGGGGATCACGGGGGACACAGAACTGGTCAAGCGGCTGGACGAGATGCGCAAGCAGATGAACCTGGAGACGATGGAGGACCTGGAAAAGGCGGCGCAGGCGCAGGGCGCATCCTATGAGGACTTCAAGGAGAACCTGCGGACGCAGATCATCACGCAGAAAGTCATCGGCCAGGAAGTGGGGTCGAAGCTGGCGATGGGCAAGGATGAGGTGCAGAAATTTTACGACGCGCATAAGGCGGAGCTGGAACATCCGGAGCAGGTGCGGCTGAGCGAGATCCTGATCGTTCCGAAGCCGGCGGCGAAGCCCGCAGGGCCGAGCGGCAAGCCGGAAGCGCCGACGGAGGCGGAGAATGAGGCCGCGCTGGCAGCCGCGAAGGCGAAGGCGGATGACCTGCTGGCGCAGATTCGCAAGGGCGGAGACTTCGCGGATCTGGCGAAAAAGTTGTCGGATGGACCGTCGGCGAAAGATGGCGGGGACTTGAGCTACTTCAAACGCGGCACACTGGCAAAGGAACTGGAAGACAAAGTGTTCACGCTGAAAACCGGCGAGGTGACGGATGTGATCCGGACCAAGCAAGGGTATGTGATCCTGAAGGTCGCCGAGCACCAGATGGCGGGGGTTCCGACGCTGAAGGAAGTGGAGCCGCGGATTCAGGATGCGCTTTACATGGAGAAGCTGCAGCCGGCGCTGCGCGCTTACCTGACCATGCTGCGCGAACAAGCGTACATCGACGTAAAGACGGGATACCTGGATACGGGCGCGAGCGCGAATCAGACGAAGCCGGTCGAGACCGCGAACAAGGAAGAGGGCGCGAAGAGTCTGAAAAAGAAAAAGAAGCTGGGCGTATTTTAGGCTAAGCTGGCTGACGCCCAGATGTAGCGAGCCGGCAATCCCCCACGCCGGCGGTGGCGCGGCGCTGGCGGCGCGAGCCAGGCGTTCTCTATTCGGCGGTGCGTTCGATCCAGCGGCAAGCGATTGGCGGAGGCTCATGAAAGAATTTTTTATCTGCGAGTGCCATCTCCAGGAGAACAAAGTCATCACCTCCTCCTTCGTGGTGGCGTCGAAACAGGTCAAGCCGAAGAAGAACGGTGAGCCTTACCTGGCGCTCACGCTGGCGGATCGCACGGGGCAGATCGAAGCGAAGATGTGGGACAACGTCGAGGAGTTCATCGACGCCTTCGAGCAGGACGACTTTCTGAAGATCAAGGGCCTGATCAACCGGTACAAGAATCGCTTTCAGCTGACGATTCACAAGCTGCGGCGGCTGGCGGAAGGCGAGATCGATTACACCGACTACCTGCCGAAGACGAATAAAGACATTGGCGAATTGTGGCGAACGCTGGCGGACTTTGTGGGGACGTTTCAGAATCCGCATTTGAAGGCGCTGGTGGAATCGTTCATGTCGGACCCGGAGATCGCAGAGCGCTACCGCAACGCGCCGGCAGCGAAGACGCTGCACCATGCCTACATCGGCGGACTGCTGGACCACGTAGTGTCGCTGTTCCGGTCGTGCGACCTACTGTGCCGAAATTATCCGCAGATCAACCGCGACCTGCTGCTAACGGGAGCCTTCCTGCATGACATCGGGAAGATTCACGAATTGACCTATAACCGGTCGTTTTCCTATACGACGCGGGGGCAATTGCTCGGGCACATGATCATCGAACTGGAGATGCTGCAGGCGAAACTGGCGAAGCAGCCGGATTTTCCGGCGGAGTTGAAGACTCTGCTGGAGCACATGATCATCAGCCATCATGGGCAATACGATTTTGGATCGCCGAAGCTGCCGATGTTTCCAGAGGCGCTGATGCTGCACTATCTGGACGACCTGGATTCGAAGATGGAAGCGATGCGGGCGCACTTCGAGCGGGAGATTGGACTGGAAGGGCCGTGGACGAGCTACAACGGGTCGCTGGGGCGTCCGCTGCTGGATGCGCGGAAATTTGAGCAGGGCGAGAAAGCGGCGGCCGCGAAGAGTGGCTCCGAGGAGTCCGCGGCGGCGCCATCGACAGCAGCTCCGGCTGAGGCGGTTGCGCCGGACCTTTTCAGCGAGCAGAAGGCGTAGGGGCGGGAGTTGGCAGTCGTATTTCGCTGTTCGTCCTTTGTCACTCGCTGCTCGTCCTTCGTCCTTGGCCGTTCGCTCGCTTGCCTTGATCCCGGAACACTGAAATCGAGTATGGTTAACTGGTTTTGCTAAGGACTGAGGACTAACGACCGCCGACTGCACACCGCCGACTTCCCGCCGGCTTCGTACCCTGCGTTCATGGACTTGTCTCGATTCCGCACGATCAGCTTCGACTGTTATGGCACTCTGATCGAGTGGGAGGCCGGGATTCTGCCGGCTTTGCGGGGAGTGCTTGGCCGCCACGGGAAGACGCAGGCGGATGCGGCCATCCTTGAACTGTACGGAGAATTTGAGGCGCTGGCGGAGAGTGGCAGGTATCAGAGTTATCGCGATGTGCTGGGATCGGTGGTACGGGCTTTCGGCGAGCATCTTGGCTTTCAACCCGATTCCGAGGACATCCGTTCTCTTTCAGATTCGGTGGCTTGGTGGCCGCCATTTGCGGATACGGTGGCGGCGCTGCGGCAACTCAAGAGCCGCTACCGCCTGGCGGTGATTTCAAATATCGACGACGATCTATTTGCGGCAACGCGAAAATATCTGGGAGTGGAGTTTGATGCCGTAATTACGGCAGAGCAGGCAAGAAGTTATAAGCCGTCGCTCAATAATTTCAAGTTGGCCTTGAAGACACTGGATATTTCTCCCGAGCATCTCCTGCACGCAGGGCAGAGCATTTATCACGATGTGCTTCCCGCGCAATCGTTGGGAATCTCGACGGTGTGGGTGAACCGGAAGTCGGCGCGGCCTGGGGTGGGGGCGGTGAAGTCCGCGATGGGCCTTCCGGATATTGAAGTGCCGGACCTGGCGACGCTGGCAGTCCTGGCTCAGTGATGGGAGGTAGGCTTGGACTGGCGTGAGATCGTGTCCGGGATCACATCGGGATTGGGGCTGGGAGAATCTTTCTTTGGATCGCGGCGGTTACGAGTTGGGCTTTGTTGTGGATGTCGAGTTTGCGCATCAGGTTGAACTTGTGGGCTTCGACGGTTTTGACGCTGACGGCAAGCTCGGACGCGGCCTGGCGCACGGTGCGTCCTTCGGCGAGCAGGCGCATGACTTCCCGCTCGCGGGCGGTTAGATGGCTTCGGCGCATGGCAAGCGGAATGGCACCCTCGCGGCGGGGCGCGTCTTGGCGCAAGAGAGGAGCGATACCGGGACTCCAGGCGCGTTCGCCGCGGTTTACATCGCGGAGGGCGCGCAGTAGAAGAGCCGTCGGAGTATCTTTCAACAGATAGCCGTGGGCGCCCGAGCGCATCGCCTGGCGAACGTACTCCTTATCCTCATGGAGGGTGAGATAGACGACGTGAGTTCCGGGGCAATGCTCGTGGATGAGGCGGGCGGCCTCGAACGACGACATACCGGGCATGCCAATATCGAGCAGGACCAGGTCGGGACGGTGTTCGATGGTGACCTTGAGGGCTTGGCGGGCGTCGTCGGCTTCGGCCACGACTACAAAATCGGGGGCGTCTTCGAGAAGACGCCGCACCCCGTAACGCACCAATTCGTGATCATCCGCGATCACACAGCGAATGCGTTCGGAATTGCCGGGGAAAGCCGGTTCCGTCTTTACGGCCAAGACCACAGATACCTCGCATCCAAGCGCTGACAACGCCGACGCAGAGCCGGGCTTTCGGCCTGGGCGTTTCAACAAATCTGCGGCTATTGTAACCGCATTACGGGGGAGTCTGCCGCTCGGCGGGGAGGAAGTGGGACGGTCTGTTGCGCGGTACTTCATTTACAATTGCGTCTTTCCAATGCTGCGCTACTTCACGGCCGGAGAATCGCATGGCGAAGCGCTGGTGGCCTTTTTAAGCGGGCTGCCGGCGGGGCTGGAGATCGATCAGGCATATGTGGATCGCGAACTGTGGCGGCGTCAACAGGGCTATGGGCGCGGCGGCCGCATGAAGATCGAGACGGACAGGGCGCATTTTTTGTCGGGCGTGCATCACGGCAAGACGATCGGGTCGCCGATCGCGGTTTCACTGGAGAATCGCGACTGGCAGAATTGGAAGGACTCGCTGCCGGTGGAGGCGGGCGATCCAGAAAAGCACAAGCGGGTGGCGTCGCCCCGGCCGGGTCATGCCGACCTGGCAGGAGCGCTGAAATACGATTTCAGGGAAGCGCGGTATGTGCTGGAGCGTGCTTCGGCGCGCGAGTCGGCGGGGCGGGTGGCGATTGGCGCACTGGCCAAGCTGTTGCTGCGGGAGCTCGGAGTTGAAGTGCTGAGCCATGTGGTCGCGGTCGGGGCGGTGTCAATCGCGGACCGCGAGGTTGCATGGGAACAAATCGCGCCCCTGGCACAAAAAGACGAGGTGCTGCTTTCCTGCGCGGATGCTGAAGCGGAGAAGCGCATGAAAGAAGAGGTGGACAACGTTCTGCGCACCGGGGATTCGGTGGGGGGAGTGTTCGAAGTGGTGGCGCGGAATGTTCCGCCGGGTCTCGGCAGCTACGCGCAATGGGATGAGCGGCTAGACGGGCTCCTGGCAGGGGCGGTGATGTCGTTGCAGGCGGTGAAGGCGGTTGAAATTGGGAGCGGAATCGAAGCGGCGCAAGCGCCGGGCTCGGCGGTCCACGATGAGATTGGATACGAGCGCGAGGCGGGATTTGCAGGGTTCACGCGGACGCGCAACAACGCGGGAGGGATTGAAGGGGGCGTTTCCAATGGGCAGGAAATCCGGGTGCGCGGATATTTGAAGCCGATTTCGACGTTGCGGCGGCCCTTGCAATCGGTGGATTTCACGACGCGGGAGCCGGTGAAGGCGGCCTACGAGCGCTCGGATGTATGTGTGGTGCCGGCGGCGGGCGTGGCCGGCGAAGCGATGGTTGCGCTGACGCTGGCGGGTTGCGCGCTGGAGAAATTTGGCGGCGACTCGGTGAAGGAAACGAAGCGGAATTTTCAGGGTTACCTGGAGCAACTGAAACACTACTGAGGAATGATTTATCCCATCGTAAAATTCGGCGACCCGGTGCTCGAAAAACGGGCGGCCGACGTAACCAGCTTCGACGATGAATTGAAGAAGCTGATCGAAGACATGTTCGAATCCATGTATGCGGCTCGGGGGGTTGGCCTGGCGGCGCCGCAGATTGGGATTTCCAAGCGGATCGCGGTGGTGGACGTAACTTTCAAAGAAGACCCCGAGGCGAAGCTCGTACTGATCAACCCGGAGATCATCGGCAAGGAAGGGCGACAGCGCGGAAGTGAAGGCTGCCTGAGTATTCCGGAATTCCGCGAGGAGGTTTCGCGGGCGAAAATTGTAACGGTGCGCGCGCAGGATGCGACGGGCAAATATTTCGAGCACACGGGCGAGGACCTGCTGGCGCGCGCCTTCCTGCACGAGACCGACCACCTGAACGGAAAACTGTACATCTCGCACATCAGCGCACTGAAGCGGGACTTGATCAAGCGCAAGATCAGGAAGATGGTGAAGGCGGGGGAGTGGTAGAGGAGGCAGTTGCCAGTGGCCAGTTGCCGGTCGTCATGTCATCTTACGGGTTTGAACTGACAACTCAGCACCGACAACCGATCCTATGACTCTGGTTTTCTGCGGCACACCTTGGTTCGCAGTCCCGACGCTTGAGGCGCTGGTCGCCGCGGGGTATTCCGTGGCGCTGGTGGTCACCCAGCCGGACCGGCCGCGGGGACGCGGGATGGAATTGGTGGCTTCTCCGGTAAAGGAAGCGGCAATTCACCTGGGGCTTCCGGTTACGCAACCTGCATCGATCAAAAATAATTCCGAATTTCGCGGGCGGCTCGAACAGTTGCATCCCGAGGCAATCATTGTGGTCGGATATGGCCGGATCATTCCGCAGTGGATGATCGAGCTGCCGCGGCTGGGGAATTTGAACTTGCACGCATCGCTCCTGCCAAAATACCGCGGGGCCGCGCCGATTCAGTGGGCGATCGCAAACGGCGAGAAAGTCACCGGGGTCACGACCATGCGGATTGACGCAGGGCTGGATACGGGCGACATACTGCTGCAGCGCGAGGCGCCGATTTTGGCGGACGATACGGCGGAGACGCTCGGGCCGAGGCTGGCATCGACCGGCGCGGCGCTGATGCTGGAGACGCTGCGCGGGCTTGCGGGCGGGAAGGTAAAAGCGGTTCCGCAGGACGATTCGCGGGCGACGCTGGCGCCTATTCTGAAGAAAGAAGATGGGCGGATCGATTTTTCGCGGCGGGCCGCGGAGATAGCGAACCGCATGCGCGGATTCCGTCCGTGGCCCGGGGCATTTACAACTTTCCGAGGAAAGAACCTGCAGGTACACCGGGCCGAACCGGCGCCCAATGGCGGGAGGATATTGCCGGGGGCGATTGAGGTGAATGGAACGCGTCTGGTGGCCGGATGCGGCGAGGGAACAGCGCTCAATCTGATCGAAGTTCAACTCGACGGGAAACGGCGTATGAGCGCGCAGGGATTCATCAACGGATACCGGCTGAAGGCCGGCGATCGACTGGGGGAGTAGGGGAGATGGCCGTCTCTCCAGCCCGGGCAGCGGCTTTCGAAATTCTACAGAAGGTGGAGCGCGACAAAGCCTACGGCAGCGACCTTCTTCATTCCGATCGCTTTGGCGGGCTCTCGTCCGCAGACCACGGGCTTGCGACCGAGCTGGTGATGGGCGTTCTGCGGTGGCAGGCATGGCTCGATGGCCAACTGGCGCAAGCCTCGTCGCAGAGGCTTGAGCGGCTGGACCTGGAAGTACTCATCGCCTTGCGGCTCGGGCTTTATCAACTCGAAAATCTTTCGCGGATTCCGGCGCGCGCCGCGATTTTTGAGAGCGTAGAAATTGTCAAGATGGCACGCAAGGGATCGGCAGCGGCGTTTGTGAACGCTGTGCTCCGAAAGCTGGCCGGAGGTTTGACGAGTAAGAAGGCTGGGCCGGAGGCGGGAGCGGCGGGGCGGGACGCGTTGGCAGAAATCGGCAAGTCGGCGGATGCAATCGAGCTGGCGAACAATGCCTCGCATCCCGAATGGCTGGTGGAACGCTGGAGCGAACGGTACGGGCTGCGCGCCGCGCGGGAGATTTGCGGGTACGACCAGAGACCTCCGGCGACGGCGATTCACATCTATGACGATGGTTCATTGAAGGGTAGCGAGGATGAGCTGGCGCAGGCCGGCATCGAGGTCGTGGCAGGGCGGCTGCTCGCGAAGGCGCGGATTGTGGTCAGCGGGGATGTTTCGCGAACGCAGGTATACGAGAACGGCGGCATCGGAATTCAGGACGAAGCATCGCAACTGGTAGCGATGCTGGTTGGGCGCGGGGAAGCGATTCTGGATTGCTGCGCGGCGCCCGGGGGCAAGACTGCACTGGTGGCGAGGCGCAATCCGAGGTCGACCGTGGTGGCATCCGAGCTTCATGCTCATCGCGCGCGCGTGCTGCGGGGGCTGGTGAAATCGGCGAACGTGCGCGTGATCGGCGCGGATGCGCGGCGATTGCCGCTGGCGAGAACTTTCGACCGTATCCTGGTGGATGTTCCGTGCTCGGGGACCGGGACGCTGGCGCGCAATCCGGAAATCAAGTGGCGGCTGCGGGTCGAGGACCTGGCCGATTTGCAGTCGCGACAGATCGCAATCCTGCAGTCGGCGCTGGAGCGGTTGGCAGCGGGCGGGCGGCTTGTTTACTCGACCTGCTCTCTAGAGGGCGAGGAAAATGAAGCGGTGGTGGAGGCCGCGCTCAGCGGCGCAGGAGACTTGTCGGTCGCGGATTGCCGCGACGAACTGGAAAGTCTGCGGCGGTCGGGCGATTTGCGGGTGAGCGAGATCGACACGCTGCTGTCAGGGACCTACCTGCGTACCATTCCCGGCGTGCACCCGTGCGATGGGTTCTTCGCCGCGATCATTGAACGACGGCTGTGATACAGAAAGGGGGGCTAGCGGACTTCGAAGTTGACGACGGCGCCGGCGACGACCTTTTGCCCAGGCGCGGGGGATTGAGTCACGATCATGCTCGCGGTATTGGGTTGAGGCGAGGCGGGCGTATTTGGCTGCGGCGGAGAGAGTGTGGCCGTTGACGATCCGGGCGTTCCAGGCGGGGGTGGAATCATAGTGACCCTGCCAACGCGCATCCTGGCATCCTGCAGAGCCAGCGTTGCGCTGCCCAAGGGCTGACCGGTGAGATTGGGCATGACATAAACCTGAGGGTCGCTGCCGGTGCTCACCAGGAGATTGATCCTGGGGGCTGAAATTCCGCTGGCATTCGCAGGAGGGTTTTGGGACACCACCTGGTCGGAGGGAGAAGCTGGCAAAGAGTTGGAAAGATCCGGAGGAAAGCTGATCTGCGCGACCGAGCCGAGAGCGAGGCCGCGGCGCCGAATGTTCAATACGGCAGCACGTTCGCTTTGCCCGGTGACATCGGGTATGGCGACGCGTTGCGGGCCCAGGCTACGGGCGACACGAATGGACCAACCGCGGCGCACCTTCGACCCGGCCGGGGGCATCTGGGTGATGATTTTTCCTTCCGGAACATCAGCGCTGTAGAATTCGCGCTCGATCATCAATTGCAATCCGGAAGCGGCGCCGGCGTGCTCGGCTTCGGTAGGAGTCATGCCGACGACCTTCGGAACAGTGACTTCGCGGCCGTGGATGGCGAGGCGCATGGCCGTGAGCGCCGAGACGAGGGCGACGGTCATGAGAACCAGCGTCAGCAGTACGATTCGAAAGAAGCGGCGCACTGACGGCGATTATAAATGGCGCGACAGGGCAGCCGTCAGTTGTGGCTCGGACTGGCCTTCTGAGCCGCTCCGGCGGGCATGAGCTGGGCTTTCTGTTGTCCGACCCAACCGTGGATGCGATCGGAAAGAATATCGAGGGGCAGCGCTCCACCGCCGAGCACTTCATCGTGGAAGCCTTTGATGTCAAAGCTCGAGCCGAGCTGATCTTTGGCATACTGGCGGAGCTTGAGGATCTCGAGCTGGCCGATCTTGTAGCCCAGAGCCTGCGCGGGCCAGGCCATGTAGCGGTCGGTCTCGCTCTGGACTTCGGGCTCGTCGATGGCGGAGTGATCGTGAAAGAAGTCGACGACCTGCTGGCGCGACCAATGCTTGTAGTGGAAGCCGGTGTCGACTACGAGGCGGATGGCGCGGAGCATGTCGTCCTGAAGATGGCCGTAGTAGCTGTAGGGATCCTGGAAGAAACCGACCTCCTTACCGAGACGCTCGGAGTAGAGAGCCCATCCCTCGCCGTAGGCGGTATAGAACTCGTGTTGGCGGAAGGGCGGGAGTTCGGGCAGCTCCTGGGCGATGGTCAGTTGGAGGTGATGTCCGGGAACGCCTTCGTGGTAGGCGGTGGTCTCGATATCCAGAGTTGTGCGGTTGGCAAAATCTCCGGTGTTGACCATGACGTGGCCTTTGCGCGAACCATCGGGCAAGCCTTCGACGTAATGGGTGGCGGCTTCCTTCTCGCGGAATTCCTCGATGGGCATCACCTCGAGGCGAGTTTTGGGCAAACGCCCGAATAGATCGGGCAGCTTGGTGTACATGTCGTCGATGTGTTTGCGATAGAGATCGAGAATCTGTTCGCGCGAGGTGGCGCGCAACCTGGGATCGCTCTTGACGGCGGCGTAGAAGCTCTTCAGATCGGGATAGCCGAGTTGTTTGGCGACGCCGAGCATGCGGCCTTCGATTTCTTTGACCTGATCCAGACCGATCTGGTGGATTTCTTCGGGCGAGAGATCGGTGGTGGTGGATTGTTTCACGGCAAAGGCATAGCGCGCGGGGCCCTGGGGTAGCGACCAAACACCAGGCTCGGTGCGGCCTTTGGGAGCGTATTCGTCGCGCACGAAGGCGGTGAACTTAACGTAGGCAGGAATGACAGAATCGCGAATGGCGGCGATTCCTTCCTCGTGGAGGCGGTTGCGATCGGCCGCGGAGATAGAATCCGGGAACTTGTCGAAGGGATTCGCAAAGGGACTCTTTTCGGCGTCGGTTCGGGCAATTCCGTCGGCTTGGGCAACGACTTTTTCGAGGAGAATCCTGGGGGGCATGAGGCCATCGGCCATACCCTTCCGCATCTGAACGATGTTCTGGTCGAAGAGGCGCGGCATCTGCTTCAGGCGCGAGATGTAATCTTCATAGTCTTTCACGGTGGCGAAGGAAAGAATGCTGACGAGCTGGGGGGCATCGACGTGGATGCCGTAGAACTGATTGACGGGCATCTCCCACGATTTGAAGGGCGCGCCTTCCAGGCTAATTTTGAGGTCGCGAACCATCAGTTCCTTGTTCAGAACTTCCTGGTCGGGGAAGCCGGTGGTATCGATGGCTTCGAAGCGCTGGAGAAATTTACGGGACTGGACGAGGTTGTCATCAATGGCAGCCTGCGAAAAATCGTCCAACTTGTCGTTCCACCGCTTGTCACCGAGGATGGAGGCATAGATCGGACTGGTGCGCATGGTGTATTCCCACTGCTCGTGGAGGAGGTCGTTGAGCGCCTTGCGGCGAGCTTCGAGATCGGCGGGAGAATTCGCGGCGGACATGGGCTGGGCGAAGATCGCCCCGGCGACAATGGCCAGGACGAGCGTAGAAATAAGGTATCGCATAACTGGACTCCAGAAGTTGTTTCGTATTTAGCGGGCGAACCGCTACCCCACGGGCTAGCGTTTGTTTAGACGAGTACGCTGGAAAATTGTAATCGGTTCCGAGGCGGGCCGACTTGGGCGGGAATTCTAGCTGACCTGCCAGACGGTGTCGAGCAAGGTGCCATCGACCCACTTCACGACGGCGCAGGGACGGTCGCCAAGTTTGGGCCGCACGGGTTTGCCGCCGCAGATATTCTCGACTTCGGCTTTGATGTCGTGGATGGGGCGAACGGGGAGCCGGGATCCTTTGACGGCGTCGAGCAGGTCGGTGCGGCGGGGATTGATGGCGATGCCGCGCTCGGTGACGACGACGTCGACCATCGAGCCGGGGCCGGTCAGGGTGGTGACTTCATCCACGATGACGGGAATGCGATCGCGGAATGAGGGGAGGGCAAGAATGGAGCAGCCCGCAAAGAGGCAGTTCTGCCATCCGCCAATGCCGTGGAGAAGGCGGCCGTCGGAGTGGGTAACGACGTTGGCATTGAAGTGGACGTCGACTTCGGTCGCGCCAAGAACAGCTGCGTCGACCAGTGAGGCGAAGTTTCCCTTGCCGTGGTAGTTGTACGAAGTGAAGGGAGAGGTCGCCACATGGCGGGGATCGGAGGCGATGGACTGGACGCCATCGAGATCGAAGGTTTGGCCGTCGAGGATGTAGTCGGTGAGGCCTTCCTGGAGGAGTTCCACGAGGAACTTTGTGGAACCGCCGCGCACGAAGCGGGCCTTGACGCCATCCTCCTTCATCATCGCTTTGAGGTACTGAACGAAGGCGAGGGCGATTCCGCCGGCGCCGGCCTGAAACGAAAAGCCGTTCTTCATGATGCCGGCGGCGCGCAGAAATTTTGCGACCAACTCGGCGATCAGCAAGCGGTCGGGTGAACGGGTAATGCGAGTGGTGCCGGAAACGATCTTTGCAGGATCGCCGATGGAATCCACTTCCACCACATAATCGACATAGTTGCCCTGGATATGCCAGGGGACGCAGGGAAACGGGACAAGGTTGTCGGTGACCACAATCACGCGGTCCGCATAGATGGAATCGGCAAGCGCAAAGCCGAGAGAGCCACAGGCGGACTTGCCATGCGAACCGTCGGCATTGCCAAAGAAATCGGAGGTGGGCGCGGCGATCACCGCGATATCGATGTGGACTTCGCCATCCTGAATGGCCTGGTAGCGGCCGCCGTGGGAGCGCAGAACACCCATGCCGCGCATCTTTCCCTGAGTACAGTAATCGCCGAGCGGCCCGTTCATGGAGCCCTCGATGTGGTGGATGGTTCCGCTTTCCATGAGGTCAATCGCGCCTTTTTGGGAGGGGAAGGATGCGCTCGGGAACCAGGTGAGATCCTTGACGCCGGCGCGGGCCGCAGCTTCAAGGGCGAGGAGCGCGACATGATCACCGTCGCGGAGATGATGATGACTGGAGATGACCATGCCATCGCGCAAGCCACAGTTGCGCAGCGCGGTTGTAAGATCCGCGACACGCTTGTCTCCGTTATCCGGGAAATCCTTGTTGGAAGAAATTGAGGGAGCCGCTTTCGGACCGCGCGGCTGAAATTTGCCGATGCCCAGAAATGGAATCTGGGGCTTGCCGTTGACCATGGTAGGCACAGTACGGCGGAGGGCGTTCTGCGCAAGTTGAGTGCGATCGCTCATGAAATCGCTCCCATGGTCCGGGCCCGTTCGACCAACTTCAGGGCCCGCTGGACGACCGGCGGATCGACCATTTTGGAGCCGAGGCTGACGACAGCCAAGCCCTGGCGCTCGGCCGCTTCGAAGGCGGCGACGATGCGCAGGGCCTTCTCGATTTCAGCGGGAGTGGGCTGAAAGGCCCGGTGGATCACGCGAATCTGCGCGGGGTGAACGCATCCCATCCCCTCGAATCCGATGGCGCGGGAGGCCTCCGCCCAGCGGCGCAGGGCGTCCATGTCGCCGACATCGCCGAAGGCCGAATCGATGGCCTGAATTCCCGCGGCATGGGCGGCGTTCACGAGGCGCGAACGTGCGTAGAGCGATTCGCGGCCGTCCGGAGTTTTGGCAACGCCGAGGTCGGCGGTGTAATCCTCGAGGCCAATAGTGAGCGCGACGACGTTGGCGCTGGAGTGCGCAATGGAGAAGGCGTGCTCGATTCCCAGCGCCGACTCGAGAATGGGCATGATCCAGGTGGGCCGGGCGATGCCCTCGCGCGTCTTAATCTCGCCGATGACGCGATCAACTTCCGCGACTTGCTCGGCGCGCTCGACTTTCGGAATCAGGATCAGGTCGGGGCATTCGGCAATGACTTCCGACAAATCTTCCAGTCCGAGCGGCAACTGATTGATGCGCACCATGCGCTCACATGCGCCGAAGTCGACTGCCCGGAGCGTGTTGCGCACGAGCAAGCGGGCGGCGTCTTTCTCGTCGCGATGCACCGAATCTTCGAGGTCGAGGATGACGGCGTCGGGCTCATGGAGGGCGGCATTGACGAAATACTTTGGCTCTGAACCGGGCAGGTACAAGCGCGATCGGCGCAAGCGGCCCTTTGGCGAGGGAGGGGGCAGCGGATGCCGCTCGGGAAGCCAGTGTTTGCCGGTTGCGGCTCCGGAGCGTCGGGCCGCGGCCTCGAGGCGCGCGCCGATGGTGAACGGCAACGCGCCTTCGTCATGAATCACGATACGGGCATGTTTGATGCCGAGCTCGGCCACCACCTGGCGCGTCTGCTCGAGAATTGCAGTGCCGTAGTAGGGCGAGACTCGCGACTCGAGGGAAATTTCAATGCCGCCACTTTCGCGGGCGTCAAAGGATACGTGCACATCGGAGCGAACGTCCTGGCCCCAGTGACCGGCTTCGGCAGGCCGGGCCGTAATGTGTGTGCTGCTGTCCATAAGAATTCCTCGACCACGGAGCGGCGGCGCGGTGTTCTGTCTGCCGGCTCCGCGTTCTTGTGGTTAGACTAATTTCTCCAGAATCGCGTCGGTCATCTGGACGGTTGAAGCAGCGCCCTGACCGATCGATCTGGCTCCGCCTGGAATGCGCATCATATCGTAGGTTCGTACCTTGCCTTCGCGGACCACACCGGCGATGGCTGTACGAATGCGATCGGCTTTCCCGTTTTCGTTGACATGATCGAGCATCATGGCGGCGGACAGAATCATGGCAATCGGATTCACGATCGGCGGATTGAGTTCGGCGTACTTGGGGGCGGAACCGTGGGTCGGCTCGAAGACGGCGACGTCGTCGCCGATATTGCCGGAAGCGGCAAAACCCAGGCCTCCAACCAGACCGGCAAACGCGTCGGAGAGAATGTCGCCGAATAAATTCGAGGCAACGATGACGTTGTACTCTTCCGGATTCTTGTTGAGCCACATCAACTGGGCATCGATATTGGTGGACCAGAGCGCAATGCCGGGATAGTTACGGGCAACTTCTTTGGCAACTTCTTCCATCATGCCGGAGGTTTCACGGACGACATTGGGCTTCTCGCAGATGGTGACCCCCTTGAAGGCGCGCTTCTTCGCATATTCGAAGGCGGCGGTGCAGATGCGCCTGGTCGCATTGCGGGTGATTACGCGGCAACTGACGGCCAGGTCCGGCCCGGGAACGTTAGCAAATGCTTTGAATTTGGGATGACTGTTGAGCGCAGCGCGAACGTTTTCCGGCGGGTTGGTCCACTCGATGCCGGCGTACATGCCCTCGGTACCCTGGCGAAAGACGGTGGTATCGATGTGGGGCTCGTCGAAGCGGCCGCCGGTAGTTTTGCGTATGTAGTTCAGCGGGTTGCCATCGAAACCGATGCAGGGACGCATGCAAATATCGAGGTTGAATTTCTGGCGCATGGTGACGATGGGGGAGTAGTAGACGTAGCTTCCCGCTTGCAGCTCGGGCCTGAGTTCGGCCTGGGCGGCTTTGTTGGGTTTGGAAGTGATTGCGCCAAAAAGACCGAGCTTATGTCTGGTCAGCAGTTCGATCGTGCGATCGGGAAGCGCGTTGCCGTGGTTGCACCAGCAATCCCAGCCGATGTCGGCGTGAATGTAGTCTGCGTCGAAGCCGACCGCCTTTAGAACGCGCACGGATTCCGGGAGAACCTGATTGCCGATTCCGTCTCCCGGCATGGTGATGATTGTGTATTTGGCCATGAGTGCTCCTTACGAAACGCTTTACGGTCGAGACGCCGAGGTCGCCGAGAGATCCCCAGCTAAAACCCTGCGACTGCGGCTGCTCATACGCTGCGGGCACGAGGACAAGAGTGTCCGCGTTACACGAGCCGCTTCGCGACCAGATTTTCGACTCCGCCGGCAATTACCAGCGACTGCGGAACGCTGCCGAGCGGGGGGAACGGGAATTTTTCTTCACGCCACGAAATCGTGCTCGAAGTGAAATCGATATTGACATCGCCGTCCGGACCGCCCGGGATAATCGTTTTTTCTTTCGCCGAAACCTCGGCCGCGAACCGCTCGCGTAATCGCGTTACGAATTGCGGTACCTCAATGCACAGGAAGCCGTTGTTGAAGGCGTTGCGCAAATAGGTCTGGGAGAAGCTGGCTGCGATTACAAGCGGAATTCCCTTGGCCTTCAGGCAGGTGACTGCCTGCTCGCGGCTCGAGCCGGTGCCAAAGTTAAACTGGCTTACGATGATGTCGCCTGCCTGAGTGTGGGCGGCGAAGTGGGGATCGTAATTCTCCATCACGACCTTTGCCATCATCGCGGGAGTCATGTCGTCGCGATAGGTGTAGTCTTTGCCATAAATTGCGTCGGTGTTGACGTTATCTTGCGGCAGGAAGACCAGCCGCCCGGTGAGGCGCAGTGGGAAGCCTTGGAGAATTTCGACCTTTTCGGTCGAGGCGGCTATTGCCGGGGACTCGGAAAACCGACGGCGTGGCGCGCCGGGGCGAGCGTCGTGGGGACCGCGAATGTATCCAGCGACGGCCGATGCGGCCACAACCGCGGGACTGGCGAGATAGCATTTGGCGTCGCGCGATCCCATGCGGCCCTTGAAATTGCGATTGGTGGCCGAAATACCGACTTCGCCGGGTTCGAGCAATCCCACGCCCAGCCCGATGCACGGGCCGCAGCCGGGCGGCAGCGGGTTGGCACCGGCATCGATCAGCGTCTTCCAGACGCCGCGTTTCTCGGCCTCCTCCTGTACCCACTTGCTCGCGGCGCCGAGATAGAACTTCACACTGTTGGCGACTTTCTTGTTTTGAAGGACACTGGCGGCGGCTTCGAGATCTTCGACGCGGGAGTTCACGCAGGACACCAGGTAGGCTTTCTGGATGGGGAGCTTACTGGACTCGAGGTCAGCGAGCGAGTGCATGGTCTGCACGGTATCCGGGCCGGAGACATGGGGCGTGACTTCGGCGAGATCGAGCACGATGCGGGCGGCGTAGGACGCATCGGCGTCGGGAGCCGGCGGATGCTCCGCCCAGCCAGCGATGTCTTGCCCGGTAAACCGCTCGCCTTTTGTGAACAGGCTCAGCGCCTTCAATCGCGCGTGGACGCCGCGCATGTAGGCAATCGTGGTTGCATCCACGGGAAACCATCCGACGAGCGGCCCCCACTCGGTGGTCATATTCGAAATCGAGAGGCGGGCATCCATGGAAAGCGACGCGACCCCAGGGCCCGTGAACTCGACGGCCGCGTTCAGGCACTCATCGTGGTTATAGAGGCCGCAGAGAGTGATGATGACGTCCTTGCCGGTTGTCCCGGCGGGCAGGCTGCCTTCGAGGACGACCTGAATGGAGCGAGGAATCTGCCACCAGAATTCGCCCGTGGCCCAGACGGCGGCGGCGTCCGTGCGGACGATCGGGGTGCCGATCGCGCCGAGTGCGCCATACATATTCGAATGCGAATCCGAAGCAACCACAAAGGAACCGGGGACGACGTATCCGCGTTCGACCATAATCTGGTGGCCGATGCCGGAGCCGGCGGGATAGAAATCGACTCCGTGCTCATTGGCGAAGGCCTCGATGGCGCGATATTTCTTCAAGTTCGATTCATCCCGGTTCTGGATGTCGTGATCGAGGGCAAAGACCATCTGTCTGGAATCGTGGAGCTTTTTCGCGCCGATTGCCTTGAACTTGCTCATGACGGCGGAGGTGTTGTCGTGAGTCATGCAGCGGTAGGGGCGAATGGAGAGAAAATCTCCGGCGCGGAGCGGACGATTCGGGCCCTCCGCCATGTGGTGCTGCGCGATTTTTTCAACGATCGTTTGGCCCATGATTGACCTCGTACCTTGTCCGCTGAAGACGGCGCCAAAAGCAGACGCCGCGAGCGGAGTCTCTACGCGGATTTCTTCAGCTCGAATCCCAAATACGTCATCTGACCGATGTGAAGGTGGAGATGTGTGGCGCATTGCAGCACCATCTCGAAGCGCGTTTTGGCGTCGGAACCGGCCGCCGTGTAGGCCGCCGACCAGTCATCCGCCGACTGCTTTCGAATTGTGTGAACGACCACCTGGATGGCGTCGTCGAATTTCTTCATGACTTCCGCCTTCGACGGCCGGGAAGCATCGGAAAATTCCTTGGGACGGTCGCGTTCATATCCCGTGCCAGCCATCTGCGCGCCAATGTAGTAATTCAAATTTCCGGTCAGGTGCAGCATAAGGTGGCCAAAACTGTTTCCGAACCCGAAGGGCTTGGTCCAGAACTGATCCTCGGTCAAAGGGCTGGCCAGTTCGCGCACCACACCGGCGAGTTTCGTGTACCGGATCGCCAGACCGGATGCCAGCGTTTCTTTCAAGTCCACCATGGGAAATCATCCTCTCAAGTGAAATGAAGCGAGTCCCTCAATGTGACGCGGGGGGGGTCATTTTTGGGCTTCCGGGACGCCGTGGGCAGTTTGGCCGTCCATGTCCGTCTTCATGAGCCGCATCAGTTTCGAAACCGAATCCAGCTTCTCCAGTTTCCAGATCGCGCCAATCAGCCTGTCCTGCGCCTTTTTGGACAACACGCCGCCGGCCAAGGCGCGGAATTTTTCTTCGATCTCAGCATCGCTTAACGGATTGCGCGGATCGCCTTTCGGATAATCGAGCTGCTTCGAAAACGAACGGCCATCCCCGGTTTTGATATTGACGATGACCCGCTGCAAGGCCGGGAAAACCTTCTCGATCTCAGGATCGGCCACGACCTCAACTTTTTTGAGCTGGGCGCGAATCGCGGGATCCATGATCCTTTTCATCTCGAACTGCGCGGGAGTAACCTGGCGGTCGACGAGGGCGGCGGCGATCACATAGGGCAAGGAGTGGTCCGCCGTCTCTTTGGAACGGGGATCATATTTGCTGGGATCGGAAAGGATGTCGGCGGCGCGCGCCAGGGACCGTATCTGAATCTTCTCGACGGCATCGGGATGAAGATCGTTTGCCTTCACCAGGTCGAGCACGGCGGAGATGGGCGTGTGCGTCAAAGCTTCGGTTGGGAAAAACTTCATTCCGCACGCGGTAATGCGCCAGGATTCTCCGAGACCGTCGGTGAGCAGATTCAACTTCCACTCGGGGCCAAAGCAATGCGCGAGGCCTTCTTTGCCGTCGATTACGTGCTCGGGGCCGGTGTAGCCCTTTTCGGCGAGGAGAGCGGCGAGCACGCCGGCCTGCGTGGCCATCGGGTCGACGGTGTTCTTCATCATGGTGAGCTTGCCGGCAGTTACCGCGCCCATGGTGCAATGCCGCGAGGCCGAAATGCCGATGGCGTGTTGAATCTGTTCCCAACTGAGACGCAACATGCGCGCAGCAACGATGGGAGAGGCGAATGCGGTCAGCGTGGCGTGGTGCCATCCGCGCTCGCGAATACCCGGGAAGGCGGCTTCGCAGAGGCGCATTTCGAATTCGTGGCCGAGCACGAATCCGACGATCAGTTCCCTGCCATCGCTGCGGGCGCGCTCGCAACAGGCCATAGCGGCGGGGAAAATATCCGAGGGATGCGAGGGATCCTGCTTCCAGTAAATATCGTTGTAGTCCATACAGCGGATCATGAGGGCGTTGGCCAGCGAGGCGGAAACCGGATCGACCTTCTGGCCGGTCCCGATCACGGTCGACGTTCCTCGGCCGGCGACTTCGTTCAGCACTTCGAGTGCGATGACAACATCTTGCTGTTGATACCCACCCAGCGCGCAGCCGACGGAGTCGAGCAGGAACCGCTTTGCCTGATAGACGGCATCCTGCGAAAGCTGCTCGTATTGCAGGCTGGCCGCCCACTTTGACATGCGGGCGGTGATGGTCTCTTTCTTCGCAACCGCTTCGTTTGCCACTTGACGCTCCTGACCGAACACTTCCTTCAACCAACGACCCTGTGCTTAGTCATCGCTGCGTACGAGGGACCTGCAGCCATCGCGGCGAACTGCAGATCCCTGACTGCACTCGGGATGACAACCAGAAGGGTGATTTGTGCGCTCACTTTAGCTTCACATTCTTCGGATTCTTGAAGGGCAAAAACGCCATAAAGTCGGCGTGGTGCACGATGAATGCCTCGGTGGTGCGTTTCACCAGATCTCCCTCGGCAGCGTGGGCCGCGATGATGTGGCAAACCGCGTCGGGAACGCCGCACGCGAGGGCCAGGGCGACACCGGTAAAGGGGTGGCGTAGCGCTTCGCCCCGCTCGCTTTGCCGGCTCTTGCCATCGGGACCAATTTCGTATTCCAGGAGTTTGCCAACATCGGCCAGAATCGCGCCGGCGATGACCACATCCGGGTCGATTGGCAACGCGCGTCCCATGAAGGCGGTCATCGCCTTCGCGCTCTCGCGGGCGATGTGCACGACGCAGCGTTTGTGCTCCATAAACGTAATGGGGCAGTTTGGGACCAGCAGCGTGAAAGGAATCCGATTCAGATCGTCGGGTTGGAGCAGACTCTGCTCGAGGGCCTTGATCCAGGTCTGCGTCACCTGCTCGCGCAGGTGCGCGTCGCCGATCCACGGAATTTCAGGCCAGAGACGGTCTACGGCCTCGCGCAGCTTCTCTTGCGGCTTGTCTTGCAACCCAGGACCTCCAAAAGGCGGCTCAATGAGGACCCAATAGAGTATCGAAGGGGGGGAGAGGCGTCGAGTGACGGACGCACATCGGAGTGTGATCCAGCACCGGCATGTGCCCAGAATGGATTATCGTTTCAAGCAACCTATTTTTATTCAATTCCCGCCCATTTCACCGCACAGGCTGGCCCATCGCACTTCACTTCCGCCTGGCGAACAATCTTGATCGAGGACGCGTCCGGGAAGCGGACTGGAAATTCCTTTTCACGGATCGCGTCGCCTGCGCTGCGGAGGCTGTCGTCGCCCTCTAGAAACTCGGCACGCTCCGGTTGCGGGGAGCTGTCGAAGACGAGATTGAATTTTGCGGTGGCGTTCTTGGCTGCGCTTTTCACATCGAGCTTTACGGTGCGCGACTGCACCAGTTCCTTGCGCGCATCGGCGATTTCTTTTTCAACATTGCCCGGCGCAATCTTCCCCAATCTCTCACGCGAGTCTCCAGCATCCGCGCCGCCCGCCGCCGCGGCCAGGGCGTACATGTGGCGGGCCTTGTCTTGCTGGCCGGATTTTTCGTAGACCTGGGCGAGCCGGTTGGCCACCGTGCCTGAGCCGCTCAGCAGCCATGCCGAGTTCAGAAACTGCATGGCCGTCAGATTTTCTCCGCGCAGCGATTTCGCCCAACCCATGCGAGCCCAAGCCAGGGCCACCAGCTTCATTGCGGAAAACGCGGAGGGCGGCAGGCGGTCGAACTCGCCGGAATCGAACTGGCCGCCAATGTCATAGAGCACCTGCTGGGCGTCGCTCTCGGTCTGGGCGGGATCGATGTCGGGCTTGAGCGCAGCCGCGAAAACATCGGCGCCGGCATCTCCGGCCGCGCTGCCGGTAAGGCTCTTCATCAGCTCGGCCGACTTAGCGGACTCACCGAGCTTCGCGTAGACCTCGGCGAGAGCCATTTTCGTCTCGGGATCGTCGGGAGGAATGGCAGCGGCCGCTTCGAGTTCGGCGCGCGCATCGGCGTTCTTGCCCATTTGCGCGAGGAGCATGCCGAGATCCTTGTGCGAGGCTTTTTCGTAGGGAGCGATTTCGATCTGTTTGCGATAGGCAGCGACGGCTTCGTCGTCCTTACCCGCTTGTTGCAGTTCGATTCCGAGTTCGAGGTTGGCGAGCTTGTGATTGGGATTCTCTTCGATCTGCTTGCGGAAGGCGCCGATTGCGTCCGCGTGATTGTTGGCCGCAGCATAGGCGCGGCCGAGATCGTACCAGCCGTCCTTCATCTTGGCGTCGCCATTGACGGCGCGCTGCAAGAGCTCAATGGCGCGGCGATAATCCTTGCTCTCGAGCGCGGTCACGCCAGCCTTGTGCAGTTCGGCGGGAGTGCCTTCCATTTTCGAGGGCTCGACGGCATGTCCGGAGGGCGCGGCGATCGAGCAGGAGAGGAGCTGATCGTCGTTGCTGCGAGTGACGTTGTAAAAAGACTCGTAGTCCCTGCGCCGGGCGGCGGGCAGTTCGTTTAACTTTACGCTCAATTTGCGCTCGCCCTCGAGCACGGCGGCACCCGACACGGAGGAGGCGCTCAAGGAATACGCGGAGGAGTACTCGCCGTAGTCGCGGGCCATTTGCACAGCGAGCGGCGTGTGGACCGCGTAATTGGCGGGAAACTCGAGCCTGACTTTGTAATCCACGTCACCGGCGGGGCCGATGTCGATGGGCTCGGTGCTCTTTGCCGACGCGCGGGGCGGCGGAACACCGAGGGGCGGAATGGGACGAAAATCGACGCTGGCCGAGGGCACCACAAAATACCTGTCCTGCTTGAGGTGGTATTTGAGGTGAAAGGGCCTGGAGGTGTCTTCAACAGGATCGAGTTGGACGTCGTCGACATCTCCGGGCAATCCCCAACTCGCCGAAAGAGCCTTGGTGAAGTCTTTCCAGCTGGCCTGGGGGACATCGCGATAACCCGCGCGCATCGGCCAATCGCGATCTCCCTGGGCGGTGACTTCGAGGGTGGCATCGAGCGCGCCGTACTCGCTGAATTTGCCGGCGAGGGTAAAGTGCATGAACGTTCTGATGGGGGAATCGGCGGGAGTGCGCCGGACTCCAGCTTCGGCATCCTCGGAGGCCACCACCGCCTGCTTGTTGCGCAACTGATAAAGGAGGAGACCGTAAGGAGTGACTTCCTGCGTGGTGTCGAGGAAAGTGAACCTGTCGGCAATGCGGGCGAGCGTGATGACATGATCGAACTGGGCGGGTGAAGGCTCGTCGCTATCGAGTTTGCGCGAACTGTCAATCAATACGGGGTAGCTCTGAATGCCGACGGCCTTGAGCATGGCGGCGAGAAGGGTGTGTTTATCTTTGCAGTCGCCGTAGCCATTTTCGAGAACATCGGCAGCCGCGTGGGGCTGGTAGCGGCCGACGCCGAGCGAGATGCTGACGTAGCGGATATTGAGCGCGACATAGTCGTAGAGGCGGCGCGCCTTCTCTTCGGGAGTGGCAGCGCCTTTTGTGACCGCCTCCGCCTGTTTGCGCACGCGATCGTCGACGGTCATGCGTTCGCCCTGGAGCCTGGCGTACCAATGAGCAATTTGCTTCCAGTCGACGAAGGTGGTGAGCTGCACATCGGGGCCAGTCAATTCATCCGTGTCGTCGGCATCGGTCTTTTCGCGCTCCGGCTCGATATCCTTGACTAGCCAGGTGTAGACGCGGCGGTCGCCATTGTCCTGAATCTCCGGCGCATGTTTGGGCGTCTTGAGCTTGATCTCGCGCGTCTTGGGAACGTCAATCTCCAATCGGTCTTCACTGACGACGACGCCTTTGGGAAAGGTGTGCTCGTACCAGAAATTGCCGGCGGCCAGAGGAGTGGTGGTCCGGGTCACGGTGCGATATTCGAGGGTGTCTCCGGGGCGGAGGGCCGCGACCGAAATGTGGCGCTGGCGGTAATCGGTGTACATGGGGGCATCTTTCAAGACGTCGGGGGCGAAGTCCTGGGCGGTGGAATCGGGAGTTACGATGACCTGGCCGTCGGGCTTGCGGACGCGGACATACTCGACTGCCAAGTTCTCGGTCGCCGAGGAGTAACCGAAGACTAACTGGCCGAACTCGCGCACGCCGGCTTCGCTCTGAATCAGAATGACGGCCTCGGTCTCGTTGACGCTGGAGCCGTCATTCTCGAAGCGAGCGCGGTTGAAGATGCGCTGGAAGATCGCTGCCTCGCCGGCGTGGTCCACTTTCCTGGGGGAAGGAACCTGTGCGGCGGCGTGGCCGGCGAACCAGCAGGCGACAAGGGAGGCGACCAGGCAGCAAATGGCAAAGAACCAACGGCGGGACATATTGAGGTTCTTTTACGCTGAGGGCGAAGTAAAATCAACCGGCGGGAGATCAGGGGCATCTGACTTCAAGAAGGTGGAGACAAGACAACGATGACCCTGACCAAGAGAACCGCGCTCTTTGGCATCGTGGTATGGCTGGGGGGTTTTGCGGCCGCGCAAGCACCACCGCTTGCCATTCCGGACCAAGCGGTTCCACCGCTCAGCGCCGGGACTGAATTTCGAATGCTGCTCCAAGCCAGGGGCGGAATTCCACCCTACACCTGGAGCGTGGCGAGCGGGGACCTGCCAGACGGCATCATCCTCACGCGGGAGGGCTGTCTTTGCGGGCGACCGACTAAGTCGGGGGCCTTCACGATGGTGCTGAAAGTGGAAGACTCGGGTCACCCGGCGCATTCCATCACAAAGGATTTCCTGCTGGCGTTAAGCACGTCGCTGCTGCTCGAATGGCAGGAGGGGCCGGCGGTTCACGACGACCGGATCGAAGGCTCGGTGAAGATATCCAACGGCTCGAAAGAAACTTTTGATCTGACCGTGATCATCGTAGCGGTGGCAGAGAACGGGCGGGCGACCGCGCTCGGGTACCAGCATTTTCCGCTTAAACCAGATACGAAGAATTTGCCGATCCCATTTGGCAGCACGCTGCCGAATGGGGCTTATGTAATCCACGCCGATGCGATTGCGGAGATTCCGGAGCGGAAGAATATTCTGCGCCAGCGGCTGCAGGCGCCGGGGCCTTTACGGGTGGAGGTGGGACCCTGAGGCAACTGGCGACTGGTGCGTGAGATAGGGCTCACGCGGCGAAGAAGAGAGATTCCGGGGAGTGGGCGGCAAAAATTAAGAGTCCCGAGGTGGTGTTGAACTCATTCCTCTCGGCCAGTAGCTCGCGTTTAGACCCTTGCTGACCTCTCTCAGGAAGTTCCCTTGCGGGTTTGCTCCCCGGCGATCCTCGCTCGGGCTCCGGGCTCACCGCCAACCGGATAAATCAGTCCAACGCCTCGGGACTCTATCTTGCCTTCGACAGCAACTCCTGTTCTTCTCGACCAGCGCTTAGCTATAGACCCTCACTCGCCTTCTCCAACTCGCCTCGCGGCTATCAGAGTGACTTCGCTTGAGCCCCGGACGCTGCACCAACCGGAAAAACTTCAGAACGTGTCAAAGAACGATTATGGTTGTACTCCTTTCATTTTTAAGGTCAATGGAAATCCCTAGTCTTTAAGTCGTCATTTTTCAATCGAGTGCAGGCTGTGCACAGGCGGATGCCGCAAAACCGGTGCAGTGACCGTAGGCGGCGCGAGGAATCGCCTGTAGGCACGGGCATTTTCGCGTGGAATCCGAGTTTTGGATTGGTCCACGCTGTTGAGAGGAGCAACGCTTGCGCTGTGCAAAAGCTCAGTCCACTCGCATGGATGCGGCGATTTCGAGGGTTGCGACAGAGCGCCAGGCCGCGGTCTTCGCGGCTAGCTACGACGCGCGGGCTGACAAGGAGAGCCTCGCGGCTGGGTGCTATGATCTTCCCCTAGTTAAGCCGGCATGGTTAGTCTGCCGAGTTCCTATGCGCCTTCTTTCTTTACACAAGGAAGCTTTACGTAAACAAGCTCTGCCCAAGCACGGAAGGGTTTGCTGGCCGCATGTCCTGGCTTCCGTTCTTCTGACTTCCGTGCTGGTCTCGTGCTCGAATTGGCAGACGAGGGGAGCGGCGGCGCGTACACCAAACGATCCCTATCGTCCGATGCCCTACGTCAAACTCACGCACCCTGACTGGAGCAAGAACGCCGTCATCTACCAGATCAACACGCGGCAATTCACACCGGAAGGCACGTTCCGCGCGGCGGAGAAGCAGTTGCCCCGGCTGAAGGAGCTGGGCGTCGACATTGTGTGGCTCATCCCGATTCAGAAGATCGGGGAAAAGAACCGCAAAGGGACACTGGGCAGCCCTTATGCTGTGCAGGACTACTACAGCGTGAATCCCGAGTTCGGCACGCTGGACGACTTCAAGCACTTTGTGGATGCGGCGCACCAGCTTGGGCTGCACGTGATTCTCGACTGGGTTCCGAACCATACAGCCTGGGACAACGTTCTTGTGACGCAGCATCCGGATTGGTACGCGCGCAACGCGAAGGGAGACTTCACGCCCACGCCGTGGGAAGACTGGTCCGACATCATCGACCTCGACTACAACAACGAGGGGCTGCGCAAGTACATGACGGACGCGCTGAAATACTGGGTGAAGGAGACGAACATCGACGGGTTTCGCTGCGATGTGGCGGGCTACGTGCCGCTGGACTTCTGGAACAACGCGCGCAAGGAACTCGACGGGATCAAACCGGTATTCATGCTTGCGGAATGGGAATCACGGGACCTCCATGCCGAAGCCTTCGACATGACCTACGCATGGACGTGGTACGACGCAGTGCACGCAATCGCAACGGGCAAGGCGAAGGACCTGGGAGGACTTTACAGCTACTACTCCTCGAACGAGAAAGCGTATCCGCCAAATATCATGCGCATGACCTTCCTCAGCAATCATGACAAGAACGCGTGGGACGGGACCGAGTTCGAGCAGTTCGGCCGGGGAGTGGAAGCGGCGATGGTGCTTTCGGTGGTGGGGGAAGGAATGCCGCTGATCTACAACGGACAGGAAGCGGGGAACAGCAAGCGGCTGAAGTTTTTCGAGCGCGATCCCATCGTCTGGAAGCCGCATCCGAATGGCGAGCTTTATAAAAAGCTTTTTGCGCTGAAGAAAGCGAACAGCGCGCTGTGGAACGCACATTGGGGAGCAACCATGATACAAGTTCCCAACAACGCGCCGGACAAGGTATTCAGCTTCGTCCGGGAGAATGAGGCAGACAAAGTGTTTGCCGTGATCAATTTTTCCGATCATCCGGAAACGGTCATATTCAAGGACGCGTTGTATCAGGGGAAATATACGGAGTACTTCAGCGGCCAGGCGGCGACACTCGACGGGGCGACCAAGCTCAAAATAAAGCCCTGGGGATACCAGGTTTTTGTGAAGTGATGGCGGACGAAGGTCCGGGTGTTGAGCGCGAGCTAGTTCCGGGAAATTGCTTTTTGGGCCTCGATGAGTTCGGCGCGTCCGGGGGTGTCCGCGTGTTGGCAAACTCGTAACAGCTCGGCAAAATATCTCTGACTGGCCGCGGAGTTTCCGCTGAGTTGCGCGGCATGCGCGGCTCCGTACAAGGTTCGAAGGCGTCCCGGCTCTTTCACCAGGGTAGCTTCGAATTGCTGGAGAGCCTGCGCCGGCTGTTTTAATTCCAGGAACATCTCAGCTAATAATTCGCGCGCCGGGGCGAGCGGACCGGGAGATACGGCGCTCTTTTCTGTTGAATCTTCGAGCTCCGCGGCCGCCTTCATGCGCTGCATCGCATCCTCTTTATTGCCTTGCGCCAGCGCGGCCCAGGCTTCCACTTCAAGCTGCTGAATTTCCACCTGCTGCGCCCAGTAGTTTTCGCCGGCCTGCAAGAGTCGTTGGCGGATCCGCTGCAGAACGGACGCGGACTCGCGGGCCGCGTGAACGCGATTAAGTCGAGCCGCGCCAAAACCGCGCGCGAACCAGGTCATGGCTTCGGTGTAAGGAAAGGGCGTTTCTCGCGGAGCGAGGTCCGCGGCCTGCTTCCATTGGCGGCGTTCGAGGGCGTAGCGAGCGGGGATGGCAGCGAGGGCAAAGTATCCAACCGACGGGCCGCCGGCCCCGCCCACGACGGTTTCGGGATCGAAGCGGGATGCGATCTCCGGCAAGGAATCCAAAATTCTGCGGGCCGCCGCGTCCTGGCCGGTCTGGAGATAGGCGTAGATTTCGTAGTCGCTGGCGTGCAACTCTTCGGCCGTCTGGCCCTCACGGCGGGCGGACGCTGCCGCGGCGATGTTGCTGTCGATGGATTCCTGCCAATAGCCCGTGCGTGTGAAAGTGTGCGAGGGCATGTGCAGGGCGTGAGGCGCGTCGGGCGCGATCTGCGAGTAACGGCGAGCCGCCGGCAATGCGCGTTCCGCAAGGGCAGGCACGTCGTAGGTATGAATGATGTAGTGAGCCAGCCCGGGATGCTCGGGCTCCTGTTCGAACAATTTTTCGAGTATCGCTCCCGCCTTGAGGCGTCCGGCATAGGTTTTGTCGGCGGGGTCTTCGGAGGCGGAGATGGCCAGAGCGTAGAAGATTTGCGCTTCGTGGTCGCCGGGATATTGGGCCGCGACATCTTGCATGGCGTCGCGATAGGCGAGCAGACGCGCGCCCTGCGGCGTGCTCTGGTAGGAGCGATACAACTTGCCGACCGCCGCAAGATAGGCGCGTTCACGGTCGGACTTTGCGCCCACGGTATTGCCGCGTTCGGCGCTCTCTAGTCCCGCCTGGAGCTGGCTTTTGTCTTTCATCCCGGGCGCGAAGGGATTGCTCCAATCGCTCAGTGCGATACCCCAGTAAGCAATTCCGCAGGTCGCGTCTTCTTTGAGGGCGGCGTCGAAGCCTTCGACGGCACGGCTGAACTGGAAGGAATGCAGCAGGGCCAGGGCCCGATCGAATTCCTTCTGGGCAGGGGCATTACACGAAGTGGCAAAGTGAACCATTCCCAATTTCTCGCCGGCGCCGTGCGGATGATCGTCGGAGAGACCAACCGCAGCGAGCCACAGCAGAAATGCCGCCAATATCCTGGCCCTTCGCATGATGACGATCTCCCCGATCGATTATATGCAGATTCCAGGAACGCTTCGAAGAGCGGTTCGGCAGACGAACGCCGCTGGTAGGATACGATGGTGGCGCCGCTGCTCGAAGTCCGGGACCTGACCATTCAGTTTGCGCGGACCGGCGGGCAAGAATGCGCGCCCCACACGGCCGTTCGCGGGCTCAACTTCTCAATCCACGCGGGGGAAGTGCTGGGGCTGGTCGGCGAATCGGGGTCCGGAAAATCGGTCACGTCGCTGGCGATCATGGGCCTGTTGGCGCCCGCCGCGAGGATCACGGGCGACATCACGTTCCAGAGCGGCGACGGTCCGCTGGCTCTGACGAGGCTCAGTTCCGATCAGCTCCGGCTCTTGCGCGGGTCGCGCATGGCCATGATCTTCCAGGAACCGATGACCGCCCTCAATCCGGTGATGCGGGTGGGCGACCAGATCGCGGAGGCGGTGCTGGCGCATCATCGGGTGTCGAAAGCCGAAGCGCGAAACCGGGCGGTCGAAGGAATGCGCGATGTGGCGATTGCGGAGCCCGAGCGTCGCGCGCGCAGCTATCCCCACCAACTCTCGGGAGGCATGCGGCAACGCGTGATGATCGCCATGGCCATCGTCAACCGACCGCAACTGCTCATCGCGGACGAGCCGACGACGGCGCTGGACGTCACAATTCAGGAGCAGATCCTCGACCTGCTGAACGAACTGCGGCAGAAATTTTCGCTGGCGATGCTGTTCATCTCGCACGACCTCGCGGTGGTATCGCTCGTGGCGGATCGAGTGGCGGTGATGTACGCGGGCAATCTGGTGGAACTCGCGCCCAAAGCAGAGATCTTTACGGCTCCCGCGCACCCCTACACGCAGGGCCTGCTGCGGGCGATTCCGACGCTGGGCACGGACCGGAAGCAGCCGCTTGCGACCATCGAAGGCACGGTGCCGTCGATGGCGGCACTGCCCCCCGGGTGTCCGTTCGAGCCGCGGTGCCCCCATCGGATTCCCGCGTGTGCGGCGACGGTTCCTCCGCTGGTCGAAATCAGAGCTGGGCACTGGGCGCGGTGCCCGGTGATGAACGGGGCGGATTAGCTGCGAGATTGCCACTAAGAGGCGGGCGGGATTTGAGGGAGTTAGTAACCTGACGAGCGCGGGGACAGTGGGGCGTGAATTGAGGGAGAGTGTTATTATTCCCGCATCACGAGTATAAAATCTAACTTCTCTGAAGGACCTGCTATGCGCGGTGCACTTCACGTAGTCCCAACATCCAGACGTTTGCTTATCCTGCTTCTATGTATCTCGGTACTGGCTTACGCGGATGGAAACACGTTCACACGCGTCAGATACAACGGTGGCTCAGTACCGTCGAAGGTGGACCCAAAAGACTGGGGCAACAAGCTGACAGTTACTGCCGATGCCATCACACTAGATTTTAAGGACGGACAAAAGCTGGACATCGCACCGAAGTCGGTGGTCTCGCTGAGTTATGGCCAGGAAGCGCATCGCCGAGTCGGAACGATGGTAGCATTGGCAATCCTGATCGCACCAGTGGCTTTATTTGGGCTTTTTCATAAAACACGCTTGCACTACATCGGAATTCAATACTCGACGCCCGACACCAAGAATGCTGGCATCCTGCTGCAGGGTGACAAGGACAACTATCGCGCGATCCTGGTGGCATTGCAGGGTGTAACCGGGGCGCCCGTCTCGGTCGCGGAGAAAGACCGGGAATTCGTGCCGGTCGGCGTCTCGACGGCAGTTGCGAAGGGTTCGGAAGAAACGAAGGATTCGGGCGAAACGGCAGGCGCGGTGAAGCCTACCGACCCCATAGGTACGGTCAACGTTGTGTCGAATCCGGAAGGCGCGGACGTGTTTGCCGACGGGCGATTTGTCGGCAACAGCCCGGCCACTCTGAAGCTCAGCCCGGGAAAACATACGGTTGCGGTCAAGATGACGGGATACAAGGATTGGTCGCGCGAACTCTCTACGGATGCGGGGAGCGAAGCCCGGTTGACTGCGGCGTTGGAAAAAGCCGAGTAACAAATCGGCTCAGAGGCGCCGGATAATCCCGCATCAACCGGCCAGGACGTGCCGGCGGGAAAATAAAAGGGAGCACGCTCGTGCTCCCTTTGGGTTGGTGGCAAGTTGAGTTAGTTGCTTCCAGACATGGATGCGCGATCCGAGCCGCTCAGGGAGATGGCACTCTTTTTTCCGGCGAAACGGATTTGCGAAACGGCCGCTTTGCCACTGCTGCGGTCGATGACGGCGCCATCGTAGTTCGGGGCGTTATCGAGGTCGACCATTTTGGCGGTGGTCTTGGCTACTTCCTTCTTGCCTTGCAGGAAGCTGAGTTCGAGGCTCGAGCCCGAACCGGTCCAGCGCACCTGATAGTCGCCGGCCGGAAGTGACTGTCCGTTCACGTCGACGGATTCATCGAAATGCAGCGATGCTTTATTACTTGCGAAAGCACCCGTTGCGAGCAGCAGGGCCAGCCCGAGCACCAAAGTCTTTGCCAGATTGACGAGTTTCATGGTTCCTTCTTTCTGCCCGGTTCCTGGCCGGACATCTGGGCGGCTGGTTGGTGTTGCAGACAGGGCTTGCCTTTTTGAGCGAATGGCCTACAATGCGCCTGTCAGGGTGACGCAAAACGACTCGAGCTCAGGCTCGATCTGTTTGCTCGGACTCAGTTCGCCAGGGCCGCCAAACCATGAGCGAGGTGAGTCCCGTCACCCTGCAAATTTCTTGTCCACCCCTTCGATCCCGTGGGCCGCAAGCGGTTTCCTCTCCCACGTTTTTCTTGCGCGGTTATTGCCAGAGTACGAATCCAGTCGCCGGGAAGTTCCCGGCTTTGCGTAATACCTGTTGGACGAGTGAGCGCGCCGCGCGTTATCAAGTTTGCAAACGTTTGCTGCACGACAGCGGCAGAGTGTCTAGTGAATCTTGGCGTCCCGAATCCGACAGTCTGCATCATCGTCCATTTGTCTTAAGGGCAACTCGGATGCCATCGGTTCTTGGAGAGCTAAGTGAACAGAAAGATGACTACAACGGCTTCGGCACATTTTGGAGGGCATTTATCGCGACAGTTGGAACTGGACAATGGCGTCCGCTCGTGGACAGACGGTGAAGAGAGTTACTTTGGATTAACGGCGCACGGGCGAGTGTTAGTTGCTGCGCCGGAAAGATGCTTTAGCCACGGAGAACACGGAGGTAGACGGAGTGTCAAAGGCTTCCGGCGATCTTCAAAACTTTTCAGGCTATCTTCAAAACTATCTTGCCGTAGTTTTTGCCTTCCTTGAGAAGCGTGTAGGCGGCGCGCGCTTCCGATAGGGGAAAGACTTTCCCGATCACGGGATTCAGTTTGCCGGCGGCGAGCCAGGTGGAGAGCTGTTGCCACGCCGCTTCCATGAGCTCGCGATTCTGGCTGAGGTAGGTAAGCCAGAGTCCGTGGACACTGGCGCCTTTGGCATACAGAAGGCGCGTGTCGAGCGTGGGCGGCTCACCGGTGGCAGCGCCGTAGACGATGACGCGTCCGAAGTTGCCGACGCACCTCACGCTTCTGGCGATGTGCTCGCCGCCCAGCATTTCGAAGACGGCGTCGACCCCTTTGCCTTGCGTTTGTTCCTTGATGCCTTCGACGTAATCTTTCTGCTTGTAGTTGATGCCGTGCTGGAGGCCGAGTTCGCGGACACGGGCGAGCTTTTCGTCGGATGATGAGGTGCCGTACATTTCGATGCCGAGGATTTTTCCGATTTGCACGGCGGCAGTGCCTACGCCTCCGGCGACAGCGTGGATGAGAACAGTTGCGCCCGGCTTGTCGAGCAGGCCGGCTTTCCAGTAGGCGAAATATGCGGTGAAGAAATTTACCGGGAAAGCGGCGGCTTGTTCGGCGGACCAGGTGTCCGGGACAGGCCAGAGCAGGGCGCGATGCGCGGCTGCGTGTTCGGCGAACGCGGCCCACTGGGTGTAGCCCATGACGCGGCGGCCGGAGGGATCGAGGCCGGCGAACTCTCGGCCCGCGATGAGCGGGGGCTTGGGAGTGCCGGCATAGCCTCCCTGAGTAGTCATGAGATCGGCGAAGTTGAGGCCTCCAGCTTCGACTTTGATTAAGGCTTGATCGGGGCCGACGTGGGCGTCGGGGACGGTCTGGAGTTCGAGAACCTCGGGACCGCCGAATCGGGGGATAACGAGGGCGCGCATTCTGAGATTGTAGATGAGGTGCGAGGCCGGAGGTGTGAGGGCATAGGTAAGAACACCAGGGTTCAAGCCTTGGTGGTGGACTCCATGAGACGCTTCCTTCTGCAACCCGACTTCTGACCTCTGAATCCCTCGGCATTGCTGCGCGCGGCATATAATCAGACCTGAGTTTCCGACCCTTGCTGCCTGCGTGGCTGGCGGCTTGGGCGAGGGAGAATGATCGGTTCTCCCGAGGGTGCTGGTGGAAACGCTGGCGCCTCCCGTTTGGAAAGGAAACGCTCGCGTAGTGGTCTGTGTTTCCTTCCAGGGATTACGACATCAAAGGATGGGATGCGGTTTTCTGCTCTGGTCGATGCCGAGTCGTGGCTTGGATCTTGCCTGGACACGTCATCGAGAGGATGCCTTACCTGGGCGCCGCTGTGATGAGGGAGTAGGGGTCCTTCGACCCCGCAGTGAGTTCGCTTCGCGGACTTTCTAATCCGCTCAGGATGACAGCGGGGAAACCAGGGTGTAAGGACTGACACCGAAGGACGAACAGCGGACGACATTGCTCCTTACTGACAAATTCGGGCGATCGATTCACGATCTGCGGATTTCTATTACGGATCGGTGTAACTACCGTTGTGTTTATTGCCGGACTGGGACGAATGGGGCGGCTTACTCGGAATTGCCTTTTTCCGACTATTTGCGGATGGCTCGGGTGCTGGTCGGGCTGGGGGTCAGCAAGATTCGGTTGACGGGCGGAGAGCCGCTTTTGCGCAAAGGGATTGTTGAGTTTGTGCGCGAGTTGGCTGGGCTGCGGACGGTCGCCGGCGGCAAGCCGGAAATTGCGTTGACTACCAACGGGCATCTGCTGGCGGAGATTGCCTTGCCGCTGCGGGACGCCGGACTGGATCGCGTGACCGTGAGCATGGATGCGGTCGATCCGGAGCGGTTTGCGCGCATCACGCGCGTGGCGAATGGATACGATAGCGTGCTGGCGGGAGTACGCGCGGCGCGCCGGGTGGGGCTTGATCCAGTGAAGGTGAATTGCGTACTGCTGCGCGGATTCAATGAAGATCAGATTATTCCGTTTGGGATGTTTGCGCGCGAAGAGGGCGTCGTGGTGCGGTTTATCGAGTTCATGCCGCTCGAGGAAGATCGGGTGTGGACGCCGGAGGTGGTGGTCACGCTCGACGAGATTTTGGCGCGGATGCGCGAGTACCGACCGTTGGTGGAGATCGAGCATGCGCGGAGCGAGACGGCTCGGCGGTATCGGTTTGAGGATGGGGTAGGGGAGATTGGGATTATTGCGCCGGTGTCGCATCCGTTCTGCGGGCATTGCAGCCGGATTCGGATTACGTCGGATGGGAAGCTGCGGACTTGCTTGTTTTCGGTTTGGGATCACGATCTGCATGAGTTGATGCGGCGCGGGGCTACGGATGGGGAACTGGCGGAGTTCATTTTGAAGGTGGTCGAGAAGAAAGAGGAGCGGCACCATATCGGGGAGCCGGGTTTTGTGCCGGCTTCGCGGACTATGGTGCATATCGGGGGGTAGCTGTCAGCTGTCAGTTGAACCTTGAAAGATTGCGATGGCCTGTTTTCCCCTTTGGACCGATGAAAATCCCAAACCGCCGAGAAAATCCGCCAGAGCGCAAAGATGAGTGATGGCTTTGAATTGAGAGGGCTTAAAAATAAGAAGGGCGGCCTTGCGGCCGCCCTGTCTATCGAATTGTAAAAGCGGGTTAGACGCCTTTGACGTTTTCTGCCTGCCAGCCCTTGGGGCCTTTGACTACGTCGAACTGAACTTGTTGTCCTTCTTGCAGGCTGCGGAAGCCGTTGGCCTGAATGGCGGAGAAGTGTACAAACACGTCCTCGCCGTTCTGGCGGCTGATGAATCCATAGCCCTTGGCGTCGTTAAACCACTTTACTGTTCCTGTTTCCATGGTAATACTGTGTTCC
>Ga0335080_10000373_pt1 | contig 40806 bp, 38 predicted proteins | sample Lox_Sample_34_FD_206720 | JGI IMG/M metagenome (GOLD analysis project Ga0335080, IMG submission 206720) | Soil microbial communities from Loxahatchee National Wildlife Refuge, Florida, United States - Lox_Sample_3.4 | ecosystem: Environmental > Terrestrial > Soil > Wetlands | place: USA... | reverse complement strand
GTTCGGCTAACGGTTCGGAATCGATCTCGAAGAGAAACTCGCCGGCCGCCGGTGACTTCTTTCCAAGAGCCATCGTGAGTGCACTGTAACACCCATTCGGTGAGATCCCCCGCCCCACTTTTCCACCGTCTTCGCCTTGTCACCCCTCTTCTCCCTCAACTTGGCTACAAACTTACGGACGGATTACGGTTGCTGCCAGCATCGCTCAATGCCCCCGCCAACTGTGCTAGGATTTCATGCTTGGCAGCTTCACTTTTCTGGTGGACCAATCCTGGAGGAAGAGATTTATGCGTATGAGTTGGCTGCTGTGTGTTTCGTTGGGAGCGCTGGCTTGGGGACAGGCCGCGCAGACCGCACCGCCGCCGCAGCCGGCCCCGGCACCCGCGGCGACGTCGGCATCCGTGCCCGATGATGCCGCCGTTCTGACGATTACGGGAGTATGCGATTCCAAACCGCAGCCGGCGAACACTTCCGACTGCAAGACTGTCATCACCAAGGGTCAGTTCGAGAAGCTTGTGCATGCGCTGGCACCCGGCGCGAACCTGCAGCAGAAGAAGCAACTGGCGGGAGTGCTGCCCCGGGTAATGGCCATGTCAAAGCAGGCAAAGGAACGCGGCATGGATCAGACCGAACAGTACATGACAACCCTAGAGTTTGTGAAAATGCAGGTGCTCAGCCAGCAATTACAGCGCAAGCTCCAGGAGGAAGCTGCCGACATTTCCGACGCGGACATCGAGAAGTATTACAGGGACAATCCTGACGCCTTCGAGCAATACAACGTCGATCGGATCTTCGTTCCGCGGACCAAGCAGGGGGAATCGGAAGCCGAAGACGATGAAAAGGATGACAAGGTAACGGCACAACAGAAGAAGACGAAGGAGAATACGGATCAGGCTAAAAAGCAGGAAAATGAGCAAGTCATGACCAAGCTCGCAGAGAGTCTGCGAGCCCGTGCAGCGGCTGGAGAAGACATCGCGAAGTTGCAGAAAGAGGCGTTCGAGAAAGCCGGGATGAAGATCGAATCCCCTACCGTGAACCTGCCGAGTGTTCGCCGCAACGGTCTGCCCCAAGCCCACACCGTGGTCTTCGACCTCAAGCCGGGAGAAGTTTCGCAGGTCATCAGCGATGCTGGTGGACACTACATTTACAAAATGAATAGCAAGACCATGATGACGCTCGACCAGGCAAAGGGCGAGATCCGGGGAAGACTTGAGAATGATCGCATGCGGGAGAATACGGAGAAACTGAATGCTTCCTTCAGCTCCGTGCTCAACGAAGCCTATTTCGGACCGGGCGGCGTCGGTCCCACGCCGCCACCACGCATGCCTCTACCCCGGCCGGGCGCAGGGCCGAAACCAGCGCCTGGAGCCGCCCCGGGGAATGCCGGGCCTCCCGCACAATCGAATGGGCAGACGCCTGCACCTCAAAAAGACTGATGGCCAAACCTGTAGTGGTGGTAACCGGTGTTTCAGGGAATCTAGGCTCCAGATTGCTGCCGCTGCTCCGCAGTTTCTCGGTGATCGGCGTCGACCTGACGCCACCTCAAACCGACAGCGAACTGCAGTTTGAAAGCCTGGACCTGGGACAGGAATCCTCTACCCGCACCTTGTACGAACTGCTCCGCGACACACGTCCCTTCGCCGTCGTGCACCTTGCCTTCGTAATTGATCCGGTACGCACAGGCGTGCTCGATGTCGACCGCATGTGGCAGATCAATGTCGCCGGTACAGCTCGTGTGATGGAGGCAGTCACTGAAGTAAATCGGGCCGCTGACGACGGAATCAAACAATTCATCTTTCCCAGTAGCGTATCGGTGTACGGGCCGGACCTGCCCAGTCCCGCAACCGAAGAAACCGCTTTCGGCGCGCACACTTTGCCCTATGCTATCCACAAGCAGGAATCGGACGAAGTGGTCCAGCAGCGATGCACGGCACTCCGTGGGTGCAGCGTCTACATCCTGCGACCGCATATTTTCGCCGGCGCCAGCGTCAGGAACTACATGATGGGTGCCTTCCACGGAATACCGAATGGAAAGGGCAAACGTGCCGAGAGAATGCGTAGCGAAGGCAAGCGCCTGCCCCTCTTGTTACCCCGCGGCCAGCGGTATCTCGACAATCAGATTCAATTCATTCATGTGGATGACATGGCGCGCCTGGTACAGCACATCCTGCAACGGGAACCCGAAATGCAACGCCTGACTGTGTTGAATGTTGCTGGACGCGGTGAACCTCTGACGTTCGCCAAATGCATCCAGATGGCCCGGGCGAAGCTCCTGCGCGTGCCAGGAAAATGGGCCATGCGGCAGGTGCTCGCATTCTTGTGGAAGCGGGAGATTTTGGCAATTCCTCCCGAAGCTGTTCCTTACATGACCGGCGAATACATCATGAACACCGATCGTCTGCGCCGCTTCCTCGGGCCAGAGTACGATCACGTGATTCGTTACACGATCACGGATGCATTTGCGGACAGCTTTGAACCTGCGACTGCGTCCTAAACTGCGGCTCACTGAGGGCAGTTGCCATTCGGGCATCCCGAACCGCCGTACACTTGTGGTTCGCCTAAACTCCCTCTCGGCGGGAGATTCCGGATGTACAGCACTAACTGCCAGATCTCCTCGTCACGAAAGATTTCTTTCGACGCCGGCATTCCTGAAGGCGAAATGCCGTTCGCGATGATCCGATGCAGTTGCCCGTCGGCATAGGCTTGTACCGCGGGCGAACTCAAAGGTGGAACCGGCGGCGCCATCTTGTCTGCGAACGGAACGCCGGTGTTCTGGCCATCGAGTCCATGACACACCATGCAATACGAAACGAAGGTGCGCTGACCGGCACGGACATTCTCGGTTGTCGCAGCCAGCGGATTCACGTCGGAACGACCGCCGACAGTGATCCGCCGCTTTGCGCCATCGATCAATTTAGTTTCGAAACTGCCCGGGCTGCGAACCTGACATCCGGCCGACATCAGGCAGGCTGTGGTCGTTGCACAGAAGAGGACTATACGGAGCATCGCTACTCCACCACGATGGTCATGTTCATGTTGCCGTGGTTAGCGCCGCAGAAGTGGTCGCAAATGGTGGTAAACGTCCCTGCCGTCTGCGGTGTAACCGTTACGTCGATCGTCTGACCGGCCGGGATCTCCTCGTCGAGTTTGAGTGGACGCAGGAAGAATCCGTGCGTCACATCTTCGCTGTGCAAGCGCAGCTTTACGGTCTGCCCTTTCTTCAGCGTGATCTTGTCGGGGCTGAAAGCAAAGCGCTTGGCAGTGATTTCGATTACGGGAATGTCCTCAGCCGCGATGCGGCTCGTACCGGTAAAGAGCAGCCCTGCAGACAGGCAAATAGCAGCGGCAAAAGAGAAGAATGGCCTGATTCGAAACATGAGAGTTGATCCTTTCAATAGATATCATTGTCACTACACAATTGGATTTCTGAGTAACTGATGGACTCCGTTAATGCCCCGGAACTCACGGGCGGTTAGCTCGACGTCTTCAATCGAAACCGTCGTCGAACCTGGGGCGGATTTGCCACTGAAACTCACCCTGCGGATTCCGAGGTTCTTAAAGGGACGCTCTTTGTCGAACGGCACCGGCTTGCGCGGCCCGGCGACGCCGTTCGGATCAGGAAATGCAAAGATCAGCGAGCGTGCTGCGTAGTGGTGGACAGGCCCTGTCTGATGCTCATCGTCACGATGAATGTGGCCATACAGGACTGTCAGGTTGTCGTATGCCGACAGAACATTCATCACCTCATCGCCATCGCTGGTGAACCATTCCCAGTCCGGACGGAGGTCAAACAAAGGACGGTGCGTGAAGACCACAATCGGAGCGGTCTTCGGGAAACGAGCCAGGTCTTTCTTTAACCACTCCAACTGCTCGGCGCCCACCTCCGCTTTGGCCCGGGTAACGTTATCCAAGGCGACGAAGTGGACACCGCGGTGATCGAAGGAGTAATGGCTTTCGCCGAAAAACTCCCGATAGAGAGCACCGCTGTCCAGTCCGGCGTCGTGCTCTCCAGGAACGCATTTGATCATGGGGACGTTGATCCGTTTCGTAATCTCCTGGAATTGCCTGATGCGCTGTACGTGGACATCGCAATCTTCGGTATCGTGGGTCAGATCGCCGGTGAACAAAACGAGGTCGGGCGGCTGCGGCAGGCCGTTAATCATCTCCACCGCACGCTCGAAGGCCTTGGTCCCAAGAGGATCCGGAGGGCCATTGAATCCGACGTGCGCATCGCTGAGCTGAACAAAAGAGAACGGTGTCACCTTCTCCCCGTTGACCCGGCCCAGTTCTGAGAAGACACCAGCGGCCTCTCCGGCACTGCGTGCGGCCGGATACGCGGAATACAGAACTCCGATTCCCAGTGACGCCCCGGCAATTTTGAGAAACGACCGGCGGTTTGTTTCTTTCATGAACCCCCCTTGTTGTTCTTGCAGATGTGAGAACCAGGAGGCCGCGAAATTATTCCGAATTCGTCGAGGAGAATATTTCTTGCGTGAGCGGGAATAAAAGTTGGAATTCCGCGTTTATGCTAGTGAGGTGTCTGATCGCCGCTTGCCTGACGCGACCTTCGAAGAACTGGCTCTGCCACTGTTCGACCAGCTTTACAACTTCGCACGGTGGCTTACGCAGGACGCTACCGAGGCGGAGGATCTGGTGCAGGAAACCTACACAAAGGCGCTGCGGGGATTTTCTGGATTTCAAATTGGCACCAACTTTCGCGCCTGGATGTTTCGCATCCTCCGGAATACGTTTTTGACATCCAAAAGCGGGTTGAAGTCGGTCGCATTCGACGATCAGGAGGTCGAGACCGTGGCATCGACACGCCCCACTCCCGAAACCATCCTGATTCAACAGGCGGATCGCAAGATGGTCCAGCAGGCGCTTACCCAGATGGCCGTACCGTTTCGCGAGATTCTGTTGCTGTGTGAGGTTGAGGAGATGTCGTACGAGGACATCGCGCAGGTGTTGGCGATTCCCATGGGCACGGTGATGTCGCGCCTTTATCGCGCCCGCAAGGCACTCCGTTCGCTCCTGTTAGAAAAGTTCAGGGGAGGTCCGAATGGCATGTGACGCGCCGCGAGAGAAGCTGGACGCCTATGTGGACGGCGAACTTCCGCCGTCCGAGGCCGCCGCGCTTGCTAAACATTTGCGCGAATGCGCGCAGTGCGCCGCCGATGCGTTGGAGCGTGTGCAAATGAAGCGGGCAGTTGCCTGGGCGGGTAAGCGCTACCAACCCAGCCCGGAATTGCGTCATAAGGTGCAGCAGAGTCTAACCCAGAGTTCACGCCGGGAGTCGTGGGTTTGGAGGATAGTAGCTTTGCCGGCCACTCTCGTTCTGCTTTTGTCATTGGGCATCAGCCTGTACGTAGCGCACGAGAAAGCACAGCGGCAGCGCGTGTACAGCGAGCTAGCGGACCTGCACGTTGCTACATTGGCAAGCGGCACTCCGGTAGATGTCGTCTCAACCGACCGTCACACGGTGAAGCCCTGGTTTGAGGGCAAGATTCCCTTCAGCTTCAACCTGCCGGAATTGCAGGGTTCCGATTTCACCCTTGTGGGTGGACGCGTTAGTTATCTCGCGCAGTCAGCAGGTGCGCATCTCATTTATCGCCTTCGTCAGCATGAAATCTCAGTATTTATTTTCCAGGACCGCGGTGAGGAGATTGCGGTTCCGGCATCGTCGCCAATTTCGGTGTTGTCCTTCACCGTGGACAGCTGGACGAAAAATGGCTTGCGCTACTTCGTGATTGGGGATATTGGCGCACAGGATATCGAGAGATTGAGCAAGTTGCTCCGCGACGCAGCTTAGTGGGCGAGACTACGCTGCTTTCTTGCCGCGGTACAAGCCTGCGATCCCGAATGTGTACGGAGCCCAGGTGGCTTCCGCGAAGCCAGCGTTTTTCATCCGCGTCAACATTTCCTTTGGCGACGGAAAACGCTCCACGGATGTGGGTAAGTAGGCATAAGGCCCACGAACACCCGAGATCGCCGTCCCCACCCGCGGCAGAACCTGTTTGAAATAGATCCGATAGAGCGTGCCCATGACTCCCTTGGGCTCGCCAAAATCAAGTATCCCGCACTCTCCGCCAGGACGAAGAACCCGCATGATCTCCCGCAGTCCCGCATCGTAGTCGACAAGATTGCGGAAGCCAAAGGCCGAGGTCACCAGGTCAAAGCTGGTGCCTGGAAATGGGAGATTGAGGGCATCAGCTTCCACCCATACTGGGGAACCAAGATCCGTGTCGCTTGCTGACTTGATCCTTGCACGCTGCAACATGGAGTGCGAGAAGTCAGCTCCCACAATCTCCGCAGGCGACTTCTTCGATTGTTTTCTCAGCGCGAAAGTCATGTCACCAGTTCCGCAGCACAGGTCGAGAACGTGTGCCTCGGGTCGACTCAGGATATGGCGAAAGGTGCGGGCCGCCCGCCGCCACCACAAGCGGTCGACGTTGAACGACAGCACATGGTTGAGTAAGTCATAGCGCGGCGCGATCGAGGTGAACATATCGCGTACCGCGCGGGCGGCAGAATTAGGACCAGTCGCCCCTTCAGGGGTCGCACCGATAACTGGAGATTTCAATTCGGGCACGTTGCTCGCGAAAGTTACCGCTTCTTTTTCGATTTGGCGCTCTTCAATTGCCTGACGATGCCCTCGATCTGCAGGATGTGATTCGTATCATGCCCAGCGAACATGCGTGTCAGGTGAGCAACCGACTCCTTGCCACGCTCCAGATGCATGCCGTAGTTGTCCCAGATTTCGGGAGCAATTTCCTTGAGCATGGCCAGATTGCTCTCGCGCAGCACACGGAACACTTCGAGCGAGCGCCGGGCGTTGCGATTGCGATACTTAAAGACGGAGGCCCACTGGTCCTGATCAAAGGGTTGAATGGTGATTCCGTTCTCTCCGATGACCGACCGCATGCGCCAACTGACCACAATCTCGGCGTCTGCAAGATGCGCGATGATCTCTGCGATCGACCATTTTGCCGGGTCGGGCCGCCATTTCAACTGCGTCGGTGTCAGGCGTCCCGTCAGCTTCTTGAGTCTTCCCGCGGTCGTGCGTTGTACCTTGGTCGCGTCCCGCCCCTGCACATAGCCCAGGATTCGCGAAATATATTGTTCGGCTGTTTCCCGCATAACTCTCCTACTTTCCCCAAACCCGTCCGCCGCGTGAAAGGCGGCGCAACTCCTCGACGGAGTCGAGTGCCGCGCGCTCGGGCACGTCGTTGGCAACCTCTACCTTGCCTATCTCGCGCGGCAAGATGAAATGGACCACACCATTCTGAGTCTTCTTGTCGCTCTGCAGCCGCGAGAGAATCTTCTTCGCACTGACATTCACTTCCGGCAAGCGGCCCAGGCTCAGGACGGCATCAGCGATGCGGCCGGCGGTCACACTGTCGGTGCGCCCTACGGTGAGAGCAATGTTAGTGGCGGCGATCATGCCCCACGCGACGGCCTCGCCGTGCAGCAGAGACCGATAATTCGTCTCGGCTTCCAGCGCGTGCCCAATCGTGTGACCCAGGTTCAGCACACGGCGCAGGCCGCCTTCGTGTTCATCTGCGGAGACTACCTCTGCCTTCAGCCTCACCGATTGCGCAATCAGCCACTCGAGCTCGACTGGATCGCGCTTCAGAATCTTCGCCCGGTTCTGCTCGAATCTCAGGAACAACTCAACGTTCCCAATGATTCCGCACTTTAAAGCCTCGTACAGCCCCGCCCGGAATTCGCGTTCGGGCAGCGTCTTCAGCACCGCCGGGTCAATCAGCACAACGCGCGGGTGATAAAACGTTCCGATGAGATTCTTGCCGGCAGCCAGGTTGACTCCGGTTTTGCCTCCCACCGAAGCATCCACCTGGGCCAGCACGGTTGTCGGAACTTGCACAAATTCCACGCCCCGCATATACAGCGTCGCAAGCAGTCCGGCCACATCGCCAACCACACCGCCTCCCAAGGCCACGATGACGGCTTTGCGATCGGCACCCATCTTTACCAGCTTTTCTGCCATCGCCTCGACGGTTGCCAGTCGTTTTGCGGGCTCTCCGTCAGGCATCAGGATTACCTGCGGGTCAAACTCCGCGGACTTCAAGGCAGCCATCAATTTCTTGCCCCAGCGTTTCCGAACAGGGGCAACGGTCACGACGAAGATGCGGCTCGTTTTTGGCAACAGATCGCCCAGAATGCTGCCTGCCCGATTGAGCAGGCCGTTCTCAATCCACGCCTGATAGGGGCGTGGCTGGACATGGATAGTAGCCTGAGCCATCGCGTTCCATAATAGCGTATACGTTCCCGCGTTATAGCTTCGGTGGTAGTATTGCCCGTCTATGAAAGGTCTGCCTGTCCAGACCGATTTCGTTGTGGTCGGCGCCGGCACCGCCGGACTGCGCGCGGCCATCGATTTAGCTGAGGCGGGTCGCGTACTGTTGATCTCAAAAAGAGAGATCTCTGTCTCCCACTCAACGGACATCAAGGGCGAGGCGGAATGGCTGAGCGACGATGATGATATTACGCTCCACTTGCAGGACACACTCGATTCCGGCGCTGGTTTATGCAACGCGGCGGCGGTAAAGATCCTCATCGAAGAAGGTGCGGAACGGCTCGAGGAGGTCGTGGCCTGGGGCAAACACCATGGCTCGAAGCTGTCGTTTGAACCGGAAAACCCGCACACCCGCACGCGCCGCCTGCATGCTCACGGTGAGCCGACAGCGAGAGAGGTCCTCAAGATCCTGTGCCACAAAATCGAGTCGCTGAAACACGTCTCGGCTGCCCCTTTTACTTTTGCCACGCAACTGCGTAGCGCAGACGGTCGGATCGTCGGGGTTTCTGTTCTCGATGAAAAAGGAGTGCAGCAGGAGCTTTCCTGCTCGGCGGTGTTACTCACAGCAGGGGGCTCCGCCCAACTCTACTCAAATGCGACCGGTCCGGCATCGGCTACCGCCGATGGCATCGCGTTAGCTCTCCGCGCCGGAGCCGAACTGAGCGACATGGAATTTGTCCAGTTCCATCCCACCGCTCTCTGCATGAAGAAAGTCCCACGATTCGTCTTACCGGAGCGCCTGCGAACAGAGAGTGGGTGGCTTCGCAATATCGAACTGAATCGTTTCATGAGTAAGTATCATCCACTCGGTGAACGCGCTCCGCGCGATGTGGTGGCGCGCGCCATCGTGCACGAAATGGAAGTGAGTCGCGCCAAGGACCCATTCGTGTATCTCGATATGACTCACATCAACGCGAGCAAGATCGAGAAGAGTTTCCCGCGCGTGTACGCGGCATGCATGGCTTACAACATCGATATCACTGAGGATCTCATCCCAGTGCGTCCTGCTGCGAATGCAACCTTGGGTGGCGTGCGCACGGATATGGAAGGCAAAACCAGCGTGTCGGGTCTTTACGCTGCCGGGGAAGGGGCAGCGACCGGAGTGCATGGAGCGAATCGTCTGCCCAGCAACTCTGTGCTTGAGGCACTCGTATTTGGCAGCCGGGCCGCAAAGGCGATGCGGAACCATGATCGAAGCGCATCACAGGCGACTCCAGAACCGAAAGCTGCGTACTCCAACGGGCCCGTAGACACTGGGACCGAAGAATTGGTTGGCCAGATTCAAAGTCTGATGTGGAACGAAGTCGGAGTTGTTCGAACGCGCATGGGAATGCAGAGGGCGATCAAGGCTCTCGAGGAGATCGCTCCGAAACTGGCACATCCTACGACCCGTCGCGGCCACGAGGCAGCCAATCTTCATCTTGCGGCTTTGGCGGTCGCCCGTTCCGCCCTGGCGCGGGAGGAAAGCCGCGGCACCCATTACCGCATGGACTATCCTGATCGTGATGACAAGAAATTCCTGAAGCGTTCGGTTGTTCGAGGCGATAAAGTTGTTTTTATGTGAGAAGTGAGGGCTCATGGGAACACCGACGCTCGAAGTCCCCGTTCGAAGCGAAGTTTCCCCACCTTCCGTTAGTTCAGACCCCAATTCCATCTTTCAGCTTTCCGAACGCGCGCGCGGTGACTCCCTCGGCTGGGCCGGACCGCTAATACTGCTCGTGGGACGCAGTGTTTTGATTATTGCGGCTCAGGCGATTACTGCGTGCTTTGTCTGGTTGCACTCGCATGACTGGTCATGGAATGACGCTGCGAAGTGGTGGACTGTTTACGGAACGCTCGTGGATATCGGATGCCTCTGGTTGATGGCCGCATGTACGCGCAGGGAGGGCATCCGGTTGCGCGATCTGATTGGCCGGGCACATCTCCGCTGGGGACGTGACTTACTGCTCGGCGCAGCCTTTTTTGTTCTAGTGTTTCCCTTCTTCATCCTTGGCGCGGCCTCGGCAACACGCATTGTGTATGGCGCCGGCCAGTTGCCCTCGTTTGCTGGACTAGCTGACGCGCGAGTGCTGCCCGTGTGGGCTGTAATCTACAGCTTCAGTGTGTGGTGGCTCCTATGGTCGCCGACCGAGGAGATGACTTATCGCGGGTATGCTTTCCCGCGTTTCGAGGTGCTGTGCCGCAATCGGGCGGTGGCGATCGGGGTAGTCAGCTTCTGGTGGTCTCTCCAGCACGTGTTTCTTCCCTTTATTCTGGACTGGAAGCTGGTACTCTGGCGTTTTCTTGCTTTTCTTCCAGGTGTAGTCTTCTTGCTGCTCCCATCCCTCAAGATCCGTCGCCTCGCTCCATTTGTGTTTGCGCACTGGCCCATGGATATTCTGGCGGTCTTCATGACTCTGAAGCTCTGAATTCATCGCGGGAGTGACGATTGCCGATGGGAACGACGTTGTCTGACAAAGCTAGAGCGGCTCGGGCGATTGAGACTCCTCTCGCATCTACAGATCAAAATTCCAGAACCGAACTGACCGCGCGAGTCCGGACTGGGCAGCTCTCCTGGTCCGGGCCTCTGCTAGTCCTGACAGGACGCAGCGCACTCATGATCCCCGCGCAGGCGCTCGCCGCCTGCGTTCTCTGGCTGCACAATCACACATGGTCCTGGAACGCTGCTGCGAAGTGGTGGTCGGTTTACGGAACTCTGGTCGACCTCGGTTGCCTCCTTCTGATGCGGGTATGTGTTAGGAATGAAAGCATCCGCCTGCGGAACCTGATAGGTCCAATCCGTCTCCGATGGGGACGCGATCTGTTCCTGGGAATCGGATGTCTCCTTCTGATTTTTCCTGTGTTCGCTCTAGCGTTTCCAGCGGCCAGTCGACTGGTATACGGCAGCAGTCAACCGGAGATGTATCCGGGACTCTTGGGTGCACGGACCCTGTCTCTCTGGGGAGCGATCTACAGCTTGAGCGTGTTCTTGCTTGTTTGGTCACCCACGGAGGAAATGACTTACAACGGCTATTCTCTGCCCCGCCTTGAGGTGCTATGTGGCAATCGGTGGGTCGCACTTGCGATGGTCGGCTTCTGGTGGGCGCTCCAGCACAGCTTTATCCCATTCATTCTCGATTGGAGATATGTGGAGTGGCGGTTCATCGCATTTCTTCCTGGCGTTCTCGCCTTTTCGCTGATTTACTTGCGGCTGAGAAGACTCCCTCCTTTGATCGTCGCGCACTGGGCGATGGACACCTCCGCGATCCTATACACCCTCCACTTCTGACAAATTCGCCCTTATTCGCTGTTTTTGACGGGGAAGGCAATAGACAGGCCAATCGAGATGAACAACACCGCAGCCACCGCCCCGAGAGTCATTCCAATCGGAACCTCGACATAGTTTCCCAGTAGCATCTTGACTCCAACCAGAATCAGGATCACGGCCAGTCCGTAATGAAGGAAACGGAAGAGTTTCATCAGCCTCGCGACGGCGAAGTACATCGACCGCAGTCCGAGAATGGCAAACACGTTCGACGTGTAGACAATGAATGCCTTCAATGTAATGGCAAGGACTGCCGGAATGGAGTCGACGGCAAATAGCACGTCCGTGCTTTCGATGACGAGCAGCACCACGAGAAGGGGTGTGGCGTAGATTCGGCCATTCTCCTGGGGATTGCGAACGAAGAACTTCCCGCCCCGATATTCCGAAGTAACCGGAATCCACTTCCGCAGAATCTTCACAACGGGATTTGAGGCGGGGTCTACCTGGTGCTGGCCGCTGATACAAACGCGAATCCCGCTATAGATCAGCAATGCGCCAAATACGTACAGCAGCCAATGAAAGCGATGGATCAGTCCAACTCCTGCGCCGATGAATATTCCGCGCAGTATCAGCGCACCCAGGATTCCCCAGAAGAGCACGCGGTGTTGTTGCTCGTCAGGAACGGCGAAGTAATTAAAGATCACAAGAAAAATGAACAGATTGTCAACGCTCAGCGACAACTCGACCACATAGCCGGTGACAAACTCCAGGCTGGACTGACGTCCCTGCCAGAAATACAAAATCGCTGCAAAGGCGGCGGCCATCGCGACATACACAAGGCTCCAGGTGAGCGCCTCGCGAAATCGAACGGAATGACCCCGGCGGTGGAAGACGCGAAGGTCGACAATCAGCATGACCAGCGCGAATACGTTGAAAAGAATCCAGAAGTAGAGCAAGACGATCCCTGGAATTGTAGATTTCAGATTTGTGATTTCAGACTGATTTGGGCTGGGCAGCTTTCAATCTGCAATGAAATCTCAAGTCTGAAATTACTTTTGCCTTCCTCGCTTTCCGCTCTGCCACTCATCCCACAGGCCGAAGGCTTTGAACAGCTCGATGCTGTTCGTGTCGCGCATCGTTTGCTCGATTTGATCATGGGTGAGTCTCGGCCCGATCTTCTCGTACATGTTTGCCAACTCGAAGGTGAGTGCGGCTGCTTCGGCTACGTGTTGCTTCAATTGCGGGAAGTCCACCTTGTCGTATGTATCGGAGACAGCATGATAATTCTCAAGGTAGTTGCCTTCCTGTTGATCAGCAACGAAGGTTGGCACGCCTTCCAGCATGAAGTCGAAGTGATCCGTGCCCCATTCCATATCCAACTTCAGATTTTTCACCTCAAACTGCAAGAGCGGGGCAAGTAACCCCTGCGCAAGGGGATACACATCCTTGCGTCCGCCCAGCGAAAAGCCCGTGGTCTTCCCAGTTCCCGAATCGTAGATTACGACGCCAGCCGCGCGGTCCAGCTCCGCACGATGAGTGAAAGCGTAGGCCCGCGAACCGAGCAGGCCCTCTTCCTCCCCGGAGAAAAGGATGAACCGGATGGTGTGCCGCGGCGCCACACCCGAGGCCTTGATAGCGCGGAGAGCGTCAACAACCAGCGCGGCGTTGCATCCATTGTCGAGCGCCCCCGTGCCGAGCTCCCATGAATCAAGATGAGCACCCAGGATGACAAACTCTTCTGGCTTCTCGCTGCCACGAATTTCCGCAATCACGTTGGACGCCTTGATTGGGCTGCCGATCTGGTTTGGAATCGACATATCGGCCCACACGAGATTTCCAGCCGCCAGCAGTCGCGCCATACGCTCGCCGTCTTCGCGCGCGACGATCACCATGGGCAAGCGGTCGATCTCTCCCGCACCGGAATTTGTGTGACGGTAAAGGATGTCGTGCTCACGAGTCGCCATAAAGGCGATCGCTTTCGCTTTCGCTTTCACGGCGCGGTCGATAATCGGCGGAGCCTTCGTGTACTCGGCAAAGAGGTCGTCCCAGGTCTTCAGCACAACGGTGTGCACGAGCAGAATCTTGCTCGCCACATCACCGGCCTTCTGGAAGTCCGCTTCCGTTCCCTGCCCGATGTCTACGACCGGCACGTGCTTCACCGGGGCAAGCGCGGGCGCCCATGCTACCGATACGGCACGCACACGGAATGAGGAAAGAACTGTCCCACCGCCAACTCCGGTGGCACTGACCTGGTGGGCCGTGGTCGCGGACATCTCCGTCGCACCTTCCGCCCAGGAGTTCGGAATTTCGAATCCCTCGCTATGCACACTGTCCGCACCGGCTGCGGAAAAGGCCTGCATGCCCCACTGCACCGCGTGCTGCATCGCGGGGGTGCCCGGAACGCGTCCGCCGATTTCGTCGGTCAGGCGACGCAGGTTCTCCTGAATCGGAGAAGGCTGAAGAGCAGCCTGGATGATTTTGTTGACGGCGTCGTTGTCTGAAGCAGGATTGGCGGCTAAGGAAACCAGACGAACAATGCAAACAAAGAACAGGGTCTTCACAGTTCGCATATTGGTTCGCATTAGAAATGAAATCATGGAAAAGCGCAAAAGCAGTGCCGAGGGTTGAACTCTTAAGTGTGAGCCGACCGCTTTCCTGTCGTTGCTCAATGCTTTCTTCACTTCGGCGGGACTGGTTCCATCCTGTCGAGAATGCGCATGCTCTCGAGGACGACGCTGCCCACGATCTGCAGACTGCGTGGGCTGAGCTTATCGAGTGTGTCTTCCGTGGTGTGCCAGTATGCGAGGTTGTAGCCATAGGTGAAATCGATGAGGTCCACCGAGGGCACACCTCGCTTCACGAACGGAATGTGGTCGTCTGACACCTCCAAATCACGGCCAAAAAAGTGCGACTGGTATCCCAGACGCTTGGCGGCCTCGTAGACAACGTCCTTAAGCCAAGCTGTGGAATTCGTTTCGCGCTCGACGTTCAGATCTGCGTCGCCGATCATATCGGTCAGCATGAAGGCTTTGACCTTCTTCAGCGTGCCATCGGCCTGCCATTTCTCGGCGAGATGCGTGATGCCGTAGAGGCTGTCTTCGCTGAAGGGCATTTCGTTCGGCTGACCTCCAGACCCGTCAGGCTTCATAGCCTCTTCCGCATCGTCCCAAATCAGCCAGACGCTGTAGCCGTCGCGTTGCTTTCCGCGGAGATGGTTGGCAATTTCGAGCAACAGGCCACTGGACGACGCTCCGTCGTTTGCCCCGATATAAGAAGTGTTCCGCAGTGGATAGTTCGTGTCGTAGTGTGTGGCGATGATAATGACGCCGTCCTTAGTACCCGGATATTTCGCAATGATGTTATGCACCGGGAACTTTCCGGCGGGCGTATCGACCGTGAAGATGTCATCTTCCACCCGGTCGCCCTTTAGATGTGAGGAGATATAGTCCTCAACTTTCTTGTGATTGGCGCTGCCCAGCGGTCGCGGACCAAACTTCACGATCTCTTTCACATATTGCATGGCGCGATCACCATCCAATGCTGATGGCGGGCCATCATCCAGAGGAAATTTGAGCGGTGTATTGGAGGTTGCGCTCGCGGAAACAGTAGCGTTCTGAGCCGGGTTGGCATCTTTGTCTCGGTCACAGGCAACAACCGCCAATGCACCCGCCAGAACCACCCATGGGACACGGTTCACCTGGCTCCTCACGCCTGTTTTTCTTTTCTGGCTGCGCGCTGCTTGGGATGTACGGCCCACGCCACCAGGATACTGAAGACATACAAAGCGATCATCGGCGCGGCGAAGATACACATGTTTAAGATGTCCGTAGTTGGAGTCACGATTGCGGCGATGATGAAGATGATCAGGATGGAATAGCGGAAGTTCTTCCACATGAACCGCGGGCTCACGATGCCCATCAGCGCCAGAAAAAACACGAGGATCGGCATCTCGAAAATCAGCCCCATTCCCAGAATGATGCTCAGAAAAAGCTGAGTATATTCATTGATCGTGATCATGGGCTGGAACTGTTTGCCGAATTCGATGAGGAAATTGAGCGCGGCAGGATAGACAATCTTGTATCCGAAATAGCCACCACACGTGAATAGCGTGATCGTCGAGACCATGAACGGTACGACGTATTTTTTCTCCCTCCGGTAAAGGCCCGGCGAAATGAACATCCACACCTGGTAGAGCACAAACGGCGAGGTGAGGAACAAGCCGGCTAGCGCCGCGGTCTTCAGGTACAAATTGAATGGCTCGGTCGGGTTGAGGTAAACGAGTTTCTCCGCCATCCCGTTTTTCTTGAGAGCATCCATGATCGGGCGCTGGATGAAATCGTAGATGCGCTCCACCTTCCACCAGCAAATGAAGAACCCGGCGGCCACTGAAATGATGCTGTAGATGATGCGCTTGCGCAGTTCCTCGAGGTGATCAAGGAAGCCCATCGTGGGCATCGACTCTTTTTCGTCTTCTTGCGGCGGGACCTCGGTTGCGGCTTCAGGCATGCGATTCCTGGGAGGTGCGGGATGTCACTTCTTCGGTTGACGAGATTTCGGTCGACGGCGCGGCTTCCGTGGCCACCGGCGGAGTCGCTCCATTGCTGGACGAAGATGCGTGGTCCTCGGCACTTGTAACCAAGGTGCTATCAGGGGTGGTGGAGGCGGGCTGTTCCGCCTTGTCCTCCCCGGCTGAGGGGGAGTTCAAAGTCCGGCTGGTCGTGCCCTCAACCACCCGGTTGGGCGGCAGGATCGTCTGGCGGTTATTCTCCACTTCGAGATGAGCGATCTCCTGCTCGATCTGCGCCTTAAATTCATTAGAGGCCCGCTTGAATTCGTTGAGATATTTGCCGACCTGGCGGGCGATCTCCGGCAGCTTCTTGGGCCCAAAGATGATCAAGGCCAGGAAGAAAAGGAAGATCGTCTCGGAAAAGCTCATGTCGATCATCATAATGCCGGGACAGGAAAGGCGGCAATGCGGAGTCGAGACCTGAGATTCACACCACGGATCCAGCGCAAGTGGGCCGGGTTTGGCCTGGATCGGCATCCTCTGCCGGGAGGCAGTACAAGGTTTGCCGATGCGATCCCAAAAGCAAGAGCGTTCTAACGATTTTCCTTGCTTAGGCCAATGAAATCGGACGCTCAAACAGAAAGCCGGTCAGGGATGTGTGGCACAAGACGTGCTTGAACCATCGGTAATCACCCGATTCAGACCACGCGTGGAAGGTGCCGATAAGTGCTTAAAGATCTTTGTTCGCGTAAAGGAGACGCAAATGTCATTTTCTGGCATATCCGGCAACCTCTTGAACTATGAAGTCCAGAGCGCTCAAAACCAGAACAAGCTGCAGCAGATCCAAAAAGAATTTCAGCAGCTTGGTGAAGACCTGCAGTCCGGCGATCTGTCAGCAGCACAAAGCGACTTTGCCACTCTGCAGCAGATGACACCACCAACGAGCTCGAGTACTTCGGGATCCAACAACCCTGCGGCGCAGGCGTTTCAGCAGCTGGCCAGCGATTTGCAGTCGGGGAATCTCTCGGCGGCCCAACAGGATTACGCCAACATTCAGCAGGATTTCCAAAGCCGAGAGATGCATGCGCACGGACACCATCACCACGGCAACGGCCAGATGAGCCAGATCTCTCAGACCTTTCAGCAGCTGGGGCAGGCGTTGCAAACTGGCGACCTGACGAGTGCGCGGCAAATCTATAGCACCTTGCAGCAGGAGATCCAACAGCTTGGTGGAAATAATACGTCTGCGTCAGTCCAGGGAACCGCAATTAGCGGAGTCTCGGTTACGGCGTAGCAATCAGGTCGGATCCCTGGTCGCGTAGCCTTCCGGATTAAGCTTGCGCCGGTTGTTTTGGCACGATCGCCCTATGGGACTTCAAGGGTGACGTGCCCGAGCCGCCAGCAACCGGTTTCCCGCCCGCGGCTAGCGGCGACAAGCCCGGCGACTGCCGGGTCGTCCAACGAACACAGGCAAAATTCTGCCTCTGTAATAACCTCAAGTACCCCTGCCGGGTCAGTAGCCTTAGGCACCTACCAAGGGTAACCATACCGGTCCAATCCCGTCCAAGGTAATGGTATACTGCCTATATTCAGCGCAGTAGCTGGGGTGGACGTTAGCCCTCAACGAAGGAATCAACAAGATGGCACGTAGTGCTCGCCGGTCGCTCTTCCTGGTAGCTTTTTTCCTCCTTGCCTGCGGATTCCTGGGCATCCTGTTTGCCCAGCGCTCCGGCCAGCAGTCGTCAATCACGGGGGACTCCGACGTCAAGGACAGCCTCAAGCAATTCACCGACGTATACGCGCTCGTCGAGGAGAACTACGCGGAGCCGGTGAATGCCGACAAGGCCATCTACAACGGTGCGATTCCAGGAATGCTGCATGCGCTCGACCCGCACTCGAATTTCTTCGACCCCAAGTCTTATGCGCTGATGCGCGAGGACCAGCGCGGCAAGTACTACGGCGTGGGTATGACCGTCGGCCCGCGCAACAACAAAGTTATCGTGATCTACCCCTTCACCGGAACACCGGCATATAAGGCCGGCATTCATCCGGGCGACGTCATCATCGCAGTTGACGGCAAGTCGACCGAGAACATGAGCACCGGCGACGTGGCCGACCTGCTGAAGGGACCCAAGGGGACGACGGTTCACATCAGCATCGCGCGCGAAGGCGTCGAAAAGCCGATGGAGTTTACGCTGATCCGCGACGAGATTCCGCGCTACAGCGTCGACGTCCATTTCCTGATCAAGCCCGGCGTTGGTTACATGCACGTCAACGGCTTCAATGAGACTACGGAACATGAGGTCTCTGAAGCGCTCGATTCCTTCGGCGATTTGAAAGGCCTGATCCTCGATCTGCGCGGCAATCCCGGCGGTCTGTTGAGCGAGGGCGTTGGCGTAGCGGACAAGTTTCTGAAAAAGGGCCAGCTCATCGTTTCGCATCACGGGCGTGCCTCAGCCGAAAAGCGCTACATCGCCCAGCATGGCAATGGCGGCAAGGACTATCCCATCGTCGTTTTGGTGAACCGGCTGACGGCTTCGGCCGCGGAAATTGTCTCCGGTGCAATCCAGGATCATGACCGGGGACTGATCGTCGGCGAAGTCACGTTCGGCAAGGGACTCGTACAGACGGTGTATCCCCTTTCAGAAAACACCGGTCTGGCGCTGACTACGGCGCACTATTACACGCCCAGCGGACGGTTGATCCAGCGTGACTATAGCAACATCTCGCTTTACGATTACTACTACAACCGCAGCGATAACGACAACAACAGCACCACAAACCGTGAAGTAAAGCTTACAGATAGTGGACGCACGGTCTACGGTGGCGGAGGCATCACGCCCGACGTTACGCTGCCTCAAATCAAGACGAATCATTTCCAGGACACGCTGCTGCAGCACTATGCGTTCTTCAACTTCGCCAAGCGCTACGTTGTAAGTCATCACCCGACGAAGAGCTTTGAAGTTGACGATGCCACGATGCAGGATTTTCGCAAGTCGCTCGATGAAGCCAACATCACCTACACGCAGGCCGACCTGATCGACAATGCCGACTGGCTCAAGTCGAGCATCAAGTCAGAGATCTTCGTCGATGCGTTTGGGCAGGATGAAGGCTTGAAAGTCCGGGCGGAATCGGACCCGCAGGTGGTCAAAGGGCTTGAACTGCTGCCGCAGGCCAAGGCTCTGGCCGATAACGCCAAGCGGATCGTAGCCGAGCACAATGCCGCGCCGGCCTTTAATCGGCAATAAAATCGCTCGTATTTCACATAAGCCCGGACATCGTTCCGGGCTTTCTTTTGGCCTTTATCAATCGGGGTTGAACAGATGCGTCGACTTTACCTTCTGATTGCAGCCGCGCTTTCCGGTGGGATCATATGCCACGCCCAACTGCCTTCACCAGTCGAGAGCAAGAGCGGCCTGCGCCTGGTCATCGCTGAGGAAGACACGAATCCTGCACTGCATGTTGTGCTGCCCGGCCGCCCTGATACCGATCGAATCATCTACGTTCTATTCCCGGAGCACGTCACCGTCAGAAAACCGGGGGAACCGGAAGGAAAACATATTTATCTCTTCAGTCCGGGGCGGTCGGGGGATCGCCCCGGCTGGCACAAGAGCGGGAAATCGCTGCAATACGAGAAGGATTTTGAGGGCGGGATACACATGCTCGCCAGCGCCGCCTTGGACGAGGACGGCGTACGCTTCCGCTACGAATTCACGAACAAATCGAGCACGCCTTACCAACTTGTTTATGCACCGACTGACCCCCGCCTCACCTCAATTTTCCACGATGTTCGCTTGGAACGAACCTATGTTCATCATACGAATGGATTTGATCTTTTGGCATCCGAGACTCCGAACCGGCTGACGATGCCTCTCGATCAATGGTTGCCCACTCGATATTTGGCTTCGTTCACATGGCCTGTGCCGTCAAGACTGGTCGAGCGCAGACGCGACGGCATCACCTACTACAACAAATCGCGCCTTGTGGATCAACCGCTGATCGCAACCCTTTCCGCAGACCGCAAATGGGTCGTGGCCAGTTTCTCGCATACAACCGGAAACGTGTGGAGCAATCCTGAATTAACCTGCCAGCATGTGGATCCAGAAATCTCCCTATCGCCGCGCTCGACTGCCGCAGTCGAAGTCAAGATGCTTATGTTCCAAGGCTCGCTCGAAGACGCCTTGACCAAAGCCATCGCCCAACGTGGAAGGCTTGAATAACGGTGCGAATAGGATACCGCCGCTTCATTGACTTGCGTACCGCCGTGTGTGAAAATCCGCCCAAGAGGCTGATTTTGCGGGGGTATAGGCGAAAGTGCCTGAGATCAGTCCCAGTTCTGCGAATCCCCCCTTCGCAAAAAAATGGATCCTTTTCACGATCAGGGCGCCAAGGCGGGGTGGGTTTGACACTGCCTCTTTTAGCGGGGGCGATCATCTTGTCCATCATTGCCGGATGGACAGACTGGCGTAGCCGCCGCATTCCCAACTGGCTGACGGTGCCCGGATGGGCAGTCGGGCTTGTGCTCAGCATAGTCCTCGGTGGTTGGGCTGGGCTGAAAAACTCGCTTTTGGGTACAGTGCTGGCGTTCGGTCTCTTATTGCCCTTTTGGCTTCTGAAGAGTCTCGGGGCGGGTGACCTGAAGTTCGCGGTGGCGCTCGGAGCGTATACCGGCCCGGGGCGACTGATTGATATTCTGATCGGTTCGGTGTTCGTGGCGGGAATTATGGCTTTGATCTTGGTCATCTACAAACGACGGTTACTGCAAACCATCAAGAACATCGGCCATATCCTGATATCGTTGATCACCTTTCGGTTGCCGGGATCGCATGTCACCCTCGACAACCCTGACGCGCTGAGCATCCCCAAGGGCGTAGCATTGGCATTAACGGTCGTAGCCTATGGAATCCTTTTGAAGCTGCGGATGGTGGCCTGATGACGAGTTTTGGTCAGCATCTCAGAAGATTGTTGCGCGAGACCTCGGGCGCGGAGATTGCCGAGGCCGCCGCCGTTCTTCCGCTGATGTTCCTGATGTTGCTCGGCATTTTCTGGTTCGGCCAGGCCTTCAGTATCTATGGAGCAATTACGCGCGCCGCGCAGGATGGAGCCCGGGCCGCCGCGGCTCCAAGTTGTACAACGTGTACTCCGCTTACTCCTTCCGCCCGCGCGGCAAATGCCGTGGCCGTTGTCCAAGCTGCGCTGACCATTGCCAAGCTGGATCAGACCCTGGCACGTCAGCCCTCACCTGTTCCCACGTTCGTTTCATGCGGCGGACCCACGACATGCGACGCAGGCAGCGGCAACTTCTGTGTGCAGGCTCCAGTTCAGCTATCTGACACAACTACCGGCACCGGCGTGTGCGGCGTTTCAGTGTCGTTCCAGTATCCGTACCAATTCTGGCTGCCTTTCGCCTCACTGAACAAGCAGAGAATCTGGCTCTCAGCCTCAGCGCGCGTGCGATTGGAGAACCAGTGAAGCGCGCGCTGCATGTCGTGCGTGCCTTGTGGACTCTGCGACGACTTTCATGGTCCGCTGATCAAGCCGCGCAATTGGTGGAGTTTGCGGTATCGCTTCCACTCCTTGTAGTTTTCGTCGTGGGAATCTTTGATTTTAGCGGCGCGTTCACCCTCAAACAGAAGCTCACAAATGTCGCGCGAGATGCGGCCCGCGCTGCCGCTGCGGACCCGTCTGGCGACCTGTCATCGTCGAGTCCCATCGCGGTCAATGATGCATTCCAGATCATTCATAATTATTTCGCAGGCAATCAACTCAACGATTGCGGCATCACCCAAAGCACCTCGCCATCAAACCTGAAATGGACATCCACTGGTACGGGAAACGGTTGCCCCTCCGGAGGCTTACGGATCATCATCAATCGAGGTTATTACTTCCCCTTGACTGGGGGAACTCCACCCACAGTCGATTGCACGTCGCAGGCTGCCGGGACCGGAGTGGGAACTCTGATCGGGACCTGCGTCAGCATTCGATATGCATATCCTTGGAGGTTCGGGCGCGCCGCTAGTTTGCTTGGAAGATCGACTAATTTGCCGGATATCTCCGCCGTAGGCGTGGCGTTGAATGAGAACTGAAAGGAAATCATGAAGCCCCCTCTTATTTTTCGGCCGTACGGGCTTCACCAACAGAGAGAACATGGTGTCACCATGGTACTGGTTGCGGTAGCCATGGTCGCCATCATTGCCATAGCTGCACTGTCGATCGATGTCATCACGCTTTACCTTGCCCGCGAGGAAGCGCAGCGCTCGGCGGACGCCGCTGCGTTGGCTGCCGCGCGGATTCTGTCAGTCTCAGGCATCACCGGAGACCCTTCCAATTCGAGCACCCTCTGGACAGCGGTTTGTGGGGGAACGAGCAGCGTGGCGAGCCAGTCGGCGCAAGCGGTGGGTATGCAAAATTCTGTGGGAGGGCCTGCCCCGACCGTCACTACCGCTTACTCCGCCGGAAGCGGCGGCACTGTCAGCTCCAACGCGGATTGCACTCAGCTGGCCTCGACGACCGCATTTGGCGTAAACCCGATTGTGACAGTCCAAGTCAGGCAGCCTTCTTTGCCCACCTTTTTCTCGCGTGTCTGGGGAACCACCGGAAACAGCGTGACAGCGACTGCCAGTGCCGAAGCCTTCAATCCCTCGAATTCGGAGAACGTCGGGAACGTCGTAACGGGTACGCCCATCCCTGTGCAGCCTCGATGCGTGAAACCGTGGGCGGTGCCGAACCAGGATCCGTTACACAACAATAGTGGCGGTTTTGGTCCTCTTGGAACCTGCATCGGAGGAAGCCTGGGACCAAATGGTTGTGCCAAGATTGTCGATTTGGCAAACGGATCGATCGTCAAAGCTGGGATTTCCGTAAACGGAAATGGCGCTGGCATCATCGGCGAAACCTTCTGGCTAAACTCCGATTGCCAATACGCCAGTGCCTCCTGCGTCTTGCGTCGTTCAACACCGCAGGCTAATTACAACAACCTCGTTGGTTATATGAAAGGTCCGCCCAATCTGATTTTTGCCCCGGGGCAGGTTGGCACGCAGGTGATTGCGGCGCCGTCATGCGCCAGCGGAGATGACTTCACAGAAGCAATCGCAGGCTGCGATTCCCCCGCTAACTACACGTGCGGTCTGCCCCCTGGTTCCGGGGGCACCAATGTGGTCGATCTTCGCGAGAATCCCGACTCAGAGATCGCGGACGGGGTATCGTGCCTGATTCATCAAGGCGACCTCACGACCTATACCGATACGACTGGCCAAGACTACCTCAATCACAATCTGACGTCCTTCGGGACACCCTCTGACTATCCCTTCCAGATTCTGGCCGGGAGTTCCAGCCCGTTGGTGGCTGCCGGTGTCGGGCGTGGCAGCCCGATCAGTATTAGTCCTTCGATCGTCTCATTACCCATTTACGACGAGAGCACACCTGTCACCGCCGGCACTACCACTCCAGTTACGTTCGTCGGTTTCCTTCAGGTGTTCATCAACGCGGTGGACCAGTTTGGCAACGTTAATGTGACGGTGTTGAATGTCGCGGGTTGCGGCAACAATGCAACCGGCAGCCCGGTGGCAGGCAGTTCCCCCGTCCCCGTCCGCCTGATCACACCGCCATAAATAGAAGCGCGTTCTAGCTGCCGGTAGAGACTCTACTGCTCCGGACTGTCTCCGGGCTGTGGCGACGCAGCCGGTGCATTCTCCGGGCTCGGGCCCTGAAGCGGCTGAGCCGGAGGTGGAACCGGCGCCTCATCGACGGTGGCATCCATGTCCGGTTCCTGGGCTGGTGGCGGAGGAATTACGAATGCACCCTCGCTGCGAGCGCTGAGCAGCACGCGATCGAGCTGGCGGGGATCATTGGCCGAATTCAGAATCAAAAAGTTAAAACGGGATCCATTCAGAAGCTTCGCAACCGCCTCAGCCGCGGGCATGGGAGGAATGTCCGCTACTACCTTCTCCTGCTCGGCGCCGGCGGGAATCGAGATGTCGGCCCCCGTGCGCTGCTGGATCGCATAGAGTACTTCCGAAAGAGTCGCTTTGTTGGAATGAATACCGAGCAGGCCCTCACGATAGCTGATCTGCAAGGGAGGCTGCGGGAGCGTCGTCACGCTGCTGGTGTAGTTAGCCGCGACCAATCCCGCACTCTGTGTGGGCGGCCCATAGTTCACTACGCTAGCCGACTCGCCCCCCTGAGGAGCGTTGCCGGTGACTTTGATCATCACCGTGCGGCCGTACGGGAATATCTGGTAGGAACGCGCGCTCCTCAAGTCGAGGACAACGCGCGTAACCGGCGGTTTCGCCTGGAACAATCCTACACGGACATCTTTCACGTCCGCTCGATCAATCGACTGGTTACGAACCTGACTGCTGGGTACCGAGTTTGGGAAGTCGACCACCAGCCTGTCAGGGCCGGTCAGAACCTGAGTCTCGGGCACGATGCGGTCGCTGGCCTCAACTTCAACTTCCACTACATCTTTGCTTCCCAAGACCCTGATAGAACGTACCGATACCTGCGCCGGTGAACTGGCTGCGAAGCAGGCACACGCTCCCGCCGTCAGGAACCGACGCGCGAGAGCTCGCGACAATTTGACCATTAAGAACCTGCGCCCGGGTGACGTTTTAGGTGATCTAAGCGGAATTGTACCAACGATTTGGGTGTGGAAGACTTACGAAGGTGTTAGTCCCCTGGGTGGCACCCAGGCGATACGCGTTTGGAATTTGGGCCAAGCACATCCGGCCGTCGGTTTACTGGGCTGCAGTCGAGGCTGAGCGTGAGAGTTTGTGTCTGGCCTTCCAATACAACCCTGCAACTCCGGAAGCCATCAGAATCCAGGTTCCCGGCTCAGGAACTTCTCCACCACCACCACCGCCGCCTGACGCGCATGGATCCACCGTCTTCTTTTTCTTTCCGTCTGTGCCCAGCGGAACGCTTGAGATCGCGTCTGAGCCTTTGGGTTTCTTCTTCACTCCGACACCACATACGCCTGGCAAGGCTGGCATCAAAACCGGCGTGATGCCTCCATTGGCAATTGGATCAAAGGAACTCAGAGGCACGGCTGGCCCCAAACCCGGAATGGGGTTGTGATTGACCAAGGCCGATTGGAATGGCACCGGAGGAGCATTCAGAGCCGTTCCCGGCAGTGGCTGAACGGACTCATCGAACCTTGCGGCCGGTGGCTCCGACTCCAAAGTCGCCTGCTGCGGCATCTCTTCCACCCGGTTCGCGCACCGGCTGCGCGCGGTGATCTTGCCGTCGGTGATGACCGTCTCGCCCTTCTTCAAGCTGACGCGATGCCGAGTCCAGTAAACCTTGTTGCCAATGCGGTAGGAAACGTACGCCGTTCGCGCCAATACCAGTTTCACCACATGGGCATGATCGTAGTCGAAGCCAGCGTAATGCGCGGCAACTACCGGATCGTGTTCGGCAGCCCACTTCAACTCCTGCGCGTCTCGAACTCCGCCCGGGACAACCGAGTATTTGTACACCGTACGGCCTTCGAGTTGGCGCAGAGCTTCCTTCTGCGAGGCCAGGAAAAGATTGCGGCTGGCTTCTGCCGCCTTGCGGTCGGGCTCAGCATTCCTCGCTTCATGAAAGAGCGAGGGGGTCAGATAGCGCAGAGCTACGGCAGAGAAAGCGAAGGTAAACAAAGCACAGGCGAACACCAGCAACCCGCGCCGGACCTGACGATTGCGGCGATGGCGACGGCTCCTCCGCTTCCGGACTACGGTGACCGTTACCCCTACCTGGGATTCGTTTGACAACTCCTACCCCTACCTTTTGGCGGCCAGAATCTGGAGTTCGGCCGGTCCACACACCCAGCTCCGTAGAAGCAGTTCGACTACCATAACCGGGCCGTCAATTACCGCCAAACACTTGAGCTTCCGGCCTTTTATTGGCTAGCATGCTACCAGAAGGTGCATGCCTTTGCACAAATTATGATCGGGCGTATCTCGGTAGTCCCTACTGAAAAGCTCAGGGTCTTCTCAGCCCTCATGAATCGCTTATATGACATCAAGATCTTCCGAACCAGCAAGTCGGCACTCCTAACTACCAAGCAGCACTCTACCCGAATTCGATTCCTTTCGTAACGCCACCTCCGGGCCATTCCTGTTGCAACCTTCGCATCGGTACTATGAGGGTGATTACGGGAGTCAGTTCCGTAAGAGGGTTCCTGAGGTCACTTCACGCAAGCGGGACTAATCCCCGAAGAGTCCCTTTCCCCGTAGATTGAGCTGAACCCGCGCTCACAAGCTATGCAGGTCTGCTCGGAGACTCGGAGGTTTTCTTGAAAAGTATCACGCTGGCGGTTTTGGTTGCACTGTCTACCCTATTCTTCAGCGGCTCGGCCTTGGCTAACTCAGTCAGCCTGACATTCGAGTACGAACATCAAAATCATTATTACTTCTCCATAAACGGAAACAGCAGCTTTTCGACGATGATATGCGACAGCTTTGATAACCACATCTATAGCGGAGAAACCTGGACGGCTACGAAATCGCCGTTCCTCTCGGGAATCGCTAATGGGCTGTTCGGGTCTTCGATGACCTTGGATTACAAGGCCGCTGGCCTGATTTACAAGAGCATGTTGTCTGGAACGATAACCACTCTGCAGGCGCAGTGGGCCATCTGGGGACTATTTTCAGGCAATGCCCGACATGACCACGACTTCCTGACCTACGGCGGCGCTGTGACCGATGCGATATATCTGTCGCTCGCCCAGACTGCACCCAACAGCGCCTACGCAGGCCTGGTGCTCTATACCCCGCTGCACGGAAGGCCCGGCTGCGGCCCGCAGGAGTTCATTGGCTACAGCCCAGTTCCTGAGCCTGGCAGCATGATGCTTCTCGGCACTGGGCTGCTCGTCTTAGCCGGCGCGGTCCGGCGCAAATTTGCGAAAGCATAGCGTTTCGCTTCTCGTAGTTTTCCTCTCACCCTCGCCGCACAGCTCGCAACTGTGCGGCTTTTTTGTGCGCTTCATTCCATCGAGTAGTCGATCCTGATTCCCCGCTTTTCAATCTCTCCAAGGAAAAGATCCGCTGGAACATCACGTTCCTGCAGGACGCCCCCGCGCTTACTGACCGCCCCGGACGCCAGCATCTGCATGACGATCGATGCAGGAAATGCCGTCGTACGCATCATCGCGCTCATATCCGTTTTCGGATCGTAATGATCCACCATCGTGAACGAGGCGACCCGACCTTTAAGCCGACCGCCGAGCAGTCCGCGCGCCCCAGGTCGATTCACGGACTCATGTGCTTCCAGCCGCATGATGCATACGTCCGGGCCTTTCGAGGCGAACTTGCCTTCGAAGATCTTCGACATCATGGCGCGAGGAGAGACTTCGGTCTTGCCAAACTTCATCTTCTCACTCGAAAACAAGCCCAGCTCCTTCAATTCACACAACAAGTCGTAATGCCCGGGATATCTTAAGGTTTTCTCAAAACACTCGCCGACCTTCCCTTCGAACGTCTCTGGAAGCGTCGAAGTCCCACCCGAAGTGTGGAACGCCACCAAGGGAGGAAATCCGGCGATGTTAAAATCCTCCGGCTCGGTTAGAGGATCAATCGTCGTCAACTTCCCTTTGCGCAAGATGCGCGCGGGCTCAACATATTCGTTGATCAAACCCTCTACTGAAAACACCAGCTGATAATGGAACGGCGGAGTCGGCCGCCCGGGCAGACCCCCAACATAAAGGCGCAACGCATCAGCGCGCCCTCCGAGGCGCCGCACCAGTTCCCCTCCGAGAATCGACGCCATACCGGGCGAGAGGCCGCAATCGGGCGCGATCGCGACGCCACGCTTCTCGGCCTTCTGCGAAAGCGCCAGTTCTTGCCGGACCACGGTGTTATTGCCGCCCAGGTCGGAAAAGTGACATCGAGCTTCGACCGCCGCGCGAGCCAATCCAAGATTCAAGAAGTACGGAACCGCTGAAAGGGCAGCATCATGTCCATGCATCAGCCGCGCGGCCGCCTGCTCATCGCTTGCCTCGAGCATAACGGCTCGCACTTTCTTCTCGCCCGTAATCCGGTTAACGCGCGCTGCCACTTCGCGCGCTCGTTTCGCATCGCTGTCAGCCAAGGTAACGGTACTCACTTGCGGCGTACGCGCCATGTCAAACGCCGCCGCCGATCCCATCATGCCGGAACCAATCACTAGAAGTTTCATAAGAGTCCTCTCGACAGATTGCCCTCATCGCACGGACGAGGTTTGGATTGAATAGAGAATTAGCCAGCGGAGTCACAACAGAGAAACTAAAGCCCGGCAGGAGCGATACGCTCACAGATGTAGCGCCGAAGATCAAGCTTCAGAGGATTCACCCGTGATCATAACATCTCAAATCCCTTTTTTATGCATGGGCGTACTTGAAAACGCAATCAGGAGAACCGCGTACAACTCGCTTCCACAAAAATTGCTGATGGAGTTTCCAACATTTCTGTAACAACCGTCGTCCAAGGTCCATGTCATCCTCGATCGGTGTCGCGGGAAAACCCAACATACCTGCAGCCGGTTGCGACGCTACGAGCTCAAGAGTCCGCAAGGCACCGGTTATCGCCACTATTTTGGTTTTGGTCTTTGCCTTCGCTGGGGTGCTCTGCTTTAAGTACTGGCCTTTCTCAGAAACCGCTGTGCGCCAGGATCTTGCCGAAGCCAGTGACAGCACGGTGACGATCGGCGGCTATCACGCAACCTATTTCCCGCCCGGATGCACGCTCGAGGGTGTCCAGTTCCATCACGGACCTAATCAATTCAAGCTGATCACCATCAACAACCTGCTCGTGGAAGGCAGCTATATGGGAATCCTGACACGCCACGTTCCCCGCGTAACCGCCCTTGGGGCGCGTGTTTTCATCCCTCCATTCGGGGGCAACGTACAGTTTCATTCACAACATTCCACGACGGTCATTGACGAACTCATAGGCAATGGAACGGTGGTTGAATTTCTTTCATCAGACCGCCATACAAGCTCCCTGGTCTTCGATGTCCACGAGGCTTTGCTGCGCAGCGTACGTTGGGGCAGTCCAATTCACTACCGCCTGAAGTTGCATAATCCCAATCCGCCAGGAGAAATCTTGGTCGAGGGCAAATTCGGCGCATGGGCCGATGGACATCCGCAGGATACCCCGATGTCAGGCATCTACACCTTCGAGCACGCCGACCTTGGTGTCTACGGTGGGATCGGCGGCACACTGAATTCGACAGGAACATTCGATGGCGTGCTTAAGCACATCAACGTTTCGGGCACTACCGATACGCCCGACTTCGTCGTCACCTCCGGCGGCCACGTGCATGGCCTCTCGACTCGTTTTGACGCCTACGTCGATGCCACACATGGCGACACCTTTTTGAATAAGGTGGAAGCCCAAATTGGCCGAACCACGCTGCTTGCACGCGGCAAAATCGCGGGCACTGCCGAAGACGGCGGCAAGTTGGCGAATCTTCACTTCACATCGCGCCACGGCCGGATTGAGGACATTCTGGGCATGTTTGTTACCGCGCCGCGGTCACCCATGTCCGGCGATTTGTCATTCGTGGCTGACTCCCAATTCGCCAACAAGAACGAGCCCTTTCTCGAGAGCGTACAACTACAGGCGAAATTTGGCATCGCCGATGGGAGTTTCAAACCGGATACTCAGGAAGACGTGAATGCGTTGAGCGCCGGAGCACGTGGCCAAAGCAAGGACGCCCCAGAAACGATTCTCAGCGGCCTGAAGGGAACCGTCGATCTGTCGCGCGGTGTTGGGCATTTTTCCACTCTGGATTTCCAGGTTCCGGGCGCAAATGCACACTTGCATGGCACCTTTAATGTTACGAATTTCCGGATTGACCTTCATGGGGACATGAAGGTTGACACGAACATCTCCAAAACGACCACCGGCGTGAAGTCGCTGCTGCTGAAGGTCATGGATCCGTTCTTCCGTAAAAAGAAAAAAGGCGAAATCGTACCCGTGCACATTCTGGGAACCTACGAGAAACCACAGTTCGGCATTGATGTGGGAACCAACCAGAAAACAAAGTGATGAATTTGCTGTATCCGTCGCATCCGAAGTCAGGTGGCAAAACGCCAGCTTGCCGGCCCGGTGGGTGCGAACCGTGGCACAGCGACATTGCTGCAGCAAACGTCACACCGCTGGCGCCGAGGTGAACTCCCAGGATTCAATCCGTGGTCCGCCCTCAAACTTCGCCTTCATTGAGCGCGTGCGCTCGACACTGCATCCAGGAAACGGCGTGCCAGTTCGGCAATCCGGTTGGGCTGTCTTTTGCGTATCGCCTCTCGCGGAATCAATTCTCCGCCGACACCAAGGGCGACCGCTCCTGCAAGTATGAAATTGAATGCCGTTCGCTGACTGACTCCGCCTGCGGCAATCAACGGAATCTGGGGAAACATCGACTTAAGATCGCGGATGTAACTGTCCCCACCAATGTGGCCGCATGGGACAACCTTGACGAATTCCGGGCCCAGTTTCCAGGCGTTGATCACTCCGGTTGGGGTGAGAGTTCCCGGAATGACGACGATATCCCTCTGGACTGCGAACCGGACCGTTTCTTGATCGAGGCCGTCGCTTGAGATAAACTTCGCTCCCGCATCAAGGCAACGTTTTGCAACATCGACGTCATGCACACTGCCCGCGCCAACGATCGTGTCTGGGGCACGCTTCACAACCTGTTCAATGACGCGCATCGCCTCGGGAACGGTTAATGTAACTTCGAGGATGGGAATGCCTCCACTGCCGACAGCTTCCGCCGCGAAGAGCGCATCCTCGGTAGTGGACACGCGAATCGACGGGATGATCCCAATTTCCTCGATGCGCCTCCGTACGTCTTGCTTATTCAATCATCCGCTCCTTTGGCGCTATTTCCAGGGTTACGCCGAGTGGATTTCGGCCACTCTCAGCCGCAGTCCCGAAATCAGGGGAGTGCTCTTACTCCCACCGCTTCCCGAAGCTGTTCGAGTGCAAGTAAGTATGACGCGACCGACTGCCGATAGGCCAACTGAGTGGCCCGGTAGCTGCGCTCCGCATCGAGGAAGTCGAGCAGGCTGGCCGCGCCGCGCTTATAGGCGTATTCACTGATGTCGCGATCCTTTTGCGCAACGTCGAGGTAGCCTGAGCGATAGAACTGCACAATGTGTTCATTCTCACGCAGACCTTCGTAAGCGTCGCGCACATCGGTCAAGACCTGCCCATTGGCAGCCTTCGCCTGCTCTTCCGCTTGGGTAATCGCAATGCGTGTATGTTCGATATTGCCTTGATTTCGATTGAAAATTGGCAGTGGGATGCTCACGTATATGGTCGCAGCGTTGATCGCGTTCACGTGCGAATAATTTCCCTGCACCGTGACGTCCGGCTTGCCGATGGTTTTCTGCACTTCGTATTGGCTTCTCGCCGCCGCGATCCCCTGCTGTGCGGCTCGCAGATCCGGCCGGTTGAGTAAAGACTTTGCCTGGAAATCTTCAGCATTCCCTTGCAGCGGCTGATACTCAAAGTCGCCAATAACATCGTAGTCCGGGGCGACCGATTCGTAACCCAGCAGTTGCCGCAAGTCAGAGAGTCCTTGGATCCTTGCCAGTTGGGCCTGCTGCTCATCGGTCTCGAACTGCAGCAACTGGAGCTTGATCTTCAGGCAGTCGTCTTCGCTGATCGCGCCTTTGTGGTATCGGAGTTCGGCGAGTTCCACGGTCCGCCGAAAGCTCTTGAGGTCCGCCTCAGCCAGTTCGATTGCAGATTCGGCAAGCTGCACGCTCACGAATGCCGTCGCCACGCCGAATGTGAGTGTGCGTTCATTGTCAACAACCAGCGACTTCGTTTGCGCAGTGATATCCTTGGCCGCCTGCAGACGATGTTGCCGTTTCTTCCCCCGCTCAATCAGGTAACTCAGACCAATATCGGCTTCCGTGTTGTTGCGAAGATAATCGGCCGTGGACACGCCGCCATAGATGTCGGGATTTTGCTTGGCGGGTGATCCAAGGGGTAGGTACTCCCAATCCGCAAATAGCGATGGATTCGGTCGCGTGTTCGCTTGCTTCTCGTCTGCCTCGCTCTGCAGGATCGTGGTGCGCGCGGCCAGCATGTTGTGATTGTGCTGCAGCGCCAGCTGGATGGCTTCATCAAGCGTAATCCGGGTTGGGCTGCCAGACTGACCTGCGGCCGAACCAAGAAGCCCGGAGATCGCCACCCGCATGAGGCAGACTCGGAGAATGCGCACAATGCTAGCTCTCAAGGGGCGCCTCCAACTCCGGAAGCTGATCGCCGTCGCGTGCGATCCACACATAGAAAGTCGGCAGAAGTACGATGCTGAGTAACAGGTCTGAAATCAATCCTCCTACGATGACGATGGCGAAAGGCCGCTGCGAATCGGATCCGATGTCATGGGAAAGAGCAGCGGGCAGCAGACCCAGAGTCGCGACGAGCATGGTCATCATGATGGGGCGCAGCCGCAACACTGCACCCTCAACCGCGGCGTCCGCGATGGAGTATCCACGCGCGCGCAGTTGGTTGATGTATTCCAGCATGATCACGCCCGTCTGGACTGAAACGCCGAACAGAGCCAGCATGCCGACGCCAGACGAGACGCTGAGATAGGTTCCTGTGACGAGTAAAGCGAGGAATCCTCCCACACGCGCCAGAGCTACGTTAAGCAAAATCAATAGTGCCCATTTGTATGACCGGAACATGGCGTACAGGATGATGAAGATGACGAGAACAGTGAGAGGAACGATCACAGCCAGACGCGCCTCAGCGCGTTTCTCACTTTCGTACTCGCCGGACCAGCCAATGCGATATCCGGCGGGCATTTTGACCTTCTGGCCAATTTGCGTGATAGCGTCTTCCACTGTCGTACCGAGATCCCGTTCGCGGACGTTAAAGGTCACGGCCACGTAGCGGATATTCCCTTCCCTATAAATGTCGTAGGCGCCATCTTTCACTTCGGCGGTGCACAACTGACCCAGCGAAACCCGCTCGCCCGACGGCGAAACCAGCCGCACATTCTCGATGGCCTGTTGAGTGTTGCGATAGGGTGCCTGGTAGCGTACCACCACGTCATACCGCTGCTCCCCAATCAGCACCTGGCTTACCGCATTGCCGCCGACCGCCGTCTGGATGGCATCCTGAATGTCGGCCACGTTGATCCCGAACCGGGCTGCGGCTCTGCGATCGATGGTCAGGTTAAGGTTGGGCTGGCCGAAATCGCGCAATAGCTTGACATCGTGCATACCCGGGATGCTCGTCAGCACTGCCGTAACTTCTTCCCCTTTTTCCTCGAGGGTCTTGAGATCATCGCCAAAGATCTTGAGAGCCAGGGCACCCTTGGTGCCCGTCATCGTCTCTCCGACGTTGTCTTCAATCGGCTGGGAAAAGTTCCAGATTGCCCCCGGATACTTTTCAACGGCTCGATTCATGGCCGCGACCAACTCTTCCTTATTGCGGTGGAAGACGGGACGCCACTGATCTTTCGGCCTTAAATCCACGAAGTACTCGGTGTTGCCGAAGCCGCCTGTGTCAGTCCCATCGTCGGGGCGGCCGACTTCCGAAACGACGGTTTTTACCTCTGGGAATGAAGCGAAAACGTAGCGCTCGTTAATGGTGAATTTCTCGCCTTCCGACAGGCTGGTGCTGTTGGCCAAAGTGCCGCGAGCCCAGATCGCTCCTTCGTCGAGATGAGGGAGGAACTCCGCGCCGATCACGCCGCTGAAACCCAGAAAGATGGTTCCCGCCAACGCCACCACTCCAACTCCGGCCACAACCCATCGATGCTCAACCGCCCAGCGCAGGCGGCGACGGTAGCGCTCGGTCAGATAGTCCATGGCCGGGTTGCGCCGCTCCTGCACTCCTTTACCGAAAAACATCGCTGCCAGTACCGGCGCGACGAGGACGGAGAAGGTCATGGCTCCGAGCAACGCCAACGCCACGGTCCAGGCCATCGGCCGGAACAACCGCCCCTCCACGCGCTGCAAGGTAAAAATTGGCAGGTATGCGGTGATAATGATCGCGATGGCGTAGAAAACCGGCCGCTGGACCTCGTGCGCCGCTTCACGGATCACTTCCGCGATGGTCCTCGAATTTCCCCCTCCATTTCCAATCTGTCTCTTGCTAAGGTGCCGAACGATGTTTTCGACCATGACCACCGCACCATCGACGACCATGCCGAAATCCAGCGCCCCGAGAGAAAGAAGATTGGCGGGAATATGACTCAGGTCCAGCCAGATGGACGCGAACAGGAGCGAGAACGGGATTGTCAGAGCAACGATAAATGCCGCGCGAACATTCAGCAGAAACAGAACAAGGACGACGGTAACCAGAATCATTCCCTCGGCCAGATTGTGCATGACCGTGTGCAGTGTGTATCGAAGCAGGTCGCTGCGGTCCAGCATTGGAACGACCTTCACCCCGGGAGGCAGGATGCCGTTGTTAAGTTCCTCGACTTTCTTATGGATTGCGGCCAGAGTTGGCTCCTCTTCCGCACCTTTGCGCATCAATACGCCGGCCTGAATGATGTCGGGTTCGTCGATGATGCGTCCATCCTCCATGTGGTTGGCTCTCGCCATATGGCCCAGTCGGATCTTCGGTCCCTGGGTGACTTCCGCGATGTCCTTTACCCGAAGCGCGGTTCCTGTCTGTGTCTTGAGCACGGTCTGTTCAATGTCATGCACACTGCTGAAGAGTCCCAGCGTGCGAACATTCATCTGCTGCATACCCACTTCAACAAAACTGCCGCCCGCATTGATGTTGTTGTTGGCGAGTTGCTGCTCAACCTGGCTGATGCTTAACCCGTACGAGACCAGTTTGCTAGGGTCGACTCGCACCTGGTACTCACGGACCGTACCGCCGAAATCCGAAACATCGACGACGTTGGGAATGGACTTAAATTGCTTGAGCAGCACAAAGTCTTCCAGCGACCTCAATTCCATCAGGTCGTATCGCGGATTCGTGCTCCTCAACGTGTACCAGTAGATCTGACCGGTCGTGCTCCAGTCGGTACCGATTTGTGGTTGAAGGTTCTGGCCTGGCGGAAGATCCACTTGGGTCAATCTCTCCAGCACTTTCTGCCGATTCCAGTCATTCACCGAGCTGTCGTCGAAGATCATGATCACGAACGACAGACCGAAGATCGACTCAGAACGCAGATAGGTCATGTGCGGCATTCCCGACATCTGAATTTCAATCGGGATCGTGACCTGCTGCTCAACTTCCTCCGCGGAGCGCCCCGGCCATTGCGTGATAACCGTCACGTAGTTGTCAGCGATGTCGGGGTAGGCTTGAACGGGCAGTTCGTGAAACGAGATTGCGCCCCAGCCCACCAGCAGAACGGCGAGCGCCAGAACTACAAACTTATTGTTCAGGGCAAAATCGACAAGGGCGCGGATCATCTTTGGTTTGTTTCAGCTCTTAGTCTTGAATCCGGCGTCAAAACTTCCGTCACTGCGCGAGCACGTGGTCCAGAACCAGCGCATTCGACACGACCTGCTGACCCGGCTGGAGCCCTGACTTGATCTCCTGCAGTGTGAGGTTTTCCGGTAAAACATCTCCGCTGACGACCTCTATGCGGCGAAACTGGTTACTGGGTGCTGGAACGAACACAAAGTCTCGATCGTGCATGTGGAGCACGGCCGAAGCTGGGACCATCGTGTGCATTTCTTTTTTCTGGCCGTGGAATGTCGCCTTCACGAACATGCCCAGCCGCATGATTCCGGGGTTCTGCACTTCAATTCGAACTTTCGCGGTGCGAATGCTGGGATCGAGAATCGCGCCGATGTTGCTCACCCTCCCCTTGAAAACACGATCGGGATAGGCATTGAGTGTGATCTCTGCGGGATCGCCGTTCCGAACGCCCGCTAGATCGTTCTCGTAGACATCACAGACAACCCATATGGAGGACAGGTCGGAGATGGTGAACGGCGCCGGCATATTGAATGCCTGCACCCCGGCCGCGTTCGTAATCTGTTGATCCGTGATCACCCCCGAAACTGGCGCTACGATGTCGACCATCCGCGCCGGTTTATCAGGGTCGTTGCCCAAAAGCCGAAGATGTTCGGACGTAGTTTCGACATCAACCTTGGCTTTATCTTCTGTGTCCTGGGCGACCTGCAAATCGTTGAGGGCGATCGCCCCATGTTCGTACAGGTCTTTGGAGCGTTCCATTTGGGTGCGGGCAAGGACTTCATCCGCGACAGCTTTGCGATAGTCGGAGAACGCGCTTGAGACATCGTCGCTTCGCACCGTGAACAGGAGCTGCCCCTTTTCAACGGTGTCGCCGAGCCGGGCGTGTATTCCAACGACCCGGCCTGTGGCCAGCGAGACAACCGGCACGTTACGAGCGATATCGGGGGTTACGGTTCCAGTGACTACCAATTCCGAAAACGCCGGGCGCTCCGTTGCCGTCGCAAGGGGAAATTGCTCGGGACGATCCACTCTGAACAGGCTGGGCTCTGCGGCAAGCACTACATTCGGGGGTGGAGGCGCCTCCGCCCCCGGATCGTTGTGTTTCGTGCATCCAGTCGTCACTGCCAGAACAGCGAGGCTGGAAGCGAGAAAAATGGATTGATGCCCCTGAAGTCTGATCATCGTAGCTTCAATCTGCCAGTCCTCTCGCTTGTGTCTTGGGACAACGCCCGACAGCGCTAAAACTTCACCATGACTGCGTACCTCAAACTGGGCTCGTCCTTCCGCAGATCAGGACACCATCCCGATGCCCCTGCAACACAAGTGAAGCCCGGGGTCGCAGACAGGAACGGACCGGGTGCCCAGGTTGTACTGCCAACCACAGACCCGGCATTTGCGTTGGGAACTGTACTGGGCTGGACGTTATCGCCTGGGGTAATCCCGCCCCGTCCCGTCCAATAAGGAACGTTGGAGTGACGATATCCATACTCCGTGCGGAAGGTGATGTACTGCCTCGGCATCCAGTCAAAGGTAATTAGAGCGTCCCACGCCTTGTAGGGGTCGCCCGGGTTCGCAGTGAAATACGGAGAGCCCGTAATAGCATCGGCTCCATTGATCGGAGGAAGCAGGGTCAAATATCGCCCTGGGTTTGCCATCGCGCCCCCGCCTACTGTGATGGCATAAATATCCTTCTTGAACCAGAAGCGGTTGTACAGCATCCACCCAGCAAAAGTCTGCTTGTTGCTCGTTGCGGTGTTGTGGTGGCAATTCACATTGTTGTTGATGACTCGACCTTGCGCGCTGACGAAGCTTCCATTGCCGCCGTATTCGCAGCCCAAGTCACCAGTGAGGGAAAAGGCCATCTTGTCGAGGAATTTTTCAGGCCTGTCGTAGTACTTGATCAGGATGCTGTCATCGGTGTGGATGCGTGAGCGGCCAAAGTGACCGTCACCATTGCCGAGCGTGTCTTCCCCCATGCCATAGTTATTGAATACGAGCGAAAGCCATGGCTTCGGGCGCCAAATAATCTGTCCACCCAGCCCCGGCTTGCTGCCCATGCGGCCGTAAGATTGCCATCCATTGATGATCCAGGGCTCAATTTTCAACTTGTCGGTCGGGAACCACTGAATACGTAGGCCGTTAAAAAACCACGGCGTGTTCGAAGAGACGTAGGATGGCTGGTAGGCCCAGTTATCGAAGTTGTAGTAGCTGAACAGACCGATGTAAGAAACGAAGATGCCTGCGTCAATATTGAGCCCGTGATTCACGTCGAAGTGATAGCCCCCGTTTGCTTCAGAAAAATACTTGTACGCTCCGCGCAGGTCCCATTGGCCCCGCCCCGCGCTGGCGTCATTGCGCGGCGTGGTGACAGCGAACATTCCCGCCATCGTCAGGATGCGCGCATTGACGTTCTGCCAGTGGAGATTCCCCCCAAAACTGATCTGCTCGAGCTGGACCTCATTTGAGCGGAAGATCTCGGTCGAGCCCCCCATGGAATCGTCTTTAGGATGGTTCAAATCCATGACGTAGTGAGCATCCAGGCGGAATTCCGGAGTGAAAAACTTGGAATCCCACACCACATCTTTGTTCCGTGGAGTTCCGTTGAGCCAGGTCCAGTCGGCATAGGCGAACGGCTCTGCGGGTTTCGGCTTCTCCGGCGACCCTGAGGGCACTTGTGCCGTGTCTTCGGAGGGTTTCGCGGGGGAAGCCTCAAGAGCCCTCGGCTCTGCAGTTACCGCTGGCGCCGCCGAAGCAGGTGCTGCGGGGCTCACAACTAACCCATCGCCGTTATGGCTCTTCAGTTCCGCCCTGAGAGCCTCGATCTCTGCCTGCATGGCCGCAAACTGCTGCGCAATGGCGGCCGGTATCGCGGGATCAGGGCTCGCAGGAGCAGGTGTTGCTTTTGGCGCAGTTGCTGTGCCATATCCGTCTGGCGATTCGGCACCGTACAGCGCGGCCACGGGGGTTCCAGCTGCGGACGGTGGCTGTGGCTGAGTCTGCGCGCTACACCAATGCGCACCGGACAGGATGATTCCGAAAACAACAGCAGACCGAAAGTCCTTGGAAGTACGCATCAACTTTGTCGTCCTCTTCATTAATGGCTGCCTCGGTACTTGAAGTCGAACCCCTTCTGGCACAGCGCCGGCGCATTTCTTCTTCTCAAGCACAACCCCGATTACATCAGCGCCGTCATAAACATTGCGTAACCGGTTCATAAGAGATGCGTAAAGAATCTGGGAACGCCCTATCAGCAAAGTTGCGGTGGAGTATCGAAAGTGACAGACGGCAACAACCCGTCAATGTCTGGCACGATAACGTGGGGGGCGTGAAGAAACCGTGAAAACAAGCATTCAGATTTTTTAATGCTGGCGATCAGGGTTTCTTATAGTGGCGGGCCAGGTGGCTAGTTAAAGGATTGGTGGAGCTGGTCGGGATCGAACTGTGAAGGAGTGCTGAAAGCATGTAAGTTATTGATCCTCCATCAGGCTCAAACGGCGAAAGGGCCATCGCCGCAGAGTCAACGGTACAAAAACGGTACAAAACAAACCACATCAACTCTTGGCGGTTACGTTATCACAGAAAATGCGAACGGATGAATCCATCCACTTCAGGCTAGCGATACTACTCGTCGCGCCGAATTTCTCCGGACCAAAATGACTGCGATGACAACAACCCATCTCATTAATGTCTCGAGTCCCCGAATCCGGGATTCTGCTGCTCCGTTCGGTGTTTTCCGTTTTCCGGCTTGCCCGATCCGGGAATCGCTGCAACCGAACAACGTCATCGTCGTCATCCATTCCAGTCCACTGGTTGATGCGCGACCTCTTTCTTGTCGCCCGTTCTTTTCTAAGATGTGCGACTGCCGAAGGGGGCGTCGTAGCCTGGCCGAAAACACGGATCGAGATGATGCTGGAGCGACCATCCGCAGGGAATCGGGCCATCGTTCCGAGATACTCCGTCTTCGCTATGCCCGGATCCGAGCGGCCGCACGAGGTGATCGACAGCGTCTTTGGTTTGTTCTTGATGTCTACCAACTTCACGATTTTCTCCCTTCCGCCGTTCCCGGCTTGGTTTTTTCTTTCGCTTGGAGCGACAGCGAGAAAAAGCAAGCCGCGACGGTGAAAGGGACAGAACGGAGCCGAGGGAGGGTAGTCAGGGCGCGAGTGGCGGCGCGGCCAAGCGGCGTCCACCCGCAGGAGGCGGAGTGGAAAGACAACGCCAAAGCCCTCCACTGATCGGTCAATCAATTTCAGGGGGAGGCATCAGCGTCCGCTCCGCAAGAAGTACACTTGGTTGGTCCAGTCCATTTCCCCGGTCTCATTAGCGAGCGAAATCAGCGCCCGGACGAGGCCCCCAATGTCTGCCGGCGAGATTGTCTTGTCATCCACAAAGATCACACCGCCATGGGATCGGTCTTCCTCTGCCCAGAGCTTTAGCAATGGAGGAATCGTCCTGCGATCATAAGTGACCAGGGTCAACCGTCGCTTCGCCGCTTCTAACAAGCAAACAGAATCTTCCTTGCCAAGAAAGTTTCCATTCTCCCACTGCACCATGGAGTGAATGACGAGTGATCGATTCCGACGTTGAACGCCACTCGCCACCTCCGGGGAGATGTGCTCGTCGAGAAGCAGCTTGAGCATCTCACACCCGCTTGATCTTTCTGGCGGCAAAGTCGACTGCTTGCGGAAGCATGCGCTTCAGGCTATCCAAATCGGTTGAATCGTTCTCTGCTATTGCCTGGTTCACTTCTTCGGAGAAAGCCTCCGAGTAGTTAAGGGCGGTTCGAACCTTCGCTTCCGGCCATTTCAGGTGTTTGGCCACGTCCTTGACATTTCCCTTGTAGCTGCGAAGCAGCAACATGACTTCCCATATTGCCAGAGTACTGCCTTGGATATAGGCCTGTCGGCCTGCCGGTGAATCCCGAAAATCCAAGAAGGCAAATTCCGACCTCCTTAAGCCCTCCTCCACCAAGCGAGCGCTAGCATCACTCGGTGTCCAGCCGTGCCGATTTGCGATCCGTTTCAGACGTTTCCCACTCTCCACCGGCAAGCGCATACTAAGCACTATGGAACGTGCGGGCTTCATTGATCCTCGATCCTCCTAACTGTAACTTTTGTAAGCATTGTATCATCGCACGAGCCAATGCAACGGAGCAGATTTCTTGCTTGTTCCTGGAGTGCACCCCGCTTCCTCTTGAACTCTCATTGCGGTCTGATCGGCCGCGCGGAAGAGGTCGCAGCGGAAAAGATGCGAAGCCCTTTAGTCTTGGGCGCTTGGCAGAAATGACCCGCACCAGATTTGACCCACCCAAGCAGTAGTGAATCTCACCGACAAGTTGAGGACCGAGGTGGCCAGGTTTTTGCTGGCCGGT
>Ga0335080_10000372_pt1 | contig 40855 bp, 36 predicted proteins | sample Lox_Sample_34_FD_206720 | JGI IMG/M metagenome (GOLD analysis project Ga0335080, IMG submission 206720) | Soil microbial communities from Loxahatchee National Wildlife Refuge, Florida, United States - Lox_Sample_3.4 | ecosystem: Environmental > Terrestrial > Soil > Wetlands | place: USA... | reverse complement strand
GCGGGCCGCGGCTGGACGGGCCGCTCGGCCGAGGGCAAGGGGGTGGCCGCCGCTCGAGGCGCGGGCGCCGCCGCCGGTTGCGCGGGCGCCGCCGAGTGCGGCCCGGGCGCGGCCCCCGGCCTCTCCCGGAGACGGATGAGACTGCTCGCCACGAGGCCGTAGAGGATCTTCGCCGCGTCGAAGACGCCCATGCCGGTGGCGGCCGCGATCTGGCGGATCGACCGGTGCCCGTCGATCTTCGAGAGCAGCAGCCACTCCATGGTGTTGAGGTTGATCTGGCCCTCGCGGTTCTCGAGGACGGCGAACTCGGGGACGAGCTCGACCGACGGGATCTTCTTCGAGAGCACCCGCCACTCGTCGAGCCGGCGCGCCGCCTCCATCAGGAGGTTGGTGTTCGTCTTCTGGATCGTCTGCCTCGGCGCCGCCTCCCCCGCTTCGAAGCGGAACTCGCCGGTTCTCCAGATGGCGAGCGCGTACACCGCCTCCTCGCCCGAGAGCTCCTCGTGCTCGGCGTGGACGATCCGGCCCTCGACGAGCCAGATCTTCCCGGTGTGGGAGCCGTCGGTGAGGTGGAAGACGCCGGTCTTCCCGCTCACGCTGACGAGCTGGATGATGTCGGGGAGGTGGAGCTCGGCGAGAGAGCCTTGGAAGGCCATGTCGGGATCTTGGCGCGGACGGTTAAGTCCTGTAATTCCCGCCAATTAGCGCGAGGCTATCAATCCCCCGCGCGGATGTCAAGGACGAGGGAGTCCCACGGGAGTCCGCGCGCCGGAAGCGCGGTCCCCCGGGCCGCGCCACGGGTCAGGCGCCGGGCTTCGCGAGCGGAGCCTCGTCCCGAGCCACGTGGTTGGAGCGCCGCTCGCGCTCCCGGGGCAGCAGGATGCTGTGCCTCTTGATCATCTCGTTGAGCGTCGTCGGCTTCAGGCCGAGGAGCCGCGCGGCGTCCTTCTGGACGCCCCCCGTCGCGTCGAGGGTGGACTCGAGGATCCGCCGCTCGAAGCTCGCGATGATCTCGCGCAGGTTGATGCCCTCCGGCGGCACGGAGACGGGCGGGATGTGGAAGAAGCCGGGGCTCGCGCGCACGTGCTCGGGGACCAGCTCCTTGCCGATCGTGGGCGCGGTGCTCAGCACCACCCCGCGCTCGATCACGTTCTCGAGCTCGCGGACGTTGCCCGGCCAGTCGTAGTCGAGGAGGACCTGCATCGCCTCGGGGCTCACGTCCTCGACCACCTTGCCGTTCTCCCGCGCGTACTTGTCCACGAAGTGCTGGGCGAGGGCGGGGATGTCCTCCTTCCTCTGGCGCAGCGGGGGCAGCTGGATCGCGATGACGTTGAGCCGGTAGTAGAGGTCCTCCCTAAAGCGCCCCTCCTCGACCGCGCGCCGGAGGTCGATGTTCGTCGCCGCGACGACGCGCACGTCCACCTTGACCGTCTCCACCCCGCCCAGGCGCATGAACTCGCGCTCCTGCATCACCCGCAGGAGCTTCGCCTGGGTCTCGATCGGGATGTTGCCGATCTCGTCGAAGAAGAGCGTGCCCTTGTCGGCGAGCTCGAAGAGGCCCTTCTTCGCGTAGACGGCGCCGGTGAACGCCCCCTTCACGTGCCCGAACAGGTTCGACTCGAGGAGCTCGTGGGGGAGGCTCCCCGAGTTCACGACCACGAAGGGCCGGTCCCGCCGCGGCGAGTTCTGGTGGACGGCCTTGGCCACCAGCTCCTTGCCGGTGCCGCTCTCGCCCACCACGAGGATCGTCGAGCGCGAGGGGGCGACCTGGGACACGAGCTGGAACACCTGGAGCATCTTCGGGCTCTTGCCCACGAGCTCCATGAAGCGGCCCTGGTCGCGCAGCGCCGTGCGCAGCTCCCGGTTCTCGCCCTCGAGCCGCCTCTGGAGGAGGCCGCGGGCGAGGATGTGCAGGAGCTGCTGGTTGTCGAACGGCTTGGGGACGAAGTAGAAGGCCCCCTTCTTGATCGCCTCGATGGCCATCTCCATCGTCGCGAAGGCGGTGATCATGAGGACCACCATCTCGGGGTCGTGCTTCTTGAGCTCCTCGAGGACCTCGAGCCCCCCCATCTCGGGGAGCATCACGTCCACGATGGCGGCGGCGTAGCTGCCCCGGCGGGCGGCCTCCAGCCCCTGGGGGCCGGTCTCGGCGAAGGCGACGGCGTAGCCCGCCTGGCCGAGCACGCGGCCCAGCACGTCCCTCATGACCTCCTCGTCGTCGACGACGAGGACCTCTTCCTGGCTCATCTCACCCCTGCTGCGCGGCCTCGGAGAGCACGAGGGCGGGCAGCGCCACCTGGAAGGTGGTGCCCTGTCCGGGGCTGCTCTCCACGAAGATCGCGCCCCCGTGCTCCTGCACGATCCCGTACGAGACGCTCAGGCCGAGCCCGGTGCCCTTGCCGATGCCCTTGGTCGTGAAGAACGGGTCGTAGATCCGCTTGATGTGCTCCCGGCGGATCCCGTGGCCGGTGTCCGCCACCTCGACCACGACGGTGTCGGCGTCGGCGGAGGTGCGCAGGGTCAGCCAGCCGCCGCTCGGCATGGCGTCGCGGGCGTTCAGGACGAGGTTGAAGAACACCTGCTGGATCCGGTTCTCGTTGCCGCGGATCGGGGGCACGCGGGGCGCGAGCTCGCGGCGCACCCGGATCCGCGACCCCTCGAGCTGGTGCTCCACGAGCGAGAGCACGTCGAGGAGGACCTTGTTCACGTCCACCCGGTCGAACTCGGTCCCGCTCGAGCGCGAGAAGTTGAGGAGGCTGTTGATGATCCGGGCCGCGCGCCGGCTCTGCTTCTCGATCTTCTCGAGCACCTGCTGGCGCGGGTCCCCCTCGTCGATCTGGCCGCGGAGGAGCTGCGTGTAGGACGAGATCCCGGCGAGGGGCGTGTTCACCTCGTGGGCCACCCCGGCGGCGAGGAGGCCGACCGAGGCCATCTTCTCCGCGTGCTGGAGCTGCTCCTCGAGCCGCACCCGAGCCGTCACGTCGTCGACGATCAGGATCGTCCCGTGCCGCTCGCCGGGAGCGGCCTGGAAGGGCGCCACCGACACGTTCACCATGAGGCTGCGCCCGTCCGCCGAGGGCAGGTGCAGCTTGTAGATGTGCGCGATGTCCTCGCCCTCGCCGAGCACGAGGGCGCCCCGCAGCGCCTCCAGGAACGCCTCGGGGAACACGGCGTCGAGCGGGCGGCCCAGCACCTCTCCTCGCGCCCGCGCGAAGAGCGCCTCCATGGCGCGGTTCCAGCGCACCACCCGGCCCTCGAGGTCGAGCACCACGATGCCGGAGTCGAGGCTCTCGAGGATGTTCTCGTTGTACTCCTTGAGCCCGCGGAGCTCGTCCGCCTTCTCGCTCAGGCTCCGGTAGAGCCGGCCGTTCATGATGGCGGTCGCCGCCTGCGCGGCCAGCGTCTTGAGGATGTCGACCTCCTCGCTGTTCAGGGGGTCGAGGCCGTCCTTCCTCCCCACCCCGAGGACCGCGATCACCTCTCCCTTCACCCGGCACGGGAAGAGCCAGACGAGGCCGGTGGCGGCGAGGACGGGCGGCTCGCCGCCCGAGTCCAGGTCGGCGGGGTGGCCGAGAGCGAGCCGGGCGAGGAGCGCGCTGCCCTTCGCGATCCGGGACCCCTCCCCCGAGCGCGGGACGCCGCGGGCCCGGAACGGGGCGAAGTCCCCGCTCTCGGCGGGCAGGAAGAGGGCCATCTCGCGGAGGCCGAGCGCGGCCCCGATCCCCTCCAGGAGCCGCTCGCTCGTGCGCTCGAGGTCGAGGTCGGCGTTCAGGTCCTCGGACAGGCGGACGAGGGCCTTTCGGGAGCTGTAGCGCTCCTTGTAGAAGAGGCGGTCGAGCGTCTCCTGGATCCGGGCCTTGACCGGCGTGAAGAGCACCACCACCACGAACGCGCTCAGGAGCGCGATCACGGTCGCGTGCGGCTCCTCCCAGAGGACGTCGGTCAGGCCCGCGGTGAGGAGGGCCAGGCCCACGATCACGGCGACCGCGAGCACGTAGCCGAGTGCGCGGCGGAAGATGAGCTCGACGTCCATCAGCCGGTGCTTGACGACGGCGTAGGCGAGCGACAGCGGGACGAGGGCGAGCGGGCCGTAGCCCGCGATCTGGAGGGCGAGCCCGGGCTCGCGGCCGAGCGCGAAGGGCAGAGCGTAGAAGGCGAGGAACGGGAAGACGCCGGCCGCGGTGCCCCACAGCACCCACTTCACCTGGCGGCGCGCGGTGAAGCCGCGCGTGCGCCGGTAGGAGTCGAGCAGCACCGACACGGCGAGCACCAGGTAGGCCGAGAAGTACAGGGGTCGGATGCGGTTGATCGCTTCGGCGATCCGCCACAGGACTCCCGGCTCCCCGCCCGCGGCGAGGAGCGCGTGGCTCGCCGCGGCGGCGCCGGTGAGCACGAGCGCCGGCACGTAGAGCATCGGCACGACCCAGGTCCTCTGGGCCCGGAGGCGCCGCTCGGGGAAGGTCAGGCAGAAGTGCAGGAAGACGACGGGCAGGAAGAGCCCGGCGAGGAAGTCGGCCCAGAAGAGCACCCAGTCCCCGAGGCTCAGCTTCCCGGTGTACGAGGTGGAGTAGAGGAGGAAGAAGAGTACGCAGACCGCGTAGAAGTGCAGCGACGAGCGGTCCGCCGGCCGCCGCAGCATGACGACCGTGCCCACCACCAGGCTGAAGAACCCGACGAGCGAAAGGTAGTAGAAGGCGCTCACGTTGCCTTCGGGCAACGGTTGAACCACCACGTCGAGCTGCCGCCTCTCGTTCTCGCGGAGGAGCGAGTAGGTCAGGCGGCTCCCCGCCCGCCTCCCGGCGAGGGCGCTCTCGAGCCGGGCCGGGCTCAGGGCCTCCTCGCCGTCCACCGCCAGCAGGATGTCGCCCTCGTGCACGCCGGCCCTCGCGGCCGGGCCGCCGGGGTCGAGCCGGGACGCCACGAGCCCCTGGGGCGCCTGGCGCCAGAAGACGCCGTCGTCCATCAGCGTCCAAGTGGCCTTGAGGACGATGTTGTAGACGCCGAGGGCGGCGAGAGCGAGCCCCGCCAGAACGACGAGCGTGTTCTTGAGGCGCCGCCCGGTCATGAGTTGCGTGGTCGGCCGGTCAGGACACGACCCCTATCCACGACTAGCAAGGGACGTGCCGGAAAGGCTCGCGTAGTGACTTCGGTAAGTTGTTCCTGTACCTTGGCTTCTTCCGGATCGCTTGCCGTTGAATCCGGTTTCCCGGAGCAGGAACCAAACCGTTGGATGGCCGGCCGAGGCAAACGTGAACTCCACACTCAAGCCCAACCCGGTACCTCGGCGGACGCCTTCAGAAGCGAACCGAGATGCCCCCGACGACCCGCGTCGGCGGGTCCTGAACCGCGAGCTCGTCCAGGAAGCCGGCCTGCGACGCCTCGTAGAACATGTTGCGGACGGCCACGAGAATCTCCCAGTCCGCCCGGGTGAGCGGCTGGAGGAACGGAAGGCCCTGCGTGAGCTGGATGTCGAAGCGCGTCGCCGTGTTGGACGTGCCCGTCGAGCCCGGTGCGATGGGGCCGTCCTCGACGCACGTGTTCAGCCGGTAGAGCGCCGCGACCCGCGTGTCGGACCAGTCGATCACGGTCTCCAGCCTCGCGACGAGGTCGTGGAACCCCGCCCCCTCGGAACCGGCCGAGCTGAGCATCGGGAGGCTCGCGGGGTAGGGCGCGCCCGCGAAGCGCCGGCCGCGGCCGAACGTGTACGTAACCGAGCCGTTGACGACGTTGCCGAACCGGCGGCCGAACGAGACCCCGAACCCCCGCGCGCCCGCGCCACCCGCGTTGCGGATGATCGGGGTGTCCCCGTCGAACGTCGTCAGCAGCAGGTCGCGCGTCGACTCGTCGAAGATCCGGGCGCCGAGGGTCGAGCTGCTGCCGAGCGTGCGGTCGATGCCGAGCTCGTACCTCATCGAGCGGGCCGGGCGTAGACCGTCCTCGAGCCGCGCCCAGGTGATGGCGGGCGACGCCGCCACGGTGGACAAGGTCAGGAGATCGCCGCCCGGGGTCTGGGTCCGCGCCGCGACGGACCCGTGGAGCCGCGTGTGCTCGTCCCCTCGGACCTCGACCTGCAGCACCGCGTCGACGTGTTGCGAGTCCGGCAGGAAGCCGAGGTAGGTGTACCGGGCGCTCGTCGTGGCGGTGATGCGGTCCCCCAGGCTCCAGCGGTCGCGGACGAACGCGGCCCCGACGGTGCGGGTCGGCACGGGCAGGGCGTCGGTGAAGTACGGGTGCGAGTCGGCCGCCCCGTACCCGGCGCCGACCTCGAGCTGGTGGCCGCCCCCGGGCTCGATCACGAACTCGGCGGCCATGCGCCAGGCGCGGCCCGCAGTCTCCGCGACGAGTCCGCCGAGGTCCCAGCGCACGCCGTCGGCGAGCCGCCCTTCGAGCCTCAGCGACCCGAGGCCGCCCGGCAGAACCGGAGCGCCCGTGTCCGACAACGGCCGGGCTCCGGACGTCGTCGCCGCGAACTCCATGCTGCCGCCGACGGGGCCCAGGTCCGCAAGGGCGGGCGAGGTGGGACGCGCCTGCGCCGCCGCGGCCGACGGGGCCTCCACGTCCTGGGTCTCCGTCTCGAGGACCGAGCGCCGCTTGTGGCGCACGAGCCACTTCCACTCGCGCGCCGCCTCCGCCGCGTCCTCGGAACTCGCCTCCGCGGCGGGCTTATCTCCCACCGGGGTCAGGCTGAGCGTGAAGAGGGCGTCCCGGTTGGGAAGCACCGTCACCTGCTGGGCCGCCGAGGGCTGGTGGCCGCTGGAGACGGCCCGCAGCGTGTAGGAGCCGGCGGGCAAGGAAGGCAGGACGAACTGCCCGTGGCTGTCCGCGAGCGTGATGAGGCTTCCGCCGCGGATGCCCTTGCCGAAGATCGAGACCACGGCGCCGGCGATCGGCACTCCCTGCGTGCTCTCGACCCACCCGACCAGGCCGCCGCCGTCCGCAGCCCTGACCTCGGCATCGGTGCAGACGAGGAACGCGAAGGCAGCGACAGCCCACCCGAGACGGCGGCAGGTGCTCAACGCGCTTTCCTCCAGAGGGATGCAGCGCCCCGTCGGCATCCCCGACCGTATCAAGGGCCAGGAGGGGTGTCAATATCCCCTCGGATCCGGTCCCCCGCTCCTCGGATCCGTACCCTGAGGGTGCCGTTCCGGCCGGTCCAGCGGGGGCGGATCCGAGGAAATCTGGCTCGTCGAGCATCCTTGGTCCTTTCCGTGTTCCCACTCCTTCCGCGTGGCTTCTCGGGACGGCGAGGAATCAGAGACGAAGAGAGAGAGGCCAACGGATCGGCCAGGTCGACCCGCGCTTCGCGCGGGTCGTGCATCGTCGAGGACGTGTGCTATAAGGGGCGGCGGCACAGCGGCCCCATGGCCAGGATCCACGACGTGACCGTGCCCCTCACCCCGGGGATTCCGACCTACCCCGGCGACCCACCATTCGAGCTCGTCCCCGTCCGGACCCTCGCCGAGGACCGCTACCAGCTCTCCCGCATGGTGCTGAGCACCCACGTGGGGACGCACGTCGACGCTCCCGCCCACTTCCTGGCCGGCGCGGCGACGGTGGACCAACTTCCCCTCGAGATCCTCCTCGGAAAGGCCCGCGTCGTGGAGCTCGCGTCGCGAGAGCGGGTGGAGCGGGCGGACCTCGAGGCGTGCGACCTCCGGGACGACCTGAGGGTCTTGCTGAAGACGAGGATGTCCGGCCAGCTGCTCAAGGCGGGGTACCAGGAGGACCACCTCTACGTCACCGTCGACGCCGCCCACTACCTCGCCCAGGCCGGCATCAAGCTCGTCGGCTTCGACTACCTCTCGATCGACCGCGCCCGCTCGGCCGACTTCCCGGCCCACCAGGCCCTGCTCGGCGCCGGCGTCGTGGTGGTCGAGGGCCTGGACCTCTCGGAGGTGGAGCCGGGCGAGTACGACATGGCCTGCCTCCCCCTCCGCGTGGCCGGGGGGGACGCGGCGCCCGCCCGCGTCGTCCTCCGCTCGCGCGCGTGAGGGGGGGCGGGAGCCGGAAGGGGGACGCGGATGAACGTCCTGCTCCTCCGGGACGTCGTGGCCATCCTGCTCGCCGGCGGGGCCGGGGAGAGGCTCTACCCGCTCACCCGCGAGCGGGCCAAGCCCGCCGTCCCCTTCGGCGGCCCGTACCGCATCGTGGACTTCACCCTCTCCAACTGCATCAACTCCGGCCTCCGCAAGATCCTCCTCGCCACGCAGTACAAGGCGCAGAGCCTGAACCGCCACGTCCGCATGGGCTGGAACGTCGTCAACCGCGAGCTCGGCGAGTTCATCGAGATCCTGCCCCCTCAGAAGCGCATGGGCGAGCACTGGTACCTCGGCACCGCCGACGCGGTGTGGCAGAACGTGCACGCGATCGAGCGCGAGCGGCCGCGCTGGGTGATCGTGCTCGCCGGCGACCACATCTACAAGATGGACTACGGGAAGATGCTGGACGACCACATCGCCCGGGGGGCGCGGCTCACCGTGGCCGCGATCGAGGTGCCGCTCGCGGACTCGCACCGGTACGGGGTGCTGGAGGTGGACGCCGACGCCCGCGTGGTGGGCTTCCGGGAGAAGCCGGAGGCCGTGCCGGCGACGCCATGGAACCCCGCGGCGTGCCTCGCGTCGATGGGCATCTACATCTTCGACGCGGACGTCCTCGTGCGCGAGCTGCAGCGGGACGCCGAGGCCGACTCCACCCACGACTTCGGCCGTGACCTCATCCCCCACCTCGTGGCGGCCGGGGAGCGCGTCTTCGCCTACCTCTTCTGGGACGAGAACAAGAAGGAGTCCCAGTACTGGAGGGACGTGGGGACGATCGACGCCTACTACGACGCCTCGATGGACCTCGTCCAGGTCGACCCCGTCTTCAACCTCTACGACCCCGGCTGGCCGCTGCGCACCTACCAGCCCCAGCTCCCGCCGGCCAAGTTCGTGTTCGCCGAGGAGGGGAGGCGGGGGGTGGCCACGGAGTCGATCGTGTCGATGGGCTGCATCGTCTCGGGGAGCGAGGTGCGCCGCTCCATCCTCTGCCCCGACGTGCGCGTCCACTCGTTCTGCGACATCCAGGACTCGATCCTGCTCCCGGGGGCGGTGATCCGCCGGCACTCCCGGATCCGGCGGGCGATCGTCGACCGGGGGGTCGAGGTGCCGCGCGGCGCCCTCGTGGGCTACGATCCCGTGGAGGACCGCCGGCGCCACACCGTCTCCGAGGGCGGCGTGGTCGTGGTGACGCCCGGCGAGGAGTGCCTGGTCAACCCGGATTACCGGTAGCTCATTGCGAGAGGGAGTGCATTCATGACGACGATCGATTCTGTCTTCGCCCGCGAGATCCTGGACAGCCGCGGGAACCCGACGGTGGAGGTCGAGGTGGTGCTCGAGGGCGGGGCCATGGGCCGGGCCGCGGTGCCCTCCGGCGCCTCGACCGGCGAGCGCGAGGCCCTGGAGCTGCGCGACGGCGACAAGAAGCGCTTCTCGGGCAAAGGGGTCCTGAAGGCGGTGGCGGCGGTCAACGACCTCCTGTCGACCGAGGTCATCGGGGAGGACGCGCTCGACCAGGCCCTCGTCGACCAGCTGATGATCGACCTCGACGGCACCGAGACGAAGAAGAAGCTCGGGGCCAACGCCATCCTCGGGGTGTCCCTCGCGGTGGCCAAGGCGGCGGCGGAGGCGACCGGCCTCCCGCTCTACCGCTACATCGGGGGGACGAACGGCCGCACCCTTCCGGTGCCGTTCATGAACGTCCTGAACGGCGGCGCCCACGCCGACAACAAGGTCGACTTCCAGGAGTTCATGATCGTCCCCCACGGCTTCGAGAGCTTCGCCGATGCGCTCCGTGCGGGAGCCGAGGTCTTCCACGCGCTGAAGGGCGCTCTCAAGAAGAAGGGCTACTCGACCTCGGTGGGCGACGAGGGCGGCTTCGCCCCGAACGTCAAGTCCAACGAGGAGGGGATCGAGACGATCCTGGAGGCGATCACCGCCGCCGGCTACAAGACCGGCACCCAGGTCGCCGTCGCCTTCGACGTGGCCGCCTCGGAGTTCCACGAGGGCAAGAACAAGTACCTGCTCAAGAAGTCGGGGGGAGGGACGAAGACCTCCGACCAGCTGATCGCCCTCTACGAGAAGTGGGTGAAGGTCTACCCGCTCGTCTCGATCGAGGACGGGCTCGGGGAGAAGGACTGGGCGGGCTGGGCCGACCTCACGAAGGCGCTCGGGACGAAGGTCCAGCTCGTGGGCGACGACATCTTCGTGACCAACCCCAAGATCCTCGCCGAGGGGATCCAGAAGGGGATTGCGAACTCGATCCTGATCAAGCTGAACCAGATCGGCTCGCTGACGGAGACGCTCGACTGCATGGCCCTCGCCTCGCGGGCCGGCTACACCTGCCAGGTGAGCCACCGCTCGGGCGAGACCGAGGACGCGACGATCGCCGACCTCGCGGTGGCCACGAGCTGCGGAATGATCAAGACGGGCTCCGCCTCCCGGACCGACCGCATCGCGAAGTACAACCAGCTGCTGCGGATCGAGGAGGAGCTGGGGCCGATGGCTCGCTTCGCCGGCCGCGCGGCGCTGAACCCGAGGGCCTGAGCGAAGCCGGGGCTACTCCCCTTCCTCGTCGACCGTGATCTTCAGGGAGCGCAGGAACTTCTTGTCGAGGGGGGTCATCCGGATGGGGAGGGGCTCCGCCTTCTCGACCCGGACGTCGAAGGCGGGGGCAGCGGCGGGGGCCGGGCGCTCGCTGCGGCTGAAGCCGATGGTGGCCTCGAGGACGATCGACACGTCGTAGCCCTCGGCTCGGATGCGGCTCAGGCAGTGGGCGACCTGCGGCGACTCGGCCAGCACGCGACGCAGCGTGGCCCCCACTTCCTCCGTCAGCCGGGTGACGTCCTCGCCGGTCGCCTGCTCCATCCGCGTGCCCTCGCTCTTCGATCTCGGTGCCGTCGAGATGATGACAACCCGCGCGGAAGCGTGTCAAGCGAGAGGCTCACACGCGGGTCGTGCTAACGTGACCGTCCGATGACCGAGCCCCGGGAGGACAAGGAGTTCCGGACCGCCTCGGACCTGGAGCGCCCCCGGCTCTTCGGGCCGGCGAGCCTTCCCGGCCCGGAGGCCATCGGCGAACCCGGCGCGTTCCCGTTCACCCGCGGGCTCCACGCGACCGGCTACCGGGGCCGGCGCTGGACGATGCGCCAGTACGCCGGTTTCGGGACCGCCGCCGAGTCGAACCGCCGTTACCGCTATCTGCTCGATCAGGGAACGACCGGCCTCTCGGTGGCCTTCGACCTTCCCACCCAGCTCGGCTACGACTCCGACGATCCCGCCGCCCTCGGCGAGGTGGGACGGGTGGGGGTGGCGATCGACAGCCTCGAGGACGTGGAGCTGCTCTTCGACGGCATCCCCCTCGACCGCGTCTCCACCTCGATGACCATCAACGCCACGGCGGCGGTCCTCCTCGCCCTCTACGTGGCGGTGGCCCGCCGGCGGGGCATCCCCGAGGCCGCGCTCTCGGGCACGGTGCAGAACGACATTCTCAAGGAGTACGTCGCCCGCGGGACGTGGATCTACCCCCCCGCACCCTCGATGCGGCTCGTGACCGACGTCTTCGCCTACTGCGCGGAGCGCGTGCCGCGGTGGAACCCGATCTCGATCTCCGGCTACCACATCCGCGAGGCGGGGGCGACGGCGCCCCAGGAGCTCGCCTTCACCTTCGCGAACGCGATGGAGTACGTGCGGGCGGCGCGGGGAGCGGGGCTGCCCCCCGACCGCTTTGGCGAGCGGCTCTCCTTCTTCTTCGCCTGCCACTCCGACTTCCTCGAGGAGGTGGCGAAGTTCCGCTGCGCACGGAGGCTCTGGGCGCGCCTCATGAAGGAACGGTTCGGGGTCGTGAACCCGAAGGCCCAGCAGTGCCGGTTCCACGTCCAGACGGGCGGGGTGACCCTCACCGCCCAGCAGCCCGACACCAACGTGGTGCGGGTGGCGCTCCAGACGCTGGCCGCCGTCCTCGGCGGCTGCCAGAGCCTGCACACGAACGGGCGGGACGAGGCGCTCGCCCTGCCGACCGAGGCCTCGGCGCGCCTCGCCCTCCGCACCCAGCAGATCGTGGCCTTCGAGTCGGGGGTGGCGGACACCGTGGACCCGCTCGGCGGCAGCTACGCGGTCGAGGCGGCCACGAGCCTCCTCGAGGCGGAGGCGCTGCGGCTCATCGACCGCATCGAGGCCCGGGGCGGGGCGCTCGCCGCGATCGAGCGCGGAGACTTCCAGAGGGACGTTCAGGAGTCGGCCTACCGGCACCAGCGGCAGGTGGAGTCCGGCGAGCGCGTGATCGTCGGAGTGAACCGCTTCCAGGAGGAGGAGGCCGGGCCTGCGGCCGACATCCTCCGCATCGACGCCGAGGTGGAGCGGGCTCAGGTGGAGCGGGTGCGGGCGCTGCGCGCGCGGCGGCCCGCCGGCCCCTGGCGGTCCGCTCTCGACGCCCTCGAGTCGACGGCGCGCTCGGGCGGCAACCTGGTGCCGGCGATGGTGGACGCGGTCATGGCCTGGGCCACGGTGGGCGAGATCGCGGCCCGCCTCCGAACGGTGTTCGGCGAGCACCGCGAGACGCTCGTCCCCTAGGCCGGGACCTCCGCTCTCCCCCTGATCGGCGCCTCGACCGGCCGACAGACCCGGGGCCGGGCCCTCGCCGTTGCGGCCCGGCTACTTCGCGGGCGCGATCTCGGTCGACCAGGCCTGGTCGGCCCAGGCGAAAGTCATCGTCGCCCCCGAGCCCCGCGGCGCGAAGCTGATCGTGAAGTTCTCGTTGGCGGTCACCGACTTCCCGGACTTGAGGTCCACCCTCAAGACCTCCTTCGCCTTGATCTTCTCCTCGTAGTTCCCGAGGTAGGGGTACGGCTGGTTCTTGACGTTCTCCGGCGCCTCCTTCCAGAGGACACCGAGGGGCTGACCGAGGTCGCCGTTCAGGACGAGCCCCCACTTTCCAGACTCCGGGACGTGGATGTAGAGGCTGTACTTGCCGGCCTTGAGCGTCTTGCCGCCGATCTTGAGGTCGGCATCGGTCGAGAACGTGGTGACCTCGTTCTCGCCGGCGCGCCAGATCCGCTCCTTCGGCAGCTGCTTCAGCAGCGCGTCGATCGTGCGCCCCTTCAGCGCCGGACGGCCGTAGTCGACGGCGACCTTCTTGTCACCCAGGGTCGTGACCGCGGCTCCCCGCGGGTTCTGGGCGAGGACGGGGCCGGCGAGGGAGACTGCGGCGAGGGTGAGCACGGCGCTACGCGTCTTCATGTCGGATCGCTCCTTGCGCGGGAATGGGTCCCTGTCGAACGGGAGTCCGTCGAACCACTATAGCGCCGCCGTGCGCCGTCGGGCCTACCCTCGACCCTTCGGGTCGGCCCCCCCGAGGGCCCTTCGCAGGAGGGCGTTGACCCGCTGGGGGTTGGCCCGCCCCCCGGTCCGCCGCATCACCTGGCCCACGAACCAGCCGAGGGCCGCCGCCTTGCCTCCGCGGTAGCTCGCGGCCTGCTCGGGGCTCTGCGCCACGACCTCGGCCACGACGCCCTCGAGGGCGGAGTCGTCCGAGAGCTGCGTGAGCCCCTCCCGCTCGACGATCGCCGGGGCCGCGTCGCCCGTCGCCCACATCCTCTCGAAGACGTCCTTCGCGATCTTCCCGCTGATCGTGCCCGCGTCGATGAGCCGCACGAGCCCGGCGAGGGCAGCGGGAGGGATCGGGCTCGACGCGATCCCGCGGCCGTCCTCCTTCAGCTTGCGCAGGACCTCCGTCATGACCCAGTTCGAGGCGGCCTTGGGGTTGCCGCTCGCCTGCGCCGCGGCCTCGAAGTACTCGGCCACCTCCCGCTCCTGGGTGAGGACGGAGGCGTCGTAGGCGGGAAGGGCGTACTCGCACGCGAAGCGCTTCCGCCTCTCCGCCGGCAGCTCGGGCAGCGACCGCCGCGCTTCCTCGATCCACTCCGCCCCGACCACGAGCGGGGGCAGGTCGGGCTCCGGGAAGTAGCGGTAGTCGTGCGCCTCCTCCTTCGAGCGCATCGAGGCCGTCTCCCCCCGGTCGGGGTTCCAGAGGAGCGTCTCCTGCGCCACCTCGCCTCCCGCCTCGACGACCGCCACCTGCCGCGCGATCTCGTGCTCGAGGGCCCGGGCGACGTTCCGGAAGGAGTTGAGGTTCTTGATCTCGGTGCGCGTCCCGAGGGCCTCCGCGCCTCGCCGCCGCACGGACACGTTCGCGTCGCAGCGAAGGGAGCCCTCCTCCATGTTGCAGTCGGAGACCGCCGCGTAGAGGAGCACCGCCCGCAGGGAGGTGAGGTACTCGTGCGCCTCCGCGGGGCTGCGGAGGTCGGGCTCGCTCACGATCTCGATGAGGGGGACGCCGGCCCGGTTGAGGTCGACCCCGCTCTTCTCGCCCGACCACGGGAAGCCCTCGTGGAGCAGCTTCCCCGCGTCCTCCTCCATGTGGATGCGGGCGAGGCGCACCCCGCGCTCCGCGCCGTCCAGGCCGGCGATCGCGACCGCGCCGCCCGTGGCGAGCGGCCGCTCGTACTGCGAGATCTGGTAGCCCTTGGGCAGGTCGGGATAGAAGTAGTTCTTCCGCTCGAAGACGGACGTCTCGTGGACGGTGCAGCCGGTGGCGAGCGCGGCCCGCAGGGCGAGCGAGACCGCCTGCCGGTTGAGAACGGGGAGCGCTCCGGGAAGCCCGAGGCAGACCGGGCAGACGAGGGTGTTCGGCGCCGCCCCGAAGCGGTTCGCGCAGGAGCAGAAGAGCTTCGTCCGGGTGAGGAGCTGCGCGTGGACCTCGAGCCCGATCACCGGCTCGTAGCCGGCAAGGCGGTCCTCGGGTCGTCGCGCGGGAGCAGGCACGGAACGCCCAGTCTACACTGCTCCCCGAGGCCGGGATCCGGCTACTCCTGCACCCAGACCGAGACCGATCCCCCTTCGCAGCGGAACTCGCCCCAGCCGGCGTCGTTGGTGACCACCGGCTCCTTGACGTGCTCGGTCAGGTCGACGAACCGCGCATGGGTCCGCCCCACCTCCATCCACTTCGTCCCTCCCGGGCCGTCGCTCATCAGGACGGCCATGGCCTTCGGGTGGCGGTCGTCGCCGAGCCGGACCCAGCCGACGCGGTTCCAGTGGTCGAGGTAGTCGATCTGCGGGCCCCAGGCGTGCTGCCGCCGCGCGTGGAGGAACTTGTCGATGAGCCAGCGGTGGGAGGGCATCACGATCCGGTGCGGGTTGCCGTCCCGGCCGAAGTCCTCGTAGTCGGCCCCGTAGTAGTCGGCGTGGAAGACGCACGGATAGCCCTCGCGACGCAGCAGGACGAGCGCGTAGGCGAGCGGCTTGAACCAGGGCTCGACCACCGACTCGAGCGCTTGCAGGGGCTGGGAGTCGTGGTTCTCGACGAAGGTGACCACGTCCCGGCCGCGCTGGCGCATGAGGGTGCCGTCGAGGAGGCGGCGCATGTCGTAGTTGCCGCCGGCCCGGCTCGCGTGGTGGAGGTGGTAGTGGAGCGGCACCCCGAACACGGTGATCCGCCCGCCGAGCCGGTCCAGGTACCAGTGGAGGGTGTCGATGTCCGTCGTCCAGTACTCGACCGCGACGAACATGTCCTTCCCCGCGTGCCGTTCCATCTCCTCCAGCCACTGCGCGAAGAACCCGGCCGAGAGGTGCTTGACGGCGTCCAGGCGGAAGCCGTCCACCCCGGTCGTGTCGAGGTACCACCGGCCCCACCTCGTCACCTCGTCCCGCACCTGCTGGCTCTCGTAATCGACGTCGGCCCCCATGAGGTAGGAGAAGTTCCCGCTCTCGAGCGCGACCCGATCGTCGAACTCCTTGCCCTCGATCAGGTAGACCGTGTTCCTCTCCGCGGGGCGTCGGTGGTCGTAGTCCACGGCGTCGAAGTGGCGCGCGTGCCACTCGAACTTCGAGTGCCTCCCCTTGCGGCCGGGGAAGCGGAAGTGCGTGTAGGCCTCGATCTCCCGCCGCTCGCCCTTGGGCCGCAGGCGGTCGTCCTGGGGGAAAGGCGTGGCGTTCACGAGCTCCGTCCCGTCGCCGCCCATCCGATGATTCAGGACCGCGTCGGCGTACACCTGGAGCCCCGCCTCCCGGAGCGCCTTCACCGCCGCCAGGTACTGCTTCCGCGTCCCGTACTTGGTGCGGACCGAGCCCTTCTGGTCGAACTCGCCGAGGTCGTAGGCGTCGTAGACGCCGTAGCCGACCTCGCTCGCGCCCCCGATTCCCTTGTAGGCGGGGGGCAGCCAGACGCCGGTGAATCCGGCCGCGACGAGCTCCTTCGCCTGCGAAGCGGCCTCCTCCCACAGGGTCCCGTCGGCCGGGCTGTACCAGTGGAAGTACTGCATCATGACGCCGTTCTGTATCGGCATGGGCCCCCTCCTGCAGTCAGGCCCTATGGTACGCGCCCGACCAAGGCGCGGCGTCGGGCCGGCTTGACAGGCTGCCCGCCCGTGGCTACAGGTGAGTCATGCGACACCGCGGCGGGACGCCACCCCGACAGTTCGAGGAGCTCCAAGCCTCCGCGCTCTTCTGCCCGCGCTGCCAGACCGCCCGGCCCGTGCGCGAGCGCCTCCTCTTGGTCCTGCCCGACGGCGAGCTCTACGAGTACCTCTGCGCCGCGTGCAACACGTCGGTCGGCAAGCGGAAGGTCACCGCGCCGCCTTCGCCCCTGCTCCTCGCCTGACCGCGGCCCGGGCGTTCTCGCGCCTCAGCGGCCGCCCTTCGCTCCCTCGCGCAGGCGGGCGGCCTCCGCCAGGGTCCCCGCCGCCCCGGCCACGAGAACGACGCACCCCAGGAGCGCCAGGAGCCCCGCCGCCAGGACGCCCAAGCGGCCCACCACGAAGAGCCCATGTCGCGCCGCAAACCCGAGGACGCGCACCATCCCGAGCCCGGCCGCCTGGAGCCCGAAGCCCAGCAGCAGCGCCCCCGCCCAGGACACCCGGCCGATGTACATCGCGCTCACCACGACCCCGCAGAGCAACACGAGAACCGAGAGCCAGCCCAGCGCCTCACCGATCATCAGCGCCACCGTTCACCTCCTCGTGGTCGGCACTCCAGAGAACGTCCTCGCCAGCAGCGCGCGATTGCGGACGGTTCGGTTTGTCAGCGGCCTTCGCACAAGGGTATCAGGAACCGGGGGGGACCCGCCTTGCGAGGCGGTCTCGTCAGTGGCGCGCCCGGAGGGAGTCGAACCCCCGACCTCCAGGTTCGAAGCCTGGCGCTCTGATCCAGTTGAGCTACGGGCGCCCGGAGCATGATACGACGAGCGGGGCCGAGCCGGGAGCGGGCTTTGACACTCCGGACGGCGGGGAAGTAACGTCGCCGCCATGGAGCCGATCGATCTGAGGTCCGACACCGTCACCCGCCCGACGCCCGAGATGCGGAAGGCCATGGCCGAGGCGGAGGTCGGGGACGACGTCTACGGCGAGGACCCGACCGTCAACCGCCTCGAGGCGCGGGCGGCGGAGACGCTCGGGATGGAGGCGGCGCTCTTCGTGCCCTCGGGGACGATGGGCAACGCGATCGCCGTCCGGATCCTGACGAAGCGCGGCGACGAGGTGCTGGTCGAGCGACGGAGCCACGTCGTGCGCTTCGAGCTCTCGGGGATGAGCGTCCTCTCCGGCGTCCTGCCGAGGATGGTCGACGCGCCGGGAGGCCACGTCACGCCCGAGCACGTGCGGGCCGCGGTCGCGCCGCGGGCCTACTACAAGTCGGACGTGAGCCTCGTGGTGCTCGAGAACACGCACAACCTCGGCGGGGGAACGGTGCAGAAGGTCGGGGAAGTCGAGGCCGTGGTCGGGGCGGCGCGCGAGTGCGGCTTCCGCGTCCACGTGGACGGGGCCCGGATCTGGCACGCGGCGGTCGCCCTCGGCGTCCCTCCCGCCGCCCTGACGAAGGGAGCCGACACGGTGATGGCCTGCTTCTCGAAGGGCCTCTGCGCTCCCGTGGGATCGGTCCTTGCCTCGTCGAAGGAGCGGATCGCCGAGGCGCGCCAGGCGCGCAAGCTCCTCGGCGGCGGGATGCGGCAGGCCGGCGTCCTGGCCGCGGCGGCGCTCGTCGCGCTCGACACCCTCGTCCCGCGCCTGGCCGAGGACCACCAGAACGCGCGCCTGCTGGGCGCCGCGCTCGGTCGGGCGACGGGCGTGGCCGTGGCCCCGGTCGAGACGAACATCGTGGTCGGGACGCTGGACGGCCGCACCGCGTCGGAGGCGGTCGTCGCCCTGCGGGCCGACGGCGTCCTCGCCACGGCCATGGACGCGCGGACGCTGCGCCTCGTCACCCACCGCGACGTGAGCCGGCAGGACTGCGAGCGCGCAGCCTCCGTGATCGAGCGCGTCCTCGGCTGAGGCGCGGCGCCTACCAGCCGAGCCGAGGCTGCGTGGTAGGCTGGGCGGGTCATGCGGCAGAGGAGCGACAGCCTCGCCGTGGCGACGCGGCGGGGCCTGACCGAGATCACCCCCGCCGTGGCCGCGGCCGTGCGGGCCTCCGGCGTTCGCGAGGGGCTCTGCACCGTCTTCATCCGCCACACCTCGGCCAGCCTGGTCATCCAGGAGAACGCCGATCCCGCGGTGCGCCGCGACCTCGAGGCGTTCCTCTCGCGCCTCGTCCCCGACGGTGACCCCCTGTTCACGCACGTGGACGAAGGGGACGACGACATGCCGGCCCACGTGAAGGCGGCCGTCCTGAAGACGTCGGAGCAGATCCCGGTGAAGGAGGGCGAGCTCCTCCTCGGGACGTGGCAGGGTCTCTACGTTTGGGAGCACCGGACCGGCTCCCATCGGAGGCACGTGGCCGTACACGTGGTGGGCGAGTGACGCGATGAGGCTCCGCACCCAGCTCGCGATCGCGTTCTTCCTCCTCGCGGTGCTCCCCCTCCTCGGGGTCACGCTCTACACGTGGCTCGGCTCGCAGCGGGCCTTCCGCCAGGCCGTGGCGGCCGAGGCGGGCGACCTCGCGACCGAGATGTCGACGCGGGTCGACGTCGTGGCCGACGAGCTGAAGACGCGCCTGCAGCGGATGCGGAACCGGCTGGACGGGCGGCAGGAGTCCCCCTACGAGAAGGCGCGACGGGAGGCCCTCGTCGCCGCGGAGGGCGACGAGCTGCGGCTCCTCCTGCGTGCCATCCTCTCGGGCGCGGAGCGGCGGCAGGGCGCCATTCCGTTCGCACGAGACGCCGAGGGCAAGATCTACGCGCCCGACCCGGCCGACGAGGCCGTCCTGGAGGGCCTGGGGCAGGTCCCCGGCAAGCCGGTCACCCGCCGGGACGCGGCGGAGTGGGTGGTCGCGGAGCGGCCGGATCCGGACACTGGGATCGTCATCGCGGTCGCCCGCCCGGTGGGTCCGGCCCTGCAGGAGATAAGGCGCACTGCGGCCCGCAACCTCGGGCTCGGCCTGGGGCTCGCGGTGGTGGCCCTCCTCGGCATCCTCCCGCTCTCGCACCGCATGACGCGGCACATCGCGTCGCTGACCGAAGGGGCGGGCCGCCTCGCCCGGGGGGACCTCGACGTGCGCGTCCCCCTGCCGCACGGCCGCGAGTTCCGCCAGCTGGCGGAGGCGTTCAACCGGATGGCCCGCGACCTCCGGCTGAACCAGGAGCGCCTCCTCGAGCAGGAGCGCCTGCGGAAGGAGCTCGAGATCGGCCGGCGGATCCAGGAGGAGCTGCTGCCGCGCGGGCCGCTGCGCGGTCCCTTCGCCGAGGTGGGAGGGGTCTCGATCCCGGCCCGGGAGGTGGGGGGCGACTTCTTCAACTACTTCCTGCTCTCCGACGCCGAGGTGGCGATCCTCGTCGGCGACGTCTCCGGCAAAGGGGTGCCGGCCGCGCTGCTCATGGCCAGCCTCCAGGCGACCATCCGCGGACGGCTCGGCCACGAGCGGGACCTCGCGCGGCTCGCGGGCGACCTCGACCGGGAGATGGGGAGCGAGGAGCCGCTCGCGCCCTACTACACGCTCTTCCTCGCCGTCCTGGACGGCGACTGCGGGCGGCTCCGCTACGTGAACGCCGGGCACAACACGCAGTTCGTCGTGCGCCAGGACGGCCGCACCGAGAGCCTCGCCTCGACGGGGCGGCCCCCCGGCCTTTATCCGGGCGGATCCTACGAGGAGCAGGCGGTCGACATGCGGAAGGGCGACGCGCTCTTCCTGTTCACGGACGGGCTCGTCGAGACCGAGGACGAGACCGGCGAGCCCTTCGGGATGTCCCGGCTCGAGGCGCTCCTGCGGGTCCACCGGGCACACGACCTCCCGGCCCTCCTCGCCCAGGTCGACGCGGCCGTGCGCGCCCACCGGGGCCCGCTCGAGGCGGCCGACGACGCGACGATGGTCGCCCTGCGCTTCTCCGGGGTCGAGGGAGCCCGCGCGTGAAGCGGGACCTCGCGGCCCTCGCGGCGCGGGAGTGGGACGTCGCGGTCGTCGGGGGCGGGATCTACGGCGCCGCCGTGGCCTGGGACGCCGCCCAGCGCGGCCTCGCCGTGGCCCTCGTGGAGCGCGAGGACTTCGGGGCGGGGGCATCCTGGAGCAGCCTGAAGACGATCCACGGCGGGATGCGCTACCTCCAGAAGCTCGACCTCGTGCGGCTGCGGCAGTCGGCGCGGGAGCGCAGCACGCTCCTCGCGATCGCGCCCGGGATCGTGCGTCCCCTGCCGTTCGTCGTCCCGACCTACGGCCACGGCCCGACGGGACGCGAAGCCCTCGCCCTGGGCCTCCTCCTGAACGACGGGCTCACCCGCGACCGCAACCGCGGGCTTCCTCCCGATCACCAGATCCCCGCCGCCCGCACCGTCTCGCGGGCCGAGGCTCTGCGGCTCGTGCCCGGCATCGAGAGCCGGGGTCTCACCGGGGCCGCCCTCTGGCACGACGCGCAGGCCTCGAGCACGGAGCGGCTCACCCTCGCCTTCCTCCACGCCGCGGTCGGCGCGGGGGCGCTCGTGGCCAACCACGCGGAGGCGGTCTCGCTCCCGCGGGCCTCCGGCCGGGTCGCCGGAGTCGCCGTGCGCGACACGCTCGACGGCCGGACGATCGAGGTCCGGGCCCGCCTGGTCGTGAACGCCGCCGGACCGTGGGCGGACGAGGTCCTGGCCCGAGGCGGGCTGCGCCGGGCGAAGGCGCCGCTCCTGCGCGCGCGCAACGTCGTCCTGCGGAAGCCCCCCGCCGTTCCTTTCGCGGTGGCGGCGAAGAGCGAGGGCCGCTTCCTCTTCCTCGTCCCCTGGGAGGGGCACACCATCGTGGGCACGTCCTACGAGCCCGCCGATGGCCCTCCGAGCGACCCGATGGCGTTCCTCGACGAGGCGACCCGGGCCTTCCCCTGGGCCGGCATCGAACGGGCCGACGCCGCTCTCGTCCACGAGGGGCTCGTCCCCGGGCGGGGCGGCGCCTCGGGCCTCTCGACCCGCGCTCGTCTCCACGACCACGAGGCCGAGGACGGGGTTCCGGGGCTCGTGAGCCTGCAGGGCGTCAAGTACACGACGGCGAGGCTGGTCGCCGAGCAGGCAGTGGACCTCGCGGTGCGGCGGCTCGGCCGTCACGTGCCGGCCTGCCGGACGGCGGTGACGCCCCTTCCCGCGGCCCGGCCTCTCGCCGGACCGCTCGAGGAGCGGGCCAGGACCGCCGTCCGTGACGAGATGGCGCTGACCCTCGCCGACGCCGTCCTTCGCCGCCTCGACCTCGGCACCGCGGGGCCGCCTTCCCCCGCCGAGGCGGACGCGGTCGCCCGGGTCATGACGGCGGAGCTCGGCTGGGACGCGGGCCGGGAGCGGGCCGAAAAAGACGCGCTCGCCCGCTTCTACCGCAGCTGAGCGCGCGCGGCGGCGGGCCCGGGAGCCCTGGCCAACCCCTGCTAGAATGCCAGCCCAACCGGCAGCCGGGCCCGAGCCCGGGGAGCCGTCAACCGGCATGAATCCACCCCCTGGAAGCCGCGCCCCGTCCCCCCTCCGCCGAGGGCCGCGACCTCCCGTGCCCCGCGCCCCGGTCCAGAGCGACGACCGCCTGCTCCGCACGCTCGTCTCCCTCGTGGACGACCTGACCGTCGAGCGCGAGGAGGGGGCGCTGCTCCGCTCGATGCTCGAGCACGTGGTGGACTCGCTCGACCTCGCGGGCGGCGTCGTCTTCGCGCCGGGAGACGACGGCGATCTCGGGGAGCTGGCCGAGCACCGCCTCGCCGCGGACCTCTCCGCGGGACGCGACCTCGCGCGGGCCGTCCTCCAGCAGGACGCCCCGCTCGTGCTGGAGCTGCCCGGGGCGGGCTGGCTCGCCGCGACGCCGCTGCGGGCGCGCCGCACGTCGCTCGGCGTCCTCGTCCTGCACGAGGCCGGCACGGCCGGGCCGTCCCTCGACCGCGGCCTCCTGGAGGTGCTCGGCAAGCAGGTCGGGAACGGCATCGACAACGCGCGGCTGTACGCGGAGCTGCGCGCGTCGTCGGGCCGCGCGGAGGTGCTGCGCCGGATCACCGCCGCCGCGACCTCGGGCAGCGAGCTCGCGGGCATCGTGCCCGCGTTCGCCGCCGAGGTCCAGGCGCTCCAGGCCTTCGACCGCTTGGCCTGCGGCTTCGTCAACGACACCGGCGACTACATCGAGATGGTGAGCCACCCGGAGGGCACGTCGTGGGGGCTGGGCGGCGTGCTCCCCGTGGTGGGGAGCGGCCCCGGCTTCGTCGCCCTCAACAACCGTGCCGTCCTGCAGAAGGACCTCGTGCACGAGCACCGCTACCTCGAGGACATGCGGCTGCTCGAGGAGGGGCTCCGCTCGTACGCCCTCTTCCCGCTCACCTCCCGCGAGCGGGCGATCGGCGTCCTCGCCCTCGGCTCCCGCGCGGGCGGGGCCTTCGACGAGGGCACCCTCGCCCGTCTCCAGCCCCTCGCCGACGCGGTGGCCCTCGCGTTCGAGAACGTGCGCCTCTTCCAGAGGACGCGCGAGCTCTCGATCACCGACGAGGTGACGCCCCTCCACAACTTCCGCTACTTCCACCAGGCGCTCGAGCGGGAGCTGAAGCTCGTCAACCGCTACGGCTCGACGCTCTCGCTCCTCTTCGTGGACCTCGACCGCTTCAAGCCCATCAACGACCAGTACGGGCACCTGCGGGGCAGCCGGACCCTGCGCGAGGTGGGCTTCCTCATCCGGGCCGCGGTGCGCGAGACCGACATCCCGGCCCGCTACGGGGGCGACGAGTTCGTGGTGATCCTGCCCCAGACGGACGGGCCGTCGGCGCGGGTGCTGGCGGAGAAGCTGCGGCACCTCGTGGAGGGACACACCTTCCTCCAGGAGGAGGGGATCAACGCCCGGCTGGGGGTCTCGCTCGGGATCGCGAACTACCCCGAGGAGGCGACCACCAAGGAGGCGCTCATCCGCCTCGCCGACAAGCGCATGTACGAGGACAAGGAGTCGCGGAGGACGGAGCGGTGATCGAGTCCGCGGGGACGCTCCTCTACAGGCGCAACGGCGGCACGCTCGAGGTCCTGATCGTCCACCCGTGGGGCCCGTACAACCGGCGCGCGCCGTGGAGCATCCCCAAGGGCCGGACGAACCCCGGCGAGAACCTGGAGGCGGCGGCTCGGCGCGAGACCGAGGAGGAGACCGGCGTCCGCCCGGGACCGCTCCACTCGATCGGCAGCGTCGACCTCGCCCGCAGCCGCAAGCGCATCCACGGCTTCACGGGACCCGCGCCCGAGGACGCCACTCCCCGCTGCGATGAGAAGGAGGTCGACGAGGCCAAGTTCGTGGCCCTCGACCGCGCGCGCTTCCTCCTCCACCCGGCCCAGGTCACCTTCCTCGACCGGCTGCTGGCGACGATCGACGGCGTCTAGCGAGCGTGGGCCCGCGCGTCCTCTTCCTCTGCTTCCTCCTGTCGGGATTCACCGGGCTCCTCTACCAGACGGTGTGGATCCGCCTCTCGCTCGCGAGCTTCGGGGTCAACTCCTCGGTCGTGGCGACAGTGCTGGCGGTCTTCATGCTCGGCCTCGCCCTGGGCACGGTCCTGGCCGGGCGATACGGGGAGACCGTCGAGCGACGGCTCGGATGGCGCGGCCTGCAGCTCTACGCTCTCGCCGAGCTCCTGATCGGGCTCGGCGGGATGAGCGTCCCGAGCCTCCTCGAGGCGGCGCGGACGCGCCTGCTGGCGGTCGGCCCGGCCGACGGCGCCCTGTACACCCTCGCGAGCGCCGTCCTCTTCTCTTCCGTCCTGCTGCCCTTCTGCACCGCGATGGGTCTCACCTTCCCGACGGCGCTCTCGTACCTCAAGCGCCGCGCGGCTTCCGGACAGGAAAGCGAGACGTTCAGCTACCTGTACCTGGCGAACGTGGCGGGCGCGCTCGCGGGCGTGCTCCTGACCTCCGTGGTCCTGATCGAGGAGCTCGGGTTCCTCACGACCTCGTTCGTGGCCGCCGGCGTGAACGCTCTCATCGCCACGCTGGCCGTCACCCTCGTCCCGAGCGTCGGGCCGGGAGGCGCCGCCGAGGCAGAGCCAGGCCCCCTGCCCGCAGGCGACGGCGGCCTGACGTCACGTGCCCGGCTCACGGCGCTCTTCCTGACCGGCTTCTGCACGATGGGCGTGGAGGTCGTGTGGACGCGCATCTATCCCTTCTTCGTCAGCACCTTCGTGTACTCGTTCGCGGGGATCCTGGCCACGTACCTCGTGGCGACGGCCTTCGGATCTTCCCTCTACCGGATGCGCCTCCGCTCCGGCCGGACGGTCCGCCTGGAGTCGTGGTGGCCCTGGCTCGGCGCGGCGGCGCTCCTGCCGCTCTTCTCCGCCTCGATCCGATACTCGCTCTGGGGCCCGTGGCGGATCCTGCTCGGCCTCACGCCCTTCTGCGCCCTCCTCGGCTTCGTGACCCCGTCCATCGTGGACGCCGAGGCCGGCAACGACCCCCGCCGGATCGGGCGCGCCTACGGGCTCAACCTCGTGGGCGGGGTTCTCGGCCCGCTCGCGGCCGGCTTCCTCCTCGTTCCCGCCTTCGGCCCGAGGACGGCCACGCTCGTCCTCGCCCTGCCCCTCTTCCTCTTCCTGCCGTCCTTCCGTTTCCGCACCCGCGCGAGCCTCCTCCCGGCCGTCGCCGCGCTCGCCGGCGGGGCGGCCCTCTGGTCGTCGACGCGGCTCTTCGAGGAGCAGTTTCCCCGGGAGCAGGTCCGGAACGACCACGCGGCCACCGTGGTGGCGGCCGGCTCCGGACGGGAGGCGCAGCTCTTCGTGAACGGGGTCGGCATGACGGGGCTCACGCCGATCACGAAGATGATGGCGCACTTCCCGGCCGCCCATCTGCCGCCACGACCGGGGCGGCCGCTCGACGGCCTCGTGATCTGCTTCGGCATGGGGACGAGCCTCCGGTCGCTCGCGGCGTGGGGCGCGAACGTCACGTCGGTGGAGCTCATCCCTTCCGTGCCGAAGCTCTTCGGCTACTTCTACCCCGACGGCCCGGACCTCCTCCGGTCCCGCGACCGGACCGTCCGCGTCGAGATCGACGACGGCCGGCGCTACCTCGACCGCACGCGCGAGACGTTCGACCTCATCCTCGTCGACCCGCCGCCCCCGGTGGAGGCCGCGGCGAGCAGCCTCCTGTACTCGAAGGAGTTCTATCGCAGCGCGATCGCGAGGCTGCGGCCCGAGGGAATCCTGCAGGCCTGGCTGCCCGGCGGGGACGGCGAGACGGTGGCCGCCGTCACCGAGGCGATCCTCGAGTCGTTCGCCCACGTCCGCGCGTTCCGGTCCGTCGGGGGCTGGGGCATCCACTACCTGGCCTCCCGGCGGCCGATCCCGCCCCTCACGGCGGAGGAGCTGCGGGACCGCATGCCCGAGGCGGCCGTTCGCGACATGACGGAGTGGGGCGGCGGCTCTCGCCAGCCCTTGAGGCTCATGCTCGCCCGGGAGCTCGATCCGCGATCCCTCGCGACGGCTGCGGGGGAGACGGCGCCGATCACCGACGATCGGCCCCTCAACGAGTTCTTCCTCGTCCGGCGTTACCTGGCCCGCCGTCCCTAGGGCCGCGCCCTCGGGCCCGGTCGCGTCCCGACGAGCCGTCGGCCGCGCCTCGAGGCCGGGCCGTCGATCAGCCTCGCCTCCGCAGGGCCGCGATGAGCATGTATCCCGGGGCGGGGACGAGCGCGTCGAGACGCGTGGCCGCCCGAACGAGGGGGTAGATCGCCCCGTAGGCGCGGAACGTCCGCCGGTGTCGCGCGAGGTCGTCTCCCGTCACGACCATGCCCTTGGCCGACGATTTCTTGCCGAGGCGCTCCATCCCCCAGTTGAGGGCGGTGTCGACCGCCTCCGAGAAGAAGCGCGAGTAGGTCCGGTGGCGCTCCAGATCGAAATCATGAGCGAGGAGCTGGCGCAGGCCCTCCGGCGTGTAGCCGGGGCGGAGGTGCCCGTGCTTCTCGTCGGTCTGGCCGAGCGCGTGGCGCAGGCGCCGGAGAGCGCTGCGCTTCAGGTGGGGCGTGTTCACGACCAGGAGCCCGCCGGCCTTCGTCACGCGGGCGAGCTCGGCGGCGAACGCGCGATCGTCCGGGACGTGCTCGAGCATGTCGACGACCGCCACACGGTCGAACTGGGCGTCGGGGAACGGCAGCCGGTCCCCCCGGACGAGGTGGACGTCCTCGCCCACGAGCGAGCGGATCGAGCCCACTGCCTCCTCCGTCAGGTCGCCCGACGCCCAGGCGCCGCCCCGCTCGCGCAGCAGCAGGCTCACGACGCCGTTGTCGGAGCCGAGGTCGAGGCAGCGCAGGCCGGTCGTGGGGCCGAGCATCGCCTCGACCTCGGCGAGCTTCCGCTGCTTCAGCACCGAGCGGCGGAAGAGCGCGATCGCCCACTCCCGCGCGGACGAAGGCTCAGCCACGGCGCTCGAGCCTCAGGATGACGGGGGAGCCGAAGGCGCGCGTCAGCCCCACCGCCCGAGCCGTGCCCTCCAGGGCGTGCGCGAGCGCGGCCGAGCCGGTCGCGCGATGGAGCGCCATCGGGAAGAAGAACTGCGGCCGCCGCCCGGTGGGCGAGAACCCCCGCGCGGCGAACGCTCCCTCCACTTCGGCGTCGGAGAAGACGGCGAACGGGCGCGTGTCTTTCTCCACGCCCTTCTTCAGGCCGAAGAGGAGATCGGCCGCCGCGTTCACGCTGCGGCGCGTCGGGTAGTCGACGACCACCGCCCGGCGGGCCAGCCTCGCGAGCGCCGCCACGAGCTCAGCCCAGCGGCGCACGTGGGGCAGCAGGCGATAGGAGAGGACGACGTCGAAGGAGCGTTCGGGGAAGGGAGGTGCCATGAGGTCGCCTTCGGCGAAGCGGGCTCGGCCCGTCGACGTCCACCCGCGCACCCGCGCCTCGCAGGACGGGTCGCTCCCGAGGACGGTCACCGCGTGACCCGCGTCAACGAGCGGTCCCGTCACCTGGCCGTGCCCGCCGCCCACGTCGAGGACGCTCGCTCCCGGAAAGGGCCGGAGCAGGTCGAGCGTGGCCCCGGCCTGGCGTTCGAGGAAGAACCGTCCGACCGGGCCGGCGAACCGGCGGGCGTACCCGTCCGACGAGGTCAGGACGTCGGCGTCCTCGCGCGCCTCGGGCAAGACGGCCTCAGGCGCCCCTCGCCTCCCGCAGCGCGTCCACGAGGGCCCGGATGAGGTCGTTGTCGGTGAGGATCCCCACCACGCGGCCCCCCGACACCACCGGCAGCGCTCCGTACTTTGTGTTGAGGAGGATCTCGGCCGCGTCGAGGAGAGGGGTGTCGGCGGTGGTCGTGACCGGGTTCTGGATCATGATGCGCGAGATCGGCGTCTCCTCCATGACGCGGTTGAAGTCGGCCTCGGAGTCGGTGAGCGTCGAGGGCTCGGCGCGCTTGAGGTCGCCCTCGGTGAGGAGGCCCACCAGCATGCCGCCGACCGTCACCGGCAGCCGGCGCACGCCGCGGAGCCGGATGGTCTCGAGCGCCTGCATCAGCGAGTCCTCCGGCTCCACGACGATCGGGTTCGCCGTCATGTAGTCCGACACCAGCAGGGAGGAGAGCCTCATGCGTGGATGGTATGCCATCCCGGAGGTTTTCGACGGTACGGGCCCGAGGTCCTGGGCTTCCCGGCTCGCTCGCTGCGGCGACCCCGCCTGCTCACCTCGGCCGACTCTCGTTCGGGGGCCCTTCGGCGGGCGGCTCCCCCTCGTCCTCGGAGGCGATCTCGGCCGGCGGCTCGGCTCCGAGGCCGGCGACGTCGCGGCCGACGTAGCCCGCCCGTCCCATGAGCCACAGCACGCGCCGGGTGGCCCGCTCGTGGCGGGCCGCGTTCACGCGGGGGTTGATGCGACGCGGGTTCGGAATCATGGCCGCGAGCCCCGCCGCCTCGACCGCCGAGAGCTCCGCCGCCGGCTTGCCGTACCACCGGCGCGCCGCGGCCTCGCAGCCGTAGACCCCGTCGCCCCACTCGATGAGGTTCAGGTAGAGGGCGAGGATGCGGGGCTTCGTGAGATCCGCCTCCAGCCAGCGCGTCACGACGAGCTCCCGCACCTTGCGGGCGAGGCTCTTCCGGGTGCCGAAGTAGAGGTTCTTCGCGAGCTGCTGGGTGATCGTGCTGCCTCCGCGGACGTATCGGCCCTTCTCCACGTTCGCCTGGATCGACTCCTCGATCGCCTTCCAGTCGACGCCCTCGTGCCCGAAGAAGCCCTGGTCCTCCGAGGAGAGGACGGCGAGGATCAGCTGCCGCGAGACGCGGGAGAGGGGGACCCACGACTGCACGACGTGCGCCTTGCGTCCCCTCGCCCTCGCCTCCTCCCGGCGCTCCTCCATCAGGCGGGTCCTCTCCGGGTTCGTCGTCGCGAGGGCCCGCACGTCCGAGCGAGCCGGGAGGCCGACCAAGATCCAGCCCGCCAGGACGAGGAGGGCGAGGGCGGCGACGGCCGTGAGGCGGACGGCGAGGCGCAGCACGGCCTCGCGGTATACCATGAACGCCGTGGACTTCGAGCCGAGCGGGGAGCAGGCGCTCCTCCGGAAGACCGTGCGGGACTTCGCGGAGAGGGAGCTCGCCCCGCACTCCCGCGAGTGGGACGAGAAGCAGGAGTTCCCGCGCGAGGTGTTCGCGAAGCTGGGCGATCTCGGCCTCGCCGGCTGCTGCTGGCCGGAGGAGTACGGCGGCTCGGGCCTCTCGACCGTCGACTGGGCGATCGTGATGGAGGAGGTGGCCCGGGTGGACGCCGGGGTGGCGCTCTCGCTCGCCGCCCACCACGGCCTGTGCTCGGCCCACATCCACCTCGCCGGCAGCGAGGAGCAGAGGAGGCGCCTCCTGCCCCCGCTCGCCCGCGGGGAGAAGGTGGGCTGCTGGGGACTCACCGAGGCCGGCTCGGGCTCGGACGCGGGCGGGATGCGGACGACCGCGGTGCGGGACGGCGACCGCTTCGTCCTGAACGGCGCGAAGACCTTCATCACCAACGGCGGCATCGCCGACACCGCGGTAGTCATGGCGGTCACCGACCGCTCGGCGGGCAAGAAGGGCATCTCGGCGATCGTGGTCGAGCGCGGCACGCCCGGATTCCGGTCGGGGAGGAAGGAGGACAAGCTCGGCGTGCGGTCGTCGGACACCTCGGAGATCGTCTTCGAGGACTGCCGGGTCCCCGCCGCGAACCTCCTCGGCCGCGAGGGGATGGGCTTCGTCGACACCCTGCGGATCCTCGACAAGGGGCGGGTGGGCATCGCCGCCTTCTCGGTCGGCATCGCCGAGGCCGCGCTCGAGGCCTCGATCCGCTACGCGCGCGAAAGGCGGCAGTTCGGCCACCCGATCGCCGACTTCCAGGCCGTCCAGTTCAAGGTGGCCGAGATGGCCACGAGGACCGCCGCCGCGCGCCTCCTGACCTGGCGGGCGGCGACGATGGCCGACGCGGGCAGGCCCCACACGGCCGAGTCCTCGATGGCCAAGCTCTTCGCGAGCGAAGCCGCGGTGGAGATCGCCCTCGACGCGATCCAGATCCACGGCGGCTACGGGTACGTCAAGGAGTACCCGGTCGAGCGCTACCTCCGCGACGCGAAGATCGGGACGATCGGCGAGGGCACGAGCGAGGTCCAACGCCTGGTCATCGCCCGCCAGCTCCTGCAGCTGCGGCCGGTGGTCCGGTAGTGGCGGCCGGCGAGCCCGCCGCCTCCGCCCTCGCGGCCCGGGTGCGGGAGGGCGACGTGCGGGCGATCGCGCGCGCGATCACCCTCGTCGAGGAAGGGCTCCCGGAGGCGCGGGCGCTCCTCGCCGCGCTCTTCCCCCACGCGGGCCGGGCGCTCGTCGTCGGCGTGACCGGCCCGCCGGGGGCCGGCAAGTCGTCCCTCGTCGACCGCCTGACCGCCCACCTGCGGAAGGTCGGGCGCACGGTCGGGATCGTGGCCGTGGACCCCACGTCGCCCTTCAGCGGCGGGGCCATCCTCGGCGACCGCATCCGCATGCAGTCCCACGCCACCGACTCCGGCGTCTTCATCCGCTCGATGGCCACCCGCGGGCACCTGGGCGGCCTCGCCGCCGCCACCGACCACGCCCTGACCGTGCTCGACGCGTCGGGCAAGGACGTGATCCTCGTCGAGACGGTCGGGGTGGGGCAGGACGAGGTCGAGATCGTGGGCACTGCCGACGTGAGCCTCGTGGTCCTCGTGCCGGGCCTGGGCGACGAGGTGCAGGCGCTGAAGGCCGGGATCATGGAGATCGCCGACGTGTTCGTGGTGAACAAGGCGGACCGGGAGGGGGTGGAGCGCGTCGTGGCGGAGATCGAGTCGACGCTCTCCCTCGCGCCGCCGGAGGCGAAGAGGCCGGCGATCGTGAAGACGGTGGCGACGCGGGACGAGGGAGTGGACGCGCTCCTCGAGGCCGTCCTGGGCTTCGAGCGGCGCGCCTCGGGGTCCGGAGCTCTCGGGCGCAAGCGCCGGGCGCAGCTCCGGCGGCGGCTCGAGGAGGCGGTGCGGCAGCGGGTCATGGAGCGAGTGTTCCGGACGGTGATCGCGCCCGGCGAGCTCGACGCGACGGTCGAGCGGCTGGCCGAGCGCGCCTTGGACCCCTTCACCGCCGCCGACGAGATCGTGAGGAGGATGGGGCTCGCATGACGCACCTGAAGATCGACCACCTCGGCATCGCGGTGCCGAGCCTCGACCGGGCGATCGCGGCCTACGAGGCGCTCGGGTTCCGCGTCGAGGAGACCCACGACGTGCCGACGGAGAAGGTGCGGGCGGCCTTCCTCCGAGTCGGGGACTCGCGGCTCGAGCTCCTGGAGCCCACCGACCCGACGTCGGTCGTGGCGCGCTTCCTCGAGAAGCGGTCCGGCCTCCACCACGTCTGTGTCCTCGTCGACGACCTCGACGCCGCCCTCGCGGAGATGAAGGCGCGAGGGGTGCCGCTCCTGGACGAGAAGGCCCGCGCCGGGGCCGGAGGCTGCCGCGTGGCGTTCGTCCACCCCCGGGCTGCCTTGGGCGTGCTCCTCGAGCTCAAGGAGGAGCCGGGAGCGTAGCCGGAGCCAGGGTTGCCCGGCGCGGTCCGGCGACATAGGATCGCCGGTCGGCGCGCCGGCCACCGAGGGAGCAGGAGACATGAGCGAGCGGGTCGAGATCGGGATCATCGGGGGCACCGGCCTCTACCAGATGGAGGGCTTCACGGGCCTCCGGGAGTTCGCCGCGGAGACGCCCTTCGGCCCGCCCTCCGACCGCCTCGTGATCGGCTCGCTCGAGGGTCGCCGGGTGGCCTTCCTGCCCCGCCACGGCCGCGGGCACCGGATCCTCCCCCACGAGCTCAACTTCCGCGCCAACGTGTTCGCGATGAAGGAGCTCGGCGCCGAGTGGATCCTCTCCGTGTCGGCGGTGGGCTCGCTCAAGGAGCGCTACGCGCCGCTTCACGTCCTCGTGCCCGACCAGTTCATCGACCGCACGATGCAGCGGCCGTCCACCTTCTTCGGCCGCGGCCTCGTCGCCCACGTCGCCTTCGCCCACCCGTTCTGCCGGAACCTCTCCCGGGTGATGGTCGAAGCCTGCGCCGACGCCGGGGCCACCCACCACGTCGGCGGCACCTACGTCTGCATGGAGGGCCCGGCCTTCTCGACCCTCGCCGAGTCCGAGCTCTACCGCTCGTGGGGGGCGGACGTGATCGGCATGACGAACCTCCAGGAGGCGAAGCTCGCCCGGGAGGCCGAGATCTGCTACGCGACCCTCGCCATGGTGACCGACTACGATTGCTGGCACCCCGACCACGACGCCGTGACCGCGGAGCAGATCCTCGCCGTCCTCGGGCGGAACGCGGAGACGGCGAAGGCCGTCCTGCGGGCGGCGGTGAGGCGGCTCCCCATCCCCCGCGACTGCGAGTGCGCGAGCGCCCTCAAGTTCGCCCTCGTGACCCCGGCCGAGCTCGTGCCGGAAGAGGTGAAGCGCGAGCTCGCCCCGATCGTGGGGCGCTACATGAAGTCAGGAGCGTGAATGTCCATCCTCGTGGTCGGCAGCGTCGCCTACGACACCGTCGAGACGCCCCTCGGCCGCGCCGAGCGCGTCCTCGGAGGCAGCGCCTCCTACTTCGCGGTGGCGGCGTCCTTCTTCGGACCCGTGAGCCTCGTCGGCGTGGTGGGCCGCGACTTCGGGGAGGCCCAGCTCGCCGCGTTCCGGGGCCGGCCGATCGACCTCGAGGGGCTCGAGCGGATGGACGGGAAGACGTTCCACTGGCAGGGGCGCTACTCGCTCGACCTCAACTCCCGCGAGACGATCTGCACCGACCTCAACGTCTTCGAGTTCTTCCAGCCGAAGATCCCGGCCTCCTACCGCGGCTCGGAGGTCGTCTTCCTCGGCAACATCGACCCCGTGCTGCAGCGCCGCGTCCTTGAGCAGGTCGAGCGTCCCCGGGTGGTCGCCTGCGACACGATGAACTTCTGGATCCACGGCAAGGCGGCCGAGCTGCGGGAGACGCTACGGAAGGTCCAGATCCTCCTCGTCAACGACCAGGAGGCGCGCGAGCTGAGCGGGGAGTGGAACCTCGTGAAGGCCGCGCGGGCGATCCGCGCCCTGGGGCCGCGCACCCTCGTCGTGAAGAAGGGCGAGCACGGCGTGCTGATGTTCGGCGAGGAGGGCTCCTTCGCCGCCCCCGCCCTGCCCCTCGACGTGGTGGTCGACCCCACCGGGGCCGGGGACACGTTCGCGGGCGGGTTCCTCGGGTACCTCGCGAGCGCCGGGCAGGAGGGAGACGCCGCCCTCCGCCGCGCCGTCGTCATGGGCAGCACGATGGCCTCGTTCTCCGTCGAGGCCTTCAGCCTCGATCGGCTGCTGACGCTCACCCGCCCCGAGATCGACGCCCGCTACCGCGAGTTCGAGAGCCTGACCCGCTTCGAGAGCGTGTAGCGGCGGCGGGGGCTGGGGGGCGGCGAGCCCCCGGGTAGCGGGCCTACTGGCTCGCCGCCTGCTCGAGCATCGTGTTCACGATGGTCAGCAGCTTGTTCGCGGTGAAGGGCTTGTTGATGTACATGACCGCTCCCGACTCGAACCCCTCGGCGAGCGCCTCGCCGCCGCCCTTCGCGGTGAGGAAGATGACCGGGATCGTCTTCGTCCGGGTGTCCTGCTTGATCTGGCGGCAGACCTCGAAGCCGTCCTTGTCCGGCATCATCACGTCGAGGAGGACGAGGTCGAAGACCTGCGCCCGCAGGAGCTTCAGCGCCTCCTCGCCCCCGGCCGCGGTCGTGACGTTGAAGCCCTTCTGCTCGAGGATCGTGCGCTCGAGGCTCAGGATGTTCTCGTCATCGTCCACGACCAGGATTCGCTTGGCCATCGATCCCTCCGGCCGGGAGCCTCACGCGGTGGCCGGGATTCTACATCGAGTCAGTGGAGCGTGATCTCCCCGCACAGACCGCTCGCGGCGCAAGCCCTGAAGACGCCGGACCCGAACGCGAACGCCAGGTACTGGTTGTCGGGATGGTTGAGGCAGGAGGCGCCCCCGTCGGGGCCGTTGCAGGCCTTCCCGTCGGCCGACCACGTCGGCCCGGCGCGACCGGTGTCCGTCGCGACGCCCACGAGCACCGTCTCGCAGGCGACGCGCTGGGGATGGCCGTCGGGCCGCACCGGGCAGAGCGAACGGCCGTCGGTGAAGCCGATCTGCCGGCAGTAGGACGCGTCCGGGCCCACGAGGGGGGTCGCGTCGAGGAGGGCGCGGTCCGCGGACTGGTTCTGCACGTTGACGTTCATCCGGGCGAGCGGCGGCGGCGCCGGGGCCCCGCAGCCGTCGCTCCCGCTTCCTCCACCCGGGTGGCCCGGCCTCGCCGGGATGGTCGCGTCGTCGGGCGTCGGCCCCGGCGTGGGCTTGGGCGTCGGCTGCGGGGCCGGCGCGTCGGGAATGTAGGAGGAGGCGTTCGGCAGCCGCTGGACCTCGTCCGCCGTCTTCTCTCCGCCGCACGAGCCGAACGCGACCGCGGCGGAGAGGACGACCGCGGGGACGAGTTGCCTCACGCGGGAGCGGCCCACGGGGCGACGCTCACACAGGGCGGCGGCCCTGTCAAGCGGGAGCTACTTGTCGACGTCGACCTCGCCGCAGACGCCGTTCTTGCCGCAGGCGGTGAAGGCCCCGCCCAGGTAGGCGAGGGCCAGGTACTGGTTGTCGGAGTGGTTCGCGCATCCGCTCGCCGGCCCGGTGCACGGGCTCCCGTTCCGGTACCACGTCGGCCCCGGCCGGCCCGTGTCCGCCGCCCGGCCGGTCACGAGCAGCTCGCAGGCCGACCGCTGCGGGTCGCCCTCCTGGCGGACGGGGCAGATCGAGCGCCCGTCGGTGAACCCGATCTGCGCGCAGTACTGGACGTTCGGGCCCACCTGCGGTGTCGAGTCGAGCACCCATCGGTCGCTGCCCCTCTGGAGCACGCTCACCGCGATCCGGGAGAGCTCGGGCGGGGTCGGGCTCCCGCACCCGCTCCCGTCCGGATCGGGGGTCGCGGTCGGGCTCGGCGACGGGCTGGACGTCGGCGTCGGGGTGGGCTTGGGAGCGGGCGCGCCGAGAACCGGGGAAGGAGTCGGACTGGCGCCCGGATCGGGCGACGGCGTGGGCGCGGCGGTCTTGGTCGGCTGGGGCTCGGTGGGCGACTGGGAGAGCGAGCACGCGCAGACGGCCAAGCCCAGGAGAGCGCCACACAGCGTCCTCGTCGCGAGCCCTCCTTCCACGCGCGAACGGTCCCACGCCGTGGTGCCCGACGTCAAGCCCGCGGCCCTCGCCCGATCAGCGGTCGACATCCACCGACCCGCAGATGCCGTCCGCGGTGCACGCGTTGTACGTGCCGTCGCCCCACGCGAGCAGCAGGTACTGGTTGTCCGGGTGGTTGTCGCAGTCGCCGACCGCGCCCGTGCAGAGCTGGCCGTTGCGGTACCAGGTCGGGCCGTACCTCCCGGTGTCGGCGGCCTTTCCCACGGCGTACGACTCGCACGCCACGCGCTGCGGGTCGCCCTCCTGGCGGACGGCGCAGATCGAGCGGCCGTCGGTGAACCCGACCTGCCGGCAGTAGTCCGCGTCCGGACCCACGAGAGGCGTCGTGTCCAGGATCCACTGGTTCGGGCCGCGAATGTGCACCTTCGTCCCCATCCGTGTCACGACGGGGAGCGGGTTCCCGCACCCGCTGCCGCTCGGGGGCGTCGCACTCGGCGCGGGAGTGGGCGTCGGGGCCGGCGTCGGAGTCGGAGCCGGTTTCGGCGCGGGGGTCGGCGTCGGCAGCGGAACCGTGGGAATGGGCACGGTGATGACGCCCGACGAGAGCGGCTGGCTGGGCTGGGTTGGCGACGAGTCGGTGATCGAGTGGCACCCGATCAGCACGAAGCCGGCGACGACCGTTGCGCAGACCGCTGACTTCATCGCGATCCCTTCTATCTAGAATCCACCTCACTTAATGGCACATAAGTCCTTTCGATGTCAAGTTTTTTCGATATCTCGCAAGAGGCGGGTCACGACCGCCGCTGCGCGCCCCGAAGCCCCGGCGTCGCCGAGGCGGTTCCGTACCTCGGCGAGCCCGCCGCGCAGAGCTCTGCGGCGAGCGTCGTCCTCGAGCAGCCCCCGTGTCTCCGACGCCAGCGCCTCCGGACGGAAGTCTCTTTGTATCAGCTCCTTGACGACCTCGCGTCCCGCGATGAGGTTGGGCATGGCGTAGTGGGGCACGCTCACGAACGGCCGGCCCAACGCGTAGGTGAGCGGCGACAGCCGATAGACGACCACGAACGGCAGATCGAGGAGCGCGGCCTCGACGGTGGCGGTCCCCGACGCCACGATGCCGGCCGAAGCGACGCTCAGCAGCGCGTGAGTGCCGCCGGCGATGCGCGTGACGGGCAGCCCCTGGAGGGTGCGGCCGAACAGGCGGGCGTCGAGGCCGGGCGCCACCGCGAGCGCGAACTGGAGGTCGGGCCGCTGCGCGCGCAGGAGGCGCAGGGCTCCCGCGATCGGGGGAAGGTTGTGCCCGACCTCCTGTCGGCGGCTGCCCGGCAGCACGGCCAGGACGGGACGCGCCGGGTCGAGGCCCCGTCCGGCGAGGAACCGCTCGCCGTCCGCCACGGGTCGCACGAGGTCGACGAGCGGATGCCCGACGAAGGTGACCGGCACGCCGGCCGCGCGGTAGAGCGGCTCCTCGAAGGGGAAGATCACGATCATGTGCTCGACGCTCGCCCGGATGGCCGCGAGACGGCCGCGGCGCCACGCCCAGACCTGCGGCGAGACGTAGTAGACGACGCGGACGCCACGCCGCTTCAGCTCGCGCGCGAGCCGGAGGTTGAAGTCGGCGTAGTCGACGAGGACGGCGAGGCCGGGGCGTCGCCGGTCGACCTCCGCGAGGACGGACCGGAAGATCGCTCTCAGCCGCCGCAGGTGCCGGATCACCTCGAAGAGACCCACGACCGCGAGCTCGCTGACGTGAGCGAGGAGGTGGCTGCCCTGGGCCTGGAGGCGGTCGCCGCCGAGGCCGAACACGTCGACCTCGCCCGCCTGCAGCTTGAGGTGGCCGACGAGATCCCCCGCGTACAGGTCTCCGGACGGCTCGCCGCAGCAGACGAGGAGGGACGCCTTGGACCCGTTGGTCACGCGGCGCGAGTATACCGGGGAGTGTCCGCCTGCCGTGGAGGCGTTGTCCCCGAGCGTGGACGACCGGTCGGGACCGGGGGGCCGTCCGGCGGAATAACGTGCCCCAGGTCAGTGGCTTAGAGGAAGACGAGCCGATCGGACCACGGGCACGCCAGTTGCAGACACTTCGGGTGTCGTCCTGCCGGACGACGACGGAGGCCGCGATGACCGCCCGCTCGACGATCCTCATCCTTGCGACGAGCCTCGCGCTCGCCCCTGCCCTGGTGGCTGCGCAGAACCATGCCGTGCCCCGCGGCGGCGGTGGTGGCGGCGGTGGCGCGTCGGGTGGGGGGAGCCACCCTTCGCCGGGGGTCCAGTCGAGCGGGAGCGGCTCGTCGTCGACTTCTGGCTCTTCGAGTTCCGGGTCGGGCTCGTCCTCGGGATCGACGGCCGAGCAGCGACATCCCCGCCCAGGCCACGGCCACTATCCCGGCTATCCCGGTTACCCGGGCTACTACCCTGGATGGGGCTGGGCTGGTGGCCTCTACTGGGGCTCCTGGTGGCCGTACGGGGCCTACGGATGGTACGGCTACGGCTATCCCTGGGGCTGGAGCGGGTCGTACCCGTACTACGAGGGCGCCGAGGGCTCGATGCGGGTGCTCGTGAACCCAGCCGAGGCCCGGGTGTACGTGGACGGCTACTATGCGGGGACCGTGGACGACTTCGACGGACTCTTCCAGCGCCTGCACGTCCCGCCCGGCCGCCACGAGATCACCCTCAAGCTCGAGGGCTACAAGACGCACCGGATGAGGGTGTTCGTCTCGCCCAACGCGACGGTGAAGCTCCACTACGACCTCGAGAAGGGACAGGGAGAGACCTTCGAGGACCTCGCGAAGAACGTCCCCGAGAACGAGGTGCGTCGCGAGCGGGACGACGGCCCGGCCGGCGGCGAGGGGCGCCCTTGGGGTGAGCCGCTGCCCGCGGTCGGGACCCTCCATTTGAACGTGCGTCCCGCCGACGCCTCGGTCTACGTGGACGGGGCCTTCCGTGGCTCGGCGCGCGAGGCGTCGTCGCTGAGGCTGCCGCCGGGCAAGCACCGCATCGAGGTCGTCCGTCCCGGCTACCGCACCCAGGAGCGCGACGTTGACGTGACGCCCGGCGCGCCGACGGACCTCACGATCGAGCTGGAGCGCCCGAGCGTCTGACGAGGGCCGTCTCGTCGACTCAGGGCATCCCGGCGGCGACCGGGCCGCCACCCGGCCCGAACAACTCGCGGAACATGCGGCCGGCCACGGCGGACGCGCCGTGGCCGCTGCCGTAGCGGAGGAAGACGACGACCACGAGCTGAGGACCGTCGGCCGGCGCGTAGGACGCGAACCAGCCGAGCTGCGAGCACGTGCCGGTCTTCCCGGCCACCGCCACCTCCGGATCGAACGCCGCGCTCGCGCTGCCCTCGTTCACCGCCGCGGCGAAGCCGTCCGCGAGGCCCTCGAGCCGCGTCGTCGCCGGCAGGTGCCACCGCTCGCGCGGAACGAAGTCTGCCGGTCCGCTCACTTGCGGGGTGAGGATCGAGCCGCCGTTGACCGTCGCCGAGACGAGCACCGCGAGCTGGACGGCCGAGGTCTCGACGCCCGCCGCGTGGCTCGAGAGGTGGCCGACGGCCTCGGGCCGGACGAACGTGGGCACTCTCCCGGCCGTCTCACCGGTCAGGTTGATGCCCGAGGGCTCCCCGAGCCCCAGGAGGTGCGCGTAGCGCTGGATCTTCTCGTAGCCGAGTTGCTCGCCGACCCACTCGAAGTAGGGGTTGCAGGACACGGCGAGCGCGCGCCGGAGGTCGATGGGCCCGTGGCCGGCCCACATCCAGCAGCCCTTGCGGCAGTTGTAGACCGTCTCGGGCGTGATCACGCCTTCCGAGAGCCCGGCGATCCCGACCACGATCTTGAAGACCGAGCAGGGCTGGAAGCCCCGCTGCATCCCGAGCGCGGGATTGACGAGCGCGTGCACGCGGCCGGTGTGCGGATCCATCGCGACGACCGCCCCCTGTGCGTGGCCGAGGGCGCTGCGCGCCGCCTGGCCGACCGCCAGGTCCCACGCCGACGCGGTCGCGGGCAGGATGACGGCCGCCGGGGCCCTGACGGTCGAACGCGACGCGCGGTGCGAGGTCGTGGCCGGCGCGGCCGTGCCGGGTGACAGGGAGGCGGCCACCAAGGTGCTGAGGGCGAGGGAGTATCGCAGGACGCAGGCGCGCACGAGGGCGGAGAGTAGCACAGAGCGTGCCTGCGGTCCCGGAGCTCCTCGTCGTCGTGCGGCGCCCTGGGGTGGCTTCGGACGCTCGAGCGCGCTCCCGGGCCCCGCGGCCCACGTCCTCGAGGAGGACCGAGGATGACAAATGCCTGAGCCTGCGGGTGTTGTGAGGGCGGAAGCCCGGGCGTAGAATCACCCCTGGAAGAAGGAAGGAGATCGACGCGATGTGCAACCGGACGAGCCGTTTCGCCATCATCCTGGCCGTGGCCCTCCTGCCGCCCGGCCTCGCCGTCGCCCAGAAACTGGACAAAGACGACAAGCAGTTCCTCGACGACGTCCGCCCGATCCTGCTCCAGGACGAGGAGAAGACGTTCAAGGGTCTCAAGGACAAGAGCGACCGGCTCGAGTTCCAGAAGATCTTCTGGGCACGCCGCGACCCCGACCTCGCGACCCCGGAGAACGAGTTCCAGACCGCGTACACGAAGGCCCGCGAGGAGGCCGAGCGCACGTATCGCATGCCGACGCAGGCCGGCTCGATGACGGACTGCGGCCGCACGTTCATCCTGCTCGGCAAGCCGGACGAGGTGCAGCGGGAGTCGTCCGAGAACCCCGGGCTGCGCGCGCCCGAGACCTGGACCTACCGCAGTCGGCCCGGCCAGGCCTTCACCGGCGGCAAGGCGGTGATCGCGTTCGACGCCGATTGCCGCGCGCCGGCCGGCTTCTCGGACCAGCTCGACCGGATCGCCCGGGCCAAGGTCGTGCAGCCCAGCCTCGACTACCGCGTCGGGAAGGACGGCCACCTGACCAAGCTCGTGGACCTCCTGCCGAAGGACACCGCCGCGCGCGCCCTCTTCAAGCAGCCGAAGCAGGACTTCCCCCTGGCCGTCCAGGCCGGCTACCTCAAGGTCGCCGACGGCGGCACCGCCCTCCTCGGCCTCGTGCGCGGCGAGGCGGGCTCCCTGGCGGTCGTGGAGAGCGGAGGGACGAAGGCGGTGAACCTGTCGATCGCGGCGAGCGCGGTGGGCGCGGACGGCAAGGAGGCCGGCTGGACGGAGCAGACCCTGAAGGTGCCCGTGGGCGCCGACGGCGCCTTCGTGAGCTCGTTCAAGCTGGGCCTGAAGCCGGGCCAGTACACGCTCAAGGCCGGCGCCGTGGACGTCAAGGACGGCAAGGCCTCCCTCGCCTCGATGCCCGTGGACGTCCCCGACCTCAGCCGGGTCGAGGCCGGCCCCGACGGCGCCGCCTCCAAGGTCGCGACGGCGGGGTCGGTCTTTGTCGTTCGGGGGATCGAGGAGATCACGGGCGGCTCCGACCCGCAGCACCCGTTCGCGGCCTTCGAGCTCGGGCGGGTGAGGCTCATCCCCGCCTTCGGAGGCGTGCTCCGGAAGTCCGAGCAGGTGGAGTTCTTCTACCAGGTGTACGACCTGCGGCTGGACCCCGCGACGGGGAAGGCCAACGCGACCGCGGTGGTGAGCGTCCTGAAGGAGAAGGACAAGGCGACGGTCGCGAAGGCGCCCGCGAACCAGATCGAGACGGAGTTCTCCGGGTCGTCGGTGGGCCCCGTCCCCCTCGCCGGCTTCGAGCCCGGCAAGTACGTGGTCCAGCTGAAGGTCACCGACAAGGTCGCGAAGAAGGAGCTGGTCCAGGAA
>Ga0335080_10000371_pt1 | contig 40889 bp, 36 predicted proteins | sample Lox_Sample_34_FD_206720 | JGI IMG/M metagenome (GOLD analysis project Ga0335080, IMG submission 206720) | Soil microbial communities from Loxahatchee National Wildlife Refuge, Florida, United States - Lox_Sample_3.4 | ecosystem: Environmental > Terrestrial > Soil > Wetlands | place: USA... | reverse complement strand
GATGAGAGCGGCCACCCCAAGTGCGGCGGCGAGTTTCAATCGCGTCCGCAACTTTGATGTCGGGCTGGTCATTGCTTGGTCTCCTCGATCGATCTGGATTGAAACTCGGCTGAACTCTTGGTGCGGCAGACGCGCTGAATCGGCGGATTTTATCGCGGCCCCGCCGAACTCGTCTACCGCCGCGCGGCTTGACCCGCGTTCAGAATCCCTTGTCGCGCAAGACCGTTACGCTTGACTGCGGCACATTTGCGCCAGTGCTCGTTCTGATGGAGTTGAAATGCAAGTGTGCAACGCAGCAATCCAGCCTCCGGCGGTCGTCATGCGCGCGGCTCAGACTTGTGCTGCATGCTTTTTGCCCACGACGTTAGTTTGAGAGTCATTCTCACCTGATTTCTCGACAGGAGGCATCAATTCTGCTCTGATCGCAAACGACGAAATCTCCGCCCAGCCCGTTTCGGCTGCAAGCAAAACAAAATACACGGGATTTCCAAACCATTTCCGATTGGCTCACAGGGAGAGAACGCCATGATACGGAGCAAGCTAACCCGACGGCAATTCGTCGCGGCTACCGCTCTTTCGTCTGCAGCGCTGATTACAGCGCCTTACGTGCGCTCCGCGCATGCCGCCGGCAAGCTCTCGATCGGCTTCTGGGACCACTGGGTTCCCGGCGCCAACAAGGCCTCCACCGACCTCGTCAATGAATGGGCGGAAAAGGAAAAGGTCGAGGTGTCGATCGACTACATCACCAGCAACGGCAACAAGAATCTTGTGACAATTGCCTCGGAAGCGCAGGCCAAGTCGGGTCACGACATTCTCGCGATGCCGACCTGGTGGCCGCACGCCCAAACCGAATTGCTCGAGCCGATGAATGACATCATGACGCCGCTGATCGCGCAGAACGGCGCAGTCAACGGTACGGCTCAGTATCTCGGTCAGCTCGACGGCAAATGGCATGGGGTGCCCTTCTGCATCGGCAGCCAGATCAAGGGCCCCTGCTCCCGCATCGACCTGATGAAGAAGTACGCCAATATCGACGTGCAGGAGATGTATCCGGTTGGCGCACCGCCCAAGGCGGACAACTGGACGCTGGACACCTTCCTGAAGGCGGCTGAAGCCTGCCACAAAGGCGGCTTCCCGTTCGGGATCGGTCTCGGCGAGACCACGGACAGCACCGACACCGCGGGCGCGATCTTCCAGTCGTTCGGCGCACAGCTTGTCGACGCCAAGGGCAACCTCACGGTCAAGACCGACGAGGTCCGGCAGGCGCTCGAATATTACAAGAAGCTGATCTCGTTCCTGCCGCCAGACGTTGCAGCCTGGGACGACGCCTCCAACAACAAGTGGCTGATCGCCGGCAAAGGGGCCATGATCATGAACCCGCCCAGCGCATGGGCGGTCGCCAAACGCGACGCGCCACAAGTCGCCGAACAGTGCTGGACGCACGGCTTCCCCGCGGGTCCGAAAGGCCGCTTTGCGCCATACCTGCCCTACTTCCTGACCGTTTGGAACTTCGGCAAGAACAAGGAAGCCGCAAAGAGCCTGATCGTGCATCTGTCCCAGCCGAGTTCGATTGAGAAGCTGGTCGCGGCGAGCGGCGGATATGACCTGCCGGCTTACGAGAAGCTGACGACTTTGAAGACCTGGGCCGAGGAAGGGCCGCCCAAGGGCACGCTCTACCATTATCCAAACCCGTACAAGCATCAGACGTTGTCGATCGCGGCGTCGCCAGCACCGCCCAAGGTGGCGCAGCAGATCTACGTACAGGCCACGCTGACCAAGATGTGCCTGCGTTTCTTCCAGGGCGAGAAGATGGAGAACACGCTCGCCTGGGCGGAAGGCGAGTGCGAAGGCTTCATGCGGAGCTAGTCTGGGAGTTTGGCCGGTGCCGCCCGCGTTGACGCGATCGGCCCGGCAAATCTCCTCAAGCTTGAGCCGCGGTGGAGCCGTCGGTCAACGGCTCCACGGCAACAGATTCCCGTAAGGAAGATGGCCATGGCTGATGTCGCATTTCAACATTCAAGCGTTCTCGGTGTCCGAACCGCAGCCAAGCGCACCGGTTTGAAGAATGCGCTCCGTCGGAAATCGACCATTGCTTTCCTGATGACGCTGCCCCTGATCCTGCTGATCACCATTCTGGTGATCTATCCCGCGCTTTATGCGCTGCATCTTGCGACGCTGAACAAGGCGATGACGAAATTCATCGGGTTCGGCAACTTCGAGTTCCTGTTCAAGCGCGAAACCTTCTGGATGGTGGTGAAGCAGTCCTGCATCTTCGCCGTTACCGCCGTGATCTTCAAAGCGCTGATCGGTTTCATCGTCGCGCATTTTGCCCATAACATTCCCTCGAAGAAACAGCGCAAATGGCGGGGCATGCTGCTGGTGCCGTGGGTGATTCCGCCGGCCATGAGCACGCTAGCCTGGCTGTGGCTGTTCGATCCGTCCTACAGTGCCTTCAACTACACCCTGTCGTTTTTCGGCATCGGACCGATCCCGTGGCTCGGCGACGCCATCTGGGCACGGTTCTGCATCATTCTGGTCAACGTCTGGTTCGGCGCGCCGTTCTTTATGATCATGTATCTGGCCGCGCTGAAATCCGTGCCGGACCAGCTCTATGAGGCGGCCGCCATCGACGGCGCCAATTGGTGGCAGCGCATCTGGTACGTCACGCTGCCGATGATGCGCAACATCATCGCCATCACCACGCTGTTCTCGCTGATCGTCACCTTCGCCAATTTCGACATTACGCGCATCTTGACCGCCGGCGGACCGCTCGATCGCACCCATATCTTCGCGACCTGGGCATTCCGCGTCGGCATCGAGGGCGGCGACATTCCGCTGGGCGCCAGCGTCTCGTTGTTCATGGCGCCGATCCTCGCAGTCGCCGCCATTTTCATCCTGCGCGACATCTCAAAACGCGGGAACGAAGCCTGATGAGCACGCTCGCAATCGACAAGTCGGGTCCCCGACGCAAGGTCAAATATGGCAGCATGAGCCGCGACCGCGTCTGGGCGATGCGCTGGTCGTATTTCTTCCTGGCACTGTTTGCCGCCTTCTCGCTGTTGCCGCCGATCTACATGCTCATCACCTCGCTGAAGAGCAGCGCGGAAATTTCGGCGGCGACCAATCCCTGGTGGGTATATCACCCGACGCTGTCGAACTACGTCGAGCTGTTGACGTCGAACCAGTTCCTGCGTTTCTTCTGGAACTCGGCAATGGTGTCGATCGTGGTCGTCGCCATCACCATGCTGATCAGCGTGCCCTCTGCCTTTGCTCTGTCGCGCATGCGTTTCTGGGGCTCGGCGACGCTCGCGACCGGGGTGTTTCTGACCTATCTGATCCCCGACACGCTGCTGTTCCTGCCGCTCTTCAAGATGTTCGCGTTGTTCGGCGACCTGACCGGCATCCAGCTGATCAACCGCTGGTACGTGCTGCTGCTCCTCTATCCGACGCTCACCGTGCCATTCGCCACCTGGATCATGATCGGCTATTTCGCATCGATTCCGAAGGAGCTGGATGAGGCCGCGCTGATCGACGGCGCGTCATGGCTGCAGACATTGACGCGCATCTTCATTCCGGTCGCGCTGCCGGGCCTGATTGCCGCGACCATCTTCGCCTTCACGGTGTCCTGGGCGCAGTTCCTCTATCCGCTGGTGTTCACGACCTCGACCGATCAGCTGGTCATGCCGGTCGGCATCATCACGACGCTGATCAAGGGCGATGTGTTCAACTGGGGTCAGATCATGACTGGCGCGCTGCTCGGCGCAGCCCCGCCGCTTCTGATCTACGCTTTCCTGATGGACTATTATATTGCCGGCCTGACTGCCGGTGCGACGAAAGGTTGAAATTCTATGGCCGAAGTCAGTTTGCGTAATGTGGTGAAGCGCTACGACGATGTCGAAGCGGTGCGTGGCATCGATCTTGACATCGCCGACCACGAATTCGTGGTGCTGGTCGGTCCGTCCGGTTGCGGCAAATCCACCACGCTGCGGATGATCGCGGGCCTGGAGGATATTACCGATGGCGACATCGTCATCGGCGGCGACGTCGTCAACGACGTACCGCCAAAGGACCGCGACATTGCCATGGTGTTCCAGAACTACGCGCTTTATCCGCATATGACGGTCGCCGAGAACATGTCGTTCGGCTTGCGGCTGAAGCGCTATCCGAAAGCCGAGATCAAGAGCCGGGTCGCGGAAGCTGCCCGCATGCTTGACATCACCGACCTTGTCGACCGCAAGCCGAAGCAACTGTCGGGCGGACAGCGCCAGCGTGTGGCGATGGGCCGCGCCATCGTGCGCAATCCCAAGGTCTTTCTGTTCGACGAGCCGCTCTCCAACCTCGATGCCAAACTGCGCGTGCAGATGCGGATCGAGATCAAGAAGGTGCACCAGAAGGTGCGCACCACGACGGTCTACGTCACCCACGACCAGGTCGAGGCGATGACGCTTGCCGATCGCGTGGTGGTCATGAACAAAGGACGCATCGAACAGATCGGCACACCGAACGAGCTCTACCACAACCCGGCGACCCGCTTTGTTGCCGGATTCATCGGCTCGCCCGCGATGAATTTTTTGCCGTGCCGGCTTGAGGAGGCGTCGGGCAAACTCAATGTGCGCCTGACCGATCGTCTCTCGTTCCCGCTGCCGGGCTCGCGTGCTGCGCGCTATCAGAACGTGCCGCGTGGCGAGAAGCTTTTGCTTGGAATCCGGCCCGAGCATCTCACCGAAGGCAATGGGCATGCCGCCCCCGGCGTAGAGCCGTTCGATGCGGTGCTCGACGTGACAGAGCCGATGGGAATGGAGACGCTTGTCTATTTCACGCTCGAGGGGACTCAGGTCTGCGGGCGCGTTGATCCAGGCGCGGGTGCGCGCGATGGCGCACCGCTCCGCATGGCCGTGGACCTGAACAACATGCACCTGCTAAACGAGGGGACCGGCGTCGTCCTGTGACGGCGGCGGAGCAAGAAACCCCAAGGGCAGGAAATGACGAGCAACAAGAAGAAGATTTTTGTCACGCAAACCATGTCGCCCAGGGCGCGGGCTCTTCTTACCGAGCGGGACGACATCGAGATCGTCGAATTTCCGAACCTGATCTCGGCACCGGACTTTGAGGCCATGCTCAAGCAGCATGCGCCGGTGCATGGTGTGGCACTGGGCGGGACCCGCTTTGGCGAGCCCGAGCTGGATGCATCCGGGGATATGAAGGTGGTGACACGGATTGGCGTCGGTTACGACGCGGTCGACGTGCCGGCGCTCTCCCGCCGCAAGGTGCCGCTGATGGTCGCGGGCGCCGCGAACTCGCCATCGGTCGCCGAGCAAGCGCTGTTCATGATGCTGACGCTCGCCAAGCGCGCGCAGGAAATGCATGCGATGGTCAAGGAAGGCACCTGGGCAAGCCGGTTGAGCCAGCTTCCCTTCGATCTCTATGGCAAGACCCTGTTGATCATCGGCTTCGGCCGTATCGGAACGCGTACGGCCAAGCGCTGTCTTGCCATGGAAATGCAAGTGCTGGTCTACGATCCCTATAAGTCCGCGGCAGAGATCAAGGCGACCGGCTGCGAGGCGGTGAGCGATCTCGACGCAACGCTGCCGCGCGCCGATTTCGTCAGCATTCACTGTCCGAAAACGCCGGAAACCGTCGGCATGTTCAACGCGGCGCGGCTCAGGCTGATGAAGCCTTCGGCCTATCTCATCAACACCGCGCGCGGCGGCATTGTCGTCGAGACGGCGCTGCATGAGGCGCTGGTATCGGGAAAGCTTGCCGGCGCGGGGCTCGACGTGTTCGAGCAGGAGCCGCCGCCGGTCGGTCATGCGCTGCACAGCCTGCCGAATGTCATCATGGCGCCGCACGTCGCAGGCGTTACCGTCGAAGCGGTCGACCGCATGAGCGAGCAGACCGCGCTCAATATTTTGAGTGCCCTCGACGGCGCGCCTATTCGCCAGAACGTGATCAATCAGGACGTGCTCTGATCCCCCTCTCCCGTTGCGCGAATGCCCCCAAGCGTCAAAAGGCCGCCGGCCCGCCTTGAAAAATAGCCCAAACTCAGCCTTATTCGCGCGCCACCAATCTTGGCGCGACCGGCCAGGAGTTTAAATCCGGGCCGGGATGATTTGGGCGGAGGATGGATTTGGCCAAACGCGACCCGACCGATCATGCACTCGCGACGATTGCGAGCATCCTCGATCTCGGCGATTCCCGGCGCACAGCCCAAAAGCCGGTCCGCGCGGACAAGGCTCCAGCTCCGGTGCCACCGGATGCCGACGGCTACTGCAAGGTCGGACCGGGGCCGATGGAGGCGATCCGCTTCAAATGGACCGTGCGCCGCGCCGATGGCGACCAATATTTCGTCGACGAGACTATCGGCGAGAATGCGACGGCGATCGTCAGCGGTCCGATGGACAGGGAAGCCGCGATCAAATTCGTGGACGATCGCGAGAACGACGCGCGAAAGCGTTTCGAGCAACTCCGGCATGAGATGGCCGGACATGCGGCCGCCCACGATGCGACCCGCAAAAGCGACCTCTGATAAACCACCACAGTTTCCCTGTTCCGGACTCGTGAATACGGCACACCGGCTTGCGTTTGAACCAATTCCGCAAAGCTACGACTTATGTGTTGAACGTGATGTAGGTCACGTTGCGGGGATCGAGGTACGTTAAGTTGGCATCGGGGATTTCAGTCTGCTCCAGGAGGTTGCGATGAAGAGAATGTTGGCCCTTGCCGCATTTCTGCTGGCGAGCAGCACCGCACAGGCGCAATATGAGTTCCAGTACGGCGGACGCACGATCCGCATCGATCCGGACCGCGGTACCGTTTCCATCCCCGGCGTGTACGACAATACCGGCAAGAAATCGAAACGTGCGAAGGAGCAGGACAGCTCGCACAAATCACAGGATGCGAAGGTCGATCCGCAGCCTGCGCCGGCAGATGCGGCGCCCGCCGCTGCGCCTGCGGCACCCGCAGCAGGCCCACCGCCGGTCGCAACCGCTCCGGCTCCGGCTGCTGCTCCGCCGCCTGCACCTCCGCCAGCGGCAACAGCAACCACGACACCCGATCCTTCGACAGCGCCGCCACCCCCTGCTCCGGCAACGGAAACCGCGGCCTTGCCGCCGCCACCTCCTCCGGTTCAACAGGTTGCGCCGCCACCGCCGCCCGCAGCTGCGCCTGCTGTCGCTGCCGTTCCACCCCCGCCTCCGGCTACCGCGCGCCCGGCACCTGCTGCCGCGCCAGCCGCAATCCGCGATCCCAATTCACCAATCGGCATCTGGCTCACCGAAGAGAAGGAAGGCAAGGTCCGCATCGAACAGTGCGGCCAAAACCTGTGCGGCTATTCGGTTGACGCGAAAACCAACCTCAACGGCGAACAGGTTCTGATCAACATGAAGGCCGGCCAGGGCCTGAAATGGTCAGGCCGCATCCACGACCCCAATACCGGAAGCAACTACGATTCCACCATCGCGCTGAAGGGCGATACGCTTCGCGTCCAGGGTTGCGCTTTTGGCGGCATGTTCTGCGGCGGCCAGACCTGGACCCGCGTGAACTAGGAATTCCGGAAACGTCAGGGCAAGAGCCCGCTCTGCGAGAGCGGGCTTTTTGCACTTCGCGTTGCCATGTCTGATGCGGTTCGAACCAAAATGCGTCACCCGCGCGCGGTGTGATTCCCCTCACGGAACTCGGTTCCGCGCCATGCGAGCCTCCACCTCATCAGAAGCAAGGGGGCTCCCATGGGACACGGCAAGACCAAATTCGCACTCGCATTGCTGCTCGCGCTGCCATTGGCCGCAAAGGCCGAGGCCGCAAGCTTTGACGGCGAATGGAGCGTTCGCATTGCCTCATCCTCGTCGGAATGCGGCAATGGCGCGACGCTTTCAATCGGCATCAACAACGGCACGATTGCATCAAGCAACGCAGCGGTGAAGGCTTCCGGCCATGTCGCCGAAGCCGGCGCCATCAGCGTGACGCTCTTGAGCGGGATCAAGCGTGCGGTCGGCTTTGGTCACCTTTCCGGCGTCTCGGGATCGGGCACCTGGCGCGGCACAATCTGCTCAGGCACCTGGACCGCGCAGCGAATCTGACGCGCGGTCTATCCCACCGCGGCCGAATATTCCGCGTCGGTGACGTGCTCCATCCAGGTCACGTGGGTGCCGTCGAGCGATTCCTGCATCGCGACGTGGGTCATTCCCGTGGTCGGCGCCGCACCATGCCAGTGCTTTTCACCGGGCGGAATCCAGACGACGTCGCCGGCCTTGATCTCGCGGATCGGTCCGCCCTTGGCCTGCACGCGTCCGACACCCGCGATCACGTACAGCGTCTGGCCGAGCGGATGGGTGTGCCATGCCGTGCGCGCACCTGGCTCGAAGGAAACGCGCCCCGCGACGACGCGTGCGGGTGCTTGCGGCGTGATGATCGGATCCTGCCAGACGGTGCCAGTGAAGCTTTCGCTTGGTGCCCGACGTGTCGGCCGCGATCCCGCAAGATAGATATCCATGGGGTTTCTCCCTTTTGCTGGCGACTATTTCTTCGAAGCCGCGTAGCGCGCCTTCGTTTCGGCATTCATGGGATAGAGGCCGGGCAACACCGCGCCGTTGTTCACCTCGTTGACGATCCAGGCTTCCATTCGTTCCTGCTCGGGACCTTCAGCGAGAACGTGATCCAGCAATGCCTGGGGGATCAGCACCGCGCCATCCTGGTCGGCGACCACAATGTCGTTCGGGAAGACCGCAACGCCGCCGCAGCCGATCGGCTGATCCCAGCCGACAAAGGTCAATCCAGCGACCGACGGTGGCGCGGCATAGCCGTCGCACCAGACCGGAAGACCGGTGCCGAGCACGCCTTCGACGTCACGCACCACGCCGTCGGTGATGAGAGCCGTGACACCGCGCTTGGCCATGCGCGCGCAGAGAATGTCGCCGAATATGCCGGCGTCAGTGATGCCCATCGCATCGACCACGGCGATGCAGCCGGCGGGCATGGCCTCGATCGCCGTGCGGGTCGAAATCGGCGACGACCAGGATTCCGGCGTCGCCAGATCCTCGCGCGCGGGAACGAAGCGCAGGGTGAAGGCCGGCCCGACCAGCCGTTTCTGGCCGGGTTTGAGCGGACGTGCGCCGCGCATCCAGACGTTTCGCAGCCCCTTCTTGAGCAGGACCGTGGTGATTGTTGCGGTGGTTACGCGGGAGAGGATCGCGACTGCGTCGGCGGACAGGGACATGTTGGAAGATGGCTCCGGTTACGGGCAAAAGCAGAAGTGGGGCAGGCCGCATCTTGCGAGGCGGGCGGCTTGCGTCAAGTGCCGAAACGGGCTTGGCGTATCATGCGGGGCTATCATGCCGCATTCGATTAATTTATTGGACTCAATGGCTGATTTGCGCGAAAGCGAATTCCGCTCCGCCTTAAAACAGGATACAGCACATCCTGCTGCGCAGATGCATTATGAGGCCATGGCCGCACTTCCCCCGCCCCGTCTCTTGCCGAGTGGCGATTGCGCCATCACGGTGGAATTTGCCCGTACCATCGATGATGCTGCAAACCAGCGCGTGCTGGCGCTCGACCGCACATTGGCTGAAACGCCGGTGGATGGCGTGACCGAGACGGTCCCGACCTATCGCTCGCTGCTGGTCCACTACAATCCGCTCAGGATCGGCTTCGACGCGCTCGGCGAGAAGCTCATCGCATTGGCCCAACATCCGTCCGCGCGCAGCGAGACGAGGCGCCACTGGCGTATTCCCGTCAGCTATGGCGGCGAGCACGGTATCGACCTCGAGGATGTCGCCAGGACGCTGAAGACCACCCCTGATGATATTGTTGCGCGCCATGTCGCGGGTCACTATCGCGTCGCCATGATCGGCTTTTCGCCCGGCTGGTCCTATCTCAGCGGTTTGGACAAATCCCTGACAATGCCGCGTAGGCAAAATCCCCGCCTGATGACGCCGGCAGGCACGATCTCGATCGGCGGCATCCAGACCGGCATTCAATGTGTCGCAGCCCCAAGCGGCTGGCATCTGCTCGGACGAACGCCGGTCCGGACCTATCAACTGCATCGCGATCCCATCTTCCTGTTGCAGCCCGGAGATCGCGTGGCCTTCTTTGCGATCGACGCCAGGACGTTCGCCGAACAGGATCGCGCCGCGGAGGCCGGCGAGATCGTGGCGGAGCTTGTCTCGGAATGAGCAGGCTCGTCGTCACCTCGATTGGACCAGCGAGTTCCGTCCAGGACGGCGGACGTCATGGTGCGCAGCGCTTTGGGCTCACGACAAGCGGCGCGATGGACAGGCTGGCGCTGGCCGCAGCGAATACGCTGCTCGGCAACGCGCCCTTTGCGGCGGCAATCGAAATCAGTCCGTTCGGGGCGGCCTTCACTGCAAGGGACGGCGCGGTGCGCGTGGCCCTTGCCGGTGCCTCGCGCAGCGTCGACATCGCGGGCCGTGCTGTTGCGATCGATAGCTCGATGACCATCGCGGACGGCGAGACGCTGAGCCTCGGCTTCGCCAGGCGCGGCGCGTTCAGCTACCTCGCGATCGAGGGCGGCATTGCGGGCGAGGAGATGTTCGGCAGCCTTTCGGTCAATGCGCGCGCCGGTCTGGGCAGCCCTTACCCGCGGCCGCTGCAGGCCGGTGACGAACTTGAGACCAGGACTGCAGGCGGCGGCAGCGAGTGGCGGATCGAGCTCCCGCCCGTTCCGTCCGGACCGATCCGCGTCGTGCTCGGCCCTCAGGACGACGAGTTTTCCGACGACGCCAAGGCGCTGTTTCTTGACAGCGACTGGAAGGTCTCCTCGACCAGCGACCGCATGGGCTATCGCCTCGAGGGACCCGCAATCAAGCATCTGCATGGGCACAATATCGTCTCGGACGGCACGGTTGATGGCAGCATTCAGGTGCCCGGCAACGGCGCGCCGATCGTGCTCATGCCGGATCGCGGCACCACCGGCGGCTACCCCAAGATCGCGACGGTGATCACGGCCGATCTCGGCCGCCTGGCGCAGACCCAGCCGGGCACGGCGTTCCGCTTCAGGGCCGTGAGCATGGCCGAAGCACACGGCGAGGCCCGGAAATTTGCCGAGTTGTTGCGGTCCCTGCCCGACCGCCTGCGCCCGATCGACAAAATCGAGCTCAACATTGACGCGCTGCATGGTGTTAATGTCGCCGGCAGCGCCGTCAGCGCGATCGATATCGGAACATGGCACGCCGATACGGACTTGCTGACACCGGATTGATCATCCCGAACGAAGCCGAACAGCCCAGGAAAACCACATGACCACAATCGATCTGAACTGCGATCTCGGCGAAAGCTTTGGCCCCTGGGAAATGGGCCACGACGCCGAAATGATCGAGCTTGCAACGTCGGTCAATGTCGCTTGCGGCTACCATGCCGGCGACGCCGACATCATGCGCAAAACCGTCGAGATGGCGAAGGCGCACGGGGTCTCGGTCGGCGCGCATCCCGGCTATCGCGATCTGCACGGGTTTGGCCGCAGGCCTTTTCCCGGCATGAAAGCCTCGGAGATCGAAAACCTCATCGCCTACCAGATTGGTGCGCTGCAGGCGATCGCGACCGCGGCGGGCTACAAGGTCACGCATGTGAAAGCCCATGGCGCGCTCGCCAATGTCGCCTTCGAGGACGACGCCACCGCGCAAGCGATCGCAGACGGCATCAAGTCGGTCGATCCAAACCTCGTGTTTGTGGTGCTCCCGCATTCGCGCCTGGTGAAAGCGGGCGAACGGGCCAACCTGCCGATGGTGCACGAGGTGTTTGCCGATCGCGCCTATGAGGATGACGGCTTGCTGGTCTCCCGCCGCAAGCCCGGTGCGGTGCTGCATGATGGGAAAGCAATCGCCGAGCGCGTGGTACGGATGGTGCAGGACGGTGCGGTGACCTCGGTGAACGGCAAGGTGATCAAGACGCGAATGGACACCGTCTGCATCCATGGCGATAACCCGGGCGCGGTCGAGATCGGGCGCAACGTCCGCAAGGCGCTGAAGGATGCGGGGATCGACGTCGCGCCGTTCAAGCGCGCCGCCTAGATCAGAATGGATGCATCGAAAACGAGCCGAACACGATGGCCGCAATGACGGCGAACGCACTGTACAGCGCCACGAGATGCATCCTCGTGCCAACGCGCCCAGACTGCGCGAGAGACCGCGCATACAGATGCAGGCGGGCTTCCGCCGACAATTCGCGCATGGTGCTTCTCCATCGCCCCATTGTGGGCGATATGAATATCCCGACCCACTGGTTACAAGGCGACGCCGGAAATAGTGACGCGAGCCCTTTGTCCCACTCACATTGCGGTGAAAAATTCTCCGCTGGGGTGCCAGCGGAGAATCCTGTTTGCCCGAATTTCATGCGAAATTTGAACCGATCAGTACACGTCCTGCTGAAAGCGGCCTTTCTTCTTCAGCTCGGCGACGAAGCTGATGGCTTCGTCAGTCGACCGCGCGCCGAACTGCACGATAATGTCGACAAGGGCTGCTTCGACGTCCTTTGCCATGCGCTTGGCATCGCCGCAGATATAGATATGGGCACCGTCGGCGAGCCATGTCCACAATTCCCGGCCGACCTCGCGCATGCGGTCCTGGACGTAAAACTTCTTCGCACCGTCCCGTGACCACGCGAGCGACAGCCGGGTCAACAGGCCCGATGTCTTCATGGCGTTGAGCTCGTCCTGGTAGAAGAAGTCACAGTCGCTGCGCTGATGGCCGAAGAACAGCCAGTTCTTGCCGGGCGCGCCCGTCGCCCTGCGGTCGAGCAGGAAGGCGCGGAATGGCGCAATCCCGGTGCCCGGCCCGATCATGACGATCGGTGTCTTCGGATCCTGCGGCAGCGCAAAGCCATGCGCCTTCTGCACATAGACCTTCAGCGCGTCGCCGGGATTGATGCGTTCGGCAAGGAAGCTCGAGGCAAGTCCCAGCCGCTTGCGCTTGCCGATGACGTAGCGGACGCAATCGACGGTGAGGGACAATTTTCCCGGCGTCGCATTGTGCGACGAGGAGATCGAGTAGAGCCGCGGTTGCAGCGGCTCCAGCGCCTCGATAAAGGATTCCGGATGCGGACGGACGCCGGAGAATTTTTGCAGCACCGCCATGACATCGAGTGTGGCGGCATCGCCGTCGGGATCCTCGCCTCGCGCCAATGCCCTCGCCTTTTCGCGCTGCTTGCCGCCGGTGAGATAGGAGAACAGGTCGAACAGGCTGTCTGGTGCGGGCGAGAGCGACACATCTTCGATCAAGGCCTGGCGCAGCGTCTTGCCGTTCACCATCGTCGTATGGGAAGCGCCGAGCAGCGCGATGATCTGGTCGACGAGACCGAGGTCGTTCTTGGCGAAAATGCCAAAGGAATCGCCGACGACATAATCGAGGCCCGCAGTCGAAAGGTCGAACTCGATGTGCCAGGTTTCCTTTTCCGAACCCTTCTTGTTGAGCAGACGACGCGAAACGAAGATCGCATCGATCGGATTGTCACGCGAGCGGCCCGGTTCGGTGATGGTAGTGGACACCGCAACTGCCGGTACGCTTGCGGCAGACGTCGCCGGTGTCGGGGTCTTGCCGAGTTCCTCATACAGCGATTTCAGCATCCGCGCGGTTTCCTTGCCGCCGGGGACGCAGAGATTGAGCCGAGCCTCGCTCTTGGCTGCGATTGCATCCGAGTAGTCGCTGCAATTGTAGCCGCACTGACCGCAATCCTGCTGCGCCATCGCAGCCATCATGCGGCGCCGCAACGGGCGGCCCTCGGCGAGCTTCATGCGCTCGGCAATCGGCAGCGTCTGGTCGTGCCAGGGCGCCTCGCCGTCATCGCCGTCACCGGCTGCGCCCGGCAACAGAGCGGCGCCCTGCTCCGGCGAAAGCGCCACTGTGCCATCGGTTGTCAGAAGGCCCGCGAAGAAGCCGTTCAGCCAGGATCGCTGCGCTTCGGAGAATGGCGCGCTCGGCGGAATGATCTCGATCTTTGCGGTTGGCGTGATCTGGTTCATGAGGACACCTCGGCTTCCGCAAGTTTTTTCAGTGTTTCCCCGTCGTGACGGCGGGCGAATGTCAGAAAGGTTTCGTCCGCGGAGGCGCGGTGGGCGAGATAGGCTTTCAACAGCTTCTCGACGGTCTTGGGCGTGTCTTCCGCCCTGACGTCGCGATAGACCTCCTGGCCGATATCGGCTTGCGGGCCGAAGCCACCGCCCGCAAAGATGTGATAGCCCTCGACCGTATCGTCTTCGGTTGCGCCCGGCACCTTGGCGGCGATCAGGCCGAGATCGCTGATGTAGTGCTGTGCACATGAGTGGTGGCACCCGGTGAGATGAATGTTGAGCGGCGTGTCGATGTCCACTCGCGTCTCGCACCAGTCGCCGATTTGAGCCGCATGGCCCTTGGTGTCGGAGGCCGCGAACTTGCAGCCCTTGTTGCCGGTACAGGCGATCAGACCGGCACGGATCTGCGATGCCCTGGTCGATAGGCCGAGTTGCTCGACCGCTGCGGTCGCGAGCGCGACATTCTCGTCCTTGACGCCGGAAATCAGCAGGTTCTGCCAAACCGTCAGGCGGATCTCGCCGTCGCCAAGGTCCTGCGCGATCTTGGCGAGCCCGCGCATCTGATCGGCCATGAGCTTGCCGACCGGAAGCGAAACGCCGATCCAGTTCAGCCCGTCCTGCTTCTGCTTGTGCACGCCGATATGGGCCATGCGATCGAAGGCCGGCCGCTGGACGATCGCCTCCGCCGGCACACGCGCCAGCTTGCGGCCAAGCCGTTCCTCGACAGCCTCCATGAACTTGTCGACGCCCATGCCGTCGAGCACGTATTTCAGGCGCGCCTTCAGGCGGTTGGTGCGGTCGCCGGTATCGATGAACACGCGCACGATGGCGTCGGCCACCTGCGTCGCATCGTCCGGCTTGACGACAATGCCGGTTTCCCTGGCAAAATCCCTGTGCCCGGTGATGCCGCCGACGCCGAGCCGAAACCAGACGCCGCCTTCGACTCCAAAACCCTCGCTCACCTCCACCGCCGAGAACGCGATGTCGTTGGTCTCTTCCAGCACCGCGATGCGGCCGGCGCCGTCGAAGGCCACATTGAACTTGCGCGGCAGGCCGTAGAGCGAGCGGTCGTTGAGGATGTGAAAATGCCATTCGCGCGCGTAAGGCCGGGTGTCGATCAGCTCCTGCGGATCGATGCCCGCGGTCGGCGTGCCCGTGACATTGCGGATGTTATCGGCGCCGGAGCCGCGCGAGCACAGGCCGAGGTCCTGAATGCCTTCGATCAATGCGACTGCGCTCTTGGGCAGAATCTCGCGCATCTGAAGATTGGCACGCGTTGTGACGTGCGAATATCCGCCTGCGTAGGTTTCCGCGAGATCGGCGAGCCCGGCAAGCTGCCAGTGCTTCAGAATGCCGTTCGGCATCCGCAGGCGGCACATGTAGGAATCCTGCGCCGGTGCGACATAGAACAGCCCATAATAGCGCCAGCGAAAATTGTCCGGCGGCGTCGGCGGCGTGTTGGTCCTGGCCTGCTCCTTCAGCCGCTCATAGGCGTCGAAGGGATGCTCGTCGCGTTTGAACTTTTCCTGGTCGGCGAGCTTCTTGCCCGAAGCAAGCACCTTGTCCTGCGCCTTGATATGCGCGGCATCGGGCCCGGTCGGCTCGGCGCTTACCTTGCTGCTCGCTGCGCCAGAACCGAGGCCGCGACCGCTCCGCATGATCTGGACGCCGGCTGCGAAGCCCTCGAGGTAGCGCTTCTGCTCGTCGGTGAAATCGACAGAGAGTGTTTCGAGTTTCATCGCGTTACTCCGCAGCCGCCTGCGCGGCCACCGGCGCAATCTGCTCCGCCTGCTTCGCCGGCTTGTAGGTGGTGTAGAGCGCAAGCCCCGTGAAAACGAAGCCGCCGACGAGATTGCCGAGCGTGACCGGAATCTGGTTCCACAGCCACCAGTCGGAGAGGCTGACCTTGGCGCCCAAGAGCATGCCGGTCGGGATCACGAACATGTTGACGACGGTGTGCTCATAGCCCAGCGCGAAGAACAGGAAGATCGGAAGCCACGTCGCTGCGATCTTTCCGACCGTCGAGGTCAAGGTCATCGCCATGACGACGCCAAGGCAGACCAGCCAGTTGCAGAGGATGCCCTTGACGAAGACGCTGACCATGCCGGCTGTTCCCAGCGCTTCATTGCCGATGGTCTTGGTCTCGGCGACAGACACGATGCGCGCGGCGACGCCGGCAACTTCGATCTTGCCCATGTTGGTCAGCGAGATCGCGATCAAGGCACCGACCACGATGCTGCCGAGCAAATTGGCGACGAACACCCATGACCAGTTGGCGATGACGGCGCTCCATGTGGTCTTGCCTTCAAGACGCGCGAGCGGCACCAGCGCAAAGCTTCCGGTGACGAGCTCAAGCCCAAGCAGCACGATCATCACGAGGCCGACGGGAAAGATCAGCGCGCCGACCAGTGGCTGGCCGGTGGTGACGGCGCCGGTGAAAGCAAGCGTGGTGGCGGCGCCGAGCAGCGCGCCGGACAGGGCGCCGCGGATCATGAGATCGCGCGGTCCAAGCGCCAGCTTCTTCTGGCCGGCCTCAATCATCGAGGCAATGACATCGGTAGGTTTGGCGTAATCCATTTTGAGGCTCCAGCTGCCACGCTCCGGCGTGGTCACAACGAGAGAAACAGGGGGACGCGCGACCACCCGCGATTTGCGTGTGATCCGATCAGCCTCGTTGCTGCGGACATCCATCTTGGATTTTTGGCCAGCGGGCTTCACCGGCGGCTGGCTGAAATCCCATATTCAAAACATGTGCCAATCTGGCGCGATGCAAAAAGAATAATGTTATCAGTATGTTGAAACTTTTGCGGTGCATGAATTGGATCAATATTCATGCCTTTTCAAAAGGCATAAGCTCAAGCGATATGCAGCGAATCGCAATGCTTAAGATTTGATCAGTGGGGCTCGCGAGGCGTTCAGCGGGTGGGGCGGGGGATATCGAACGAGGCGAGATAGCCCTTGATATCCTCGGGATCAAAAATCGGACCGGCGAATGCGCCGATCGCGCGAGGCGGCGCCGCCGCGCCACCCTGCTTGCCGAGTGCTTCGTCGTAGAGGTCAGGCCGAAAAACGCCCATGGCGGTCCTGAGGGCCTCTGCGCTCACGGCTGTTTGACCCCAGCGGGCCATCTGCGCGTAAAGCCAGGCGGCCTGCACGGGATCGGGGCGTGTGGCCGCCTCGCGGCCGACCAGGAGATAGCGCGCGCTCTCGCGGATTGCGCCATCGGGAGAGATCTTCAAGCGCCCATCCAGCGTCCGCTGGATGACGTCCGCACCGACGCCAATCCGATCGGGCTGCGCCAGGATGCGCGCCGCTTCCGCCCGGTTGGCCGGCTCTTCGATAAACTCCGCGGCACGGGTGTTAGCCCGCACGAGCGCGGCCACGACGGCCGGATTTTTCTCCGCCCAGCTCTGCCTGATCGCCAGCACCTTTTCCGCCGCGCGCACCAGGATGTCAGACACGAAGTGCAGGATATGACCGACACCGTGGTCCACCGCGATCGAGTTCCAGGGCGCGCCGACGCAGAAGGCATCGACATGTCCGTTGCTGATGCTGTCAACCATGTAGGGCGGCGGCAGCACGACCAGATGCACGTCCTCGTCGGGATCGACGCCGCCGGCCGCCATCCAGAACCGCAATTGGTAATTGTGGGTCGAGAAGGGGAACGTCATCCCGAAAGTCAGCGGTTCGGCGCCGGCCCTGCGACGCTTGGCGACGACCCGCGCCAATGCGCGCGCGGTCACCATCGGATCGAAAGGGTGGCCGTCGATCTCGGCCATGATCGCCGCGTGCAGCGTTGGCGACACCGTGATCGCATTGCCATTGATGCCGAGATTGAAGGGCGCCGTGATCGGCACCTTGACGTGGCCAAGCCCGAGGCTTGAAGCGATCGCCACCGGCGCCAGCAGATGGGCTGCATCGAACAGCCCGATATTGAGCTTGTCGCGGACGTTCGACCACGACACCTCCCGCACCAGCGCGACGTCGAGGCCCTCCTCCGCGCAAAATCCCTTGTCGACGGCCACGATCAAGGCCGCGGCATCGACCAGGGGGATGAAGCCGATATGCAGCGGTGTCGTCATTTCAACAGCTCCGACGCGGTCAGGATCGACTGGGCGATCTCCCCGATCTTCTTCTTCTCGCGCATCGCGGTGGAGCGCATCAGCACATAGGCCTCTTCTTCCGTCAGGCCCTTCAATTTCATCAAAATTCCCTTGGCGCGGTCGATCACCTTGCGCTCCTCGAGCGCCATCTTGGTGCGATCGAGTTCGTCCTGCAGCTTGGCGAAGGCGTTGAAGCGGGAGACGCAGAGGTCCAGGATCGACTTCATGCGCTCTTTCTTCAGACCGTCCACGATATAGGCGGAGACGCCGGCATCGACTGACGCCTGGATCGAGGCCGTATCGCTCTGATCGACGAACATCGCGACCGGCCGGCGCACCGCGCGGCTCACCTGGAACATCTGTTCCAGGATATCGCGGCTCGGGTTTTCCAGGTCGATGACGATGATATCGGGGTCGAGAGCATAGATACGGGCCAGCAGGCTCTGCATCTCGCTGATGCGGACCACGCTGGTATAGCCCGCCTCCCGCAATCCCTCCTCCAGGATCGCGGCACGGATCGGACTTTCGTCCACAATTACGATTTTGGGCGACTGCTCGGCGCTCATCGCTTGCTCTTGGTCCGGCACGTTATGAATAGCATGCCGCGCGTCCGCTCAAAGCCTTGTATTTCTGAGCAATTGGGACTAGCTCACCGCCATCAACCAGCAGTTTCACACGATGGACCAGGCCGCCGCGCCCAAAATCAGCTTTGTTTCGCTCGGATGCCCCAAGGCCCTGGTGGATTCGGAGCGGATCATCACGCGCCTGCGCGCCGAAGGCTACGAGCTCGCGCGCAAGCATGACGGCGCCGATATCGTCATCGTCAACACCTGCGGCTTCCTCGACAGCGCCAAGCAGGAATCGTTGTCCGCGATCGGCGACGCCATGGCCGAGAACGGCAAGGTCATCGTCACCGGCTGCATGGGCGCGGAGCCCGAGGCGATCGAGCGGGCCTATCCAGGGGTGCTCTCGATCACCGGGCCGCAGCAATATGAAAGCGTGCTGGAGGCGGTGCATCGCGCGCTGCCGCCGGTGCACAATCCGCATCTCGACCTCGTGCCGCCGCAGGGCATCAAGCTGACGCCACGACACTATGCGTACCTGAAGATTTCGGAAGGCTGCAACAATCGCTGCAGCTTCTGCATCATCCCCAAGCTGCGCGGCGATCTGGTGTCACGAAGCGCCGACGACGTGTTGCGCGAGGCCGAGCGACTGGTCCAGGCCGGCGTCAAGGAACTGCTTGTGATCTCGCAGGACACCTCTGCCTATGGCGTCGACCTGAAATACGCGGCGAGCCAATGGAAGGACCGCGAGGTTCGCGCGAAATTCACGGACCTCGCGCGCGAGCTCGGCGAGCTCGGGGTCTGGGTGAGGCTGCAATATGTCTATCCCTACCCGCATGTCGACGAGGTGATCCCGCTGATGAGCGAGGGCAAGATCCTGCCCTATCTCGACATCCCCTTTCAGCATGCAAGCCCCGAAATCCTGAAAGCGATGCGGCGCCCTGCGGCACAGGACAAGACGCTCGCGAGAATCGCCAAATGGCGCGAGCAATGTCCGGAGCTTGCGCTGCGTTCGACCTTCATCGTCGGCTTTCCCGGCGAGACCGACGCGGATTTTGCCTACCTGCTCGATTGGCTGGAGGAAGCCGAGATCGACCGTGTCGGCTGCTTCAAATACGAGCCGGTTGCCGGCGCGGCTTCGAATGCACTCGAAGGCAGCGTGCCTGATGAGGTCAAGCAGCAGCGCTACAATGCACTGATGGCGCGTCAGCAGAAGATCTCGGCGCGGCGGCTGAAGCGCAAGGTCGGCACGCGCCAGCAGGTCCTGATCGACGAGGTCGGACCGACTGTGGCCAAGGGACGCTCAAAGGCGGATGCGCCGGAGATCGACGGCGCGGTCTATCTGTCAAGCCGCAGGCTACTGAAGGTCGGCGAAATCGTCACGGCGAAAATCGAACGCGCGGATGAATACGATTTGCACGGCAGCGTCACCGGATTTTAGAGGATGGAACAATGCTCAGGCCACCGAAGGTCAAAATCTTCATGGAGACGGGCGCAAGCGCGATCGAGGAAAAGATCAATGGCTGGCTCGCCTCTCAGGAACAGATCACCATCATCAAGACAGAGACGGTGGTGACTGCCGCGGCCGAGAAACCGGGCAGCGGCAGTCCGTGGATCGTCATCACCGTCTGGTACGAACTGCCCGCTTCAGAGCGCGACCGGCCCGGTTTTCGCCTCGCCTGAGGCAGGCGTTCGGCTAGCTCTCTGGCGTTGACAACCAGGTTGGCACCCAGCGCGCAGGCCGGGGCGCACGATCGAGATCGGCCTGCGCTTCAATCAAGTCCGCTGGCGTCCCAGAACGCATGATCCGAAACATTGCCGACCAGGTCGAAGCAACCGACGCTGCCCCAGGGGCGGCCGTCGAGCCAATTTGCGAAATCGATCAGCAGTGCCGGCGCATCAAGGTGGAGAGGAAATGCTCCGCGAATGCTCTCGAGGTCGACACGATAGGATGGGTCGGACATGGTGAGTTGCGCCTGATCGACGGCTCTTGGTCGGTCGCATCATCGCAAGGGTTCAAGCGAACGCACGCTTTGCCTTGCGGCGAACCTTCTTGACTCGGTAGCCCCTTCGGCTGTATGGGCAGCGCCATGATTTTCGACCGGACCAACACCCGCGCCCGCTGCCGTCGTCACGCCTGTGACGATGCCGGGTCGCGCCATGTCCGACGACAACGCTGAAATAGCCTAGATCAGCCGAGTTTCGAGAGGGCCGCTACCCCCGGGGATAGCGGCCCTCTCTGCTTTTCAGTCTTCACTTTCACCCAAACCAAGAGGAGTTTGCCATGACCAACGCTACCCATGCCTTCGACGCGCTGATGGACATCACCGCGCGCCCAAGGACGGTGTTTTCGCGCGGCGACGGCTCCTATCTCTGGGACGACACCGGAAAGCGCTATCTCGACTTCATCCAGGGCTGGGCCGTGAACTGCCTCGGCCATTCGCCGCCCGCGCTGGCAAAGGCGCTGGCCGATCAGGCCAAGACCCTGATCACGCCGAGCCCCGCCTATTACAACGATAAGAGCCTGCAGCTTGCGAAGGCGCTGGTCGACAAGAGCTGCTTCGACCAGGTGTTTTTCGCCAACTCGGGCGCGGAGGCCAATGAAGGCGCAATCAAGCTCGCGCGCAAATATGGCAGCCTGCACAAGGGTGGCGCATATGAGATCATCACCTTCGATGGTGCCTTTCACGGCCGGACGCTTGCAACGATGTCGGCGTCAGGCAAGAAGGCGTTCGAGCCCTTGTTCGAGCCAAAGGTATCGGGCTTTCGCAAAGCACGCTTGAACGATCTCGCGTCCGTCGAGGCGCTGATCAACAGCAACACAGTTGCCGTAATGCTGGAGCCGATCCAGGGCGAGGCCGGCGTCTGGCCCGCGACCGACCAGTTCTTGCGCGAGCTGCGGACGTTGACCGAAGCGCATGGGCTGCTGCTCATCTTCGACGAGATCCAGACCGGCATGGGCCGGACCGGAAAGCTCTTCCACCACGAGCATGCGGAGATCGCGCCCGACATCATGACGCTCGGCAAGGGCATCGGCGGCGGCGCGCCGCTGGCGGCGCTGCTTGCGACCGCGAAAGCTGCCTGCTTCGCGCACGGCGACCAGGGCGGCACGTTCAACGGCAATGCCCTGATGTGCGCGGTGGGGCTCGCGGTGCTCGAAGAGGTCAGCAAGCCCTCATTCCTGAAGGCGGCCGCCGATGCCGGGCTGTTTCTGGAGAGCGAGCTGCAAAAGCTCTCGGCAAGGCATGGGCTCGGCGCGGTCCGCGGCCGGGGCCTGTTGCTTGCGCTCGACTTGACGCTGCCGATCGGGCCCGCAATCGTGGCGCAGGCCCTCGAAGATGGCCTGCTGCTCAACTCGCCGCAAGCGGACGCGCTGCGCTTCATGCCGGCGCTCAATGTCACGCACGAGGAAATCCTCGAGATGATCGAGGGTCTCGACGCGATCTTGACCACGGCTGGTGCTGCGCGGCGGGTGGCTTGAATGAGAGGCTTTTGATCAGCAATCCAAGGCGCGATGACGTCACCCTGAAGTCATCGCGCTTTACGGCTTCAAAACCGATGCGCCGGTGGTGCTGCGGCTTTCCAGATCGGTATGCGCCTTCGCCGCGTCCTTCAGGGCATAGGCATGGTTGATCGGCACGTGCAGCTTGCCGGAGATCACGGCAGCAAACAGCGTATCGGCACCTTCCAGAAGCTCCTTTCGCGTGCCGATATAGTCGTTGAGCTTCGGTCGCGTCGCAAACAGCGAGCCGTGATTGTTGAGCTCGGAGATCGCAAAGGGCGGCACTGGGCCCGAGGCACTGCCAAAGCTGACGAACATGCCGCGTGGTTTCAGGCACGACAGCGAACCCGGAAAGGTCGATTTGCCGACGCCGTCATAGACCACGTCGCAAAGCTCGTTGCGGCTGATCTGCTTTACGCGCGCGACGAAGTCTTCCTCGTCGTATAGGATCACGTGGTCGCAGCCGTTGGAGAGCGCCAGATCCGCCTTCGCCTTTGAGCCGACCGTGCCGATGACATGGGCGCCCAGCGCGCGCGCCCATTGGCAGGCGAGCAGCCCGATGCCGCCGGCCGCTGCATGGATCAGCACGCGATGATGCGGCTCGATCCTGAAGGTCTTGTGCAGGAGATACCAGACGGTGAGCCCCTTCAGCATCAACACGGCGCCCTGCTCGTAGGTGATGTGGTCGGGCAGCTTGACCAGCCTTTCCCAGGGAATGTTTCGCTCGGTCGTGTAGGCGCCGAGATTGTGATAGTAGGCGACGCGGTCGCCGGGATGGAAATTGGTCACGCCGGGACCGACCGCGATCACTTCGCCCGCCGCTTCATTGCCCGCGATGAAAGGCAGTCCCGGGGCCTTGTAGAGGCCGGTGCGGTAATAGACATCGATGAAGTTCAGGCCGACGGCGTGCTGGCGGATGCGGACCTCGCCCGGTCCGGGCGCCGCAAGCTCGATCGTCTCGTAGACGAGCGCCTCCGGACCTCCCACCTTGTGCACGCGCACCGCCCTGGTCATCCGATTCTCTCCCTCGGCAAGCCTCCTGCCGCAGAACGAAGGCCATCGGGGCCCGCTTGTCAACTCGACGTGGGATTAGGAGGTCGGCCCGCGGGCTTTTTGCGGTTGCGCTTTGCCAGCACGTTGAAGAACTCGACCGCGGCCGAAAACGCGATGGCGAAGTAGATGTAGCCGCGCGGAATGTGGAATTCAAATCCGTCCGCGACCAGCGCGACGCCAATCAGCACCAGGAAAGCCAGCGCCAGCATTTTTGTGGTCGGATGCTCCGCCACGAAACGTGCCACCGGGCCGGACGATACGTACATGATGACGCAGGCGATCGCGACAGCGGCAATCATGACGGCGAGGTCCTGCGCCATGCCGATCGCGGTGATGATGGAGTCGATGGAGAATATCACGTCGATGACGATGATCTGGAGGATCACCCAGACGAAGGCACTGGCGCCTCCGGCCCGTTCGTCGGCTTCGGCATCGCCCTCGACCTCCCCATGAATCTCATGGGTCGCCTTGGCGATCAAAAACAGCCCGCCGGCGATCAGGATCAGATCGCGCCATGAGAACCCCATGCCGTGCACGACAAACACATCCCTGGTCAGGGCGATCAGCCATACCAGGAGGGTCAGCAGAACAATGCGGAAGACCAGCGCGAGCGCCAGACCGATCCGGCGCGCCCGGCGCGCCTGCGGCTCTGGAATGCGCGCAACAATGACCGACAGGAAGATCACGTTGTCGATGCCGAGCACGATCTCGAGCGCGGTGAGCGTCAGCAGCGCCGCCCAGGCCTCGGGGCTGGTCAGAAGCTCGATCATGCCTTGAGCGACCGCAACATCCGGATCGCCCCATCGCTGGCCACGACATAGAGAGCGATCAGGCAAAGCGCGGCGGTGACGGGAAACTCTACGTTAAAGTCCATCGCCAGCACATAGATCCCAAGCACGCTTCCTGCGGACATCAGCAGAACCGTCAGCCAGCGCAGCCGCATCGTGCGCACGGGATGCAGGACGTGAAATGGCAGGAATGTCGCGACGATCAGCGCAAGCACGGCCAGGCTTGAGGCCACCGGCGGCCAATGCAACAGAAACAAATAGAACGCGGCGACATTCCAGAGACCGGGAAAGCCGCGAAAATGATTGTCGGCGCTCTTCATGCGGCGATCGGCGAAATAGAGCGCGCCGCTGACCGCAATTCCGATCCCGAGCAAGGGCGCGGCAACCGGCAGCAACAGCCGGCTTGCGGTGATGGCATAGGCCGGCACGAACACGTAGGTGACGAAATCGACAACGAGATCGAGCACGTCACCTGACCAGTTCGGCTGCAGCCGCGCGACGTCGAGCCGCCGCGCCGCCGGCCCATCGAGGGCGTCGATGACCAGCGCAACGCCGAGCCAGCCAAACATCGCAGCCCAATGCTCGCGCACGGCTTCCAGCAGCGCAAGCAGCGCGACGCCAGCGCCCAGGGCCGTGAAGACGTGCACGGAGAATGCGGCGGCCCGCTTTGACGGCGCAGCAAGCGAGGAAACCTTGTCGTCGACCTGGTCCATTTGCGCCGCAGTGCTAGCAGGAAAAGGCTTCGTTTGTACATGCGAGGTTGCGGCGTTCGGCCGCGCGATGCAGCCTGCAGGCTTGAAATTGTCGCGGGCGATGTCAATTGTGAATGTCATGACCGATGGTTCGGTTCCCCATGACGTTGCCGTGGTCGGCGGCGGGCCCGCGGGCCTTGCAGCCGCGATTGCGCTTGCGCAAGCCGGCAGCAACACCGCGCTGATCGCGCGCCGCGCACCCTATGCCGACAATCGCACGACCGCTCTCTTGGGGACGTCCGTCGATTTCCTGCGGAGCCTGGACGTCTGGCAACGTTGCGAGGACAAGGCCGCGCCTCTCAAGATCATGCGGCTGGTCGACGACACCGGCCGCCTGATCCGCGCCCCCGAGGTCAAGTTTTCCTGTGACGAAATCGGGTTGGAAACGTTCGGTTACAACATCGAGAACCGCACGCTGGTTGCGGCCCTGGAAGAGCGCGCGGCCGAGCTTGCCGGCCTTTCGCGTCTCGACGACGAAGCCGAGACTGTGACGCCTGGTGACGCGTCGGTTGGCATCCGCACCGCAGGCGGACACTCCCTCTCGGCGCGTGTCGTGGTCGGCGCTGACGGCCGCCACTCATTGTGCCGCGAAGCCGCCGGGATTGCGGTCACTGGACGCGAGCTCAACCAGGCGGCGCTCACATTCAATGTCGGCCATGCGCGTCCGCATCGGAACATCTCGACGGAATTTCATACGCCGGAGGGCCCTTGCGTGTTCGTGCCCCTGCCCGGCGACCGCTGCAGCGTGGTCTGGGTCGCAAGTCCGAAGCAGGCTGAAAAGCTTTATGCGCTTTCGGATGAGGCATTGTCGGAAGCAGCCGAGAAACAGTCGCATTCGATCCTTGGCCGCATGCAGGTCGAGCCGGGTCGGCACCTGTTTCCGCTTGCGGTCGAACGGCCGATGCAAGTCGCCAGGGCGCGCATTGTACTGATTGGCGAAGCGGCGCATGTGATCCCGCCGATCGGCGCGCAGGGCCTCAACATGGGACTGCGCGATGCGGCGGATATCGCCGGCATCGCGTGCGATGCGATTGCGGCGGGCGATGATCCCGGTGCGCCGGCTGTGCTGCGGCGCTACGACTGGGCACGGCGCGCCGACGTCTTGAGCCGCACGTTCGTCATCGATGTCGCCAATCGCTCGCTGCTCAGCGATTTCCTGCCAGTGCAATCGATACGCGCAGCCGGACTTCATTTGATCGGCGCCTTCGCGCCTCTGCGGCGGCTTGCGATGCGCGAGGGCCTGGCGCCGTCGTGGCGCGGACGGCCGGCAAGCTCGGCGGATCCTGCCAAAGAAACATCGGCCGACCCGTCCGGGTGAACCACATCGCGCCGTTCATCCGGTGCGACCGCTTTCTCCACGGATCTGGCGGCCTTGCTGCCGGCCAAATCGAACAGGCCGAAATGGGGGACGGCAAGGTCGCCTTATCGTTCATTTTAGGGTGATTTTCACCTTGAAGCGCGGCGGGCAGGTCCAGCAAGGGTTAATTCACAGGCCCGGGTACTAGCGCGCGCGCCAAGACTGGTTTATTCGACTAGCATGATCAAAGCGCGAACCGCCAAGTTCCAGATCGGGCAGATCGTACGCCACCGGCTCTTTTCGTTCCGGGGGGTGATTTTCGACATCGATCCCGAGTTCAACAATACCGAGGAATGGTGGCTGTCGATCCCCGAGGACGTGCGCCCTCACAAGGACCAGCCCTTCTACCATCTGCTCGCCGAGAATTCGGAGACCGAATACGTCGCCTATGTCTCGGAGCAGAACCTCCTGCCCGATGATTCCGGCGAGCCGATCAGACATTCGCAAGTCGCCGAGATTTTTGTGAAGGATAAATCCGGCGGCTATCGCCCGCGCAATCCTTCGTTGAACTGAATTCGGGGCGGCTGCCCTCCGTCTCAACAAGCACTCGTGATTCAAACAAAAAAGGCGCTTCGAAAAAGCGCCTTTGTTGCTTGGCTTGTCGAGGCGATCACTTCGCGGGGGCACCGGGCGTTGCGGCGCCCGGATTGGACTGCTCCAGCTTCTTGCGCTGCTCGTCGGCGCGCTTCTGCAGTTCCTCCTGCAACTTCTTCTGATTTGCCTCGAACTCCTTCGGGTCGGTCGGCGGGCCGTCATAGGCCTTGCCGAAGCTCGCGCCGCCGCCTTCCTGCAGCGGCAGAGGCAACGTCAGCGGCGCGCCGTTGGCATTGATCGCCTGAACCACAAGCGTCTGCCCCTTCTTGAGGCTGGCGAGCAATTCCGGCGTCGCCTCATAGTCAGACATGCAGCCATTGGCGAAACAGATGACGTAGGGCGACTGCTGTGGCGCATTGTTGTCGACGATCACGCGGGTGCCGTGCACAAGCTGCATGCCGAGCGGAAGCGTCACGCGCAGAATCTTCTTCGGTTCACCCTCGGGCTCGATGATGACGGCGGCAACCACAGATTGTCCGGACTCGATGCGGCCGTCCTTGCCGGTGAAGCAAACCTGCTTGGCATTGGCATCCTGGCCCTTGAGGCAGAACTTGGTCCACGGCGCATAAATCAACTGGATCTGATCCTGTTGCGGCTGAGCCTGGCCGTTGGGCGCCTGCGCCTGGGCACCTTGGGCGGGTTGGGCTGGCGCCGGTGCCTGAGCCGTCGGTGATGGGGACGTGGGGGCCTTTGGCGCTGCCTTGGGCGCAGCCTTGGCTTTGGGCGCACCAGGTGCCGGAGCCGGGGTCTGGGCCTTGGCGTCGAAGGCCAGCGGAACAGCCAAGGGAACAGCCAAGGGAACCGCCAGCGCGGTCGCCGCCAACCAGGCGACAAGTCGCCCACGCGGTCCGACCGACGCGGCCAAAATACGGAAATTCATTGCGGAAAACCCTTTCTGAACGGGAGCGGCCCCGAAACCGCTGGAAGGCGCCACGACAACGCCATTCGCGCGGCTGTCTCCTAGTCAATTGAGGCGGATACGTGACAGGTCCCGCCGCTTTCCTCAATCGACGCTTTCATACAGGGGCGCGCGGAAAGATCAATGCCGGCAAAGCCGTTTTGCCCTGGTGTCCCAATTGCGAAATTCGCATCGCCTTGCGGCATCTTCATTTGCGAACTTCGGAACCGAAGGATAGTAGCAAGTTATTGATCTCGTGTGGCTTTGGTTCAGAAATCGGCGCGACGCACTTGCAGCAAGATTGGCGCTGACCTCTGCACCGCCACACCGGGCAATCCGCCCTATGCCGTGACCATGCTAAGATTTCCAGCTAGGCCTATCCGAATCAAATCCAGCACGCTCCCATGTCGGCTTTTAGGCGCATATTTAGAGGCGCAGAGATACACCTTGCGCTTCTCTTTATCTTGGCGCTGGTGCCTTGCGCCGGCCCGCTGCGGGCTGAGGAGAGCGCCGCCATTGCCATGCACGGCGCGCCTGCTCTCAAGCCAGACTTCAGCCACCTGCCCTACTTCAATTCCGACCCCCCAAAGGGAGGCCGGCTGATTTGGGGTCTGCTCGGTACCTTCGACAGCCTTAATCCGATGATCGTCAGGGGTCTGCCGGTCCAGCAGGTCAGGAGCTACGGATCCGAACGTGGCTATGTCGTGGAAAGCCTGATGGCGCGCGGCGAGGACGAGCCGTTCACGCTCTATGGCCTCTTGGCAAGAACGGTCGAGACCGATGATGCCAGAGATTACGTCACCTTCCGTCTCGATCCGAGGGCACACTTTTCCGACGGCAAGCCGGTGACGGCCGAGGATGTGCTGTTTTCCTGGGAGCTCTTGCGCGACCATGGCCGGCCGAACCACCGCCAGTATTATTCCAAGGTCGCCAAGGCCGAAGCGCTCGACGCCTCTACGGTGCGCTTCGATCTTTCAGGCGCCAACGATCGCGAGCTGCCGCTGATCCTCGGCTTGATGCCGGTGCTGCCAAAGCATGCCACCGATGTCGCAACCTTCGAGGAGACCACATTGACCGCACCGATCGGATCGGGCCCCTACCGTGTGAGCGCGGTCAGGCCCGGCGCCAGCGTAACCTTCAAGCGCGATCCCAACTATTGGGGCCGCGATCTGCCGATCAATCGCGGTCTTTTCAATTTCGACGAGATCAGGTTCGACTACTATCGCGAAGCCAACGGGTTGTTCGAAGCCTTCAAGCGCTCGCTTTACGACTTCCGCGTCGAATATGAGCCGCTGCGCTGGCATGAGGGCTACGACTTCCCGGCCGCCAAAAACGGCGAGCTTGTCCGGCAGACCATCAAGACCGGCTTGCCGCAGCCGTCGGAATTTCTCGTGTTCAATACCCGCCGTCCACTGTTCGCCGATATCCGCGTGCGCCGGGCGTTGACGCTCTTGTTCGATTTCGAATGGATCAACCGCAATTATTTCTTCGGGCTCTACACCAGAGGCGGCGGCTTCTTCTCCGGCTCCGAGCTCTCAGCCTATGCGCGGCCGGCCGACGAAAGGGAACAGGAGCTGCTGAAGCCGTTCCCGGCGCAGATCGCACCCGATATCCTCGACGGCACCTATCGCCTTCCTCTCACCGACGGTTCGGGGCGCGATCGCACGACGCTGCGCAGCGCGCTGGCACTGCTCGGCGAAGCCGGCTTCGAGCTCGATGGCACGGTGTTGCGCCAACGCACGACCAAAGCGCCGTTTGCCTTCGAGATTCTCGCCACGACCCGCGACCAGGAGCGCATCGCGCTCGCCTTTTCGGCAAGCCTGAAGCGCGCCGGGATCGACGCCAATGTGCGCGTGGTCGATTCCGTACAATTCGATCAGCGCCGACTGGGTTACGAGTTCGACATGATCCAGAACCGTTGGGACCAATCGCTCTCGCCGGGCAACGAGCAGGCGTTCTATTGGGGCAGCGAGGCCGCCGACGTGCAGGGCACCCGCAACTATATGGGTGCCAAGAACCCGGCGATCGACGCGATGATCGCGGCGCTGTTGAGCGCGCGCGAGCGAAAGACGTTCGTCTCGGCCGTTCGGGCGCTCGATCGCGCGCTGATGTCGGGATTTTACGCAATTCCCGTGCTTAACGCCGGAGAGCAATGGATTGCGCGATGGAATCGGATAGAAACTCCGGCTACCACCCCCTTGACGGGATACCTCCCCGAGAGCTGGTGGCAGAGAGCCGATCAGCCGCAAAAATGATCAGCCGCACGGGGCAGAAGTGAATCTCACCAACACCGCACCAACGCTCGACTCGTTGTTTCAGCGCATCCTGGCACGCAAGCCCGACGCGATCGCGCTTGTCGATCCCAACAACAAGCTGCGTGTCACTGGGCAGCTGCCCAAGCGGCTAACCTACGCCCAGGCCGACCGTGCCATTTCGGCGCTCGCGGCGCATTTCGTCGAATCGGGACTGCCGGCGCATTCGGTGATCGCGGTGCAGCTGCCAAACACGATTGAATTCGCGCTGACTGTTCTGGCTGCACACCGCGCTGGGCTCGTGGTCGCGCTGTTTCCGTTGCTGTGGCGGCAAGCGGAACTGGTTGCGGCACTCAATCGCACGAGTGCGCGCGCCGTTGTGACGGCGGCGAAGATCGACGGCGTGATGCATTCAGACCTCGCGATGAACGCTGCCGCCGAAGCCTTTTCGATCCGCCATGTCTGCGGCTTCGGCAGCGAGCTGCCGGAGGGTATGGCGTCGCTCGACCAGGCGATGGCGCAACCGTCGAGCGTGGCGCGCCATGTGATCCAGGACGGCCGCAAAGCCGCGATCATCTCCTTCGATGTCACCGCTGACGGCTTTCGCGCGGTGCCGCGCACCCATCTCAGCGTCATTGCCGGCGGGCTCGCGCTGTCGCTCGAAAGCGGCGTGCGGCAGGGCGCAAACATCATGTCGGCATTTGCGCCCTCCTCTTTCGCAGGTCTTGCCTCATCGATCGTGATCTGGCTTTTGTCGGGCGGCGCGCTCATGCTTCATCATCCTTTCGACAGCGACGTAATCGAGCAGCAGATGCTCGAACAGGCCTGCGATACTCTGGTCGCACCGGCGCCGTTGGCGTTCCGGTTCGGCGAGCTCGACCTGGACGAGCGGCTGCCGAGCTTGCGCAATGTGATCGGCCTGTGGCGCGCGCCGGAACAGGTGGACGCAAGTCCCCCCTGGGCGGCGCGGAAGGCTTCGCTCACGGACGCCTACCTGTTCGGCGAAGCCGGCCTGTTCGGCGCGCGGCGAACCGCAAGCGACGGCGCGCCGGCGCCGATCAAACCCGGCCCGCACGGTGCGCCGCGCGAATTGCCGGGCGCTTCGATTGCCGGCGAAATTCTGCTGACACCGAAGGGCACGCTGGGCCTGCGCGGGCCGATGGTGGCCATCGCAGCTTACGCGCCTCCGCAGCCGACGCGCGATTCGCTGGTTGCGCAGCCACCGCGCGACTTTGTCGACACCGAATATGCGGCACGGCTGGACCGCGTGACCGGCACGATCGCGATCACTGCGCCGCCATCCGGCATCATGGCGGTCGGCGGCTACCGTTTCCTCGCTTCCGACCTCCAGGAATGGGGCCGCCGGCTCGGGCAAGGGGCGCTTCTGACCGCGCTCCCCGACCGGTTGAGCGGCCACAGGCTTGCCGGCCGCGCCCAGGACAATGCGCGCGCCCGCGACGCGCTTTCGCAACTCGGCCTCAACCCCTTGATGGTGGAGGCATTTCGGGATCGAACCGGCGCTGCCTGAACTCCGGATCGTCTTTGTTGACGGCGCATTAAGACCCGCAAATTACGGTCTTTGCGATTTCATTCCTTTGCGCCGGTTTATTCCATGTCCCAGCAAGGCCCGCTTCTGGTCGTAGCAAGTACCGGGCGGCCATCCTTTGCGGACGCGCTTGAGGAAGCGCAGATGTTTTCTCTCATCGACGCGACCTTTGCCGATACGGCGCGCGCAATCGAGCAGGTGCAGCCGGCCGCAGTCCTCGTCGACGCACCAGGCGCCGATGAAGTGCTGCTTGCGGCGTTGGCAGAGCAAATTGCCGCGCGAAAACCCTATCTGCCGCTCATCGCAGTCGAGCCCGACGGCGCGCTTCCCGATAGCGCACTGCCCTTCGCCCCGCACGGCGGCAACTTCGATCGCCTGCCGGCACGGCTGCGCGCGGCACTGCGCGTCCGCGCCTTGCATTCGACCGTGCTGCGACGCAACGTCGGCACCGGCCTTCCCGGGATCGATCCGACCCGTGACGCGACCGTGCTCCTGATCGGCCGTGGCGGCGCTTACCCATCGCTTTCCGTCGCGCTCGGCGAGTGCATGGGCGTGGTCGGCGCCTTCAGCATCGAGGCCGCCGCCAGCCATCTCAGCAATCGTGACATCGACGGCATCGTGCTCGGCGAAGGGTTTACCGCGCGCGTGATGCATGCGTTTCTCACGGTGCTGTCCGAAGATGCGCGCTTCCGCCATCTTCCGATCGTGCTGACATCGAAGGAACTGGCGCCCACATATGAGCTGCCGAACCTTGAAATCATCTGCGGCGAGCCCGCACTGATCGCGGCCAATGCATTGCCACTGATCCGCCAGCATGCGCTCGAGGCGCAACTCGGCCGGACCTTGCGCGCCCTCGAGGCCAAGGGACTGCTCGATCCGCAGACAGGCCTGCTCACGCCATCCGCCTTCGACCGCGATTTCGCAACCGCAGTCACTCATACATTGGCCGAAGGCGGCGGCCTTTCGGTGGCACGCTTCGCCTTCGATCCGCAAAATCAGCGCGCCCAGCTCGATGGCGCGCGAATCATCAGCAAACTGATGCGAAGGACGGATTTCGGCGCCGTGCAGCGCGACGGTGCCGTGCTGGTCGTGTTCGCCGACACTGACCTGCGTGCGGCACACGGCATCGCGCGGCGGCTCATCGCAGTCATGCGCCACACCACGCATGGACGCCGGGCCGACCGGACGGAGCCGACCGTGACGGTTGCGACGCTCCTGCCCAAGGATTCCGTGCAGTCGCTGCTGGCACGTCTTCACGGCGGCACCCGGCGCGCGGCATCCTGACGCCTTACGCCGCCTTTTTCGCTTCCGCGAGACCTGCGAGCTGGCGCAAAATCTCTCCTGTCCCTTTCAGACGCGCCTCAGGCGTCTCCCAGTCCTGGAAGAACACGACCTTCATGTCAGGCCGCACCCGCGCGGCCTGGCCATGCTGGCGGATAAAGGAAACCAGCCGGTCCGGCTGCGCGAACTTGTTGTCGCGGAACGAAATGACGGCGCCCTTCGGCCCGGCATCGACCTTCTCCACATTGGCGCGGCGACAATAGGCCTTGATGGCTGCGACCTTGAACAGATAGCGCACCTCGTCCGGCAGCACGCCAAAGCGGTCGCGCAATTCGGCGGCGAAATTGTCGATCTCCTCGTCGGTTTCGAGATCGGCGAGCCGCCGATACAGCGACAGCCGCACCGGGAGATCGCCGACATAGTCTTCCGGGATCAGCACGGGCATACCGATCGTGATCTGCGGCGACCAGCGTTCCGCTGGCGGCTCTGCAATGCCGGCCTTGAGGTTGACGATCGCCTCTTCCAACATCGACTGGTAAAGCTCGAAGCCGACTTCCTTGATGTGGCCCGATTGCTCCTCGCCGAGCAGATTGCCGGCGCCGCGGATATCGAGATCGTGGGAGGCGAGCTGGAAGCCCGCCCCGAGAGTCTCCAGCGACTGCAGCACGGTCAACCGCTTTTCAGCCTGCGCGGTGATCTTCTGCTGTGCCGGCAAGGTGAACAGCGCGTAGGCGCGCAACTTGGAACGACCGACCCGGCCGCGCAGCTGGTAGAGCTGGGCGAGGCCAAACATGTCGGCCCGATGCACGATCAGCGTATTGGCATTCGGAATATCGAGGCCGGATTCGACGATCGTGGTCGAGAGCAGGATGTCGTATTTGCCGTCATAGAAGGCGGATATGATGTCCTCGATTGCGGCCGGCGGCATTTGCCCGTGCCCGACCGCGACCTTCATTTCCGGCACGTTTTTCTCGAGGAAATCCTTCACACTGGCGAGATCCTCGATGCGCGGCACGACGTAAAACGCCTGCCCGCCGCGATAACGCTCGCGGAGCAGCGCCTCGCGGATCATCAGGGGATCGTGCGGGGCGACGAAGGTGCGCACCGCCAGGCGATCGACCGGGGGCGAGGCAATGATCGAGAGCTCCCGCACGCCGGTCAGCGCAAGTTGCAGCGTGCGCGGAATGGGCGTTGCGCTCAGTGTCAGCACATGCACCTCGGCGCGGAGCTGCTTGAGGCGCTCCTTGTGGCCGACGCCGAAATGCTGCTCCTCGTCGACAATGAGGAGCCCGAGATCGCGGAACTTGATCGCCTTGCCGAGCAGCGCATGGGTGCCGACCACGATGTCGATGGAGCCGTCGGCAAGACCCTTCTTGACCTGAGTGAGCTCCTTTGGGGCGACGAGCCGCGAGGCTTGCGCCACCTTCACCGGAAAGCCCTTGAAACGCTCGGTGAAGGTATTGGCGTGCTGGCGGGCGAGCAGCGTGGTCGGCACGACAACGGCGACCTGCTTGCCGTCGAGCGCGACCGCAAAGGCCGCCCGCAGCGCGACCTCGGTCTTGCCAAAGCCCACGTCGCCACAGATCAGCCGGTCCATCGGACGACCGGTCTCGAGATCCTTTAACGTCGACTGGATCGCGCCTAACTGGTCCTCGGTTTCTTCGTAAGGAAAACGCGCGCAGAACTCGTCATAGAGTCCGGCCTGCACCGGCAGTTTCGGCGCCTCGTGCAGCATCCGCTCGGCGGCGATCTTGATCAGTTCGCCCGCGATCTCGCGGATGCGTTTCTTCAGTTTTGCCTTGCGCGCCTGCCAGCCGGTGCCGCCGAGCCGGTCGAGCTCGACCTCGGTCTGGTCGGAGCCGTAGCGCGACAGAAGTTCGATATTCTCGACCGGCAGGAACAGCTTTGTCTCGCCGGCATAGTGCAGCTCGAGGCAATCGTGCGGAGCGCCCGAAACGTCCAGCGTCTGCAATCCAACAAAGCGCCCGATGCCATGCTCGACATGGACGACGATATCGCCAGTGGTCAGGCTCGTGACTTCCGAAATGAAATTGTCGAGCTTTCTGCTCGCCTTGCGCGGGCGCACCAGGCGGTCGCCAAGAATATCCTGCTCGCTGATGACGGCTGCGTCGTCGGTCTCAAAGCCGCTCTCCATGCCGAGCACGGCGAGCATGGTTTCGTTGCGTGGGGTCGCCTGCACCGTGCGCCAGGCATTGACGCTCGTGACATGGCCAAGCTTGTGGTCGGCGAGCATGCTCGCCATGCGATCGCGCGAGCCCTCGCTCCATAGCGCGATCACGACCTTCTTGCGCTGGGCCTGGAGCGCGAGAACATGCGCAACGACGGCCTCGAACACGTTCACCGCACTGTCGTTGCGCTCGGGGGCAAAATTGCGTCCCTGCCGCGCGCCGGCGTCGAAGACGTTGGCGCCGTCAGGCACGGCAAAGGCGGTAAAGCGCGCGAGTGGCACTTCGGTCAGGCGCTTCTGCCATTCGTCCTCGGTGAGATAGAGGCGGTTCGGCGGCAAGGGCTTGTAGATCGCGCCTCCTGCGGGATGGTCAAGCGCCTCGCGCCGGGCGTCGTAATAATCGGCGATCTGCTTGAAGCGCTCGCGTGCGGCATCCTCGCCCTGCGGCTCGATCGCAATGGCGGCGTCGCCGAGATAATCGAACAGCGTGTCCATCTTTTCCTGGAACAGCGGCAGCCAGTGCTCCATGCCGGGATGGCGGCGGCCTTCGGTCACGGCCTGATAGAGCTGATCGTCGCGATCGGGCGCGCCAAACTCGGCCACATAGCCCATACGGAAACGGCGGATGGTTTCGGTAACCAGCTGGAATTCCGAGATCGGCACCAGATCGAGCGAGCGCATGTCCAGGAGCGTGCGCTGGGTCTCGGCATCGAAAGAGCGGATCGACTCCAGGGAGTCTCCGAAGAAATCGAAGCGCACCGGCTGGTCTAGTCCTGCCGGAAACAGGTCAAGGATGCCGCCGCGCACGGCATATTCGCCGGCTTCCCGCACCGTCGACGAACGAGTGTAGCCGTTATGCTCGAGCCAGGCGACGATGGAATCCATCGGTACGACATTGCCCGGCGCGACCGATAGCGCTTGCGTTGCGACCGCCTCGCGTGCCGGCACGCGCTGCAGGATCGCATTCACGGTGGTCAACACGATCAGCGGCTTGTCGCTGCCTTCGAGGCGCGCAAGCCGCGCCAGCGTAGTCAGGCGCTGCGCGAGGATACCGCCATGGGGCGAAACGCGGTCGTAGGGCTGGCAGTCCCACGCCGGAAATTGCATCACGATCAGATCGGGAGCGAAAAATTCCAGCGCGCGCGCCAATTGCTGCATGCGTGGGCCGTCGCGGCACACCACGGCGAGGCTGATTGCGGGCTTCTTCGGCCTGGCCGCGATGGCGCGCGCAAGATCGGAGACGATGAGGCCCTCGGCGCCTTCGGCGACATTGGTAAGAGTCAGCGCGCGGCCGGGCGCGAGCAGCTCGGCGGGCGATTTGGCCGGTTTCATAATGCGAGATCCCCTGGACGGAACGCCTTGATGCGCTCGAACAGAGCTCCCGCAACGCCCTGCGGCAGCGCCCTGTCTCCCGTCAGGGCCGCATAGAGATCGGGATCGGGCACCTCGAGCAGTCGTTCGAGCTCTCTCAATTCACTCTCGGCAAGAGAGGCGATCTCGGCGTCCGCGAAGCGGCCGAGGATCAGGTCCATTTCGCGCGTGCCGCGATGCCAGCAGCGAAACAACAGTCGCTTCCTGCGGTCATCGAGCCCAGCGCTCGATCGTGTCGATCCGGTCATTTCCTGTTCAATCCAACGCCAAAAGCCCGGACGTGCCGGGCGGGGTTGATATAGCGAGGGTTAGAGCCGTTGTCAGCCCTTTGGCTGCGCGAGTTATCAACTGCACTGTCAATGCCGGACTTGACCCGCCTGCGGGGCCGAAGCCATCTAGCAGAGGTGCTGATTGCCTTCCCCTTCGGCGCGGCGAAGGCCCGGCAATCCATCCTCTTTTGAAGATGGATGCGCGGATCAAGTCCGCGCATGACGAGTTGCGGTTGACGAGAGCCCAATGCGCCCTGCCCTGCTCAATCCGCTGTTCGCGTCGGTCACGAGCCTTCCCGGCGTCGGGCCGAAGCAAGACAAGCTGTTGCGCTATCTGCTTGGCCGCGATGAGACGCCGCGGCTCGTCGATCTGCTTCTGCATCTGCCAAGCCAGGTGATCGATCGCAGGGCACGGCCGAAAATCCGGGATGCGGCGCCGGGGACGGTGGTGACGCTGGAGGTCACAGTCAACCGGCACCGGCCTCCGCCGCCACACAACAGGCGCGCGCCCTATCTGGTCTATGCCAGCGACGATACGGGCGACGTGGTGCTGACCTTTTTTCGCGCGCAACCGGGCTATGTCGAAAAGCTGTTGCCGGTCGGCACCAAGCGGTTCGTCTCCGGTACGCTGCAATTCTATGACGGCATGCCGCAGATCGTGCATCCCGATCGCGTGGTGGATGAGGCCGCGTTCGCCAAACTTTCCGGCATCGATCCGGTCTATCCGCTGACCGAAGGGCTCGCACTCGGCGCGCTGAAACGCGCGATCGCGCAGGCGCTTGCAAAGCTGCCGGAGCTGCCCGAGTGGATCAGCCCCGAGGTGATCCGCCGCTGCCACTTTCCGCCAATCGCGGAGGCACTCAGGCGCATCCACCAGCCCGTCGAATTGACCGACATCTTGCCGGATGGGCCGTTCTGGTCTCGCCTCGCCTTCGACGAGCTTTTGGCCGGACAACTGGCGCTGGCGCTGGTCCGCGCACAACTGCGCCGTCCTGCCGGCCACCGCCATGCCGGCGACGGTCATCTGCGCAACAAGATCATCGACGCATTGCCTTATGCGCTGACCGCCTCGCAGCGGCAGGCGCTCGCTGCGATTGCCGACGATCTTCGCCAGCCCGTGCGGATGCTGCGGCTCTTGCAGGGCGACGTCGGAAGCGGAAAGACCGTGGTGGCGCTGCTCGCAGCGGCTGCCGTCGCCGAAGCCGGCAAGCAAGCCGCGCTGATGGCTCCGACCGAAATTCTGGCGCGCCAGCACATCAAGACCATCGCGCCGCTCGCCGAACGCGCAGGCCTTCGCGTCGAAATTCTCACCGGCCGCGAGAAAGGCAGGGAGCGCCGCGATGTCCTTTTGCGATTGCAGGCCGGCGAGATCGACCTGCTGGTCGGCACGCACGCGCTGATCCAGGACGATGTCGTCTTCGCGGCGCTCGCCCTCGCCGTTGTCGACGAGCAGCATCGTTTCGGCGTGCGCGAACGTTTGGCGCTCACGGCAAAGGGCGAGGCCGTCGACGTGCTGGTGCTGAGCGCGACCCCCATTCCCCGTACGCTGGTCCTGACCTATTTCGGCGACATGGACGTCTCGGAATTGCGCGAAAAGCCGGCCGGCCGCCAGCCGATCGATACCCGCGCCGTTCCCGACAATCGCCTCGAGGAGGTGATGGACGCGATTGGGCGGGCGCTCAAGGCCGGCAAGCTCGCCTACTGGATCTGCCCGCTGGTGGAGGAATCGGAAGCCGAGGGCACCGACCACCTGACCAATGCGACGAAACGCTTCGAAAGTCTGCAGAAGCGATTTGGCGACAAGGTCGGCCTCGTGCACGGCCAGATGAAAGGCGCGGAGAAGGATCGCGTGATGGCGCAGTTTGCGTCCCACGAGATCGGCCTTCTGGTCGCAACGACAGTGGTCGAGGTCGGGGTCGACGTGCCGGCCGCGACCATCATGGTGATCGAGAACGCCGAGCGCTTTGGGCTTGCCCAACTGCATCAGCTGCGCGGCCGTATCGGCCGCGGCGCCGAGGCCTCCACCTGCATCCTTCTCTACCATGAGCCCTTGAGCGAGATGGGCAAGGCGCGGCTCAAGGTGATCCGTGAAACCACCGACGGCTTCCGGATCGCCGAGGAAGATCTGCGGCTGCGTGGCGAAGGCGACGTGCTCGGCGTGCGCCAGAGCGGCCTGCCCGGCTATCGCATCGCGCGCTCCGATGTGCACGCCCAGCTGATTGCGCAAGCGCGCGACGAGGCGTTGCGAATCATGAAGGACAATCCGAAGCTGAAGGGCGAGCGCGGCGAAGCGCTGCGCTGTATGCTCTATCTGTTCGAGCGAGACGAAGCGATCCCGCTGATCGGCGCAGGATGAATGCAGGATCAGCTACTCCGCCTTCGCGGGCTGTGCCTGCAGCTCGTGAGCGCCGGCGACCCGCGCGGCGTTCGCCATGCCGGCAAGGGCTGCAACCTTCTTTTGCTGATCGGACCCGGGCTGCACCACGCCGCAGGACATGATCAGGGTCGCCGCGTCCTCGGCGCTCATGTCGACCTCGATGATCTTGCTCTTGGGTACGTAGAAGAAGAAGCCGGTGGTCGGGTTCGGCGCACACGGCAGGAACACCGAGATGTGCTCCTCCTCTCCGGGCAGGCTTTGCGCGACCTCGGTGCTTGGCGACTGCGAGATCAGCACGATCGACCACATGCCGGGCGACGGAAATTCGACCAGGCCGACGCGGCGGAAACTCGAGCCCTTGCCGGAAAACAGCGTTTCGAACACCTGCTTCAGGCCGCGATAGATCGCACGCACCGCCGGGATGCGCCCAAGCAGGTTTTCGCCGAGATCGACCAGCGTCCGCCCGATCAGGTTCGCGGTGAGGAAACCGAGCAGCGTCAGCGCGAAAACGGCAACCACCAGCCCAGAACCCGGCAGGCCGAACGGCAGGTAGGTCTCGGGCCGATAGGCGATGGGCACGAACGGCCGCACCAGACCGTCGACCCAGGTGACGAACCACCAGGTGAGGTAGAATGTGATCGCGATGGGGCCGGCGACCACGAGGCCGGTCAGGAAGTAATTCCGGAACCGCGCCATCAGCCCGTGATGCGTTTCCGGCGGCGGTTCGGCCGGAGGCAGGGTCGGCGAGCTCAGATCTTCGCGGGCGTTCATTCAGGTTCCAGGCCGGGGGCTGCTATCACCTAGGTGTTCTAGCAGATTTTTGAAGGGCACAGACAACATGAAGCAGCCCTTTGCCCCGGCCTACTCGACGGTGACGGATTTGGCCAGATTGCGCGGCTGATCGACGTCGGTGCCCATCACCACGGCGGTGTGATAGGCCAAAAGTTGCACGGGGATAGCATAGACCATGGGGGCGAAGGTCGCGGCCATGTCGGGCATTACGATCGTGACCAGCGATTCCATCGCTGCTTCCGCGGCGCCCCTGGCGTCCGTCATCAGGATGATGTTGCCGCCTCGTGCCGCGACCTCCTGCATGTTCGAGACGGTTTTTTCGAAAACCCGGTCGAACGGCGCGATCACCACGACCGGCATGGCTTCGTCGATCAGCGCGATCGGTCCGTGCTTGAGCTCGCCTGCGGCATAGCCTTCGGCGTGGATGTAGGAGATTTCCTTCAGCTTCAGCGCGCCTTCGAGCGCCAGCGGAAAGGAGGTGCCGCGGCCGAGATAGAGCACGTCGCGCGACTTTGCGATGTCGCGCGAGAGCTTCTCGATCTGCGGCTCGCTCGCAAGCGCAGCCGCCATCAGGCGCGGGATTTCGATCAGCCCGTGCACGAGCCTGCCCTCATCGGCATCCGACAGTTCGTCCCGAGCCTTGCCGGCCGCGGCCGCGAGCGCCGCCAGCACCATCAACTGACAGGTGAAGGCCTTCGTGGAGGCGACGCCGATCTCGGGGCCGGCAAGCGTCGGCAACACCGTTTCGCTTTCGCGGGCGATCGTCGAGGTCGGCACGTTGACGATGGCGAGCGTGTGCAGGCCTTCGGCCTTGGCGTAGCGAAGTGCAGCCAGCGTGTCGGCGGTCTCGCCGGATTGCGAGATGACGATCGCAAGATCCCCCTTGCGCAGCGGCGCCTCGCGGTAGCGGAACTCCGAGGCGACATCGATCTCGACGGGAATGCGCGCCAACCGCTCGAACCAGTACTTGGCGATATAGCCGGCATAGCTCGCCGTGCCGCACGCGGTGATCGCGATGCGCTGGATGTTCTTGAAATCGAATGGCAGTTTGATCGGCAGCGCGACGCGCTCGGCGGCCATGTCGACATAGCGCGCCAGCGTGTGGCCGACGACTTCCGGCTGCTCGTGAATTTCCTTGGCCATGAAGTGGCGGTAGTTCGCCTTGTCGACCATGAACGACGAGGCG